>Ga0256406_1005075_pt1 | contig 14400 bp, 15 predicted proteins | sample RumenRJG_03DNA_FD_185986 | JGI IMG/M metagenome (GOLD analysis project Ga0256406, IMG submission 185986) | Bovine rumen microbial communities from Lethbridge, Alberta, Canada - RJG_03 | ecosystem: Host-associated > Mammals > Digestive system > Stomach > Rumen | place: Canada: Alberta | collected...
CTTTGCCAAACTACACTCCATAGCGGAAACAGCTATGAAGAACGGAAATTCGAAATACAACGCATTCCTTGCTGTAGTACAACAGCAAGACAACTAATCATGTAATAGGGTGCTGAGTAGTTACTTGTTCCTCAGAGACTTATAAAAAATATTAATAAAGAATTGCGCAATTAGTTGCGGAATTAAGGTAAAACAAAAAACGGAAGAAATCTCAAGATTGAAAAACGTCTTGTCGGCATATAAGAATAACTTTAAGCTTGGAGATTGGAATGCAGAACAGGACATGCTTCATCTGGATGTCGTGGAGCGTATTCATGATTTAGCTGTCAAAGGAAGAATTATGTCTGGCAGTGAATGGACGGATTTGGAAGGGTCACTTGAAAAGAACCAAGCAGAAGTTGATAAGTTGGATGGTATGGAAGTGTGGGATGCAACCTCTCGCAAAAGATGTTGTGGAATCTACGGTTGAATATTGGACTGAGCACAACGTATGGCAAGTCACCGTCAATGTATGGAGTCGGGGCAAACTCGCATTCCGACTACTTGTCTTTGCAGCGTAGTTTCTTCAAGGATAAGCTCACAGTCTCCCTGTTCTCATCATGCCTCTTCGAGACCAACAAGGCTCTGACAACGAAGAATGTTCGTGGTGATTATACAGGATTCAGCCGTGCCATCAGTCATGCCCGCAATTTCGGTGTTACTGTCTCGTTGCAACTTGGCAAGATGAAAGCGAAGGTCAAGCAGACCGACCGAACCATACAGAATGACGATATTGTCGGTGGTTCAGCCCCAGTGGCTCAGCAGAATAAACTGGGAGAATAAATCATTTGGACATAGATTCTCTTATCTATTTGTTGTAAAGAAATTTACGAAATTCCCAAGACAGGATCATTTGGAAATTCTGTCTTGTAAGTATCTGATAACCAGAGCTTCCGAGAAAGGTACCTTTTTGCGTTCTAATAAGTACCGTTTTACGTTGTAATAAGTACCGTTTTAGAGCGTAAAAAGGTACCTTTTACATTGCATTTTGGCGTCAGTTGCAATGCATGTAAATATATTTGTTGTACAATTATCCACGAGAATTCTAACTATTCAGTTGTCATTCTCAATTATTTTCCTTAACTTTGACGGCAGAAAAGGATTTGGATTATGGCAATAACAATATATCATGGGAGCAATGTGGTGGTTGAACACCCGGAGATTCAGACCGTAGGATACAACAAGGACTTCGGCTTCGCATTCTATTGCACACGGCTTGAAAAGCAGGCACAGCGTTGGGCATTAAGTAAACGACCTAAACATGAAGTGTCAGTCTTTTCCTACGATGAGGACAATAAATGCAAGAAGCTTGTATTCCCGGAGATGTCAGAGGAATGGCTCGACTTTGTTGTTGCTTGCCGAAGGGGCGTTACTCATAGTTATGATATTGTGGAAGGACCGATGGCTGACGACCAGATTTGGAACTATGTCGAGGACTTGGTTAGCGGAGATATATCCCGTGAAGCATTCTGGGCATTGGTTAAGTTCAAGCATCCTACCCATCAGATAGCCTTCTGTACTGATGATGCACTGCAAACAATAAATTTTGAAAGGAGTTACGAAGTATGAATAATGTTTTCTTTCCAGATGAACAGATAAGCAAGAACGACTTGTTCTTTGTTTGCAGTATGATAGAGCGTACGGCAAGGATTATCAAGCAGCCAAATTCTTATGTTGTCAATAAGATGGGATATAAAGCTCTATCGGAAAAGTTATCCCTCGCTAGTGTCCTTCATTCTGAGGTTCCTGAGACCGTGGCTAATGACTGGATTGATGAATTCCATCTTGAGCATGGCTCTCATGATGTGACAAAGGTCAATCCTGAGCTCTGCACAAAGATTCCGACTCCGCTTGACATGGGCAAAGTTTATATGCGTTTGATTATCGACACAATGTTCGATGAGGAAGATTATGCCCAAGCCATTATCCGAGTCTATAACAATCCAATCTGTGAAGTTCTTGACGATTATAATGCCAGTGCATACTATGAACCATCACCATATATAGCCCGCAGCTATTATGCTGGTGGGTTCTGAATGGACTCCTAAAGTAATATAAGGAACGTATTATCTCTTCGAACCTTTAAACTTAATAAATTGTCTGAAATATTTAGACAAAAGGCTCTCTAGGAATCGGATAAAATCATTCAAATAATATTTTCGGTCTTAAATACCGGATTTTTGAGCAATATAGAACTCGTTAATAATCAATCAATAACAAACTCGGTTGATAAATTACTAAGAAAATAAGTGGAAAAAACATAGTGTTGAGACGCAAAATGAAGCTTACTTAAATGCCAAACGCATACTGCTTCATCACCAAATGAAGTTAATTTCATAGTCAGATGAACATAAGTTCATTTATAAAGCTATCTTTTTTCTTGACAAATAGATACAAATCGTCTGGATCTTTCATTTTTATCCCAATTCCACTTTCTAGAACACCCATTTCCGAGAGTATAAATTTCCATGAAAAATAACGACACAACTATAACTTTAGTGTTAGGCACTGAATAACAGATTAGTTGCAGGTTTTACATATTTAGCACGTTTGTATTGCCATTCTCGGAATTTTTCCTTAACTTTGAAGGCAGAAAAGATTTTAGCTTATGGCTATGTCAAATAAAGAATTCTATAATTTCGTAAATAAAGTTGATGAGGGACTTGCCCTTGCTGAGCAAAATATGCTTCGAGACAAGGCATCACGTGGAGAATCCATCTTCTATTCTGATCGTGATGGCAATATAAAGCATGCACTTGTAAGCGATGTCCTTGCTGGTAAAATTAAAAACTAAATGACTTCAATGGAGACATTCCGAAACCTAAAAGAACTTATACGCTGGCTTAGTCGGGGACAGGCACTACTTGCTGATATGTTCAGCAAGCGGAAGACTGTGGCAATACGCTATGACGATGCTGTAGAAGTTCTTGATGGCAATGAGGCTTACTTGCAGTTCCTTATCAACCATGGAGTTATTATCCGGAATGCCGACTCACTGGAGCTAGATGATACTTACCAAAAATTCTTCGAGAATGTTCTTGCCATCAATGAGGATATTAATGTAGCATCGGTTCAGCAATATGTCAAAACACTCCATCTGAATATAGACTCATGGCTAGCCACTGACTCAGAGAAGCGTAAGGCACAGTTCATGCGTGAAATCCGTCATACGTTCCGGAATATCGACCTTGTAACACGAAAGAATGTTATCGATCTTAAGCGAAACATTGATACGACCTACAAGCAAGAGCCTGACTTCAAAATTAAAAAGCTCCGCCTTAAAGATTTCGATGAAAAGCGCAAGCAAGTGGTAGCACTCATCAGTGAGACCGAGAAGATAATCGACTCACAGACAATCTTCTTTAAGACGGCAATGGATGTCGACTTGATGATGACCATTGCCGATATTCGCACAGGTCTTCGTGAGACTACCCACGGACTGATTTCAATCGGAGCACAAATCATCGACTATCTTAACCGAATAGATTATCAGAGCCGTATCGTCCGTAAGATACGCCAGCTCAAGTATATGCGCGACCAGCAGATGTTGACCGAAAGCACGGATATAGAAACACAGCTGGCAAGAATCCACGATGTTTGGATGGAAACTCGTCCTAAGTACCGGACATTTGTTTCACTTGACTTCTTACGCAATGACGATTCGGCAATTGACATACTTGAAAAACTTCGCCATCGGTTATCGAAGAAAACCATAATACATTCAAAACTTGCTGGTCCTATCGATGAAAGTTATTTGCACCCAACGAAAGATGAACGGCGAGTATTCAATCATCAGGAACTCATCAATGGATTCCTTGCCCAAAGCGTTGACCTATTTACTTACATCTGGAATTATCCGTTTAAGACTGAAACACATCAAGAGGAACGTCTGGTCCTCTTCCTTCAACTAGCTTCACAATATGACCGTGATGAACGTTTCGAGCAGAGTACTGCATCAATAGCTGTCGGCGATCACACAATTATCTATCCATTAATCTACCCCTCAAAATCTTAGCAACTCATAAACTCAAAATCTTACAAACTTAAATGAAATACACTAGCGAAATATTCCAAAGACTATCCAACGGCAAGTTTATATCGGCAAACTCTATTGACCCAATGAATCGTTCACTCTATCGAGACATAGAGGAGAACCAGCAGGACTATACCGATTATTTCTCGCAGATTGATTTCCTTCTCTGTGCAGGCGATGGCTACTTCTACTTTTCACGGAAGGAGCCAAAGATAAACGTTGAGAATAAACTTCAAGGACTTTTGCAATGGATTGACTATCTTGATTTTCTAAAGTCTTATGATACCAGCTTTGATGTCGGTACTCAATTCAATATTGCTCAGATGGAAGTGCAACTACGTAGTAATCTTGAACTGAAGGATAAGCTCCAGAACTTGTTCCCAGAAAAATCATCCAACCGTGACAAACTTGAAACATTAGTAGGAAAACTTTTCGACATGGGATTTGCCGAGCAGGTGAGTGAGATAGAAGGAATGTATCAGGTAACATCGGCATTCCACTATATTGAGAATATTATCGATTGTGTGAACATTAGCGAGGAGGTTAGCGATGAGATACCTGAATAAGATTGTCTTTATAAACAGTGCCAACATAAAGTATGCCGAGATAAATCTCGACGGCAATGTGCATTTCATAGGAACACAGGGAGTGGGCAAGTCAACCATCCTCCGTGCCATCCTTTTCTTCTATAACGCCAACAAACAGAAGCTAGGTATCCGAACGCAACAAGGACAAAAACCTTTCGATGAGTTTTATTTGCCTAATCCGAACTCTTATATCCTTTATGAGGTCGTCCGTGAGAATGGAAAGTTCTTTATTATTGCCTTCCGTTCACAAGGTCGTACAGCCTTCCGCTTTGTCGATTGCCCATACGAACGTCATTTCTTCATTGATGCCGATGGTAATGCCGAATATGAATGGGGAAAGATAAGCCAGAATATAGGTGTAAGGGTATTTAAGAGCAATATCATCAGAACCCAACAGCAATATCTTGATATTCTCTATGGCAATAGCCAGTCGGTCAGTCGTGAGCTCCGCCGGTTCTCCATAATGGAAAGTGCGAAGTATCAGAATGTACCACGGACAATACAGAACATCTTCCTCAATCAGAGTCTTGAGAGTCAGGTCATAAAAGATATTATCATTGACTCAATGGATTTTGCCGACCGCAACAATATTGACTTGAACCAGATTCGTACAGAAGTCAAAGACTTCCGTATGCAGTATGACGATATTAGCAAGTGGTATCGTAAGGAGAAGAACGAAACTGTCAAAGTGCGCAATGAAGCTGACCGTGTACTTAATACTTACAGCATTTATGAGGCTTGCCGTAAGATGATTGCCGAATTGACTGGACAAACCATCTTCGCCTTGGACCGAGACCGTAATGAACTTCCAAAGCTTAACGATAAGATTGCAGAGACAGAACTTCTTCTCAGCAATAAACGTCGGGCTGCAGCCGAGGAATCACGCAAGTATAACAAACAACGTGATGACCTGAACCGTCAGGATGGAGCTCTGAAACAGATACTTGATGAAACCCGTAAGAAACAACAACATTATGCTGAGATTGGGATAGACAATATCATCAACAAGATAGAGCACGAGAATGAGTTTAACATTCGTCGTGATACTCTCAATGGTCAGATAGAGCAGCTCACAAGCAAGAACAAGGATGTGAAGGCAAAGTATGACCAACTCAAACAAAAGGAGACTGATAGCCGCCGCCAACGTGAATCAGATTGTCAGCGAAGATTGTCTGAATTGAAAGTCAGTGAGGCTAATGAAGTCAGTGCTCTGCAAGGCAAATATGTTACTGATACAGCACAAATGGAGTCTGAGTATCAGAGCCATTTGCAAACCATTCAGGAAAAGCGCACCGCAATACAGGAGGAAATATCTAACATTAAGGTTAGTAGAGAAAAAATCAAGACTTCTAATCCTTATGCACAACAGATGGATGAGAACCGCAAGCGCATCGACTCTCTCCGTGCCGATAATCTTCGATTGCAGAAAGATTCATCGCAAAAGCAACGACAGATAGACCAGATTACCCACGAGGCTGAACTTGCACGTAAGGAACTAGAGGTAAGAGCCGATTCTGATATTCGTGAGATTGACCATAATATCGCTTCGGTTAATGAAAATATCAGTCGTCTTGACCAATTACTCGAACGACAGAAAGGTTCATTCATTGAATGGCTTGGCGATAATGTCAAAGGTTGGGAAAAGAACATCGGAAAGATTGCTGATGAAGAATCAGTTCTTTATAATACTTCTCTCAATCCTCGAAAGGGCAGCAATTCGGATTCTTTCTTTGGCATTCATGTTGATACCGACAGCATTGACCGTGAGGTTCGCACGCCATCAGATATAAAGAAAGAAAAGTCAGAACTCGAAGGTAAAGTTTCTGACTTGAAAGCCAATATTGTTAAACGGCGTAAGCAACTAGAGGCAGATATAGAGCAAATGGAGAAGAAGCCAAGTTCTCAGCTCAAGCAACTCCGTGCCGACAAACGGAATATTGATGCCGAAATTCAAAGCATTCCGCCACGGATAAAAGCCGCTGAGGATGACCTTGCCCAGAAGTCGGAGCACCTTGCTAAGCATAGACAACAGAAGTTGGATGAGAATCTCAAGAGCCTCAATGATGCGACTGAGCGTTTGCAAAAGGCAGAGCAGGAACTCAAGTTGGAGAATGAAAGTCACGATAAACAGAAGGATAAACTGCAAAAAGCATTCAAGCTTAACAAGAAAGAAATTCAATCAAGATTCTCTGCCCAAAAGTCTACCATTGACAATGAACTCAAAGTCATTGCCTCTGAATCCGATAAACGGATTAAAGAACTCGATGCGATGATGGATCGAGAGTTGCACGGTCTTGGAGTAGATACAAGTCAGCTAGCTAGTCTTCGGGAACAATTGGAGAAGATTGAGACGGAGCTTCGTTTCATCAACCAGCACCGCAACGACTATATTTATTGGCAAAAAGATAAGGCTGAACTCTTCGACCATGAGCAAGAGAATAAGGACAAGCGCAAGGCATTGAAGGCAAAACTCGATGACCTCGATGACAAGTTTGCTGTGAGAAAACACAAACTCGATGATGCCATACGAATGATTAGTGATGAATGTCGTCGTCTAAGTGAACAACAGAAGCAAATGCTATCAGCCATTCATGATACTGAGGGCTTTATGGCATCAGAATCATGGCCAAGGGAATTTGCTGAGAACAATATCATTGAGACGGTTAAGGAATTGTCGGAGATTCTCTCGGATTTGAAGAACAGGGTTATGACTCTCAGCCGTAACAGGGATTCTTTCATTAATGCTGTAAAACAGTTCAAAGCGAATTTCACACCACAGAACACTTTCCACTTTGCCACTGAATTCAATACAGAAAGTGATTATGCCAACTTTGCCGCAAACCTCTCCGAGTTTATCGGCAATGATATGATTGAAAGTTATCGTCAGCGAGTAAGTGACCATTACGCCCGTATTCTTCGGACTATTGGCATAGAGACAGGGAACCTTATGAGTAATCGCAGTCAGGTTCAGGCGACAGTAAATGAGATTAATCGTGACTTCCGTGAGAACAACTTTGTTGGAGTGGTCAAAGAAATTGAACTCCGCATTTCGGATAGCAGCGATCGACTGGTTCAACACCTGCTGGTCATCAAGAAGTTCAATGACGAGCATGGCGACAGCATTGGCGAGATGGACTTGTTTACTGATGAGAGCCAGCGCACACAGAATAACCATCGTGCCGTGGAATTGTTGACTATGCTTATGGATGAACTTGATGCCGACCAGAAGCGTGACCATGTAACTCTAGCCGATGTATTTAAACTAGAGTTCCGTGTCCGCGAGAATGATAATGATACTGGTTGGGTGGAGCGATTGTCGAATGTTGGCAGTGATGGAACTGATATTCTGGTAAAGGCAATGGTGAACATCATGCTCATCAATGTCTTTAAGAAGAAGGTGAGCAAACGCTTTGGCGACTTCCGCCTGCACTGCATGATGGACGAGATAGGTAAACTTCATCCTGACAACGTAGCAGGAATACTAGACTTTGCCAACAAGCGTAACATCTATCTTGTAAACAGCAGTCCAACGACATATAATGCCACGGCATACAAATACACCTACTCACTGAGCAAGGATAGTAATAACGTAACGGTTGTTAAGACTCTCATGACAATACTCTGATAAAAGATGAAGATAGGTAACGGTCTTTTGAAAAACTTTATTCGCTTGTCGGATGGTGAATCTGTGCCAGCAAGTGCATTGAAATCATTCCGTGATTTACAGCGTTTATGTGATGACGGAATCCTTTCGACGATTGTACATGGTAGCAGGCGTAGCTATAAATGTGCTAATCGAGGGATGTTTCTTGACTTTCTTGCAAGCGAATACAACATACATAATCTTGAAGCCATTCAAGAGATGTTAACCTCAAACGAGGCTAACCGTGCCAAGCAAGTGGAACTTACCGGTGACAGCAAGTTCGTTAAGCAGAGGGTAATGAAAGGCTTTCTCGTAAATAGCTATGAGCCAATCGACGCCACACTCAACGACACACCGTTTATCATTAATCCTCCAGACGGCACTTATGTTTTCGTCTATGATTATGAAGCGTTTACTATTCCTTCAGATGTGCTAATAATAGGAATAGAAAACAGCGAGAACTTCAGACGGATTAGCCAACAGAAATGGCTGTTCGATGAGATGTATCCCAATCGGCAAATTCTGTTTGTTTCCCGTTATCCTCAGAATGAAAGCCGGGACTTGGTGCGTTGGCTTCAATCAATAGGCAATGAGTATGTCCACTTTGGTGACCTCGACCTTGCTGGTATCCGCATCTTTATCACTGAGTTCTATCGCTATTTGGGAGAACGCTCATCGTTCCTGATTCCTCCTGATTATGAAGAACGTATCAAGAATGGAAGTCGTGAACGCTATGATGTCCAACTGACAACGACAAAGAATATGATAATCAATGACCCACGCTTAAGAGCCCTTGCTGCCTGCATACATAAATATCATCGTGGTTATGACCAGGAAGGCTATATAAGAACACGACAACAATTCTAAACATAATTAGCAGATTATGAAACCATACCATTCCATATTACTTTTCGCATTGATTGTTTGCAGTTCGATTATTGCAAGTTTGCATAGTTATAGTTGTGCCGAGAACTACATCGTTGCCGACATGAATCAGGCGTTGGAGAAAACTCTTGAGGAAAAGGAAGGACGATGGATAACGCCTGATACCATAACCGATTATCGGAGTCATTTGCAGATAGCTGCTTTGAGGCGGACCTCGGTAGTAAGTTATGCTGTTGATGACAAGAACTTTGGACTATGCAGTAAACGAATAAAATTGAAAGGTGTCGGATTCCAGAGTTATGCTAATTGCTCAATGGCATCGGTTTTTGCTATGTCCGACCAACGGCTTTCGGCATTCCTCACTTTGCTGGCAATGCTCTGGGCTGCAATATCTTTCAGGTATTTCAGACGTAGTAAAGACAATGTTTGTCAAGAGGGCATAACTGTCTTGGGAAGATTGAAGTTTGATGAATCATCCGACATGTTCCTCACGATGGACAACAAAGAAGTTAGCCTTACTCCGATGCAACGCCAACTGCTTACCATGTTTTTCCAAGCAGATAATCACCAACTAAGTAAGCAGATAATTGCTGATGCCCTTTGGCCTAAGAAACCGGACGCTTCCGATACCCTTTATACTCTTATCCGTCGAATCCGTCCGATACTTGCTGATAATGGCTTAAAAATCACTTCGGGCAGAGGAAAAGATTATCAGTTGACCGATATTAGCTAATAGTCAGGTAATTGTCAGACAAATGTCAGCTAAGATTTTAGGGTTGACATCGGCTAATATGTACCTTTGTCCGAAAAAAGAAGATGAAGGTACTACTTATTACTTTGTTGACTATTGTTGGGACATTAATTGTTCATGCTCAACAGGATTCTCTCAGAAATGATTCGACTATTCGACTCCAAGAAGTCGAGGTTAAAACAGCTAGAATTATGAATCGCATTGACGGGATGATGTACATTCCGTCAGACCAGCAAAAGTCATCGGCTAGTAATGGATATGATCTTTTATCTTTATTATCTCTGCCTAAGATTAGGGTTGATGAAGTCAACCATTCAGTAAGTGCTATTGATAATAAAGGCAATGTGCAGATTCGGATCAATGGAGCTGTTGCAAATAAATCCGATCTGATGGCACTAAATCCGATAAACATTAAGAGTGTTGAATTTATCGACAATCCCAGCGTAAGATATGGTGAGGGGATAGGATATGTCATTAATATCAAATCAAAGCGAGCCGATAGCGGATATACTCTTGGTGCGAGCCTGACCAACTCCGTAACTTCATGGCAAGGCGACAATATAGTGTATGCCAAATGGAATCACAAGAACTCAGAACTAGGATTTACTTACGACTTCGGATATAACGACATTCGGCATTTCCTTACCAATGAGACATCGGACTATCAACTCAATGATGGTTCACATTATTATATTTGGCGAACAGACTCGGCACGGAGAATTCGTAGTTTCACAAATGATATTAAGTTGAAATATGTCCTTGCCGATTCCGCAAGTTATGTTTTTCAAGCTACCCTATCAGGGAGTTTCTGTCATAATCCGGGTTCGAATAAATTCTCAAGATTTACATCGCAAGGCAATGGCGAAGGTATTCAGTCTGCCCTTATCACCGATTATGGACAAGATAAGAGCTTCTCACCTGTAATTGACCTTTACTTCTTTCATACTTTAGGCAAGAATCACTCGATTACAGCAAATCTAGTTGGAACGTCTATATCAACGAACCGATACAATTTTAATAATGAGGGCTCAGAATATGCGTATTATGTTGATGGCAAGACATGGTCGTTAACCTCAGAGGCGGTTTATGAGAACAAACTCAAGCCATTTACCTTATCGGTTGGAGTAAATAATCAGGTAAAGTACACTCGCAATATTTATTCAGGCGATGCCATGTCAACGAATAATATGCATTCTAGTACAACCTATCTTTTCGGAATGATAAAAGGCAGTCTTTCATTGTTCCCTCAAAGGAATGAAAGCGGTAAGAACATCAATTATAGCATAGGGTTAGGAGCTAGTAATGCACAATTCAGACAGGGGAATGCAAGCTATAACCGATGGCTGTTCCGTCCTAAGTTGTCATTGACTTATCTGATTTCTAAGTCATGGAGTCTTAGTTACGATCTCGAAGTATCTCAACATATTTCCCAGATAGCGATGATTAGCAATACTCGGATTCGGACTAACTCAATGGAATGGACGGTGGGCAATCCGAACATAAAGCCGAATAGTGTATTCAAAAATACATTGAAATTGGCATATTCCAAGCCAAGGTTCTATTATGAGCTTTATGGTGAATGGAGAAATAATCATAACTGTAACATGGCAAGTTATGAGAGAACCGTTGATAACCAATTTCTCTATATGCAGAAGAACCAGCCCCATGTAAATATGTTTATCATAGACAACTATTTAAGCTATGACATTATCCCAGATAAGCTTAAAGCATCAGTCGATGGTGGTATGTATCGGTACTTTAATCGTGGAGACAATTATAATCACTGTCTAACATCATGGCTTTACAGTATTGGTCTTCAAGCTTTTCTCGGGAAGTGGACTCTTACAGGTTTTGCCGATAGCGGATATAAGTTTATGGAAGGTGAAACATGGAATCATCAAGGTGGTACCACTCAACTAAGATGTAGCTATCGTTTCGGGAATTGTCATCTTAGTCTTATTATTCAGCATCCATTCGAGGCTCATCCGAAGTTTGTTCATCAAGGTCTTGTCAATCAGTTCATGCATAAAGACATCGTCGCTCGTTCTAACGATGATGGTAATGCCGTATCCATTTCAATTTCATGGAGATTTAATAGTGGAAGAAAGTACAAGAAAGTTGAAAGAAGAATGGAAAATAAAGATACCCAAACCGGAATTATTGTTCCTAAATTGTAAAATAAATAAGAAATGTTTGCAATTATGATTTAAATTATATACCTTTGCAACAGCAACCGACACAATACTTAAGAATATAGATAACCATTTAAAATCAAAGGAACATGAAAAAGTTATTATTAATGGCAGCAGTTATGCTCGCTTCAGTAGGTGCTTACGCACAGCATGCAGTTGGTTCGTTCAACCTTCAGCCGAAGGTAGGTATTAACATTGCAAACATTACTGATGCTGATGATTCAGATCCACGTGTAGGCTTTGTTGGTGGTGTTGAAGGTGAGTATCAGGCAACCGACATCTTCTCTGTTACTGCAGGTGTCCTCTATTCAATGCAGGGTGCAAAGGAAACTTACGAAGGTGTAAAGACTACAGCAAAGTTGGATTACATCAACATTCCAATCCTTGCGAATGTTTATGTTGTTAAGGGCTTGGCTGTAAAATTAGGTGTTCAGCCTGCATTCAATGTCAACAGTGAGTTTAAGGTAAAGCATGGCGGTCAGAGCATAGAGGGCGATGTTGATGCAAAATCTTTCGACTTCTCTATTCCAGTCGGTATTTCATACGAGTATAAGAATGTTCAACTTGATGCTCGCTACAACTGGGGACTTACCAAGGTCTTCGATGACTCTGACTCTAAGAACAGTGTCTTCCAGATTACACTTGGTTACAAGTTCGACCTGTAAACAACAACAATTAGACTCTATAAATGAGGGCTACCTTTGGGTAGCCCTTTTTTCGTGATAATCATATTAGCAGTGTAACTCTTCAGCTACATATTCATTCGATTCTGGGACAGGACGATAAATAACGGAATCTTCGGTATCTGTCAATGGACATAAGCCATTATCATAAAAGAGACCTTCAAGATTAATATCTTCATCGAGCTCTGGCCAATAAATATCCTTACCACCTAAGACCTTAAAATTCTTAAGTTGATCTTGACTGGCTTTGAAGCCTTTGAATTTTGATAATTTATAAAACGCTACTTTACCAGAGTCTGATTCTGCATATAAATTATCTTTATCTATCCAAATCTTGACGACGTATATCATTATTTATCCTCCTTAAAATACTCATTCCAACGATTAATGATAATATCTTTCTCTTCTATAACAGCTTCTATCATTAAGATGTCATGTTTTCCATGATTATAAATTTGCTCAATGGGCTGAACATTATATTTTGCTTCATGACCATCTTGATTATGTGTACATGGATAGGTAAATGGTCATTACTATAAAACAAAACATAAACCAAAAGCCGAAGAAAATAAATATTGTTGGCATAATGGATTTTTTGCAAAGTTATATTTTCCTTTTGAAAAAAGCAAATATTTAAAGCATAATTATTATGCCATCAAAAAAATCAGTACCTTTGCAGCCGCAATGACTAGAAAGGAACGATACGAATTTATACTGGATTATTTCAGGAAGAACGTGGGGCATAAGACAACAGAATTGAACTTTGCTTCTCCGTTTCAGTTGCTTTGTGCAACCTTATTGAGTGCTCAGTGTACTGATAAGCGGATTAACGAAGTAACGCCGAAGTTGTTCCGTCATTATCCCGATGCAAGGACAATGGCGAAGGCAGAGCCAGAGGATATTCTTGAGTATGTCCATTCGGTGAGCTATCCAAATTCCAAGTCAAAGCATCTTGTTGAGATGGCTCGCAAACTTGTATCCGATTTTAATGGCGAAGTTCCTTCTACTACAGAAGACCTCACGACTTTGCCTGGGGTAGGGAGGAAGACAGCTAATGTCCTGCAAGGCGTTTGGTTCGGTAAGCCTGTCATTGCTGTCGATACTCATGTCTATCGTGTGGCTCATCGGCTAGGACTTGTTCCTCCAACGGCAAACACACCACTTAAGGTAGAGCAATATCTTGAAAAGAATATTCCTGATGATGATATGGCGGATGCACATCATTGGCTCCTGCTTCATGGGCGGTATATCTGCAAAAGTGCAAAACCACAGTGTGATAAATGTCCGTTTGATGCCATCTGTCCTAAACTTCTAAAGAACAGTAAATTGGAATGAATATAACAAGAGAAATAAACTTTTTGAAGGCGGTTGCTGCAAATAATAACCGCCCGTGGTTTCAGGAACATAAGGAAGAATATACTTGGTGTAAGGACGACTTTGAGAAGACTATAGCTGAGATTATGGCGCAGGGGGATTTTTCCGTGGATGTCCCTGCACTCGCCTAACCAAATATCGTGAAACAGCGTTGCTGATGTCGGGAAACTATGTTACCTTTGCAGCATGGCAAAGAAACTATCGACATTCGAC
>Ga0256406_1005076_pt1 | contig 14397 bp, 13 predicted proteins | sample RumenRJG_03DNA_FD_185986 | JGI IMG/M metagenome (GOLD analysis project Ga0256406, IMG submission 185986) | Bovine rumen microbial communities from Lethbridge, Alberta, Canada - RJG_03 | ecosystem: Host-associated > Mammals > Digestive system > Stomach > Rumen | place: Canada: Alberta | collected...
AAAATAGAGGAATAAAACTTGAAGCTGATAATATCGAAAGCCTTGGTAGAGGTAATTTAATTGACCAATTATATAAAAAGGTAAGCAGACCAAAAATAATTGCTCCAACATTTTTGACAAAGCACCCTATTGATTTATCACCACTTGCAAGAAGCAATGATGAGAATCCAGGGTTAACAGATAGATTCCAATTAATTGTTAACGGCCAAGAAATCATTAATGGGTATTCAGAACTTGTTGATGCAAGAGAGCAAGAGAGAAGATTGCAAAAGCAAAGTGAGTTAAAAGCTCAAGGTGATGAAGAAGCAATGAGCATTGATTATGAATATATTAAAGCAATGGAATATGGTATGCCACCTATTTCAGGCTGGGGACTTGGAGTTGATAGATTCTTACAATTTTTAACTAATAGCGACAATATTAGAGATGTAGTTTTATATCCACTTATGAAACCAAGAGATAATGTTGAAGATGATGAAGACAATGCTGATAATAAAAATATGTAATTACAAATTAATCAACTTATAAAATAATGAAAATATTATGATAAACATTTGTATTAGTATTTGTTGTAAATTAAGATTGTAATTGAAAAATCAGAAAGGAGATTCTTGAACATGAAACATATTGAATTAAATGTTGAAGGCATGATGTGCGAAAATTGCGAAAATAGAATTAAAAATTCAGTTTCAATGCTTGACGGAGTTAAAAATGTAAAAGTAAGCAGAATTGACAAAAAAGTCATTGTTGATGCTGAAGACAACGTTGACGAAAATGAGATAATAAATAGAATTGAAGACTTAGATTACGAAGTAATAAAGTAGTAATATTTGAAATATTTTTATTTATTGTTATAACTAGAATAATAAATAAAATTGTGATAAAACATGCTATAATAAATTACTGCTAAGTAGAAAGGAGCAATTTTGGTATGAAAATTACTAAAACTTTTGCTTTAAAGAAAATTGCTAATAAAATTAGAATGGATATTATACAAGAGATTTACTATGCAAAATCTGGTCATCCAGGAGGAGCATTATCTTGTGCAGATATTCTAACTGTTCTCTATTTTAATGAAATGAACATAGATGAGTTAAAACCAAATGATGAAAATAGAGATAGATTTGTATTATCAAAAGGTCACGCAAGTGCAGCACTTTATGCAACACTTGCTGAAAAAGGCTATTTTCCAAAGGAAGAACTTATCACTTTTAGAAATATATCAAGTTATTTACAAGGACATCCAGACATGAAGCATACTCCAGGTGTTGATATGTCAACAGGCTCACTTGGCCAAGGATTATCAGTTGCTAATGGTATGGCTTTGGCATCTAAAATGGATAAAAAAGGATATAGAGTTTATTGTCTACTTGGAGATGGAGAACTTGAAGAAGGTCAAGTTTGGGAAGCAGCAATGACTGCAAGTAAATATAATCTTGATAATTTATGTGCAATAGTTGACTGCAACGAACTACAATTGATTGGAAAAATCGATGATATAAAAGGTTTAAATATTGATGATATTGAGAATAAATTTAAGTCTTTTGGATTTAATACTTTAAGAATTGATGGAAATAATATAGATTCAATTATTAGTGCTTTAATGAAAGCTGAACAAACAAAAGGAATGCCAACTTGCATAATTGCAAAAACAGTTAAGGGTAAAGGTGTTTCTTTTATGGAAAATAAACCAGAATGGCACGGAAAAGCACCAAGTGATGAGGAATTTAAAAGGGCAATTGATGAATTGCGAAAACGCAGTGATGAGATTGATGATGAAAGTATCGATTAAAGTTTGACTAAAAAATTATAATTAAATAGTTATGTATTTTGTTATAAAAAAAGCAAATTTTATAGTTTATATAGTAAAATTAAATCTTATTTTTTGAAATAGAAAGGCAATAATATGGATGATGAAGAATTAATAGCAACAAGGGAAAGTTTTGGAAATGCTATTGTTGAATTAGATAATAAAAATATTGTTGTACTTGATGCTGATCTTGATACAGCCACAAAAACAAAATATTTTGCTGAGAAATACCCTGATAGATTTATTGAAATGGGAATTTCAGAAAATGATATGGTTGGAACTGCTGCTGGACTTGCTACAGCTGGAAAAATACCATTTGCATCTAGTTTTGCTAGTTTTATTACAGGAAGATGTTACGATCAAATTAGATGCAGTATTGCATATCCTAAACTTAATGTTAAATTAGTTGGCTCACATTATGGGATTACTGTTGGAGAGGATGGAGCTACTCATCAAATGCTTGAAGATATAAGCTTGATGAGAACTTTACCTAACATGACTGTTTTATGCCCAGCTGATGATATTTCATGCAAAAAATTAGTAGAAAATATGGCAGAATTTGATGGACCTGTTTATATGAGAGTTAGCAGATATAAAACACCAATCATTTATGATGAGGAAGATAAATTTGAAATTGGAAAAGGATACCAAATTGGAGAAGGGTGTGACGCAACTATATTTGCAACAGGAGATGTTGTATTTGAATGTTTAGAGGCACAAGATACTTTAAAAGAAATGGGTATTAATGTAAGAGTTTGTGATATGTATTCTATAAAACCAATAGATAAGGATTTAATTATTAAATGTGCAACTGAAACAAAAATGTTATTTTCGGTTGAAGACCATAGCATAATTGGGGGATTAGGAAGTGCTATATCAGAGGTTCTTACAACTGATTATCCTAAAAAGTTAATGCGAATTGGAATTAATGATGAATTTGGAAGGTCAGGAAGGGCAGATGATTTATTAAAGTATTTCAAACTTGACCATGAATCAATAGTTGAAAAAGTTTTGGAAGGAATTGATGAAAGCAAATAATAAATAATATTGAAATCATTAACAAAAGCAAATTATAGATTTATTGGATATAAATTAAAAACAAAATAAAAACGAAAAAATAAAAATTAATAAATTTTGCAAGGTAAATCTAAGTTATATTTATAGATAATTTAAATTGCAAAATGACTAATTGGTGTTAATTACAATAAAAAATTGTAATATAAAATTTATATGGGAGGAGAATGAAATGAAGATTTTAGTTACAGGAGGAGCTGGATTTATAGGCTCACATACATGTGTTGAATTATTAAATGCAGGATATGATGTAGTAATTGCTGATAATCTTGTTAATAGTAAAGAAAAGACAATAGACGCAATAAAAAAGATTACAGGAAAGGATGTTAAATTTTATAAAATTGATTTAACAAATAAAGAAGAATTAAACAAATTATTCGATGAGAATCCTGACATTAATTCAGTTATACATTTTGCAGCATTAAAAGCAGTAGGCGAATCTGTTGAAAAACCAATTGAGTATTATACAAACAATTTGGTAAGTACTTTAAATTTAGTTGATGTAATGAGAAAACATAATATAAAGAAAATAGTATTTAGTTCATCTGCAACAGTTTATGGGGATCCAGAAGAGGTTCCAATAAAGGAAACTGCAAAAACAGGAAATGCAACAAACCCATATGGTGAAACAAAAGTTATGATTGAAAGAATCTTAAATGATATTTATGTTGCTGACAAAGATTGGAGCATAATTTTATTAAGATACTTTAACCCAATAGGAGCTCATGAAAGCGGATTAATAGGAGAATCTCCAAATGGAATTCCAAATAATTTAATGCCATATATTAATCAAGTTGCTCTTGGAAAACTAGATCACCTAAGAGTTTTTGGAAATGATTATGATACACCTGATGGAACAGGAGTAAGAGATTATATTCATGTTGTTGATTTAGCAAAAGGACATATTAAAGCAATTGAAAGAGCTAACAAAATAAACGGTGTTGAAGTATATAACTTAGGAACTGGAAAAGGATATTCTGTTCTTGACATCGTTAAGAATTTTGAAAAGGCAACAGGGATAAAAATTAAATATGAAATTACACCAAGAAGAGCTGGTGATATTGCAACATGTTATGCAGATCCAAGCAAAGCAGAAAAAGTTTTGGGATGGAAAGCTGAAAAAAGTCTTGAAGATATGTGCAAAGATTCATGGAAATTTACACAAAATAATGTTTAAGGGAGAGCTATATGAGGAGTGAAAAAGGTATAACTTTAATGATACTAATTATAACAATTGCAGTAATGATCATTATATCTGCTGTAACTGTAAAAGCTTCATTTAATTCTAAAAATGGTGTATACTCTGAAACAAAAAACCAAATCGAATATCAGAATAATGCAACTAACTATTTAAATAGCTCAATTGATAGTACTCTTCAAAATCAAGAAAAAGAGTGGGGATTATAATTATGTATAATTTTTTTGTTGAAAGCAAACAAATAAATAATAATCAAGCAATTATTATGGGAAATGATTATAATCATATAGTTAATGTGCTACGATTTAAGATTGGACAGAAGTTTTATATCTGCAACAAGGAAAATTCTAAAAGTTATCTTTCTGAAATAATTTTAATTGATGATGAAAAAGTTATTTGTAAATTGATATCCGAAAATGATTCAACAGAGTTGACTATTGATGTTGCAATATTTCAAGGAATTCCAAAGTCAGATAAAATGGATTTGATAATTCAAAAATGCACAGAACTGGGAGCAAAAGAATTTTATCCAGTTGAAATGAAGAATTGTGTTATGAAACTTAACAATGAAGAAAAGAAAATTGATAGATGGCAAAAAATTGCTGAGGCGTCTAGTAAACAAAGTAAAAGAAATGTAATTCCAAAGATATACAATAAGTTGTCATTTCAAGGAATGATTAGCGAAATTAAAAAATATGATTTAGCGATAGTTGCTTATGAAAATGAAAGTAAAATTAATTTAAAAGAGGTTTTACAAGAAAATAAAGATGCAAAATCAATTGCTATTATTATTGGACCAGAAGGTGGAATTGCTGAAAAAGAATATAAAGAATTATGTGATTCTAATGTTAAGAGTGCAACACTTGGAAAACGAATTTTAAGGACAGAGACTGCTCCAATAGCTGCGCTAAGCATGATTAATTATGAATTTGAATTATAGGAAAGGAAAATGCTATGCCTAGAAAAAATGAATCTGATAAAAGAAAAGAAAATGAAAAGGAAAATATAGTAAACAACCAAAAAGAAGATGAGAAGACTACAAATAGAAAAGAAAATATAAAAGAAGAGATTGCAAATAAAAATAACAATGAAAAAGAAGAGATTGTAAATAAGAATAATAATGAAAAAGAAGAGATTACAAATAAAAGCAATAAAATAAAAGAAAAAGTGGCCGATGAAAAAGATAGTGAAGAAGGAAAAATTGCAAAAAAAGACCAGTTTGACATTGAAAAATTAAAATCTATAGAGAAAGAAATTAAAAAAACAAGAAAAAAAGTAAGTAAAGATGTAAACTTAAAAAGAACAAACATATTAACTAATTTATTTATTGCAATTTTTCTAAATGTATATTTTGCAATGTTACTAAAAGCAACAATTAATATTCCTGCAATTGAGCTTTTGACTGATTTTAGAGTTTTTATAATTTTTGAAGTAATTTGTACTATTGTTTTAATTGAAATTTCAATAAAAAGGGATAGCTTGATTTTTTTCTGGTTTGGAATTGAAATGATGTTTATTGGAGTGGCTACACTTGCATATATGAATCTATATGGATTTAATTATCCAAGGATGGGACTGTTTACATCTTTATGCATAGGGACTTTTACAGTTTATTATTTAATCAAAGTACTAATAATTGCAATTAGAAAAGTTAAATAAAAATGATTGCTGATTTGTAAGCAAGAACTTACAAGTAAAAAAAGATAAAAAACAAATACAAAATGTTGAAATATATTGCAACTAAAAAATATTTGAAAAAAATTGACTTCTTTAATTTTTTGTAGTAAAATTAAAGGAGTTTTTAAATTGGAAGGAGACATATAAAATGTTAGTAAAGCCTACTGTTGCAGAATTATTAAAGAAAGCTGAAAATAGATATAGACTATCAATTGCAACTGCAAAACGTGCTAGACAAATTTTTGCAGGAAGCAAACCATTGGTTGAAACAGATGATAAAGCACCAGTTTCAATTGCAGCTGATGAAATTGAGGCTGAAAAATTAAAGATATATAATGAAGAAGAATGGAAAGAGCTTCAAAAAAACGAAATGATAAAAAAAGAAGTTAGTGACAAAATGGAAGAACAAAATAAAGACGAAGAAGCTGATAACAATAAAGAAAATAATGATGAACAATAAAATATAATATGATAGGAAATTAAAATGGAAAAAAAACATATTATCTCAATTGCAGGTGATTTAGCAAGTGGAAAGGGTACTGTTTCTTCAATTTTATGCAAAAAACTTAATTATTCAGTTTATAGAAATGGTGAATATTTTAGAAAACTTGCTAAGGAACACAATATGGATGTAACTGAATTTAACAAATATGTATTTAAACACCCAGAAATTGATAGACAAATTGAAAATAGTGCTCATGAATATTCTTTAACTCATGACAACTTTGTTATTGATGCCAGGCTTGGATGGTATGCCGTACCAGAGTCATTTAAAATTTATCTAAGTGTTGATATTGATGTGGCAGCAAAAAGAGCATTTAATGATCAGGATCCTATGAGAAAAGCAACAGAAAATTTCAAAACAATTGAAGAGCAAAAGGCTGACATGATTAAAAGAATTAAATTGGAAAATGAACGTTATTTTGAACTTTATGGAGTTCATAAAGAAGATTTTAATAATTATGATTTAGTAATTGATACAACAAATAAAACACCAGAAAATGTAGCAAATATTATAATAGAAAAATATAATAAATGGTTGGAAGAATAAGATGGACTAATTTTAATATTGGTTCATCTTTGTTTTTATAATTTTGAAAATTTAAGCGTGAATTTTTGAAGATTTGTTACCGAGTAGTTCACTAAGCATAAGACTTATTATTAATTATAAAAATTTAGTATAAATAACTCAAACAAAATAAGGTATTTATAAATTGATAAAAATAAGTATTCATAAATTATGAAAGCATGCATTCATAAATTGATGAAAATAAATATTTACAGTAAATAGAAAGGAGAGCAAAATTTTAATAAATAAAATCAGCGAAAATAATAAAGCATATCCAGGATTGCTTTATAATATATATGATAGACCGAAAATATTATATGTTCTAGGTAATATGGAAAATCTTAAAGGTAATTGTATTTCAATTGTTGGAAGTAGAAATCCAACTAATATTGGAAAGATCATAACTGAAAAAATTGCATATAAATTAGCTATTAATGGAAATATAATTGTAAGTGGATTAGCAAATGGAATTGATACATATGCTCATATTGGAGCTTTAAAAGCACATGGCAAAACTATTGCTGTTTTACCTAAGAGTTTAGACAAAATTTATCCATTAAATAATAGAAAATTAGCAATTGAAATTTTGAAAAATGAAGGCACTATAATAAGCGAATATGATTTTTTTGATGAAGTAAATAAAAACAATTTTTCTTATAGAAATCGAATAATAAGTGGACTTTCAATGTCTACAATAATTGTTGAAGCAAGAAAAAATAGTGGTACATTAGTTACTGCAAATTTTGCCTTAGATCAAGGTCGAAATGTTTGTGTTGTTCCGGGAAATATAACTGAATTAAATTATGAAGGTTCAAATGATTTGATAAAAGAAGGGGCCGAAATTTTTAATCTTAATATGTTGTAATATTTTTGCTTTTGTAATATAATGTACTTGTTTATATTTCTTTGAAAGGAAAATAAAAATGAGTAAGAAAAGTAACTATGAAAAGCATAGTCTAAACAATGAAGAAAAACAAACGAAAATCAGTGATGATACAGTTATGTATAAACCAATTACTGATGAACAATTGAAAAAGGCTAAGAAAGTTAAAATGAAAAATAAAAATAAAACTAAAGGAAAAAAAGGAAAATTTAAGAAATTTTTAAAAATTTTTCTAATTGCTTTATTAATTTTAGTTATAATTATGATTGCAGTTATCATTGCAATTTTTAAAACCGACAGATGGTCAATCGATGAAGAGCAATTTATGAGCGATGGCGGTGCAACTATTTATGATAAAGATGGAAATGAAATTACTAAATTAACAGGTGATGAAATAAATAAAAAACTACAACTAAGTGAAATGGGATATTTGCCAAATGCATTTGTTTCAATCGAAGATGAAAGATTCTATGAACACAATGGAATTGACCTTAAAAGAACATCACATGCGATTTTTAGTTATATTATTTCTGGTGGAAAATCAAACTTTGGTGGAAGTACTATTACACAACAGCTTGTTAAAATCACAATGAAGGATGATGAGCGTTCAGGTTTTGCAGCTATTCAAAGAAAAGTTAGAGAATGGTCAAGAGCTAGACAACTTGAAAAGAAATTTACAAAAGATGAAATTCTTCAAAGATATTTAAACAGAATTTATCTTGGATCGGCAAATGGACTTGAAGTAAGAGGTGTTGAATCAGCATCTAATTATTTCTTTGACAAACCAGCAAAAGATTTAACAATAGCTGAAGCAGCGTTTATTGCTGGAATCAATCATTCTCCTAATAATTATAATGTATTTACAAGTAAAAGTGACATCTCAGAAAAAGTTAAAAAAAGAACTACGACAGTAATTAATCAAATGTATAAATTAGGAAAAATAACTGAGGACGAAAAAAAGACTGCAATCGATGAAGTGAATAATGGATTACCATTTAAACAGGGAGCTGTATCAAATGGTAAATCTGATTTATCATATCATGCCGCAGCTGCTATTAATCAAATTGCAAACGAACTTTCTGAAAAAGAGGATATTAAATATTCAGAAGCAAGAGAAATGATAATTAATAGTGGATATAAAATTTATACAACAGTTGACCCTACAGTACAAAGTAAAATGGAAGAAGTTATGCAAAATTCTAAATATATTTTGACAGGGTCAAATCCAAAAAGAAAAAGTGAAGATCATAAGGGTCAATCAGCAATGGTTATAATTGAACCTTCAACAGGATATGTTGTTGGAGAAGTTGGAGGACTAGGAAACGATCAAAATACTTTAGGATTAAATAGAGGATTGTCAAAGAGGCAGGCAGGATCATCGTTTAAACCATTAGCTACAATTGCACCAGGACTTGAAACAGGTACAATTACAGCAGCTACATTATTTAACGATGTTACAACGACATTTGGTAAAAATTATACTGTAACAGGTAACCATGGTATTGAAAATATGAGGACAATATTAACCAAGTCATGCAATGTTCCAGAAATCAAATTACTTTCGATTATGGGAATTGATAAATCAGCATCTTTTCTAAAAGGTATTGGAATTGATTCGTCAGGATCTGATGCTGGATTAAGTATGGCATTAGGATCAATTGATGTTTCACCATTACAAATGGCAGCAGGGTTTGCAATGATTGCAAATGGTGGTGTTTATATTGAACCAACATTTTACACGAAAGTTACAGATGCATCAGGAAAATCTATTATTGAATCAAAACAGGAAAATAAAAGAGTTATGTCTGAACAAGATGCATATATCGAGGAGGACTTGTTGACAGGACCAGTTAAGAGTGGTACAGCTAGGGCTTTTAGCGGATATTTAGGAAAAATGGATGTTGCTGGAAAAACTGGTACAACAAATGATAATATTGATAGATGGTTCTGCGGTATGACTCCATATTATGCAGCATCTTGCTGGTATGGAAATGATAATAATAATGGACAATTTGCAACAAGAAATCCTGCAGCAACCGTTTGGTTTGATTGCATGAAATCAATTCATAAGGATTTAGACGTAAAATCATTTAACAAACCTGATGGAATTGTTACGGTTACAATTTGTAAGGCAACTGGAAAGAAAGCAACAGACAGTTGCACTGATACTTATTCAGAAATTTTTGCAAAGGATCATGTACCAGATGACTGTGATGGTCATTCTTCAGTTAAAATTTGTAAAGAATCTGGAAAACTTGCTACAGAATTTTGCCCTGATACTGAAAACAAGACTTTTGGAGTTTTAATAGATACTGAGAAAAATGCAAAATGGTCTCCTTCACAAAAAGTTGCAGAAGCTCCAACTGAAATGTGTGATATTCATACTTCTGCACCAGAAATTGATGTTCCTAATGTTGTTGGAAAAACTGAGGCAGATGCTTCAAAGGCATTGTCTGATGCAGGATTTATAGTAGAAGTAGCCAAAGACCAAAAAACTGATGCTGCAAAAGGAATAGTTTTAAAACAAAGCACTACAAAGGCTGCTAAAGGAGCTAAGGTTACTATAACTGTAAATCAATATGATGGAAAACCAGAAGAAAATAAAAATAATCCAACGAGTACAAAAGATCCTGCAACTACAACAAATGCACCAACAAAAACAACTGAAACTACAGAAAAAAATAAAGATGAAAATTCTCTGTAAATTAAGTATTAATTTATTAGGAGTGTATAAAATATAATTATACATTCCTAATAATAATAAAGGATGTTATAATGCGTAAAAAAGAAGATATTGAAATTGATAAGTTAAATAAAAGTAAATCCGAAAACATAAAGGATTACACTGCAACAGAAAATAAAAATCTTAATAAAAATAAATCAGATAAAATAAAGGATGATAAAATAGAAAGCAACAATATAGAAAATGATGAAACAGCAAGTGAAAAAATAGATTACGACAAAATTGAAAATGATAAAACAGCAAGTGAAAAAATAGATTACGACAAAATTGAAAATGATAAAACAGAAAAAAACAAAATAAAGAATTCTAATTTGAAGAATGAACCAACGAAAAATGAAGAACCTAAGAAGGTTAATATTAATTTCTTTAAAAAATTAAAAATTAGTATTTTTGATTTTGATAAGTACTATGAAATAGCTGGTGAAAGCTTTAACAGATCATTTTTATATTTAGCTGAAATTTTTATTATTTTTTCACTAGTTATATCTTTTATTTTTATGTTCAAAATTAACGAAGTTTTTAATGATTTTAATAATTATAAATTTACTAATTCTGATATTTCTGAATATACATATAAAATTGCAGATGGATATGAATTAACTGGGGAACAATTAGAAATTTTGAGTAAGGCTGGTTTAACTAATATATTTGTGTATGTTTGGATTTTTACATTTTTAATATATTTTATAACAGGATTAATTAATGTTTTAGCTATTTCTGTTTTAGGAATTATTACTGAAAAGGCGATAAGACTACCTTTAAAATATTCAGCAATTTTTTCAATAACGATTTCGGCTACTACATTACCTACAATTCTTTATTTAATATATATTGTTGTAAACTTTTATACAAAGTTTACAATGCCATATTTTCAAGTAATGTATTTGTTGATTTCATATATTTATCTGATTGCAGCAATGCTAATGTTAAAATCAAATTTAATAAAAAGAAAATTAAAAATAATTACAACAATTGAAAAAAATGGCAATGAAAAAACGGAAACTAATGAGTAAAATAATACAAATAATAGAAAGGAATTGTTAATGGCAAATAAAAAGAAACCAAATAATAAAAAGAATGGTAAAAATAAAATACTATATACTATTTTAATAATAGTTTTAATAGCAGTACTTTGTGCTTCTTATTATTTTATATTTGCTAAACAAATAAATAAAAAAGAAGACGAAAATAAAGTTGCATATACACAATTAATTAAAGATATTGATAGTGGAAAAATAGAAAAAATCGAGATGACTACTGGAAGCACCAGCATTAAAATTAAATATGTTGGTGACTCTGATGATGATAAAATGAAAACAGCAGTTGTACCAAATACTCAGGCATTTATTGAACTTGTACAAAATAAAGTTGAAGATGGAAATGACATAGAACTTATTCAGAAACCTAGAAATACATTTATAACTATTTTTGATACTATTTTCTCATTATTACCTACAATATTAATGTTAATTTTATTCTATGCAATCATTGAAATGCAGGGTCTTGGGGATAAAGGACAAGTATATAATCCTGATATATCAAAAGACAAAGTTACATTTAAGGATGTTGCAGGTCTTAAAGAAGAAAAAGATGAAATGATTGAAATAGTTGATTTTCTAAAAGAACCTAAAAAATATACGGAAATGGGTGCGAAGGTTCCAAAAGGTGTTTTACTATGTGGAAAGCCGGGAACAGGAAAAACATTAATTGCAAAGGCTATTGCAGGAGAAGCAAATGTTCCTTTTATTTCTATGAGTGGATCAGAGTTTGTTGAAATGTTCGCTGGACTTGGAGCTTCAAGAGTTAGAAAATTATTTGATAAAGCTAAAAATATATCACCTTGTATAATTTTTATTGATGAAATTGATGCGATTGGTTCAAGAAGAACAGCGACAACTGGAGCAGATACTGAAAACAATCAGACATTAAATCAACTATTAGTTGAAATGGATGGATTTAATTCTGATACATCTATAATTGTAATTGCAGCGACAAATAGACCAGAAATGCTTGATGAAGCTTTATTGAGACCTGGAAGATTTGACAGGAGAATTACAATTGGTTTACCTGATGTTAATGACAGAGAAGATATTCTTAAAATTCATTCAAAAGGCAAAAAATTCAGTAAAGATGTTTCTTTTAGAACTATTGCAGAAGACACTGCAGGGGCAAGTGGTGCAGAACTTGCAAATATTCTAAATGAAGCAGCAATATATGCAGCAACGAGAAAACACAAGGAAATCAATCAAAGTGATATTGAAGATGCTTTGAAGAAAGTTGAAATGGGACTTGAGAAGAGAAACAAAGCTATTTCCGAAAAAGATAAAAAATTAACAGCTTATCATGAAGCAGGACATGCGGTAGTTAGCAAATATTTACCAACGCAGGATCAAGTAAAGGAAATATCAATAATTCCAAGAGGAATTGCTGGTGGATATACGATGTATAAAAACAATGAGGATAAGTTTTATGTTTCAAAAACAGAAATGGAAGAAAAACTTATTTCACTTATGGGCGGAAGAGCAGCTGAAAAAGTTGCACTTGATGACATATCAACAGGAGCAAGTAATGATATTGAAGTTGCAATGAAAATTGCAAGAGATATGGTAACGGTTTATGGAATGGATGAAAACATAGGACCTATGTCGATTAATGTTGAAAGAGATCCATATCAGTTGCAATTATTAGGAAATAATCTTGAAGATAGAATTGGAAAAGAAGTAAGTAGCATTCTTGATAATGCCTATAAGAGAGCACAGGAAATTCTAATTGCACACAGAGATAAATTAGATGCTGTTGCAAAGGTTTTACTTGAAAAAGAAAAAATTAATTCAAATGAATTTGATGAAATTTTCAAATTTTAATTTTTAAATTAATTGCGTTAATAATTCTTGATTAAGACATTTCTAAAAAAATGTATTTTAACTTATGACTAGTATACCATTGAACGTCATAAGTTAATTTCATAGGGTGATCTTATCACAGAATATTCATAATTTTTTAAATTAATTGTTGACATAACCATTAAATTATTATATAATTTAGTGGTTATTTGTACGAAAGGAAATAAAATGATGAATAATGAGAAAATAAGAAATATTGCAATAATTGCACACGTTGATCATGGAAAAACTACACTAGTTGATGCGTTATTAAAACAAAGCCATATATTTAGAGACAATGAACAAGTATCTGAAAGAATTATGGATTCAAACGATCTTGAAAAAGAAAGAGGAATAACTATTCTTTCTAAAAATACTTCTGTTATGTATAATGGTATTAAAATTAATATAGTTGATACCCCTGGACACGCAGATTTTGAGGGAGAAGTAGAAAGAGTTCTACAAATGGTTGATGGAGTACTTCTATTAGTTGATGCATTTGATGGACCAATGCCTCAAACAAGAGAAGTTTTAAAGAAAGCATTAGCTTTAAATTTAAAACCAATTGTTGTTATAAACAAAATTGATAGACCAGGAGCAGAGCCATTAAAGGCTGTTGACAAAGTTCTTGAATTATTTATGGATTTAAACGCCACAGATGAACAATTGGATTTTCCAGTAATATATGCTTCTGCAAAAAATGGAATTGCAAAAATGAATTTGAATGATGATTCTGACAATGTTTCTTGTATTTTTGATGAAATTATAAAGGAAATTCCAGCCCCACAAGTTGATGTAAATGGACCAATGCAACTTTTAGTTTCTAATATTTCATATGATGATTATTTAGGAAGAATTGCAGTTGGAAGAGTTGAAAGAGGAACAGTTGAAGTTGGACAAAATGTTGTAGTTTGCAAGGATGAAGATAAAACAGTTAATGGAAAGATTGCAAAATTATTTACATATGAAGGACTTAAAAGAGTTGAAGCTGAAAAAATTGAAGCTGGTGATATTGTAGCAATCGCAGGAATTCCTGATATTAATATCGGTGAGACAATTTG
>Ga0256406_1005077_pt1 | contig 14395 bp, 13 predicted proteins | sample RumenRJG_03DNA_FD_185986 | JGI IMG/M metagenome (GOLD analysis project Ga0256406, IMG submission 185986) | Bovine rumen microbial communities from Lethbridge, Alberta, Canada - RJG_03 | ecosystem: Host-associated > Mammals > Digestive system > Stomach > Rumen | place: Canada: Alberta | collected...
TGAGCGCTGCCAGTCCACTGCCGCATAGGCCCACTTGCTGTGCCCGGGCACCGCGAGCGAGCCCACCAGAAGCGCGTAGCTTCCGTCCTTGCGCCCCGAGATCCTCGCAAACTCGTCCATGATGCGCTGCCCAAAGCGGCTGCCGTCCACCATCTCGACGTCGATGTCTGCCCCAACCTGGAAGGGCGACTCGTGGGTCACGACTGCTATGCCCTCGCTGCGCGCCTTGCTGAACGGATCGACGAGCTCGTCGGCGCTGTTGGGCACCACGAGCAGCGCCCTGGCCCCATGCTTCAGGCACTGCTCCATCACGTCGGCCTGATCGGAGACGTCGGCGGTGGTGGCTGCGGCGTAGAAGGCCCGCAGGCCGTTCTCCTTGGCCCCCTCCATGATCCCCTGGGCATGCCTGACGAACCACGGAGTGCGGTCCTTGCCCACGCCGGCTACGACGTGCTCCTGCTCCTCGGCCCCTTGCGACGGCGCCGGGGCGAGCGCCGCGGCAAGCGCGAACGCGCAGGCTGCAAGTGCCCTTGTGATCATGACTGCCCTCCTCAGAATGGATCGCCGCGCCATCATGCGCGGGCTTGCTGGAGATCATCGGCCAAATGCCTGGCATGGCGCCAGGCGGGAAGGCGTTTTTGCCAGCTTGCGCAGATTGTTAAGCAAAAAGTTTCGCAAATTTGCGATCGGGGTTAAAAAAAGCCGCGGCTCCATGAGGGGCCGCGGCGCGCGCGCCTTTGCTTTTTCAGGCGCTTGGCTTCTCGTCGCTTTCGTAGCAGCCCAGGATCTTGAAGTTCGAGGTCTCGCCCTTGACGCGCTCGAGGCACTCCTGCATCGCCGGGGATGAGAGGTTGGCCTGGACGTCGGCAAAGAAGATCTCCTCCCAGGTGCTGTGGCCTGAGGAGAGGCTCGGGCGGGAGATGAGCTTGGTGAGGTTGATGCCGCGCCTTGAGAACTCGTCGAGCACGCGGATGAGCGAGCCTGGCGCGTACTTCTGCACGGTGAAGCTCAGCGAGGTCTTGGCCGGGATGTTCTCGGGCACCGTGATCGGGGTCATCGAGATCACGATGAAGCGCGTGTAGTTGTGGATGTTGTTGGCGATGTTGTCCATCACCGGGATGAGCCCGTAGTAGCTTCCGGCGTGGTGGCCTGCGATGGCGGCGCAGTGCGGATCGGCGATCCTTGCCACCTCCTTCATCGCCTCTGATGAGGCCTTCATGTAGTGGATCCTGGCGCCGGGCATGCGCTCGCGGATGAAGCGCGAGCACTGCTCGATGGGCTGGGGATGGGCGTAGACGTCGGTGATCTCGGAGACCTCAGTCGTCCCGCAGGCGAGCACGGCGTGGTCGATGGGGTAGAAGATCTCCCCCACGAAGGTCGCGGTCGATCCCTGGAGCACGTCGAGCACCTGGTTGATGCTCCCCGAGCTCGAGTTCTCGATGGGCAGGATCCCGAACTCGCACAATCCGGCTGACACGCAATCCTCGATCCTCTCGAAGGTGGAGCAGCCCTCCATGCGCACGCCGCCGGTGTAGAAGTCGGTGAACCTGGCAGCCGCCAGGTGGGAGTAGGAGCCTATTCCGCCCAGGTAGGCTATCGAGCTTTGGCGCTTGATCCCGCCTGCGCGCATGCGCTCGATGATGTAGCGCCGCTCGTAGGCCACGGTGCCGCGCATGATCGCGCGGTAGACGTCGGCGCCGAACTGCCCTGGCAGGCCCATGGAGCGCGATTGCTCCATCACCGCCTTGAGCTTGGCCTGCTCGCGCTCCTGGTCGGAGATCCCCTTGCCGTCGCGCAACTTGCACTCGGCGATGTCGGATGCGACGCCGCGGCGCTCGTTGAGCAGCTTGATTATCTCGCTGTCTATGCGGTCAATGTCTTCGCGGCAGGCCTTGAGGTCCCTCATGTCACGGCTCCTTATCCATGGTTTAGGACGATTGTAGCATCGGGCGCTTGGCGGCGCTTGGCGCCTTGCAGGCACCAAAAAGGCCGCCTGCGGCGGCCTTCCGGCATCAGGGCCAGGGCCCTGTCATTGTCACTGTTCGCGCTGGGCGAGCAGCTGCAGGATCTCGATGTAGAGCCAGCAGATGGTCACGAGCAGCGAGAAGGCGTTGAAGTACTCGAAGTACTTGGGCAGGCCCTGGTCCACTGCGACCTGGATGTTGTCGAAGTCGAGGATCAGGTTCATCGAGGCGATGAGGCAGACGATGAGGGAGATCCCGATTGCGAGGGCTCCGGTGGTGGGCAGCAGGCTCGCCCCGAAGAGGTGGAACACGAGGTCAAGCAGGTAGAGCACGCAGACGCCCAGAGTGGCGCTCATCACGATTGAGCGGAAGCGCTGGGTCGGGACGATGACGCGGAACTTCCACAGCGCGAGCATGACCATCACGACCACGAAGGTGGCCATGACGGCGGTCGAGACGATCCCGGGGTACTTGAACTCGAAGATCCCCGAGAGCGCGCCCAGGCAGCCGCCTTCGCACACGGCGTACAGCGGCGCGGTGAAAGGCGAGTACTGCGGCTTGAAGCAGGTCGCGACGGCGGCGATTAGGCCGACGATCATCGGCAGCCATACGAGCCCCATGGGCACGGACTGCGACGTGTAGATGGAGCCGATGGTGTATTCCATCGCAAGCCAGCCCGTGACCAGCGTCAGGGCGACGAGGACGAGCGCCTTGGTGGTGGTGCCGGACACGGTGGCCGCATTGGCCTCCGCGCCTTCGCCGCCGAAGTTGAAGGTTCCGGCCGCGCGGTTCATGACCCCGATGGCCGGGTTTGTAGAACGCATGTTGGTAAGGTTCATTGCTACTCCTTGAAAAACGGGGGGCGGGGCGGCTTGCGCCCAGCCCTTGTAGAGAATAATAAGGTCTGCCGCGGCGTTTTTAAACACCAGGGCTCAAAAGTGCGGGAGGCGTCGGGCTTCAGTCGCGGAACCACTCGGCCTTGCACTTTGACATGACTTTCTGCAGCTGGTCGCGCGTGGTCAGGATGTGCTCGTACATCGCGTCATGCGCCGCCTCGAGGTCGCGCTTGCGCAGCGCCTGGATGATCTTGCTGTGGGCCTCGGAGGTCACGATGATCGGGGTTAGCGCGTACTCAAGGGAGAGGAAGCGCACGCGGTCCATCGTGCCCTTGACGCCTTCGACGATGCGCCAGGCGCGGTCGAGGCCCGCCGTGCACACCAGCGTCTTGTGGAACTCGTCGTCCAGGCGGAAGTGCTCGTGCAGGTCGTAGCGCTCGGCCGCCTCGCGCTGGCACTTGACGTTCTGCTCGAGCGAGTCGATGACCGCGTCGTTGAGCGCCGGGCCGATCTTGCGGATGGCATAGCCCTCGAGCGCCATGCGGATGTCGGCGCCCTGGAAGATGTCCTGCTTCGAGATCCTCGCGACCTTGGTGGTCTTCTTCGGAGCGATCTCGACGAAGTCGTTCTCGGCGAGCTTGATGAGCGCCTCGCGCACCGGCTGGCGGGAGATCTTGGTCTTGAACTTGGAGGAGACCTCGTTTTCCGAAAGCGGATCCCCAGGCAGGAGCCTGCATTCGATGATCGCCTTCTTCAAGAAGCGGTAGATCTGCTGGTTGATGGGCTCCTTGGTGTTTTCAACGGCAAACTCCGTCGAAAGGTAGAACTCGTTCATGTGTTTGCTTGTCCTTGATGTCGGAATGTCACCCCGGGCGCCCTTGCGGCCTTTTCTTTTATTAAAGTTCTTCAGCAGGCGGATGGCGCCTGGGCCGGGGAATGCGCGCTAAATTTTTTGCGCCTTTGTATGCAAGGATAGCAGAAATGCCGTTTCCGTAATCCAGAACGGGGCGCAACCGGTATCATGATCGCCAAAATTGGACAAAAAAGATCAGATCACTTTGAAAGAGTGTGATCGTGCCGTCACCGCCGCGCCGCTCCGTTCGTCTAGGATCCCACCAAAGGCGCGCAGCGCCTGCGCGGCATTGCCGCCCAAAAGAAATCATTCTTAATATTTGTCTGTTTTGCAGGAGTGAATCAACATGAGCAAGGGTCTGCTACTTGCCGGAGAGCCCATGGGGCTCCTCATCGCCCAGAGCGAAGGGCCGCTTGACAGCGTCAAGGGCTACAGCCTCGCCGTCGCCGGCGCGGAGTTCAACGTCGCCACCGGCTCGGCCCGCCTGGGGCACCCGACCGCCTACCTCACCAAGCTTGGCGACGATCCGTTCGGCAAGCTCATCTCGAGGACCTTGAACGAGAACGGCATCGACAACTCGCTGGTTATCTACACCAAGGAGCGCCGCACCGGCTTCATGCTCAAGAGCAAGGTCTCCAAGGGCGATCCCGAGATCTTCTACTTCAGGGCAGGCTCTGCCGCCTCGACCCTCTCGGAGGAGGACGTCGAGAAGATCGACTTCTCCCGCTTCGGCTACCTGCACCTGACCGGCATCCTGCCGGCGCTGTCGGACTCCACCCGCGCCGCCGTCAGGCTCATGCTCAAGAAGGCGCGCCAAGCCGGCCTCTTCGTGTCGTTCGACCCGAACCTGCGCCCGCAGCTGTGGCCTTCCCAGGAGGTCATGGTCTCCTACATCAACGACCTTGCCTCCAAGGCCGATCTGGTCCTGCCCGGCGAGGGCGAGGGCAAGATCCTCTGCGGCACCGAGGACGCGCACGAGATCAACGCCTTCTACAAGAAGCTGGGCGCCAAGTCCGTCGTCACCAAGTGCGGCCCCAAGGGCGCGCTGCTGCTTGAGGAGGACGGCCGCGAGACCATGGTTCCGGGCTTCGTCATCGACAAGGTCGTCGACACCGTGGGCGCGGGCGACGGCTTCGCCGCCGGCGTGCTGACCGGCCTCATGGAGGGCCTGTCCCCTGAGAAGTGCGTCGAGCGCGGCAGCGCCATCGGCGCCATCCAGTGCACCTTCGTGGGCGACAACGAGGGCCTCCCGACCAAGGAGCAGCTCGAGAAGTTCATGAAGACCCACAAGCGCGTGCAGCTTTGACAGGAGATTGAGCAGATGACTTGGACAGGAAATATTTTCGACAAGATCGCCGAATACCGCATCGTCCCCCTCGTGACGCTGGACGATCCCAATGACGCGGTGCCTCTTGCAAAGGCCCTTGTGGCAGGCGGCATCCCGGTGGCCGAGGTCACGTTCAGGACCGACGCCGGCGGCGAGGCCATGGAGCGCATGGCCAGGGAAGTCCCCGAGATCATGGTGGGCGCGGGCACTGTCCACGACGTCGACCACGCGATCGAGACCCAGAAGCGCGGCGGCAAGTTCGTCATCACCCCGGGCTTCAACCCGAAGGTGGTCGACTGGTGCCTGAAGCACAACATGCCGGTCTGCCCGGGAACCGTGACCCCGTCCGATCTCGAGCAGGCGCTCGACTTCGGGCTCAAGCTCGTCAAGTTCTTCCCGGCAGGCGCCTACGGCGGGACCAAGACCCTGAAGGCCCTCCAGGGCCCGTACGCGGCCTTGAAATTCGTCCCCACCGGCGGGGTGAACCTCGACAACCTGCTTGAGTACCTGAGCCTCAAGAACGTCGCGGCCGCTGGCGGCAGCTTCGTGCCTCCCTCAGCCTGCGTCAAGGCCAAGGACTGGGCTGGCGTCACCGCGACCTGCAAGAAGATCTGCCAGATGGTCAGGAGCCTGGGCTGATTCAAAAGCCCTCGCGATGCAAGCCCCCCGCGCCGCAAGGCCCGGGGGGCTTGCTGTTTTCAGCGCCCAAGGTAGAGTAGGGCGTTGGGTCCTGCGCAGGCGGGATAGGCAGTTTCAAGCATCAGAAGGCAGGATCGCCTGCCAAAGGCAAGGTGTCTCATGAGCACATGGCATGACGTGATAGGTCCCCTCAAGGACAAGGAGTACTTCAGGCAGGCCTGGTCCTACCAGCACGTGCGCCGCGCGCAGGGGATCAGCGTGTTCCCGCCCGAGCAGGACGTGTTCAACGCCTTCAAGTACACGCCCTGGGATCAGGTGAAGATAGTCATCTTAGGCCAGGACCCCTACCACGAGCGCGGGCAGGCCATGGGGCTGTGCTTCTCGGTTCCGCCCAAGGTGCGCATACCGCCCTCGCTCCTCAACATCTACAAGGAGCTCAAGAACGAGTACCCGTCATTCGAGATCCCCGATCACGGATGCCTCATCCCCTGGGCCCGCCAGGGGGTGCTGCTTTTGAACTCGACGCTGACCGTGGACGAGGGCAGCGCCAACTCGCACAGCGGCAAGGGCTGGGAGGAGTTCACCGACGCGGTGGTCTCGGAGCTGTCTGCAAAGCGCGAGGGGCTGGTGTTCATGCTCTGGGGCGCCTCGGCTGCGCGCAAGGGACAGGGCATCGACGTCAAGCGCCACCTCGTGCTCAAGTGCGCCCACCCAAGCCCGCTTTCGGCCAGCCGCGGGTTCTTCGGGTGCGGGCACTTCCGCAAGGCCAACGACTACCTCGCATCAACCGGCCGCGAGCCAATTGATTGGCAGCTTCCCCTGCACCTGGACGGCGACGAGGAGCTTTAAGACGCAAAAGGCAGGGCCAGGCCCTGCCTTGAGATCTGATCACCTGCCTCAGATCCCCGCAAGCTTTAAAAGCGCCCTTGAGACCAGATCTATCCCCTCGCCGCCTATCTCGCGCATCCCCGCCTCCCGGCAATCCTCAAGATGGGATTCAAGCAGGGAGAGCCTGTCCTCAAGCACCTGGGGCCTTGCCAGATCCTCAAGGCTGATGTCATAGCCGCACCTGAGGCGCGCGACCAAGGCTCCGCCGCCCCTCTGGTTGTCGGCTATCACCGTGTTGAGCGCCGGCAGCCCCGCGCACATGCGCTCCTTGAACATCCCGCCGTAGGCCCCCAAAGCCATGTCGCAGCGGGAAAAGAGCCCTGCCACCTGCGAGGTGCTCCTGATGACCTCTACCCCGGGGATGTCCTTTGACAGCTCAACGAGCCTTTCATGATCGGGGTTTGAGATCCCGCTTAGCACCGTGACATCGTACCGCTCGAAAAGCCGGCCCTCGATGATGGATGTGAGCGCCTTCAGGCAGGCGTGGGCGGGATCGGCCCCGCCGTAGTTCACGAGCAGCCTCAGGCGGGCATGCGGCTGCCTCCTCAAGGCTGCGCCCTTGAACTCAGGCCTTATGAGCGAGTACTGCTCGCCGCACAGGAGACTGCACTCCTCCGGGACCTTGCCCCGGTACTCCGCCCCGCTCTTGAAGAACCCCGAGTCGGTGAGCAGATCGCAGTCGTGGCGCCGCTCGAGATCATCGACTACCGCGACCTTGGCAAAATCGCGCAGCGGGGACTCGAACTTATCTCCCAAGAAGTAGTGGTCAAAGAGCACGAGGGACGGGGCAAGGCGCCTGGCGCTCTTAACAAAGCCTTCTACCGAGTCCATCGAGAAATGGACGATCTCACGGTACTCCGAGCACAGCGGCAGGAGCGAGGGCTCAAGCGAGTCGGTGAGCAGGCAGGGCTCGAGCCCGGCCTTTAAAAGGGGCTGCAGGAGCCCCTTTATCCGCATGAGGTGCCCGGTACCGATCACGTGATCGGCCTTGAGCACCACGCACGCTCGCTCAGTCAAGGCCGAGCTCCGTGACCGCGCGGCACATGGCCTGGGCGTAGTTCCAGTCCTCCATGGTGTCGATGTCGATGACGCGGTGGCGCGGCATCTCGAAGGCGCGGGAGATGAGCCCCGGAGTGCTTGGATCTTCAAGGATGCGCCTTGAGTAGAAGTAGAACATCCCGCAGTCCTGGTAGGCCTTGGGCAGATCCTGGGAGCGCCATGACATGTACTTGGGCATCACCGGCACCGGAGTGCCGTCCTCGCTGATGTACTGCGCCCTCTGGATCGGGAAGGGGTACTCGCAGCAGGCGTAGAGGTAGTCGGCGCCCTCGCTTTGAAAGCGCGCGCGGGCCTTCTCAAGGTAGGCAGGCGTCAAAAGCGGCGCGGTGGAGTAGATGCAGCAGGTCTCATCGGCGGCAAAGCCCAGATCCTTCATCCTCATGAAGGCGTCGCGCACCACCTCGAAGGTCCCGGTGTGATCGTCTGCAAGATCAGCGCTGCGCATGAAGGGCACCTCAGCCCCGCAGCTTTTGGCGATCGAGGCGATCTCCTCGTCGTCGGTTGAGACTATGACCTTGGTAAAGAGCCTGCTCTTCAAGGCGGCGTCGATCGAGTAGGAGATGAGCGGGCGGCCGTTGAACTCCTTGATGTTCTTGCGCGGGATGCGCTTGGAGCCGCCGCGGGCGGGGATCACTGCGAGAGTCTGCATTAAATGCCTCTGTGGAAGTCAGGATAGGCGGGGCTCATGCCCCGCGTTTTCAGCGCCCTTCGGCCGCGCTCATCAGCGCGGCAGCGCACAGCTGCTGCTGGAGGTGCGAGAGCGTGGGGTGGAGGGGGATCGAGAGCGTCTTTGAAAAGAACTCCTCGGCACCTGGGAGCGGTGCGTACCGCCCGGTGTCCCAGTAGTAGGGGTGGCGGTAGATGGGCAGGTAGTGGACCTGCACGCCGATGTTCTTTGAGCGCAGCTCCTTGTAGACCTCATCGCGCCTGCCGTTTTCGATGCGCACCTGGTAGAGGTGCCATGAGCTCTCATAGCCCTCGGTGTCAGGCTCCGGAAGCCCGATCCCGCAGGCGCCTGAGAGCAGATCGCGGTACATGGCGGCCTTGCGGCGGCGCAGCTCCAAAAAGACGTTCACGCGGCGCATCTGGGAGATCCCAAGGGAGGCCAGCAGATCGCACATGCGGTAGTTCCAGCCGAGGTCCTGCATCTCGTAGTAGTAGGCGGGGCGGGTTTGATCCTTGAGCCGCTCCTTCTCATGCACGATGCCGTGGGAGCGGAGATCGCGCATCTTCTGGGCAAGCGCGGCGTCGTTCGTGAGCGCCATGCCGCCTTCTGCCGTGGTGATGATCTTCACGGGATGGAAGCTCAGCACCGTGATGTCCGAGTAGTCGCCGCAGCCTGCGATCCTGCCGTTGAAGGTCGCGCCCAGCGCATGGGCCGCGTCCTCGACCACCTTGAAGCCGTAGCGCATCGAAAGCTCGCGCAGGCGCTTCAGGTCCACGCAGCGGCCGGACAGATCGACCGCGACCACGGCCTTGGGCAGCCTGCCCTCGCCCTGGGCCTCGTCGAGCATCTGCTCGAGGCAGTCCATGTCCATGAGCCCGGACTTCGGGTCGACGTCCACGAACTCGACCTGGGCCCCGCACATGCGCGCGCAGTTGGCGCTGGCGGCAAAGCTGATGGCGCTGACGTAGACGATGTCCGAAGGCCCGACCCCCAGGGCCAGCATCGCAAGGTGCAAGGCGCTGGTGCAGGAGTTGGCGGCGACGGCGTTGAGGGCGCCGGTGAACGAGCAGACCGCGTCCTCGAACTCGCCGGCCTTCGGGCCGCAGGTCAAGTATGGGGACATCAGGGTCTCGAGCACCGCGTCATAGTCGCTCGCGTCGATGCTCTGGGTGCTGTAGGGGATGAAGGCGCTCATGACTGCTCGCAGACCTCGCGCAGCTGCTCGTCGGTCATGTAGACCGGGTTGTCCTTCGAGTTGTACTCGAAGCCCTCGTCAACCGGCCTCCCCTTCTCGCCAAGGCCAGTCTCAAGGTAGACCTTGTCGGGCACCATGAAGAACGTAAGCGAGGGCTTGATGATGAAGAAGCGGTCGAACTCGACGATGTGGCCCGAGTCGTCGCGCGGGCACATGATCTCGTGGATCTTCTCGCCCGGGCGGATGCCTATCTCCTTGACTGGGATCCCCGGGGCGATGATGCGCGCCAGATCGGCGATGCGAATGGAGGGGATCTTCGGGACGAAGGTCTCGCCGCCGTGCATGCGCACGAGGGCGTGGAGCACGAAGTCGACGCCCTGGTCCAAGGTGATCCAGAAGCGGGTCATCCTGGTGTCGGTGATGGGGATGTACTCAGCCCCCTCCTCGCGCAGCTTCCTGAACAGCGGAACCACGCTGCCGCGCGATCCCGAGACGTTGCCGTAGCGCACGACTGCAAAGCGGGTGATGCGGTCGCCTGAGAGGTTGTTGGCCGCCGTGAAGAGCTTGTCGGAGCACAGCTTGGTCGCACCGTAGAGGTTGATTGGATTGGCCGCCTTGTCGGTGGAGAGCGCCACGACCTTCTCGATGCCGTTTTCAAGCGCGCACTCGATGACGTTCTCGGCGCCCATCACATTGGTCTTGATGCACTCCATCGGGTTGTACTCCGCCGCCGGCACCTGCTTGAGCGCCGCGGCGTGGATTATCACGTCGACCCCGCGCGAGGCCAGGCTCAGGCGCTCGCGATCGCGCACGTCGCCGATGAAGAAGCGGAGCCTCCTGCTGTCATCCTCGAACCTGCGGGCCATCTCGTACTGCTTGAGCTCGTCGCGCGAGTAGATGATCACTTTCTTTGGCTCGTAGTTGTCGAGCACGGTCCTGATGAAGCGGTTGCCGAACGATCCGGTGCCGCCGGTGACCAGGATGGTCTTGCCCTTGAGGTATTCCGCAATTTTCTTATGGGCTGCGTCTTTCATAATCAGAACTCCTGCGATCCGGCGGCGGTGAGGCCGTACTTCTTCATTTTCTCGACCAGCGTGGTGCGGCGCAAGCCCAGGATCTCCGAGGCCTTGGCCACGACGCCGCCGCTTTGCGAGAGCGCCTGGCGGATCATGCCGATCTCCATCTGCGCGACCATGTCCTTGAGGTTGACGCCCGCGGGATCAAGCTGCGGGGCGAAGGCCCCGGCCATCTCGTTCTCGCCGGCGATGCGCGCCGGAGGAGCGCCCTTCCCGGCGATGATGCCAGGAAGATCGTCGTCCTCTCCGTAGGACGAGAAAGCGTCGAGCAGCGCCTCGCGCTCGTCGGCCTCGCTGCCGTGCTCGGCATCGCCGCGGTAGGCGGGAGGCAGGTCGCCCTTGTCCACGATCTCGTTGGGGTGGAGGATGAGCAGGCGCTCGACGAGGTTTGACAGCTCGCGCACGTTGCCTTTCCAAGGATTCTGCATCAATGTTTCGACCGCTTCCTGCGTGAACTTTATCGAGCAGTGCTCCTGGGCCCCGTACTTCTGCACCATCGACTGGAGCAGCAGCGGGATGTCGTCGGCGCGCTCGCGCAGGGGCGGGGTGTTGATGGGGAACACGTTGAGGCGGTAGTAGAGGTCCTGCCTGAAGGTGCCGTCCTCCACCATCTTCTCGAGATCCTGGTGGGTCGCGGCGATGATCCTGACGTCGGCGCTGATGAGCTTGTTGGAGCCCACGCGCGAGAACTGGCGCTCCTGGAGCACGCGCAGGAGCTTGACCTGCATGGCAAGCGGCATGTCGCCTATCTCGTCCAGGAACAGCGTGCCGCCCTGGGCAAGCTCGAAGCGGCCCTCGTGGGCGGTGAAGGCGCCGGTGAAGGCGCCCTTCTCATGCCCGAAGAGCTCGGACTCCAGAAGCTCGCCCGGGATGGCCCCGCAGTTGACCGGCACGAAGGCCTTGCTGCGGCGCTTTGACAGCTCGTGGATGGCGCGTGCGACCACTTCCTTGCCGGTTCCCGATTCGCCGAGCACCAGCACTGTGGCGTCGGTGGGCGCCACCTGCTCGATGAGCCCGCGCACGGCTGAGATCGCCTTGCCCCTGCCGCGCAGCGCGCGCATCAGGTAGTGCTCGCCCTCGCCCGCCGCGGCGCGGCGGCGCTTCAGGGTCCTCATGGTGTCGAAGGACTGGCAGAAGTGCAGAAGCGAGACGATGTCGTCGTAGACGAGCGAGCCGTTGAGCTGGCCCATGTAGTTGGAGGCTCCGGCGATCTTCGGGTCGGCGGGATCGGAGAGGAACACGAAGGGCGTGCCCTGGTGCTTTTCTATGAGTTCCGCGGGGCTGGCCTCGGAGCCTAAGTTGCCCACGAACACGGCGTCGGCGTCCTGATCCTCGGAGTCGAAATACGAGAGGCAGTCTGACAGCTCGCCGCTTTGGCAGCGGTAGCCCAGGAATGAAAGGATGGTCTCAAGCGGGGATCGCACCGCCTGATCCTTCTCCAGGATCAGGATGTTTCCTGAAGATTGCATGGCAAGTCCTCCAGAGTGTTGTTCATGCGGCGATTTTATCGCCGCAGCAAGGCTTATGGCAAATCTTTGACGGCGTCAAAAATCCGAAAACATGCCGCCGATCCCACACCTGGCGTCCTGTGTTGCGCAATTGCGCATCCCCGCCTGGCCTTGTGCGCTGTTGCGGGGAGTATCTCAAAACGCAAGGCAAACGCTTTCGACCATGGCGCCCCATGCAGGTTGCAAGCGTCCTGGAGCGCGCTCTGGCAAGGGGCTGTGCGCAGGCGCAACTTGCCTGCAAATCACGAAACAAACGTTTGTCAGATTATTGAAATCAGCTTTTCAGAGATGCAGAGTTGAAGGGACGCGGTATTGTCTGACATTTGAGAAACAAACTTATATAACAACTAGTTATAATTAGAGGTGCTGGCAATTATATAAAAATGCTACCTCGATCACCTTGCTCAATCGTTTGAGGTCGTAAACTGAAATCACGATTTATCCATTGCAAAGCGCCTCCCTTGGCGCAAGGGCCCCAGGCTGGGGCCGCGCCGGGAGGCTCTGGAGATCAAGGTGAACGACAAGGAAAAGGAAATTGCCGCCAAGGCCGCGCAAATGCGCGTCCTGGCATTGAAGGCGATCAGCAGCGCCGGATCCGGGCATCCGGGCGGGTCGCTCTCGCTTGCGGATCTCATGGCCTCGCTCTATTTCGGCGGCTGGCTGCATGTGGACCCGAAGGATCCGCACATGAGGGATCGCGATCGCGTGGTGCTGAGCAAGGGCCATGCCTGCCCGATCCTCTATGCGGCGCTGACGCTCAAGGGATTCATGAGCCAGGAGGATCTGATGTCGCTGCGCAAGAGCGGCAGCTTCCTCCAGGGCCATCCTGACATGAAGCATACGCCGGGCATCGACATGTCCACCGGCTCGCTCGGGCAGGGGATCTCGGCTGCCTGCGGGATCGCGCTGGGCCTTAGGCGCCAGGGCATCGGCGCCCACGTCTGGGCCTTCTTGGGCGACGGCGAGCTTGACGAGGGCGAGGTGTGGGAGGCGCTCACTTTCGCCTCCGCATACCACCTGGACAACCTCACGGTGATCCTCGACTGGAACGGGCTGCAGATAGATGGCTCGAACGCCCAGGTCATGAACTTGGAAAGCCCGAAGGCGCGCTTTGAGGCCTGCGGGCTCGAGTGCGTCGAGATAAACGGCCACGACCTCGGAGCGATCGCCGCGGCCTACGAAAGGGCCCTCTCCTGCCACACGGCTCCGTTTGGGATCATCGCCAGGACCGTCAAGGGCAAGGGCGTCTCGTTCATGGAAAACCAAGTTGGCTGGCACGGCAAGGCGCCTGACGCGGAGTGCCTCGGAAAAGCTCTGTCTGAATTGGGAGGCAGGTGATGGAAGCTTGTCGCGAAGCTTATGGAAAGGCGCTGCTCGAACTCAAGGCGCAGCACCCTGAACTGGTTGTGCTCGATGCCGATCTGGCCGAGGCGACCTACACGAAATATTTCCGCAAGGCCTACCCCGATGACTTCTTCGAGTGCGGGATCGCCGAGCAGAACATGATGGCTGTCGCCGCGGGGCTTGCCACCACCGGGCTCATGCCCTTCGTCAGCACGTTCGCGGTCTTCGCGACGCTCAGGGCGTCCGAGCAGTTCCGCAACAGCGTCTGCTACCCGCACCTGAACGTCAAGGTCGCGGCCACCCACGCCGGCATCGAGTGCGGCGCCGACGGGGCCACGCACCAGGCCATTGAGGACATCGCGGTCATGAGGACCATCGCAGGCACCACGGTGCTGGTCCCCTCCGACGCAGCAGCCACCAGGGCGCTCGTATTCGAGGCTGCGGCCATCGACGGCCCGGTCTACCTGCGCATGGGCCGCGAGAAGCTCCCCGAGCTCTACAAGCAGGGTGAGGAGTTCCACAGAGGCGGCAGCAAGCGCCTGCGCAAAGGCGGGGACGTAGCGATCCTCGCCTGCGGCTCGAGGGTCAAGGCAGCGCTGGATGCATCGGAGATCCTCGAAGGGGAGGGGATCCACGCGTCCGTTTACGACATGTACTCGGTGAAGCCCCTGGACATGAAGGCCATCGAGGAGGCGATGCGCACCGGCCTCATCGTGACGGCCGAGGACCACCAGCGCAGCGGCGGCATGGGGTCTGCCGTGTGCGAGGCGGTGTGTGAGTCAGGCTCGTGCCGCGTCGAGCGCATCGGCATCAACGACAGCTTCGGCAGATCCGGGGCGTTTTGCGAGCTCGAGAAGATCTACGGCATCGACTCAGGTTCGATAGCCGCGGCCTGCAAGAAGGCTTTGAATAATTGACATCCTCCCCTCTCTAAAGAGAGGGGATTCCTACCGATCTCTTGGGAGATCTTCGGCGGGTTCCTCTTGCTGACCACCAATGTGATTCACTTGGGAGGCGAGCCGGGCAAGTCCTGCCCTTA
>Ga0256406_1005078_pt1 | contig 14391 bp, 12 predicted proteins | sample RumenRJG_03DNA_FD_185986 | JGI IMG/M metagenome (GOLD analysis project Ga0256406, IMG submission 185986) | Bovine rumen microbial communities from Lethbridge, Alberta, Canada - RJG_03 | ecosystem: Host-associated > Mammals > Digestive system > Stomach > Rumen | place: Canada: Alberta | collected...
ATGGTGCCCTCTGCCATGGACAAATCTTTCCTCATCCAGGTTCCAGATTTCATGAAGCTTGTCCAAGAGGAGTTCCAGATATTCAGGAGCATATTCCGAATTGATCTCGGTTTTTACTCCACTACAGCTCAGCATCCCGTTGATTTCTTCCAGGAGTGTTGAGATTTTAGCATACAGCCGAAATCTTGATTTCTCCGTACCTTTTTTCCAGACCCAGGAATACTTGTTAGCGTTAGCTTCGAATTTGGAGCCATCGATGTAAAGATGGTTCAGGTCCACATGTTCTTTGGCAATGATTTTCCCGGTGATTTCATAGAAGAGTGATTCGGCCTGATTCTTCAAGACAGTGTTGATGAAATATCCGAAAGTACGATAGGATGGGCGTTTGCCATCCATAAGGTATTGGTAACGGATATTGACTTTGCAATTATCTTCCAGCTTTCTGAGAGAGATGCATCCTTCATCCATAAACCCGAACAGAACTGTTTTCAGCATATTGACGGGATTATATCTGATCCTTCCGAGCTCATGAGCAGGAAGTTTGCTCAGATATTTGTGTAAATCGATTCCCTCCATGAATCTGTCAAACGTGAAAACCGGATCTGTGATATCCAGGCACTCAGAAAAAAATGCTGGTAAAATCCCCTGTTTGGGAGTACTATAATACACAGTTAGGTTTTTCATGACAGTTAAATTCTAACACGAAAAAGGACTTTCGATTCGCAAGAATCGAAAGTCCTTTCTCGTTTTCATAAGGGGCTATTATTTCACAGCCCCTTTTTTTGTTTGGGTGCCCGTTGGGCGACCTGGGTTCGGACGTCCCTGATGGGCCGTCCCTACAAAAATGGCGCTGGGATGTCGGTATGACGCCGATGCTGTAGGGGTCGATCGTTGTGATCGACCCGCACCCAGGCCATCCACTCTCTGTCCGGCAATGGTTGCCTACGAGTTAGATAGGGGCTTTCCTCCTTTTGCAAAACTGAAATGGAAATGATAAAATCTGAAATAGAAAAACTGAAATCTGAAATTAAAGGAGGAAAAAACGAAAATGACCGGAGACGAATTGCTGAAAAAATTGCAGGAAATCCGGAATCTGCCCTGCGAAACCCAGACTCTGGAACTGAAAGCGGCGGAAAAGGGCTGTCCCCAGCGGCTGTATGATACCCTTTCGGCTTTTTCCAACCAGGATGCCGGCGGAATCATCGTCTTTGGAGTGGATGAGCAGCGGGGCTATGCGGAATGTGGCGTCTATGATCCCCAGGATCTGCAGAAGAAAATCAACGAACAATGCCTGCAGATGGAGCCGGTGGTACGTCCTCTGCTGACGGTTGTGGAAAAGGATGGAAAAGCGTTTGTGTCCGCTGAGATCCCCGGTCTGGAACTGTCGGAGCGCCCCTGCTATTACCGGGGCAGGGGGCGGCTGAAAGGGTCTTATTTACGGGTGGGGGACAGCGATGAACCCATGACAGAATATGAAGTCTACCGGTATGAAGCCTACCGCAAACGGATCCAGGAGGACATCCGCATCCTTCCGGGGGCTGACCTTTCTTCTCTGGATCCGGACCGGCTGGCGGACTATCTGCGGCGGGTCCGGCAGGAGAAACCCCATTGCCGGGCTCTGGAGGACGATACCCTGTGTACCCTGCTGAACCTGGTCCGTGACGGGAAGCCCACGCTGACGGCATTGCTGCTGTTCTGTCCCTATCCCCAGACGTTCTTCCCCCAGCTCTGCCTGACGGCCGTTGCCATCCCCGGCACGGAAATGGGGGAAACAGGAGAACAGGGAGAACGGTTCCTGGACAATGCCCGGATCGAGGGGACGCTGCCGGAAATCCTGGAGGAAGCAGCGGCCTTTGTCCGCCGGAATATGCGGACCATGACCATCATCAATCCGGACACCGGGCGCCGGGAAGATCGGACGGACTATCCCATGACGGCCGTACGGGAAGCGCTGATCAATGCCCTGGTCCACCGGGATTACAGCCGCTATACAGAAGGGATGCCCGTACAGCTGCGGATGTACCAGGACCGGCTGGAAATCATGAGCCCTGGTGGGTTGTATGGACGGCTCCCCCTTTCCCAGCTGGGACGGCGGCAGCCGGATACCCGGAACCCGGTGCTGGTGGGGGCCATGGAAGTGCTGGGACTGACGGAGAACCGGTATTCCGGCATTCCCACCATGCGCCGGGTCATGGCGGAGTATGGCCTGCGGCCCCCTGTTTTTGAGGACCGGCGGGGTACATTCGTCACAACGTTGTATAAGGAAGGTACAGGGGAACCTAAGGCTCCGGAAATGGTGGAAAAGGAGGAGCGGCTGAAAGCCTTCCTGAATCAGCCCCGCAGCCGGAAGGAAATCATGGAATTTTTGGGCCTTACGTCGCCCACCTATGCCATCCATACGTACATCACGCCTCTGGTCAAAGAAGGCAGCGTAGCCCTGACCCTGCCGGGTAAGCCGGGGAGCTCGAAACAGAAGTTCTATCGGACAGAGAAAAAGTAAATCCACCCCGCGTCCGGCAACGGTTGCCTACGGGTTGGATGGAATGATTCTCCTGTATGACGGAGCTTTGCTGTATAATGGAATCAGGAATCGATCCGCCGGTACGCTTGCTTTCAGGCCACGGAAGGGCTCCCCTTTGGGTAGCCCCTACGCAGCTGTCATACGACACGTTGTGATCGCTTGAACGGCTGAACCATCGACAATATCCGTAGGGACGGCCCATTAGGGAGTCCGTCCCCAGGCCTGCCGGAGGCATTATTTTGCCAGCGTCAGCTGGCTTCCTTCAGCGTATGACGTATGACGGGTATGCCGCAAAAAGCGGCAAGCACCCAAAGGAGGTCCTTCCCATGCCAACCACAACATTGACTTTGGCACCCCAGCAGAAGCAGCAGCTGAACGTCCATCTGGTACAGCAGATGAAACTGCTGCAGCTGAACATCCTGGAACTGGACCAGTATGTCCAGGAAGCGGTGGAAGCCAATCCTCTCCTGGAATTCACACGCGGCACAGCGGACGAGGGCTGGCAGGAAACGGATGGGCGGGAGTACCCTCGGAGCCACAGCACCCGTTCCCGGGATGATGAACCGGCACCGGATCCCCTGGCCAATGCGGCCCGGCAGACGGAAACCCTGCAGCAGGTGCTGCTGGAGCAGCTGGGCTGCCAGAAGGTGACCAAACAGGAACGGCAGCTGGCCTGCTACATCATCGGCACCCTGGACGGCAACGGCTGGTGGCGGGAGGATGTCAGCGCCACGGCAAAGGCCTTCGGGGTTACGGAACCGGCGGTGGAAGCGGCGCTTCGCCTTGTGCAGCAGCTGGAGCCGGCGGGTGTGGGGGCCCGGAACCTTTCCCAGTGCCTGGAACTGCAATTGCCGCCCGATGCCCCGGAACTGGTGCGGCAGCTTGTGCGGGAAGGGCTGGAACTGTTGGGGCAGAACCAGATTCCGGCCCTGGCCAGGAAGTTCCATACCACGAAACAGGCCATCCTGGCAGCCCGGGAGCTCATCTGCAGCCTGGATCCCAAGCCCGGGGCCCGGTACGCCAGCAGCGGCCCGGTGGCCTACCAGCGGGAAGATGTGCGGGTAGAGTGTACGGACAAGGGTCTTACGGTGACAGTCTACGATACTTGGGGTGGCAAGTTCGTACTGAACCAGGAATACCTGGACTGGGGAAAAGAGCAGGGAAATGCCCAGGTGAAGGCCTATTTAAAGGAACAGCTGGGCAGGGCCCGGCAGCTGCAGCAGCTCTTAAAAGAACGGCAGCAGACCCTGCTTTCGGTGTTCCAGGCTCTGGTGACCCACCAGGAGTCTTTCTTCCGGCTGGGGCCCGGGCATAAGCAGCCTCTGAAGCTGGCAGACCTGGCCGAGGAGACGGGGCTGGCTATCTCCACGGTGAGCCGCGCCCTGCAGCATAAGGCCATCGGCTGTAAATGGGGCTGCTTTGCTGCCGGCAGTTTCCTGGTGGGAGAGGCGGTGTCCCAGGCGGCAGGCACGGTGACGGAGGAACGGCTGCAGCAACTGATCCGGCAGGTCATCGACGCCGAAGACAAGCACCATCCCCTCAGTGACCAGGCCATTTGCGAGGTATTGGAAAAACAGGGCGTCCACACGGCCCGGCGCACGGTGAACAAGTACCGGGTGAAGCTGGGGATACCGGGGAAAAGTGGACGAAAAGTATGGGAATGAAACGGAATCTTCAATAACAGGAAGTCCGCCCCCCGTGGGGGCGGGGGACCAGCCGTCAGGCTGGTGGTGGGGTTATCGGCGATAGCCGATACCACAAGTTGGGGAATTGGATCTGTACGTACGGTATGAAACTCATTCGGCCTTACGGCCTCAGACCCCTCCACCGCGACAAGCGCGGTCCCCCTCCCCCATAGGGGGCGGACTTTACTATAAATAATCTTAAATTCCGTAAAACTGTTTACAATTATGCTTTCCCTGTAACAAAAATATGTGAACGAATTGTGGACCGCTATACATGAACGGTATTTTCGATATAATAAAGATAGTTCGGAAATAGCCGAACATAAAGGAGGGGTTCATATGGGAATGAATAGTAAAGTAGAAATGAAGGCGCGGAAAGAGACCGCATCGGTAGAAGAGAAGGTTCTGGAACTGTTCGCTCCCAGCCTGTCCGGCAGCGAAGTTCCCAGCCTGAAGGACTGGGATCCCATGGGCTATTTCGATTTTGAATGATGGGTTGGAAAATGACGGTGGAGATATCGCAAGCTCCCTGCGGTGTCTCCGCCGTTGTTTGTTATTGTAACCATTGTTCCAAATTGTACAAGAAAAAACTTATTTCCAAGAAGTTGGGACATTTGATTGAACTTTTTGGAACAACAATGTACAATCGGGTTGTATGTGATATTCTCATGTAACAATCATTCTGGAGAGGAAGTGCAGGCAAATGATGTTGAAAAAGCTGGAAAAAGTGTTGGCTGTAACGGCGCTGTCCATGAGCCTTTCCCTGGGGATGGCCTATGATGTCCATGCTATGGTGGGGGGCAAACCCGTCATCGGGATCTCCTGGAAGAGCAACAAGCAGGATTACACCGCTTTCAAGAAAATCATCGAGCTGGCCGGCGGCGTCCCTGTGGAACTGGGACAGATCAAGAGCAGCGACGTGAAGTACGATGCGGACGGGGCCGTGGATAAAAGTGCCCTGGAAAAATCCGGCATGCTGAAGCAAAAATACGCCAACAAGATCAAAGCCAAAGATTTCAGCAAGACCAACGTGGCTGCCGTGATGCAGGGCGTGGACGGCATCTTCGGCACCGGCGGCGAAGACATCAGCCCCTCTCTGTATAAAGATGCAGAAAAGGAAAAGAACCACGGGGAAGGCATCAACGCCACCCGGGATATTTCCGACTATACGCTGCAGGCCTACTGCCTGGCCAACAACATCCCCACCCTGGATGTGTGCCGCAGCGAACAGATGCTGGGCGTGGTCAGCGGGGCGAAGATGATCCAGGACCTGACCGACTATTACAAAGCCAAGGGCCAGACCTACCACGATGATTTCCACCGGATGCCTCCCGGCACTCCCAACCGGGATTATGCCCGCCATGATGTGCACATCCTGCCGGTGAAATCCCATCTGCGGGATATCGTGGGCGCGGACGAACTGAAGAATGTGTCCTCCTGGCACCATCAGGCCATCGGCAGCATCGCCGGCACGGACCTGGTCCAGACGGCCGAAACCACGTATAACGGGGTATCCATCATCGAAGGGGTGGAAAACCCGAAGAACCTGTTCACGGTGGCGCTCCAGTTCCATCCGGAAAATGACCTGAAACAGGTGCTGATCAACAAAAAAGACCCGAAAGCCTACTGTGACGTGGATACGTCCATGGCCTTCTTCAAGGCGCTGGTGAAAGCAGCCACGGAAAAAGCGACGGCAGCGAAATAACATATAAAAATGGAGCTGTGAAATAATGATTCACAGCTCCTTACATTTGCCAGCGTGAGCTGGCTTCCATCGGCTAGTGACTAGTGACCAGTGACTAGTGACGGGGTGTGAAAAAGTATTTTTTCACACCCCTATTTTTTAGTGCTTTTCCAACGCTTCTTTCAGCTGGTTGAATGCCTTTTCCACGGTGCTGCGGGGGCAGGCCATGTTGAACCGTTCGAACTGGGCGGTGGCCGGTCCGAAGATCTTGCCGGAATCCAGCCACAGCTTGGCTTCGTCGGTGATCAGGTGTTCCAGCTCGTCATCGCTGAAGCCGTAGCCGGAGAAGTCGATCCACACCAGGTAGGTCCCTTCCGGTTCCACGAACGTGGCTTTCGGGAAGTTCTTCTTCACGAAATCCCGTACATAGGCGATGTTCCCGGCGATGTAGGCCACCAGTTCCTTCACCCATTCATCCCCTTTGGTGTAGCAACTCTTCACGGCCACCTGGCCCATGATGCTGCCCTGGCTGTAGCCGGCGGCCGCATTGGCCTTGCGGTATTTTTTCCGCAGGTCCGGATCGGGGATGATGATGTTGCCCGGCTGCAGGCCGGCTACGTTGAAGGTCTTGCTGGGAGAATGGTACAGCACCAGGTTCTTCCGGTATTTTTCGTCCAGGGTCAGGAAGCTGACGAACTTGTGGGGCGCATAGACAAAGTCGCAGTGGATCTCGTCGTCCAGGATGATTACGTTGTGCTTCAGGCAGATGTCTCCCAGGCGGGTCAGCTCTTCCTTCGTCCACACCCGGCCCGCCGGGTTGTGGGGGCTGCACAGCATATAGACCTTCACGTGGTTGTCCACGATTTTCTGCTCAAAATCGGCGAAGTCGATGGTATATTTTCCATTTTCATAATGGAGCTGGTTGTTGATGAACACCCGGCCGTTGTCTTCGATGACTTCCCGGAACGGGTAGTACACCGGCTGCTGGATCAGGATGGCATCCCCCGGTTCCGTAAAGGCCTTCACGCCTGTAGCCAGGCCGTACACCACGCCGCAGCCCAGGGTCACCCAGGAAGGGTCCACGCTGTACCCGTAATGGGTGGTGGTCCAGCGGTCCAGGGCCGCATAGTATTCGGCGTCCGGGTCCGTGTAGCCGAAGATGCCGTGGTCGATCCGTTTGTGGAAGTCGGCCAGGATCTCTTCCGGCAGGGCGAAGTCCATGTCGGCTACCCACATGGGCAGCAGGTCCGTACGGCCTTTCCGCTGCATACCGAAGTCATATTTCAGGCAGCTGGTGTTCCGGCGGTCGATGATCTTGTCGAAGTCGTATTTTCCCATCCAAATTAAACCTTCTTTCCTTTATAAAGCCTACCAATTTACATGGTTTTATTGTACCGGTTTTCAGGAAAAACGTCAAAATAGAACCCACCACCAGCCATTCGGCTGGTCCCCCGCCCTTGGAAAGGGCGGATACTCGTGGATCGGGGTGCTGCGTTTCTTATTTGAGTATTATAAGAAATGATTGTAGGAATTCAAAAGCAATCAATTGACAAGCAACGGCAAACAAATGACAACAAGGATATCCGCCCTTTTTAAGGGCGGGGGACCGTTGCGCAGCAGCGCAATGGTGGTGGGTTCTGCTTTACATTTAATCTTCTCCCCCATATAATTTAGTTATAACTATGCACTATACAGAAAGGCAGGGAATCCCATGGCACAGACGAAAACAAAAGACATGACCCGGGGCAATATCCCCCGGCTGCTACTGGAATTCGCCCTGCCCCTTATGATCGGCAACGTGTTCCAGATGCTGTACAACACGGTGGACTCCATCGTGGTGGGCAACTTTGTGGGTACCCAGGCCCTGGCCGCCGTCAGCTCCACCACTATGATCACCAACATGAGCGTCTTCTTCTTCAACGGGTTTTCCATCGGCGGTACGGTGATCATCGGAAAATACTTCGGGGCCAGGGACCACAAGCTGCTCCACCGGGCCGTGGAGACCATCATGGCCATGACCTTTGTCCTGTGCCTGCTGTTTACCGTGGGCTTTTTGGGTGGCACAGATTTCATGCTGCGTTTCATGAAGACCCCGGCGGATGTGTTCGGCCAGGCTGCGGAATACCTGCGCATCTACTTCGCCGGTGTCACGGGCCTTTTGGTGTACAACATGGGCAGCGGCATTTTGCGGGCCGTGGGGGATACGAAGCGTCCGCTGTACTTCCTGGTCCTCACCAGCGTGCTGAACATCTTCCTGGACCTGTTGTTCGTGCTCCAGTTCCACATGGGCATCGCCGGTGTGGCCTATGCCACCATCCTGGCCCAGTTCATTTCGGCGGCGGCCACCATGGCGGTCTTGATGCGTACGGACGACATCTACTGGTTCTCGTCCAAAGATCTGTGCCTGGACAGAGGCATCCTGGCTGAAGTGTTCCGGGTCGGGCTGCCCGCGGCGTTCCAGAGCGTGATCACGGCCTTCTCCAACATCTTCGTCCAGTCCTATATCAACTTCTTCGGGGCCACGGTCATGGCCGGCTGGGGCTGCTACAACAAGCTGGATCAGTTCATCATGCTGCCCATGCAGAGCATGGCCATGGCATCCACTACGTTTGTGGCCCAGAACATCGGGGCCCGGGAGGAACAGCGGGCGGACCGGGGGACGGCCGTTTCCGTGGGGATTTCCCTGCTGATCACCGGGGCCATTGCGCTGATCCTGTTCATCGGAGCCGAAACCGCCATCCGGCTCTTTACCAGTGACGAAGCGGTGATCCTGTCCGGAGCGTCCTTCATCCACATGAACATCTTCTTCCTGCTGTGCAACTGTGTGAACCACGTGCTGGCCGGGGCCCTGCGGGGCCGGGGCGATTCCGTGGGCCCCATGGTGATCATGCTGTTCGCCTTTGTACTGATCCGGCAGATTTACCTGTTCGTCATGACCCATTTCGTTGCCAACACCACCCTCGTCGTGGGCTTCGGCTACCCGGTAGGCTGGACCACCTGCTGCATCCTGGAAGTATTGTATTTCCACCTCCACTGGAAGCACCGGGCCCGCTGAGGAGCGTGCGGTTCCTTGCCATTTTCGGATTTCCCCCATATAATAGGAATTGATTATGCAAACGCGGAGAAAGGCAGGGAATCCCATGGCAAAGACGAAAACAAAGGACATGACCCGGGGCAGTATCCCCCGGCTGCTGCTGGAATTCGCCCTGCCGCTGATGATCGGCAACGTGTTCCAAATGTTGTACAACACGGTTGACTCCATCGTGGTGGGCAACTTCGTAGGCACCCAGGCCCTGGCTGCCGTCAGCTCCACCACCATGATCACCAACATGAGTGTCTTCTTTTTCAACGGCTTTTCCATCGGCGGTACCGTGATCATCGGCAAATACTTCGGCGCCAAAGACCACAACATGCTGCACCGGGCGGTAGAGACCACCATGGCCGCCACATTCATCCTGTGCGTACTATTCACCCTGGGCTTTTTGGGCGCCACCGACACCATGCTGCGGTTCATGAAGACCCCGGCGGACGTGTTCGACCAGGCCGCCGTGTACCTGCGCATCTATTTCGCCGGCGTCACGGGCCTTTTGCTGTACAACATGGGCAGCGGCATTTTGCGGGCCGTGGGGGATACGAAGCGGCCCCTGTATTTCCTGATCCTTACCAGCGTCCTGAACATCTTCCTGGATCTGCTGTTCGTGATCCAGTTCCACATGGGCATTGCCGGCGTGGCCTACGCCACCATCCTGGCCCAGTTCATTTCCGCAGCAGCCACCATGGCGGTTTTGATGCGGACGGATGACATCTACTGGTTCTCGTTCAAGGACCTGGAGCTGGATAAGGGCATCCTGAGCGACATCTTCCGGATCGGGCTGCCCACGGCGCTCCAGAGCGTGATCACGTCCTTCTCCAACATCTTCGTCCAGGCGTACATCAACTTCTTCGGGGCTGCCGTCATGGCCGGGTGGGGCTGCTACAACAAGATCGACCAGTTCATCATGCTGCCCATGCAGAGCATGGCCATGGCCGCCACCACGTTTGTGGCCCAGAACGTGGGCGCCGGCGACAACAAGCGGGCGGATGACGGCACCGTGAAATCCATCCTGCTGACGCTGCTGATCAACGGGGCCCTGTGTGCGTTCCTGGTGATCACCGCCGAAACGTCCATGCGGCTGTTCACCGGCGACGAGGCCGTCATCGAGCAGGGGGCTGCCTTCATCCGGGTGAACCTGTTCTTCACCCTGTTCAACTGTGTGAACCAGGTGCTGGCCGGGGCCCTGCGGGGCCGGGGCGATTCCGTGGGCCCCATGGTCATCATGCTGTGTTCGTTCGTGGCAATCCGCCAGACCTACCTGTTCTTCATGACCCGCTACGGCAGCAATACGCCGCTGACCGTAGGGTTCGGGTACCCGGTGGGCTGGATGTGCTGCTGCGTGCTGGAACTGGCATATTTCTACCTGCACTGGAAACATAGAGGGTAACGTACGGGCTGTGAAAATTGTTTTCACAGCCCGTTAGTGGCTGGTGGTTAGTGGTTAGTGAGTAGCAGCCGATGGTGAAAAATCGCCATCGGCGATTTTTTTTGAATGAAAAGAGAACGCGTTCGGCCGCAGGCTCACGGCGTTACGGTCGGACTATAGGCGTTCGGGGGCGGGCGCACTTGATTGCTTGCCTGCGGCAAGAACCCACCACCATTGCGCAAGCGCAACGGTCCCCAGCTACGGCATAAGCGACCGCCAACGCCGCTAAAGCATCGGGCGCCTGCTTACGCCCTTAAAAAGGGCGGATATCGGGTATTTGGTCGATGAAGGATCAATTGTCCGATTTGCATCCGTAGGGGTTTACCAAAGGCCTGCAAAGCAGGTCGGCGGTAAACCCGCCTCGCAACGGACCCTCCGACCGAAGTGTATGGAAGAACGCCATGTCGCCCGGTAAACCCGCCTCGCAACGGACACTCCGACCAAAACGCTTGAACCGTATGACCGCAACGCTGTAGGGGCGGATCGATGATCCGCCCGCCCAGGACTGACGTTGGACAAAAAACGTACAACCAATAAACAACGGTTGTACGTTTTTTTGTATATGAAATCGATTTGCGTAGGGATGACCCGTCAGGGGCGTCCGGACCCAGGTCGGCCAGCGGCCTACTTTTTTTGCGGGGAAGCTTGTATACCGTTTGTGCAAGGACATCATTTACAATTTCGGGTCAGGGACGGGCGCACCGGGCGACACGGCTCCGCCGGTTTTGGTGCGCCCCTACGGAGAGTACGCAATACATCCGTTGCTGCTTGAATTGTTTTTATCGAAATGATATACTGACAATAGGCAAAATGATAGGAGTGTCCATTGTGACACGCGAAAAAGACCGGTGCGGCTACACCGGTCTTTTTCTATGCCGTTTTGGAGAAGGTGGCCTAACCCTTAGGCTTGCTACCGTGTGCTCTTCCGTCAAGCCATTTACAAATATAGTAGGCAACTATACTTGCCATAACGGAGAGAAAAAATGATAGGAGTTGTTCCACTGGACACACCCCCTCCCTCTACCGGTTTGGGGATGGTAGCATGTTCAGTATAGCATAAAGAAATGACAAAAAGAATCCATGTTTGTATACCGTTTGTGCAGGCACATCATTTACAATTTCAGGCCCGGGACGGGCGCACCGGGCGACACGGCTATCGCCGGTCTTGGTGCGCTTCTACGGAGACAGGGTTATTCGTTCGATGAAGAATCAATGGTACGATTGTGATCCGTAGGGGTTTACCAAGACTGGCGGAACGCCATGTCGCCCGGTAAACCCGCCCCGTAACGGACCCTCCGACCGCAATGCCCGAAGCGTACGGCAGCAACGCCGTAGGGGCGGATCGATGATCCGCCCGCCCAGAGACCTTTATACTTCTGTCAGCAGGAAGCCCATATAAAAAGGCAATGTCAGCAAGTTGCCATCTCGCCCCAACTGAGCATCTGCCAGCTTGATTCCCTGAGTGATGTGGTATCTGTCCGGCTGGGACAATACGGTTTTCATACTTCTGGCATAGCCGTTGGTGGCTTTTACTTCCAGCGGCGTCGCCTTTCCTTTATAACGGATGACGAAATCGATCTCCAGACCGGAATCTTTATGGAAATAATACAACTTCCTTCCCATCTTACTGAGAAAATCAGCTGCCAAATTTTCATAAATGGCTCCTTTATATCCCAGCAGATTGCCATTCAGGATATCGGCCTGGGTACCATCTTCCAGCATGCTGATAAAAAGTCCCGTATCCGCCATATAGACTTTGAAAATATTATCGATAGCGTACCCTTCCAGAGGTAGCGCGGGCAGTGAAAGATTGTAGCACCGGTGGATGATGCCGGCATCCTCGATCCACTGCAGAGAACCGCCGAATTTTTGGGCATTGCCCCGGGATTCTACCACAGAATACTGGAATTTCTTATTTTCCTTGGCCAGCTGGCGGGGAATAGAGGCAAAACATTGGCGGATCCGGCTTTTATCCCGGTCCAATGCATATTTTACCATATCATCTTCGTACGAATGGATGATGTTCCGCTGCAGCTGCAGGACTTCTTTCAGGTCATGGCGATCCACAAAACTCTGGACAACGGCAGGCATTCCGCCCACAATGGTATACAACCGCAGCAAGTCGCGCATCTTTTGATGCAGCGCTTCCGGAACCATTTGTTCCTTCTTCAGACAGGTGCGCAAAAAGGCAATCACATTTTCCTGGATTCCATTGGCCCACAGGAATTCTTCAAAGTCCATACCAATGTGATAATATTTTTCAAGCCAAATAAATTCGGTAAGAAATCTTTTTGGTACCAAAAAGATAAATAAAGAAATATTTTTGGCTTCATATCGATTTCTGGCATCTGCCTGGTTGCGGGTCGATCAAGCCGATCGACCCCTGCGACGGAAACGGGTACAAACGGGTTCGTACAACCGCTATACAACGTTTGTACGAACCCGTTTGTATCCGCCTGTTTTCATCTGTTGCCTGCCGGTTTCCTTATAGTCTATAATGGAACGGAACACGATTTGCGGAAAAAGGAGGGGCAACCGTTTTATGGATACCCGGCTGATCGAACACATCCTGAAAATTGCAGAAGAAAAGAGTATCACCAAGGCCGCGGAGAAATTGTATCTGACCCAGTCGGCCCTGAACCAGCAGCTGCTGCACCTGGAACAGGAACTGGGCACGCCCTTGTTCAACCGGAGCAAAACGAACTGGGGGCCCACTCCCGCCGGCGAAATCTACCTGGAGGGTGCCCGGGAAATGCTGCGGGTGAAACAGCAGACCTACAGCCGCAGCAGCGACCTGACCCATGGGTACAAGGGAACCATCCGGGTGGGGATGCCTCCGGTCCGGGGACCGGATATGTTTATCCATGTGTATCCGGTATTCCATCAGGAGTATCCCAACCTGGAAGTCGTTCCCTACGAATTGAATGTGTTCGAAATGCAGAAGCAGATCAGCCAGGGCAATCTGGATCTGGGGTTCATGAGCCTGTTCGAAAGCCAGCGGGATGAAAACGAATACCAGAACCTGTACAGGGAGGAAATCCTGATTGCGGCCCCGGAAAGCTGGGATTTCGGAGACTGGGTCGTTCCCGGAGAAAACTGCCGCCCGGCCCTCCCTCTTCAGGCTCTGAAGGGGCGTCCCATGATCCTGCTGCGCAAAAAGACCACCATGCGTCCCATCCTGGACAAACTGTTTCGGGCCCGGAAAGTGACGCCCCAGATTTTGTTCGATACGGCCAATCCGGCCACCATACTGGAAATGGTACGGGCCGGGATCAGCTGCGGCATTGTGGCGGAATCTACCGCCAAAGGCTATGAAAAGGGCATCCGCTATTATTCCCTGGACAAGCCACTGCACTGGAACGTGGCGGTCAGTTATCCCAAAGGGGCCTTTTTGAGCAAGGCGGCCCAGCGATTCATTGCCCTTGCGAAGACGTACTGGATAGAAAAAGAAGGGAAAAAGACGGATTGACAATAGAAAATATAGAAAAACGAAAGGCGGATACCATTGGGATACCTGTGACCGGGTGATTTTGCTGCACCAGGGCCATGTGGCCAAGGTGGGCCCGACCCGGGAAATCCTGGCCGATCAGGGCCTGCTGGAAGAATCCGGCCTGGAGCTGCCACTGCGGCTGCAGAGATAAAAAGTTGCACTTTCGTCCCGGTTCCGATGGATTTTTCATGATTTCTTCCACATCGGGCAATATTCATTGCCATTTTCAGGAGAAATTGCTACTGTAATACTGGATAGGAATCGGAATTCCAGGGAAATCAGAAAAGAGGGAAGTCCCATGACCACATCACTGGAAGAAATGCTGAAAGACTACGAAATCCCGCCTGTGGCAAAGGTGCAGGTACTGTTCGACCGGACCCGGCTGGAACGGGTGGAGGAAACCCTGCTGGAACGGCTGCGGAAAAAAGACCTGCCCATCCGGAAGGGGCAGCGGATTGCCATCACCGGGGGCAGCCGGGGTATTGCCGACT
>Ga0256406_1005080_pt1 | contig 14388 bp, 5 predicted proteins | sample RumenRJG_03DNA_FD_185986 | JGI IMG/M metagenome (GOLD analysis project Ga0256406, IMG submission 185986) | Bovine rumen microbial communities from Lethbridge, Alberta, Canada - RJG_03 | ecosystem: Host-associated > Mammals > Digestive system > Stomach > Rumen | place: Canada: Alberta | collected...
GTCCCATTCCGAACCCAGAAGTTAAGCCCCCGAGCGCCGATGGTACTGCGGAGCGAGTCCGTGGGAGAGCAGGACGTCGCTGACCAACTAGGGGCATTTTCGCGTCTCGCGGCCGAGTTGTGTGGGAGCCGTGGAGGACGAGATTCTGGGCCCCGCCGGGCGCCTCCGCGCGTATAGTTAATTCCCGCGCCGCGACGGGCAACGAACCCGGACGCCGGCGGCGAACCTTGAAAACCGGATACTGCGATCGAAAGATCGACGAAAGACAGCGAATAGAAGAGCGAAGTTCGAGTTTTCGAATTCACGTCAATTCAAACCAAGCGAATCCAGATCAGCGGGATCTAGAGTGGGCATCCGACTCATACTTACGGAAACTGCGGCGGGCGAGAGCCCGCCGAGCTCCGAACGGAGAGTTCGATCCTGGCTCAGGATGAACGCTGGCGGCGCGCCTAACACATGCAAGTCGAACGGTTAAAGCACCTTCGGGTGTGTATAAAGTGGCGAACGGCTGAGTAACACGTGGGCAACCTGCCCCTCGCACCGGGATAGCCTCGGGAAACCGTGGTTAATACCGGATACTCCGGGACCCCCGCATGGGGGTGCCGGGAAAGCCCTGACGGCGAGGGATGGGCCCGCGGCCTGTTAGCTTGTTGGCGGGGTAACGGCCCACCAAGGCGATTATGGGTAGCCGGGTTGAGAGACCGACCGGCCAGATTGGGACTGAGACACGGCCCAGACTCCTACGGGAGGCAGCAGTGGGGAATCTTGCACAATGGGCGAAAGCCTGATGCAGCGACGCCGCGTGCGGGACGAAGGCCTTCGGGTTGTAAACCGCTTTCAGCAGGGACGAGGCCGCAAGGTGACGGTACCTGCAGAAGAAGCCCCGGCTAACTACGTGCCAGCAGCCGCGGTAATACGTAGGGGGCGAGCGTTATCCGGATTCATTGGGCGTAAAGCGCGCGTAGGCGGCCTGCTAGGTCGGGACTCAAATCCGGGGGCTCAACCCCCGCCCGGTCCCGATACCGACAGGCTTGAGTCTGGTAGGGGAAGGCGGAATTCCAAGTGTAGCGGTGGAATGCGCAGATATTTGGAAGAACACCGGTGGCGAAGGCGGCCTTCTGGGCCACGACTGACGCTGAGGCGCGAAAGCTAGGGGAGCGAACAGGATTAGATACCCTGGTAGTCCTAGCCGTAAACGATGGACACTAGGTGTGGGGGGATGTGCCCTCCGTGCCGCAGCCAACGCATTAAGTGTCCCGCCTGGGGAGTACGGCCGCAAGGCTAAAACTCAAAGGAATTGACGGGGGCCCGCACAAGCAGCGGAGCATGTGGCTTAATTCGATGCAACGCGAAGAACCTTACCAGGGCTTGACATTCAGGTGAAGCGGCGGAAACGCCGTGGCCGAGAGGAGCCTGAACAGGTGGTGCATGGCTGTCGTCAGCTCGTGTCGTGAGATGTTGGGTTAAGTCCCGCAACGAGCGCAACCCTCGTCGCATGTTGCCAGCGGTTCGGCCGGGCACCCATGCGAGACCGCCGGCGTCAAGCCGGAGGAAGGTGGGGACGACGTCAAGTCATCATGCCCCTTATGTCCTGGGCTGCACACGTGCTACAATGACCGGCACAATGGGCTGCCACTGCGCGAGCAGGAGCGAATCCCCAAAGCCGGCCCCAGTTCGGATTGGAGGCTGCAACCCGCCTCCATGAAGTCGGAGTTGCTAGTAATCGCGGATCAGCACGCCGCGGTGAATGCGTTCCCGGGCCTTGTACACACCGCCCGTCACACCACCCGAGTCGTCTGCACCCGAAGTCGTCGGCCCAACCCGCAAGGGAGGGAGGCGCCGAAGGTGTGGAGGGTAAGGGGGGTGAAGTCGTAACAAGGTAGCCGTACCGGAAGGTGCGGCTGGATCACCTCCTTTCTAGGGAGACAAGAGTCACCCACAGAAACCGATCATCACAGACGAGACGGTGCCCGTCCGTTCCCGCTGATGCCTTTCGCCGCGCGAGAGCGCGCAGTGTCCGGTCTCGAGGGCTCGCCCTCGCCGTACCTTGAGAGCTGCATAGCGTGACAAAGACGATATTTTTCTTTTTCAAGAAGATCGCATCTGATCGCACCGGCGACCGAGAGGCCGCCGGGGTGTATGTATGTACCGAGCCATCGAGAAGAAGATGGTAAGGGCACACGGTGGATGCCTTGGCACAGGAAGCCGACGAAGGACGTGACAAGCTGCGATAAGCCACGGTTAGGAGCACATATCCGCTTGACCCGTGGATCTCCGAATGGGCGAACCCGGCGGGGGCCATACCCCGCCGCCGCGCGCTGAACACATAGGCGCGCCGGAGGCAACCCGGGGAACTGAAACATCTAAGTACCCGGAGGAAGAGAAATCAAACGAGATTCCCCTAGTAGTGGCGAGCGAACGGGGACCTAGGGCAAACCGCCGGTTGCTTCGGCGCCGGCGGGGTTGTAGGACCACCCACATGGCAGTCACAAACCCCCGCGGAAGCGGAACGGCCTGGGAAGGCCGGCGAGACAGGGTTAGAGCCCCGTACGCGAATCCGAGGGGGCTGCCGGGTGGCACCTGAGTACTGCCGGACACGTGAAACCCGGTGGGAAGCCGGGGGGACCACCCTCCAACCCTAAATACTCTCCTGTGACCGATAGTGGACAAGTACCGTGAGGGAAAGGTGAAAAGCACCCCGGGAGGGGAGTGAAATAGTACCTGAAACCGTGTGCCTACAAGCAGTCGGAGCAGTGCTTGCACTGTGACGGCGTGCCTTTTGTAGAATGAGCCAGCGAGTTACGGCGTGTGGCGAGGTTAAGCTAGCAAGCGAGCCGCAGCGAGAGCGAGTCTGAACAGGGCGCTCAGTCGCACACCGTAGACGCGAAGCCGGGTGAGCTATCCATGGGCAGGCTGAAGCGGGGGTAAGACCCCGTGGAGGGCCGAACCCACCTAGGTTGAAAACTGGGGGGATGACCTGTGGATAGGAGTGAAAGGCCTATCAAACCCGGAGATATCTCGTTCTCCCCGAAATAGCTTTAGGGCTAGCCTCGGACGTTTACCTGCGGAGGTAGAGCACTGAATGGTCGCGGGGGCCTCACCGCCTACCAAGACCAATCAAACTCCGAATGCCGCAGGCCCAGAGTCCGGGAGTCAGAACATGTGGGCTAAGCCGTGTGTTCGAAAGGGAAACAGCCCAGACCGCCCGCTAAGGTCCCCAAATCCGTGCTAAGTGGCAAAGGATGTGCGTTTGCTCAGACAACCAGGATGTTGGCTTAGAAGCAGCCATTCATTCAAAGAGTGCGTAATAGCTCACTGGTCGAGTGGACATGCGCCGACAATATACGGGGCTAAGCACGGTACCGAAGCGGCGGACTGTTTTTAACAGTGGTAGGGGAGCTTTCCGTCTGGGGCGAAGCCGCGGGACGACCCGCGGTGGACCGGCCGGAAGTGAGAATGCTGGCATGAGTAACGAGAGGGGCGTGAAAAACGCCCCCGCCGTAAACCCAAGGTTTCCTGGGCAAGGCTAATCCTCCCAGGGTCAGTCGGGAGCTAAGGCGAGGCCGGAAGGCGTAGCCGATGCACAGCAGGTGGACATTCCTGCACCTCCGACGCGACGCTATCACCGACGGGGCGACGAAGAAGGGTAGCTCAGCGGGGTTCTGGACGTCCCCGTGAGGCCACGTAGGCCGAGAGGTAGTGAAACGCGCCTCTCGCGAAGGCTGAGGTGGCGGACGAAACGATTGAGCGAAGTGAGTGAGCCCATGCTTCCGAGAAAAACCCCTAGGGAGCCGCTAGGAGCCCGTACCGCAAACCGACACAGGTGGGTGGGTAGAACATACCAAGGCGATCGGGAGAACTATGGTTAAGGAACTCGGCAAAACTGCCCCGTAACTTCGGGAGAAGGGGTGCCGGCCTGGGTGGAGGGACTTGCTCCCCGAGCCAGGGTCGGCCGCAGCGAAGAGGTCCAAACGACTGTTTATCAAAAACACAGGACTCTGCTGAAGTCGTAAGACGACGTATAGGGTCTGACGCCTGCCCGGTGCCGGAAGGTCACGAGGAGCTGTCAGCGCGAGCGAAGCAGCGAATCTAAGCCCCGGTAAACGGCGGCCGTAACTATAACGGTCCTAAGGTAGCGAAATTCCTTGTCGGGTAAGTTCCGACCTGCACGAAAGGCGTAACGATTTGGACGCTGTCTCAACCATAGACCCGGTGAAATTGCACTAGTCGTGAAGATGCGACTTACCCGCGGAAGGACGGAAAGACCCCGTGAACCTTTACTGCAGCTAGACATTGGCTGCCGGTTCGTCGTGTAGAGGATAGGTGGGAGACAGTGAACCAGGGACGCCAGTCTCTGGGGAGTCGCCCTTGGAATACCACCCTCGACGTTCTGGCAGCCTAACCCCGCGCCGTGATCCGGGCGGGGGACCGTGTCTGGTGGGTAGTTTGACTGGGGCGGTCGCCTCCTAAAGTGTAACGGAGGCGCACGTAAGGTCTGCTCAGGATGGTCGGCAACCACCCTTTTGAGTGCAAGAGCATAAGCAGGCTTGACTGCGAGACCCACGAGTCGAGCAGATGGGAAACCAGGTTCTAGTGATCCGGCGGCTCAGAGTGGAATGGCCGTCGCTCAACGGATAAAAGGTACTCCGGGGATAACAGGCTGATCTTCCCCAAGAGTCCACATCGACGGGAAGGTTTGGCACCTCGATGTCGGCTCATCGCATCCTGGGGCTGGAGCAGGTCCCAAGGGTATGGCTGTTCGCCATTTAAAGCGGTACGCGAGCTGGGTTCAGAACGTCGTGAGACAGTTCGGTCCCTATCCTCCGTGGGCGTAGGAAAACTGAGGGAGGCTGCCCCTAGTACGAGAGGACCGGGGTGGACGGACCTCCGGTGTACGGGTTGTCAACCTAATGGCACTGCCCGGTAGCTGAGTCCGGTCGGGATAACCGCTGAAAGCATCTAAGCGGGAAGCCCATCCCGAGATGAGTTTTCCTTTCGGTAAGACCCCTCGTAGACGACGAGGTTGATAGGCTGCAGGTGCAAGCGCCGCGAGGCGCTCAGCCGAGCAGTACTAATCGGTCGAGCTCTTCTTCCCACTATACGTGGCTCCGGATCGGAGCGGTCTTCTTGGGAAGTTCGCCTTGTCGCGCTGTGCGGCCCCCAGGGCACGGCGGAGCCGGCCCCGGAACCGAAGAATGCCCCTAGTTGGTCAGCGACCATGGCAGGGGAGGCACACCTGGTCCCATTCCGAACCCAGAAGTTAAGCCCCCGAGCGCCGATGGTACTGCGGAGCGAGTCCGTGGGAGAGCAGGACGTCGCTGACCAACTAGGGGCATTTTCGCGTCTCGCGGCCGAGTTGTGTGGGATGTATATGGCAAGTAATTAGTATATCTATTGATGAAGAGATCTTGCTGTAGCTTTTAAGCGGGAACGAGCGCTTCGATCGCTAAGCTATCGAGACGGTTGAACAGGTCGTGGGTTTTCGAAACATCCACGAAGTTGCCAGCAATCTAATTCGGCCACTTTTTCGTTCATATAATAATTTACGGTCAGCACAAGAGCCTGAATAACAAATCAATCAGCTCTTGTATTGGCTACCTGCAACGATAACCTTTTGTTAAAAAGCTCATGGCATTCTTCGACATAAAGAAGTAAAATAAAAGGCACGAATTGCCTTTTAGGTGGTACGAAATCGCCCAAATACAGTGGTTTTCGGTTGGAAAAGTGCGAAGTGACTGCGTTGCTTGCAGATAGCTTTCACTCATGAATAATATCTCCCAAAATACATATAAAATCACAATCATTTTGCTGCAAACATGGTGCATCTATTAGTAAGTGTGTTTTCTTACAGGTTGAAGAAGTGAAAGGATTACTGATGTTGGTGCACCCGGCTATCGATTGTGAGGAAGATGCCTACTCGGAGCTTCGAACATGCGCACTACCCACGCGAAACGAATTGATGGGCGCCTGGAGTAACGTGGTCAGCTCTCGAGAGAAGGTAATTGTTGTTTGCGGCGACGCGGGAGTTGGAAAGACATTCTTTCTAGATTGCATTTCAGCGCACGAGAGGAGTATAGGTGCGGGCATTAAGACGATTTCGCTAAAGAAGTGCGATGAGAACGAACTGGGACAGAGATTTGTTCGGTTTTCCAGGGAGACGGTGCAACAGTCGGAGGGGTCTCCAAGAATCACTGTTTGCGTCGATGACGTACCGGCTGCTGACGAACGCTCGTATTCGCGCATAGGGCGAGCGGTAAAGAAGATGTCGAACGCAGGCTGCACCGTTGTGATAGCGCTTAGACCTGAGTGCGAGGGGTTGCTCGATGCGCTCGAGAACCCATTCGTAATGGATATGCACAGGCTGCTTGCCAGGGCACTTCCAGTCCAAGGCGCTGGTCTTACGAATGGAATCCCCAAACTGATTGCTGCCCTCCGGTCTGATTACGAAGTTGGCGATCAAATCGATCGAGGTGGCCATACGTACCGCGAGGCCATCCGCGAGATGGTTTCAGATGCGGTTCGGGACTCTCTGCCAAACGAGGATATCGAGCTAAGGCTTTCGCTCTTGCTTCTTGGTAGCGGCTCTCTGGACGATTCCGTGCGGATATGCCAGCACGCGGACGAGGAGTCGCTGTCCATCCTTGAGCGAGAAGCACCGTTCTTCGGGGTGTCTGTGGCTGACTCATCTTTTCACGTTGCCGGTCTTAGTGACCTGGAGGTCTTTCATGAATGCAGACAGGAGATTGCGGAGGCGTGCGCGAGTGCAGAGTACATTGCTCTGAACGTTGCCGACACGCTCTGGAGGCGTGGGGAATATAGGCGCATGGGATTCGTGCTCGATGCGATTCACGACTCCGCCCTTGCAATGTCATTCGCTTCGCGGCACGGTGTCGACTTGGTTTGCGCGGGGCATACGTCGTTGGTATCAAGGTCGGTACGTCTCTCTGACCCAAACGACGATGCTGCTCAGCAGAGGGCGCTGATTAACAGCCTTGCCGTTGCGGAGATCTCGGCCAAAAGAGACGAGGCAATCAGCCTTCGCGAGTCCTGCGGAGCTTTGACAAAGACAGACGCATACGAGAGGTCTGCCCTCCGTCACGCCGCGATGCTCGGTGCCTGTCGTGAGTTGATGGCGGGACATCGAATCGCGAGGATACGACGCAACCCGAACTTAGACGACGACCAAATAGAGCTGATGTATGACCATCTGCACGCGGCGAAATACATCGTGGATGGCAAGTTCCTGGCCGGCTTCGATGCCCTGCTCGATAACCCAGGAAGAAAGAGGGTGGACGGCATCCCGTCTGCCATGCTTGCGGACGACTTCTATATTTGCGAGATGATGCTCGGCGAGGTGCCGGTGCGAAATGGGGGCGGTGCAGGATCTTCGCTTGAGGTATTCACGGAATGCGGGTCGGGGAGGCTGGCATCCATACACCTGGGGATGCGGTCGGCGCTTCGCATCCTTATGGGCCGGGTGACTAACTTTCCTGAGGTCGAGAAGATCGTGACGAGGCTTGGGTCGACGGAGGACCTCGTGCCCCAGTCGGCGTTTCTCATTGCGGCTGCGGTGGCGGATCTTAGGATGAAGGCCTACGCAAGCGCGAGCGTCAGGGCGAAACGAGCCGCATCGTTGGCTCGCGATGCATCGGCTGACTACCTTCTTGCGGCTGCGAGCCTGGTTGCCGACGCAATTGAAGCCGCGGCTGGAACAGAGCTTGAGGGCAAGGTCCGCTCTCGTGGCTCTGGTCCTGCGATCGGCGCTCTGAACGATCTGAGGAGGATGCTTGCGCAGGCCTCTCGGGGCGACACGAGCAGCCCCGTCCGATTCGACGTGCTTCAGAGGTCGACATGCTCTAGGGAGATTCTTTGGGCCCTGAATCTGCTCCTCAACGATTGCGGCCAGGCTTCCAGAAACGTCAGGTCCATCATGCCCGCGAATTGGGTCAGATACTCTTCGAACCTACTTGGTGCGATGAACGAGTGCCAGGATCAGGGGGATAGACCCGAGCGGAGCTACGGCGAGAGTGACAAGGAGAAGGGCGATAAGCCGGTGAGGATCAGGGCGCTCGGAACGTTCTCGGTGGCAATCGATGGAAGGGAACTTCCCGTAAGCGCTCTTGGCGCGCGGCGTGGCAGGAACCTTGTCTATGCGCTTGCCCTGACCAGGGGGCACTCGCTTGCCAAGCGTGAGGCAATCAATATGATTTGGGGAGACTACGACTACAGCACGGGTAACCAGAAGCTCTACGAGACGGTCTGTCTTGCTCGCAAGATTCTCAGGGTGGGCGACGACAGAGAGTCCGTCATTTTGACAGGACGCTCCTCGGGCAGAATCGCCCTCGACATGACGAAGGTCACCGTAGACGTGGACGAGTTCGAGGCCCGTGCGAACGATGCGCTTTCGAGCGAGGGCATGGACAGAAGCGTCGTGGCTCTGGCAAGCGAGGCGAGGGACATATATTCCGGAGGTGTCGCAGAGATGATCGATGACCCCTCCGGGGCGATTGAGAGCCGCATAGAGGCGCTGACAACCCTGCATGCCGACGTGATGGTTGCCGGTGCCAAGGCTGCGCTGCGAGAGGGAAAGACGTACCTCTCGTCACAGCTGTCGGGAGAGGCGCTCAAGGACGACTCGTTGCGTGAGGACGCCCTGCTGCAGTATGTGACTGCACTGGGCGTGCTTGGTCGGACCGCGGAGATTGTAACGGCATATCGGCGTTACAAGGACGCACTTGTCCATAAGTACCATGCAATGCCGTCGGAGCCCGTCAGGAAGAGCGTGGACGAGGCGCTGGAGCACAGCGGGAGCAGCCTGACGGCGGCGAGAGTGGACGGTGTCGCCGTTGGAGGCGACGAGGAGGCTTCCTAAGCGAGGCGCGAAAGTGACCGCGGGCGGTGCCAATTTGATGGTTACACGGGCGTGTGCTGCGCTCTCCGCCTCCTATTGATAAAGTGGGGAGCGTTGATTAACTTGCCCGCGGTCGCCGCGCAGGCTGATGTCTAGAGGAAAGATTATGCCAAACTTTTTTTCTAAATTGCTTTCTCATGGCGCGGATAAGCAGCTTAAGGAGTTTGAGGCAATAGCCGAGAAGGTCAATGACTTCGAGCCGCAGATTAAGGCGCTGAGCGACGAGGAGCTCAGGGGCCAGACCGCGCTCTTCCGCGAGAGGTATGCCAACGGCGAGACGTTGGACGATCTTCTCCCCGAGGCATTTGCCACGGTGAGGGAGGCGTCGGTCAGGACGCTTGGCATGAGGCACTTTGACGTGCAGGTGATCGGCGGCATCGCGCTTCACCGGGGCATGATCGCGGAGATGAAGACCGGCGAGGGCAAGACGCTTGTGTCGACGCTCGCCGGCTATCTGAACGCGATTCCGGGCAAGGGCGTGCACATCGTTACCGTGAACGACTACCTCGCGAAGCGCGACAGCGAGTGGATGGGCCAGGTCTACAAGTTCCTGGGCATGAACGTGGGCATTCTGCAGAACGGCATGCGGCTGGACATGAAGAAGCCCGCGTACAACGCGGACGTGACGTATGGCACGAACTCGGAGTTTGGCTTCGACTACCTGCGTGACAACATGGTTGGTCGTGCGGACATGCGCGTGCAGCGCGGACACCACTTCGCGATCGTGGACGAGGTCGACTCCATCCTGATCGACGAGGCGAGGACGCCGCTCATCATCTCGGGTGCGGGAACGAAGTCTGCGAGCACGTACAAGGACTTCGCGCGCGCCGTCAGGGGGCTGACGCCCGACGTCGACTTCGAGATGGACGAGGCGAAGCACACCATCGCGGCGACGGACCAGGGCCTGAGGAAGATCGAGCGGAGCCTGGGCATCGACAACATCTACTCGGACATGTCCGGTCAGCTCGTGAACCACCTGCAGCAGGCCCTGAAGGCCCAGTACATGTTCCACAGGGACCAGCAGTACGTCGTGGTGGACGGCGAGGTCAAGATCGTCGACGAGTTCACGGGCCGCATCATGGAGGGCAGGCGCTACTCTGAGGGCCTGCACCAGGCGATCGAGGCGAAGGAGGGCGTGTACATTCGCGAGGAGAACCAGACGCTCGCGACCATCACGCTGCAGAACTACTTCCGCCTTTACGACAAGCTCTCGGGCATGACGGGAACCGCCATGACGGAGGACGCGGAGTTCAGGGAGATCTACAACCTGCCCGTGCAGGTGATTCCGCCAAACAAGCCCGTGCAGCGCATCGACCACGACGACCTGGTGTACAGGACGGTCGAGGCGAAGTTCAACGCCGTGGCCGACGACGTGGCGAAGCGCCATGCGACCGGCCAGCCCGTTCTGGTTGGCACGGTGTCGATCGAGAGCTCCGAGCGCCTCTCGCGCATTCTGGACAAGCGCGGCATCAAGCACGCGGTGCTGAACGCGAAGTTCCACGAGCGCGAGGCTCAGATCGTGGCGCAGGCCGGCCGCGAGGGTGCCGTCACCATCGCCACTAACATGGCCGGCCGTGGCACGGACATCCTCTTGGGCGGCAACCCCGACGTGCTTGCCATCGACCTCATGCAGGATGACGGCATCGACGTGAGCGAGGGCGTGACCGCGGAGATGCGCGCGCCGTACCTGGAGACGGCGAAGGAGATCTGCGCGCGCGAGAAGGAGCATGTGCTCGCGGCTGGCGGACTGTGCGTGATCGGCACCGAGCGCCACGAGAGCCGACGCATCGACAACCAGCTGCGCGGACGTGCCGGCCGCCAGGGCGACCCCGGCGAGACGCAGTTCTACCTCTCGCTCGAGGATGACCTGATGAGACTGTTTGGCGGGGACCGCATGGACCGCATCTCCGCGATGATGACGAAGTACGACATGCCGGATGACATGCCGATTCAGGCGAAGATGGTCACGAAGGCCGTGGAGAGCGCACAGCGCAAGGTGGAGGAGATCAACTTCGCCATGCGTAAGAACGTCCTCGACTACGACGACGTCATGAACAAGCAGCGTCAGGTGATCTACGAGGAGAGGAACAAGATCCTCGACGGCAAGGACCTTGTGGCCCATGTGGCGGAGGTGACCCGCGGGACCGTCGACCGCAGGGTGCAGGAGTTCTGCGGCGAGAACGTCGACCCGGGCGACTGGGACGTCGAGGGACTGCGCAAGTGGGTCGTGGAGCTCACGGGCAGGACGGACCTGCCAGAGTTCGAGGACGACGAGGACCGCGACGCGATTGCGGACGCCGTGTACGACTACGTGATCGAGTGCTACGACGCGAAGTCGAAGCTGCTGTCCGACGACATCATGCAGCAGCTTTCCGCCCAGGTGATGCTGCGCGTGATCGACACGAGGTGGATGGCGTACCTGCAGGAGATGGACTACCTGAAGACCGGCATCGGGCTTAGGGGCTTTGGCCAGCGCGACCCGCTCGTGGAGTACAAGACGGAGGCGTTCGCGGCGTTTACCGAGCTCGTGAACACGATGTACGAGGACTTCCTGCGCACGATCCTGCGCCTGGAGCTTGCGGCGCCGCTGACGGAGGCGGACGAGTCCGACGACCTGAGGGGTGCGAAGTACTCCGGCCCGGCGGACGTGGACGGCGACCAGTCATCCCACAGGGCGGAGATGAGCGAGCGCGCCGGCGGAGCCAAGCACATGGCTGCCCCGGAAAAGCCGTCGACGTACCGCAAGGCCGACGACCCCGACCCGTACGTGGGAGTCGGGCGCAACGACCCCTGCCCCTGCGGAAGCGGCAAGAAGTTCAAGAACTGCCACGGCAGGAACCGATAGCAAAGCGTGGGAAATGACTGACATCTCCAGAGAAGACATCGAGGGGCTTTCCGAAAGGCTCGACAAGGTGGAGGCCTACCTCCACGTGGACGAGAAGCGCGGCAAGGTGGCGGAGCTCGAGAAGCTGAGCGCCGAGCCCGGGTTCTGGGAGGATGCCGAGGGCGCGAGCAAGACCATGGAGCAGCTGACGCGCGCCAAGGAGGACGTCGTGGCCATCGACTCCGCACGCGCGGAGCTCGAGGACGTGAAGGCTGCCCTTGAGTTGGGCGAGGAGACCGGAGACGAGGATCTTCTCGCCGAGGCGAGCTCGACGCTGGAGCGTCTGGTCTCGGACCTTGGGGAGCTGGAGCTCTCCACGTGGTTCACGGGGGAGTTCGACCACGGCGACGCCATCGTGACGGTGACGCCCGGGCAGGGCGGTCTCGAGGCGCAGGACTGGTGCGACATGCTGTTTCACATGTACCTGCGCTACTGCGAGCGGCGCGGCTGGAAGGTGGACGTGAACGACGCCCCCGTGGCGGACGTCATCGGCATCGACAGGGCGACGTTCACGGTGTCCGGCCGCAACGCCTACGGCATGCTGCGCGCGGAGCAGGGCGTGCACCGGCTGGTGAGGATCTCTCCCACCGACGACAAGAAGCGCCGCCAGACCACGTTTGCCGGCGTGGAGGTGCTGCCGGTGCTGCCGGACGACGTGACCGTGGACATCGACCCCCAGGACCTGCGGATCGACGTCTACCACGCGACGGGCCACGGCGGACAGGGCGTCAACACCACCGACTCCGCGGTGAGAATAACGCACATACCCACCGGCACGGTCGTCACGTGCCAGAACGAGCGCAGCCAGATCCAGAACAAGGCCATCGCGATGGGCATCCTGCGCAGCCGCCTGTACGAGCGCGAGCTCGCGAAGCGCGAGGCCGAGATCGACGAGCTGCGCGGCCCGAAGCGCGACATCGGCTTTGGCAACCAGATCAGGAGCTACGTCCTGTACCCGTACAAGATGGTGAAGGACCTGCGGACGGGCATCGAGACGGGCAACGTGGACGCCGTGCTGAAGGACGGCGACCTCGACCCGTTTGTGATTGGATACCACAGGTGGCGCGTCGGCGGGGGTGACGAATGAGGCGCAGGTTCGACTGGAGGCGCGCCGCGAAGGACGCACTCCTGATAGTCGCGGGCTCGGTGCTGTTTGCCATAGGGATCGACTGCTTCGAGTTGCCAAACGGCATCGCGGCCGGCGGCCTCACGGGTCTGGCGACCATCATCTACGCGGTGGGCAAGGCGGCGGGCGTCACGCTTCCCGTCGGCATACAGACCATCGCGATGAACATCCTGCTTCTGGTGTACGTGGTGCTGCGGACGCGCGACTGGTCGTACGTGACGCGCAGCATCGCGGGCATCTTGGTATCCGGCTTCGTGATCGACGCGCTTGCGCCCGTGCTTCCGGTGCCCACCCACGGCGACCTGCTGATTTCTGCCATCTGGGGCGGCGTGTTCGTGGGTGCGGGCGTTGGCGTCGTCTTTCTTTCCGGCGGCAACACCGGCGGCACGGACATCGTGGCGCAACTCATCGCAAAGCGCATCGGCATGCCGCTGGGCACGCTGAGCATACTTATCGACGGCGTGATCGTCATCGCGTCCATCCCGGTGTTCTCGCTCCGGAACGCCCTGTTCGCCGGCGTCGCCATGTACATAGGCGGGCGCGTGATAGACGCGGTCGTAGACGGCCCGCGCACGGCGCGCATGGCGTACATCATATCGGGCAGGCACGAGGAGATCGCGAACGCCATCATGTACGACCTCGGCCGCGGCTGTACGGAGCTCAAGGCGCGCGGCGTCTGGAGCGGCAACGACCGCCCCGTCCTCATGTGCGTGTGCGGCAGGACCGAGACCACCCGCCTGAAGCAGATCGTGGGCGAGGTGGACCCCGACGCGATCGTGGTGGTCTCCGAGGTCCACGAGGCCTTCGGCGAGGGCTTCACGCGCATCGGCTCGTAGGTGCCTTGGCCTTTTTGGAGCGCTCTGGTTAATCTGTGCTACGCCGGCGTTGCCATGCTCCGCACCTGCGTTTCCGGGTAAACTTAACCAGATTCTGTCAGTATCGCTTTGTAGAAAAAGGAGCTCTAGTGGCCAACCACTTTCGCAGCAGCGAGCGGCAGGGGGACGACAGGCTTGACTCCACGAGTCCGCAGGTCCCGCAGGCCGATGCGGTCCAGGGCGACGGGTCGTTTGACCCGCAGTCCCATGTAGACGCCATCGCGCGGGAGGAGGCGGCAAACGTCCGAAGCACGGCGGCGCACGCGGCGCCGGTCGCCCAGGCGCCGGCAGACCCCGCGCCCCAGGCGCCCGCGGACGCCGAGCCTCTGCAGCCTGTCACCACGGTCACGGCGCACACCCCAGAGGACGCGCCGCAGGCACCGCAGGGCGAAGGCCTCGTGGTGTCCCAGACCGCGGGCGACATCGAGTCGCAGCCAGAGACCAAAAGCGTCTTCGCACCCCTGCAGGATGACGGCAACCGCGTGGTACCCCACACGGGCAGGCCGACCATCTCGCTTCGAAACGCAACACTCATCTACCCGGCCCAGCCCAACAAGCCCGCGCTCGACGGCGTGAGCCTCGACATCTATCC
>Ga0256406_1005082_pt1 | contig 14386 bp, 21 predicted proteins | sample RumenRJG_03DNA_FD_185986 | JGI IMG/M metagenome (GOLD analysis project Ga0256406, IMG submission 185986) | Bovine rumen microbial communities from Lethbridge, Alberta, Canada - RJG_03 | ecosystem: Host-associated > Mammals > Digestive system > Stomach > Rumen | place: Canada: Alberta | collected...
CTTCAGAAGCGGCCTTCTCTCCGGCTGCTTCTCCATCGGCACCTTCTCCGCTCTCTGCCTTCGCAGATGATGAAGAAGCTCCGTTTTCAGACGAAGCCGCTGAGGTTCCGCTGCGGAGTGTCGGGAACTCTATTCGACTTACGGTAGCATTCGGTAAACCCCCGTATTATCAAGTATTCCCGTGATTTTCTCTGAAGTATTATCGAGTGTCATGCAGTATGCAGAAAATCAAATTTGCTGTACCTTTGCTGTACTTCCGATTTTCTGCTGTACTCTGCAGGAAAGAAGCAATAGAACCCTTTTCTAAAAGATGTTCAAATTCGCTGACAAATTGTCCAGTGCTTCCTTCTTGGTCATCTCCGTCACTTCGGCATAGATATCCATCGTGGTCTCAATGCTTGCGTGACCCATGATCGACTGAATTACCTTTACATTCGTTTCGTTCTCGCAGAAGCGGGTACAGAACGTGTGCCTTAAGTGGTGACAGGAAAAATGAGGAATAATCACCGGATCCCTGTGCTCGTTCTTCGCCTTCACAATCTCCTCGGCGTTGTGGGCCTCGTAGATCCTCCTGATAGCCCTGTTCACCGCCTGTGGATTGTGGATGGTTCCGAAGCGATTCGTGAAAATGAATCCGCTCATCCCATCGACCACTGCTTCTGAAAAGCCTTCTTCCTTCTGGCGATCGTACTCTCCCTTCAATGCCTCGTAAACCTGAGTCATCATCGGAAGAACCCGGATACCTGCTTCCGTCTTCGGAAGCGACACCTTGAATTCACACTTGTAGGTGCCCTCGTATCTCGGATAGTAAGTCATAGCATGGTTGATATTGATCGTCCTGGCTTCCAGATCTACATCCTGCCAGCGGAGTCCGACCACTTCACCAATTCTGCAGCCAGTTCCTAACAATACCGTGAAGAACGGAAGCCAGCCTGAGAATACCGGACTCTCGGCAATGTAATTCATGAACGCCCTCTGCTGCTCCAGAGTCAGCGCATGCCTGATGCCCTTCTTGTTGCCGGTCTTCTTCCGAATTTCAGCCATCACCCTGTCTGATGGGTTCACTCTGATGATACCGTCACGGACTGCCAGCTGAAATGTCGGATGCAGGATCGTGTGAATCGTATCCAGCGTATTGATCTGAAGTCCTTTCTTCTCAAGAAGATCATGGTAAAACTGAAGCACGTCAGAATACTTGATATCTCCGATTTTCTTCTTCCCGAACCCATCCCTTACGAAATGATCGTACATATAGGTGTAATTCGAGTATGTCGTCGATCTCAGTTCTGACTTGGTGGAAATGTAGCGGTCGTATACAAAATTCAGATCTGCGCTACCTGCCACATATACATCCAGACCATCCAACTGGTCCTTTACCAGCTTCTTTTCTCTCTCCCTGAGCTTTGCCAGGTCCTTTGCGTAGATGTAACGCCTTTCACCGTTCGGATCTACGTAACCATACACATACTTTCCGTCGCTCGCCCTCTGGAATTCACCCTTTCTAAGTGCTCTGCCTTTGTTGTCCTTTCTTGCTGCCATTGTTCAAATCTCCTTTCATAACGAAAGAAAAGAGATCTGCACTTACTTCCGGGGCTCCTTCTCATAAAGCAATTCGATGCCGTCTTTTAAAACTTCGGTCATGGATTTGTTGATCGCATCAGCGTATGCTTTCAGCCTCTGGTACTCCCTCTCATTGAACCGAACCGATACCTTGTGAACCATCGGTTCTTCCAATGGTGGTCTTCCCATTTTTGCCATCAGCTGCGCCTCCTCTCTCAACGTGATTTTATATTACTTATTGACGGGCAATATGTCAAGGGAATTTCGAAAAGATGTGCAGATCTTTTTCAACCTCACTCTGTCACACGGAATGTTTCCAGATACTCCTCAAAGATGTCGCAATTCACCAGTACCAGCTTATTCAGCTTGTAGATGGCGCCGGCATCCCTGGCCATGTCCTCGAACTTGGACTGGCACATGGAATACATCTCCGCGCCTTCCTTGTATCTGACAAAGCGCTTTCGATCTGTTCTCTTCGGATTCTTCTCCATAGCGGTATGCCTCCTTCAAAAATATTTGAAGCTCTCTGCTTCTACCACTATGGAAATTTTGCAACCCCTGTTTACCCGATGATAAATTGCCCTACGTCATAATACTGAAACAGCCTGCAGGATTTCTCCCACAGGCCGACAGGACCAATTCAAGAATTATTATTAGGCTTGTTCCTCCTCTACAATCTCGTATTCTGGCTCATCATCAGGATCGTAAGGATAATCTCCCGGATTGCTCATCTCAAGTATTTCACCGCCTGTGTGATAGCAGGAAACCAGATACAGGGCATATTCATCAGCCTCCTCGTAGGTATCAAAAACCTCGTCCTCTTCCTCCCCTTTAAAAATGATCTTATACTTTGCCATGTTTTGGCTCCTTTCCGACCGTAATGCTATCAACACTGTGTTTCCGTTGTTATACGAAATGTTCAGATGTACTGATGCAGCCAATCTGGCATATTAGGATCGTCGAGTGTCCAGGAATCTTCGATATGCTCGTCCTCATCCCAGTTGTTCTCATCTCCATCAAAAAACTTCTGTCTGTGGCACTTATATTTGACTACCTCATTGCCCTCTAGCCTATATTCGTTCCAGTAATAATTCTGCTTGCCATAGCCTTTCCATTCGTTCGTTTTATATATTGTCATAAGTCAGTTGCTCCTTATATTTTCAGAATATTGATCTTGCCGTCATGGACATCTCTGTGATGTTTATGACACAGTGAGATGATATTATCTGCCGTCGCTGCACCGCCGAATGCATAATCAATGATATGATGACCTTCCACATGATCCGTAGACCCGCATATCTGGCACACATTTCCATCCCTGAGCCTTCCAGCTTTTTGAGCCCTGGTATGGGCTTCCGGTCTGTTTTTTCCCATATCGATCAACCTCCAATTCTTTTGTTGCCCTTCTGAAGAAGAGCGCCCACGCTTGATATTAACCCTGAAGAAGCCGTGCCCCTTGCATTCGGCGCGTATTTCTGTTTGGACTTCATAATGTCCTTAGTAATCTGCGCCGCCTGATTATTTGTAAGGCCAGATATAACGGCTACAACCGCCTGATCTTTTTTCCCTGCCATATCTGCACCTCCTCAAAATGTTGTGACTGTTACATCGCCGCCTGTTGCCTGAACGATGTTGTCGCCATAGCCGATAGTGACAATGTTCTCTGTATCAACCCTTAACACGCCATCTTCCTTTGAGAGAGGGATGATATCCACCTCTTTGTTCTTCCTTTCTACCGCAATAAATTCAGTTGTTACACTAAGCACCCGGTCTCCCTTCTTCATAATTCCTATCAGCATGATTCTTCCCCCTTTTCTGATGCTGCATTATCTTCATGTTTCGCATCGTAATCTTTGATACCCTGTATCAGCTGCTGCTTTGCCGCTTCAACGGCCTGATCAGATGTCTCCTTTCTGGCCTTAAAGAATTCGACCGCTTTTGTGATTCCGATGCCGACCCCTGTCCCGATCAACGCAAATGCTGCTATCCATGGAGTCATCTGATTCTTTCCTGACTGCACCAGAAGCTCTGTTAGAGCTTCTGGTCCTCCTGCTGCCTTAGCAGCCTTTGATAGTTCTGCGTAACTCCAGCTCATGCCTTTTACCTCCATCAATCCTCTGCAGTTTCAATGCCCTTGCGTGCCGCTAACCCGATGAAAAGAACAATCAGGTCATCTATGGGACCCGGGCAGGCATCAACCGGTGAAACAATGTATAAAATCATCAATACCAAGATCATCCCCTTCGCTATATCGCTCATAATCTGCCTCCTTTTCAATAATCACCTTTGTCATGACTTCATCCGTTATGCTGCTGCCGGTACCTTTTCCGGAGCGAAGATCTTCAGGAAGATCTCCCTGATGGTTGTACGGTGTTTTCCCTCTTTTCTTTCAGCTGCAGCCTGTGCTTCTTCGATTTCCGCAATTACAGTTGCGAAATCCTGCTTGTACTGGTTAATGTCGATGTCCATCTTGTATGACTCGCTGCTGCGTGCTGTTTCAATCGCTTCTGTCATTCTGTCAAGATCCGTATCTGAGAAACATTCTGTTCCGTTGCACTCATCGATAATGTAGGGAAGAGGCCCAAGGAACGTTGTTTTCAGATTTCTATCTCTGTTCTTTACTTCAACCTCTCTGTTCGTGAATACTATGACGCTCATGATCTTGCATCCCGGATATCCGTTCGATTCGAGAATCTGTCTAAGGAGTGTCTCTCTCATCTGCATCTTTTCACCGATGTTGGAATCCCAGTGCATGTACTCTCCCATTCTGTAGTAGTTGCCTTCCTCATCGATCAGGATGTTCCTTCGGGTGTTCTTAACCTCTACGATGAAGACTCCCCTCTTCGTAAGAACAACGCCGTCAAGTTCTGTTCTGCATGTCTTAGAAGTAATCTCAACATTCCTGAGAATCCTGTGACTACCTCTGAGTGCCTCGAGTCTTCCAAATGCCTTGAACTCGCCCTTATTGCCTGAGACCTCAGACTTGATCAGATTGCAGACCGCTTTGCTTTCGTTCTTGAAATTATAAAGTGCTTCGTCGGCTACATGTCCGAATGATGCGTTTCTCCGGTCCAGCTCTGCTTCTACATCCCAGATTTTCAGGCTGCCTTCCTCTGCCGCTTCCGTCCCAAAGATCCGAGCAACCATTTCACTCTGTAGTGAGAAGAGTTCTGGAAGGACCTCTGCCTTCTGGTAGCTTTCCTTGTTGAAGGACTTCATTGCTTCTGTGATTTGTGCTATTCTCTCTGTCTTTGTCATGGCTATTTCCTCCTTGTGGTTTGATGTTTGCCGCTTGTTTCCTCGTTCTGCCTTTTTCATTCCTTTTCTGTTGACTACACTTTATCAGGAGGTTGCATTTTAATCAATATAATCGTCAGCTATTGCAATTTCTGCGACCATGTTTCAACAATCTGTTATTTATAGCGCTTTAATGCAACAATGCAACGACCAACGCAACTTAGTAACCACGCAGTCCTCTCCGTGCAACTTTTTTGGCTTCAATGCAACTTTTCAGTCTCGTTAAACCAAAAAAATCCCTGCTGAGCCATCGCTCAACAGGGAAGTATTTCATGAATCGATATATTTTTACAGCTGATTGAACAGCCTCATAGTAGTATCAGGCCCCTTGTTACCTTTCTGTTCTTTAACATTGGAACCTACGAATGAATTCTTCGAGACTCTGACGGTATAAAGTCTATCGCCAAACTCTTCTACGGCGCCTTCATTAATAACGCAGCTTGCCAGAAACATATCCGGCGTAAGGATCCTCTTTAACGTCTTCCCCGTATTTATGACGGAATCAACCAGAATAACAGTTCCTGTACTCGGTCGTATAAACTCACCGTGCTTAGGATCATATACTTCAAACTTGCACCCCAGGCCAAAGTATATTCCTTCGGCAAAGAAGATTCCGCCACGAAGCATCGCCACAACGGTAGTATCCTCCGGATCAAAATCCATCTTCTCTGCCAAGAGCTCGCCAAGCTTCATATGGGCACGAGCCAGAGCAGGCCCAGAAATACCTGAATCAGATTTGGTTATAGCAATAAGCTTCTTTACTTCCTCTGTTTTCTTTAATTCAAACAAATCTCAGTCCTCCCAAATCTCTGTTCTTAAGTGACCTGCTGACAGATCCATCCTTCTTCCGAACAAGATATCCTTCGTCAGCCTGTTTCAGCATATAGTAGTCGTTCATTCCGTCCCCATATGCAATCACTTTTCTCCCTGCTTCCTGCAGGATCTTGGTGATAAAATATTTTGCCTCAGCTGACATCATATTTCCGTAATAATACTTGGCATTAAGTTTCTTTGATATCTGTTCCCAAACCAGATTGTGTCCGGAAGTCAATATAAACATCGGCTTATCAATACACTGTATCAGGTTATCTCGAAGATGTACCGGCAGTGTATCATCGGCATGATAAGTGAATTCCGAAAATTCCAGCCATTGTTTCCACGACTGATACCCTGTATAGAAATTCCCATCAAACAGATGCGTTGTATACCCGAATACTTCGAAGCTGCTATCCTCAATAGTCAGAGTCTTATCTCCGTCAGCCAGAACAATCTCAGCAGAGTCTGTTGAACTAAGAATGTCCCCTGCACGCTTTTTTGCAAATTCAAGCGAGCTGAAACCGTTCGTGATATCTCTGATGAAGTCGACTACCAGATGAACATCTGCAAAACGATTCTCAGGAGGATTGTCTGCTATATAGAAGTCCTTGTTGTGCTCGTGACAATATGTTCTCAGGCCCTGGATCTCCCTGTTCTGCCATTCAGCAATATCATACTTTAGGTATTTTCTGTTCTTCTCTGAAGCCTCCATGCGTTCTCGCAGCACTTTCGGGTCGATGTATAGATAAATGTATACATCGTACATTTTTCCCTCATCTTCCGTAAAAGCAGTTTCATTTCCAAACGCATAATGCCCATCCATGATAAAACGTGGTTTGGACATCATGATGTTTGCCACCGCTTTACGGTCCTTTTCTCTACCCGCTTCATCCCGCTGATCAAATTCCGGATCATATTCCCGCAATAGCCTGCTGCCTACAACTACTTCTATAAAATCCAGCTTATCAAGAATATAAGTTTTTCCTGCGGTCGGCATTCCGTATAATCCTATACGCATAAAGACTCCTTATAACAGAAGTTCCTGTCGAACTCCAATGATATTTTCTCCAGTTCGTAAAACGATATGTTGCTATCCGCAACCGGCGGTAAATCAATGCAGTTTCCACAGTAATAGACCTTGCCATTAGCAAAGAAATAGTTATTTGTTCCAGCTCCGCACTGACCGCCATACATCGTACAGTCCTTGCCTCCGCGCCTGACTGGTATCTCTTTTTCAGCAGCTGCCAAAAAATCTCTGTAGTCATTCAATGAAATACCGTATTTCCCTATCATCCTGGAAAACGTCACTCGTGTCCCGAACGGCTTAAAGAACTCAACAACCTTTTCCGCATTTTCCAGACTCTCTTTTCCAACCGTTGCATTGAAAGTTGGATAATGACCAGTTACTCGTTTGTAGTTCTCTACATTCTCCATTACCCTGTCAAAAGAATTGCAGCGATTGAGATTATGCAGTTCCTTATATCCATCCAGAGAAAAGCCTACATTTATTTTGTGATCTTCAAGGAACAGGAGATCCTCATCAGGGAGTTTAATGGTTCCGTTTGTGATTGTGTAGATACTGATCCAAGGACAATCCTCTGCGTACTTTATATATGATTTAAGCAGACTCCAATCAAGGAAGCCTTCTCCGTTTCCTACCATGCCGATCTTAAATTTTTTTGTGGCATATGCCTTCACATTATCAAGGATTTTATACACGTCCATATCGGCAGCTTCTATTTCACCTTTTTCATGGAAGTGGCAATATCGGCATCTCAGATTGCACCGGTTATTTATGGAAATACATATTCTGTCAATCATCCTTATTACCTGCGCTTTCCGGAATTATTATTCCTGTGGCCGTTGTTGTTACTAAAGTTTTTCTTCTTAAAACTGTTCTTTCTTCTGCCCGTTTCAAGATATTCGTTATATCTGTCTTCAGCCGTATACCCATCTCTGTCTACTATTTTTGTATCGGCGCCTGCTTCGATAAGAATATCTCTACAATCAAGCCATCCCCAGTAACACGCCTTAATAAGAGCTGTAAAGCCATTCCCATCCTGCTGATTCAGACTTGTTCTTTCATCAGCGCAAAGTTCTTTTACGAAATCTATCTTATTGTCCCATGCCGCTACCATAAGAGGCATATTCCCGTCGTTTTTCTGACGGATCTTACCGGCATCATGCGGATTTCTGCTCCCGACATTAGGATTAGCTTTGCAATCATGTAAGAGAAATCTGAAAATCTCGATATCATGACTATGGTTGTAATCATTGTTCTGAATGACATGGGACAAGGGCGGAAAATTATATCTGCCACTATCTCTTTTATTGACATCAGCACCATGCGCAATGAGCCATCTAATTTTTTCAATTCGCTGTCTGACCGGTTTGCTCTTACATCTGACTGCAGAAATTATCAATGTGAAACCGTTCGGGAGATATGCATTTAATTCTTTTTCACTTGGAATTTTAATTCCGAGCACTTTTTCAATGTCGTCATAAGAATCAGCATAATATTCATCAATTTTTTTAATACTATCTATATCAGTCAAATCCTGTTTCGTGATCATATATTCTTCAAGAAACAGAGCATTGACCCCTTCATGAGTACCGCTAAGTCTCGCGGCAAATCCGGCATCGTATGTAATAATATCCACCGGGCAATTAAACTCCTCTGATGCCTTTACAGCTATATCCACAATTTTTCCATCATTGTTTATGTCATCTTCTTCCCCAGTGTAGTCCCTGATGATCACGTTTTCATTTGATCCAATGCTTCTAATAAGCTGCCAGGCCTTTGGAGCAAGTCCATTTGTATTCCTGTCCTTAATATTATCCAACTCATCCATAACTATCTGAGGAACCACTACCTTGCTATATTCTTTGCTAAGTTCCTCTATCAATTGAATATTTTTAAGCAGTGCAGATGTATCAACCACAACAGCCTTCGTTCCACGCAGAAACAGCTTTTTCTGATCTTCTGTAAGGCCTAGCGCATCACAATATTTCTCTGCAAAATCCATTATATTTTTATAACTTGAGTTGCCGTTCTCAACTCTTGACAATGTAGATTTATTTACAAAGAGAAGGGCAGCCATATCAGATTGTGACTTATGGTTCTTTTCTCTAAGCTCAATCATTCTTTTTCTTAAAAACTCACCCTGTTTCTGTTCATCCATCGTGAAAACTCCTTTCGGCATTATTGGTTAACAATTCAGCACATGCCCATACTTGAAGTGTATCATTTAGTTGCGTTTTCAACAATATACTGTGCAATATTTGCAACCTGCAAAATCAGTTTGCAACTTTTCCTTTGTGTCAGCATTGTATTGCAACCTAAAATGTTCATCTGCAACACTCCAAGAGATAGAGCGGATTTCAGCAATAAATCCATTACGAACGCAACAAAAATAAGGGCCATCCACCGCAGATTCCTCCGCCATGAACAGCCCTTCTCTCCGGATAACGCAACCCTCCGTTATCTCATCATCTCATTTACTTTTCTCTGCACTGCCTTATAGTCATATCCGGCAGCCGTCAGCCTCTGCTGTCTGTCCCTGCCATTGCCCCACTTCCCGGCAATAACCTCTCTGGCCAACTCCTCAATAGACTTCCTGAAATGTGCCGCTGCAGCCGCTCCCGCTCCGGTGCCCTTCGTATACCCGTTGAACCCTCCGTTCCTGATCACCTTCGGAAAGTCCTGATAGCACCTATCGAGATCCACGTCTCCGCTGATCCCCGGCACTCTGCCCTTGGAGGAATACTGCCAGATCCCGCAGCGTCCCTGGTAACTGCAGCTCTTCGCCCACTGCGCGCACCAGAAGGTATACCGGCTGAGGATCTCCGGCGATACCACGGTCTTTGCATAGGACGCCGACGTATAGAAGCCTGCGAAGTATCCTGCCTTCTCCATCTCGCTGCAGAAGGTCCGGATCAGTCCGCTGCAAAAGTCCCTGCCAGCCTCCAGCTGGTCCTTCTCCTCCATGTCAAAATACACAGGCATGTCGAACTGCTTCCCGGCGATCACCCTCTGAAAGGCCTTCGCCTCCTCGATGGCCTCCCGGAAGCTATTCGCGTAGCTGTACCAGTAAGCGCCGACATGCAGACCTGCCGTCTTCGCACCAAGATAGTTCCTCTCGAAAAAAGAATCTTTCTGATTTGCAGAGTTCCCATATCCTGCCCGGATGATGGCAAACTCGATCCCGGACGCCTTCACCTTCTGCCAGTCGATCTTACCCTGCCACTTGGATACATCAATTCCCTTCATCATGATCTCTGATCTCCTTCTCCTCTTCCTTTTCCTTGCCGTCTCTGTCATGCAGCTCCTCTAGGACTCTTCTCAGACTCTCCGGCACCGGCAGTCCCAGATGTACGCTGTTTTCCACCAGCGACAGCCCTTCATTCGAGATGTAAAAGAAAATGACCGCGGTCCTGAGAACTCCGGGCTTTCCCAGCACATGGATATCAATCGCATTTCCGATCCCGACCATGATGAAAATGACGATTTTCCGAAAGATCCCCTTGAAGCCGATCTGCGAGGACAGCTTGTGATCCGCTGCCCCGCACATCACGCCCGTGATATAGTCGCAGACTACGAATAGAATCAGTGCATACATAAGCCCGTCCGCCCCTCCGAGAAACCAGCCAAGCCATCCTCCGACGACAGCAAACTCCGCCTGAATAATGTTCCAGAACTCCTTCATCAATACCTCCTTCGCCCTTTCAGGCAAAACAAAAGACAGCCCCAAAAGGAGCTGCCCGTTTACAGGTTCAAAATAATATTCCGCGTCAGGATGCCGGCGTCTCCGCCTCCTGCGTCAGCGTGTACGTGATCTTCATGGTCTTTTCCGCCGTTTTCTCCACGGTCTGGGAAAGATTGTTGATGGAAGCCAGATACGGCGTCAGGATGTAGACCGTCCGGTATTCATTTCCGTAGGAACCTCCCCACTGCACGAGGTAGTTCTTGTACTGGAAAATGGGCGAAGCCGCGTCCTCCAGCCGCACCGCACCGCCGACCTTCGTCACCTTATCTGACGCGTCCAGGATGAAGTCCCATCCCATGATGAGTCCGTTCACGACCGTCAGGTAGACCTCGCAGCTGCCGGACTCGCAGAGCGGCTTCAAGGCAGAGGTAAATCCGAACGGGATCAGGGTGACATCCGTCTGGTTGTTGGCGTTGATCTTGTAGATGCCCTTCTTGTTGTAGGCCAGCACATAGAGATACCCGCCTCGCATCACGGAGTAGATGGTCCTCTCCGGATAGCTCGTCTCCTCATCCCTGGTTCCGATCCGGTGAAGATAGGCCTTCGTCAGCGTCCAGGAACCGTCCGTCATCGTGAGATCATCCTTCTTGATCTTCACCCAGGTGACTGTCGCATTGCCCGAGGAATTCCCTTCTGAGGAAAATCCGTACCAGTAGCCGTCACCTCCATCAAAGAAATCTCCCCACACGCTGTAGTCGTCACCCCAGACAAATGAAGTCGTCGCCACGGATTTTTCCTCAAGAATAGAGGTCGTAGAATCGTTCAGCTGCTCATTCAGTCCGATCGTAAAGGTCGGGACCCGCAGCTTTCGGATCACGACCGCAGAATCCTTATAGGTAATCGAGGTCAGGATCTCCTTCTCCCAGTCAAAGGCAACCGCATTGAAGAGCATCTGCTTTCTGGCATCAGCCACATCCCCGATATTCACCCTCTTCATCATCTGAAAGGTTGCCTTGGTTCCCGCGGAGCTTCCGAATGCGTTCGTCCCGCCCCAGCAGGAGGTCAGCGCCGCTGCCGCGATCGTCCCGTTGCCCTGGGAAGGCGTGAACTCCCAGACGAACTTATAGCCATTGTCCAGAGCCTTGCTCTCCGACTGGTTCAGGCTCCCTCTTGCCACGTCCGCCGTGGAATTCACATTATTCGAGGCATAGGCTACCGGAAGATTATCCGTCGGCGGGTAAATGTTCGCCACGTCCTCCGTCAATGTCTTTGAGAATAATAAAATCCCGCCGATCAGCTTCGGACAGATCGGCAGCATGGTCTTGTACCACTCCACCTCGTTGATTGTGTCCCCGGTCGTGTAATGGATCCCGAAGGGATTGTAGGCAAAGAGGTCGTTCACCGCCTCCGTGATCATGTTCTCCTCCGTGACTGTTTCCACCGCCCCGGTATTGGAATCCGTAAGCTCAATGGTCATGCTTCCCTTTAATTTCATGCTGTACCTCCCGTCTCCATGATCTTCCCGAAAGCGCCTAGCTGCTGCCTTCCGGTGATGGTGTCGCTCCAGTAATAATTGACGACCCACTTCACTTCCTTCTCCATGACTTCCGTAAATGCAAATGGCCGGATCGCTGCCGTCAGCCTGAAGGGCTGGATCTTCTCATCGATTGCGATCTTGCCGTCCCAGGCCTCCTTCGCCGCCATGGACTGCCCGCTGATCGAAGCGATAATGTCTCCGATTTCAATTCTTCCGGTCCCGCCGGTCATCCTCAGATACACGTTGAAGGTGTTCGTGTAGTTAGCGATGACATTCTCAATCGGATAATAAAGACTCAGAATATGCTTCCCGGAATGCCAGGTCTCCACCGGAACCGGTGTCGTCAGCTTCGTGTCATTGAATTCATAGGTGACGATACCCTCCGCCTGCCCGTCCGTCTCGATCGTGACCGGCAGCGTCACCTCGATGACCGTCTCCGCCGTGCTGGATTCTGCTGCAGTATCCGCGTCGCCTGCATCCGTGCTCCCGCTTGTTTCGCTGGTTCCGGATCCGGTCGTATCCGTATCTCCTGAAGTATCTCCAGTTCCCGTCCCAGCAGAATCTGATGACCCACTATCAGTGCCGCCTGATTCCGATGCTCCTGATGCCGCACTTACCGCCAGCGCCGGGATGGTAATGCTTCCGGTCGCTTCCCCAGTCTTCGTCACAGCCTTTGCCGCCACATTGATCATGACCTGCCCGAAGAACTGGACATGGTTCGCTTCCGATGTCGCGAACTGGATGCTGATGATCTTCTTGTCTGTTTCCGCCACATCGATGACGGAAGCATTGGTAAAGGTATGGATCCCGATCTTGCCCTGCTCAATGGAATTCATCAGCCCGGCAATGTTCTTGTCATTCTTTGACTTCGACTGGGCCAGCAGCGGATTCTTGCCGACGCACTTCAGCGTCTCCTTCCCGCCGATCTTGATCTCCATAGAGGTAATGGCTGCCAGCTGACTTGAGTCTGCCTGCCCTCCGGAAAAGGTCAGCACATCCCCGAGATCCAGCGCCGGATTCCCGATCGTGTCCGACTCGAATGGCACATAGCGGATCTGGGCAATGGCGTTCAGGATGTTCCTGCAGAGCATCTCTCTGGTCTCTTCCAGGCCAAACTGCAGCAGCGGATTCACGCCCAGGTTCATGGTCAGGGCATCATCCGTCTCAAGGGCATAGTATTCAGCGATCTCGGTCCGCCGGTTCGTGGAATTGACCGCCGTATATCTTGTAATGAAATCGGAGAAGCTGGAAGAGAACCGGTGCTTCGCCTCGTAGGTCTGAACAGGGCTCATGCCATACTTTCGAAGCTCCAGCTTTCCTTCCCGGTTGATAACAAAAAAGCCTGCAAGGACCTGTCCCACATAGTAGAGACAGTCCCTGTAGGTCTCGATATCATTCTCCGTATAGATGGACAGCACCTGCGTCCCGTTGGTCATGGCCTCGATCTGATCCTTCGTCTGTGCCATCTCCACCTTGCAGGCCTTGCAGCTCAGAGCGATGAAGTCATACGGTGTCCCGATCGTCTCGAAGCCGTTGAAGTTCCGCTCGAACCGGAGCATGTAATCATAGCCCTTCAGTTCCAGCGTCCGTACCTTCCGGTTCGCCTCCGAGACCTCGAAGATCCCCATTGGAACTGTCTCATAGGACCCGTCCGCGAGCTCCAGATGATAGAAAAGCTCGACCTTCGCGTCCTTCAGCGTGTACCGATCAATGGAGGAGAATAATGAGATCCCGAACTCCGCGGCATACACCGTCCCCAGCTCGATCTCCGAGGAACCGCAGCACTGGGCGGAAATATATCCGGATCCCTTTACGATATCTTCCGGTCCGAATTCATACACCGCTCCGCCGGTTGTCGTGATTCTCCCTGTCCAGTAATAATGGCGGGTTTTCTTCTGTACCGCCTGCAGAAACACATCACTTACCGCGTACATCGCCTCTCCGCTCCGCTCCGGTCGGACGCAATACCGACGTCCACCGGACGTCGAGCGTCCCTCCTTCCTCATTTCATGGCAAAAGAAAAGAGACCGGACTGCTCCGATCTCTTGAAATCATTGGCTTCAATCGCCGTTAAATGCCCAGACAAACTGGGAATTGTCGGTCCATCAGTAACTAATTTTTCATCCAAACCGGCACCCAATCAGATCATACTGATCAATGTCTCCGAATCTTGCAGACTATTTCTTCAATCGCAAGCACGGCAGCCATAACAATGGCGCAAACCCCACCCATGGCAGGTCCATTTGATGTACCTACATATTTTTCTCCTGAAAGTGTCAGATGATAGATATTAAGTCCGAACATATATACTTCCGATGTGTCATCACCCTGACGATATGCATTCGAATAACCGAAATAGATAGCGACAGCCATGAAAAGCATTGCCGCTCCGAATCCACACGCCAGGGTTATTAATCTCCGTACTTCCGGTTTCATGTTTGTGTACTCCTTCTTTTTCAACCCTGAAAAT
>Ga0256406_1005083_pt1 | contig 14383 bp, 15 predicted proteins | sample RumenRJG_03DNA_FD_185986 | JGI IMG/M metagenome (GOLD analysis project Ga0256406, IMG submission 185986) | Bovine rumen microbial communities from Lethbridge, Alberta, Canada - RJG_03 | ecosystem: Host-associated > Mammals > Digestive system > Stomach > Rumen | place: Canada: Alberta | collected...
GGAAGTCGATGTTTTCCTGGATCTTGACGAGCACGTCCTGGAGCACATCGTTGATCTTCTTGCCATCGACAACGGCGTTCTTGAGGTCTTCGACAGAGGCGATAGCCTGAGTTTCGACAGCCTTCACGGCCATGTTGGCGAGAGCGACGAAGTCGTCGTTGTTGGAAACCGGTTCCGTTTCGCAAGAGAGTTCGAAAGCAGCGGCCTTGTCGGCGGTTTCGATCAAGTAGATGCGGCCTTCCTTGGCGGCCTTGTCGGCACGCTTGGCGGCAACAGCAGCACCCTGCTTGCGGAGGAGTTCAACGGCCTTGTCCATGTCGCCGTCAGTTTCGGTGAGGGCCTTCTTGCACTGCATCATGCCCACGCCAGTCTTCTGGCGGAGTTCGTTAACGAGGGAAGCGGTAATCTGCATATTACTTTTCTTCCTCGCCGTTGTCGAACTTCTTCACTTCTTCCTTGTCGGCCTTCTTGTCGGCAGAACGCTTTGCAACGTTGGCGGCAATGTAGTCGATGATGAGCGTGAGGGACTTCACGGCGTCATCGTTGGCCGGAATCGGATAGTCCACGAGAGTCGGGTCGACGTTCGTGTCGCAAATGCCGATGATAGGAATGTGGAGGCGGCGAGCTTCAGCCACGGCGATCTTTTCGTGAGCGAGGTCGGTCACGACGAGGAGGCCCGGGAGGTTCACCATTTCACGGATGCCACCGAACACGGAAAGGAGCTTTTCGCGTTCGCGGTTCTTGTCGAGGACTTCCTTCTTGGAGAGGGCCTGGAAAGTGCCATCGGCTTCCATGGCGTCGATCTTGTCAATCTTCTTGATGGACTTACGGACGGTCTGGAAGTTCGTGAGCATACCACCGAGCCAGCGGTTGGTCACGGAGAACTGGTTGCAAGAAGCGGCAGCGTCGAGCACGCACTGACGGGCGGTCGGCTTGGTGCCAACGAAGAGCACAGTCTTGCCAGATTCAGAAATCTTGGCAGCGGCCTTGGCAGCTTCTTCAAGGAGTTCGCGAGTCTTGGAGAGGTTGAGAACGTAGATGCCGTTCTTTTCAGCCAAGATGTAGGGTTTCATTTTCGGGTTCCAGCGCTGAGTCTGGTGACCAAAGTGGGAGCCTGCAGCAAGCAGATCTTCGACAGAAGGCAGATTTGCCATAATGTATTTCCTTTTCGGTTGTTACTACCCGGACTGCAATTAAGCCGCGAAGCACAGGACGGACCCAGGGGTCAGGACGGTGCCACCGAAGCGACTCTCGCAAGCCGGTGATTGGTTTTACCTGGGCGAAATTGCCCAAGCGCGCGTAAATGTAGAAAAAAGAGGGAGCAGTGTCTAATGTATATTTGAACGAAAAAGCCGTATAAAGGACCCCTAAATGTCTACCATCCGCAAAAGAATTTCCGCCAATTCCAATTCCCGCTCCGAAAAAGCCCTTTTCGATACCGCCGTCTGCCTGAACGACGAATGGGACATCTGGATGAACCCGCGGCTAAAATTCGAGGACAGGAAGAAATCCCAAAGCATCGACCACGAGGTAGACTGCATTCTGTACCACAAGAAATACGGGATGCTCCTGATCGAATGCAAGGACGGGCAGATTTCCACCGAAGAAGCCCAGGGTACCGAAAACGGATTCATCTGGAAACAGGGGGGCCGCATCATGGACCGCTCCCCCATCCAGCAAATCGAGCAGTCCATCCACCCGCTCCACGACCACTTCAGCGAGATGTTCCCAAAAGAAGGCGGACTCACCTACTACAAGGTACGCGTGCAGTGGGCAGTCTGCTTCGCCGACATGGAAAACATGGGAAAAATCGGCAGCAACGCCATTCAGCCCAAGCGCATCATCCTGAAGCAAGACCTTAAAAGCTACAACACACTCGAACGCAAGGTCAAGAAAATTCTCGAGACCAAGGAAGAATCGCACGGAGGAAAGCCCTTCCCGAACGAAGTTCTGAGCGACGAGGACTACAACCGCCTCACGAGTTTCTTGGGCTGCTTCGACGAGCCGACCTGGCCGGAACTCTGGGAAATGGAATCGAGCGCGCGCCTGCAGCCGACCGCTTTCCAGGAAATGCTCATGGAATCGATCACCAGGAATCCGCGCATACAGATCGAAGGGGTCGCCGGGTCCGGAAAATCGCTTTTGGTGCTGTGGGAGACCCGGCGCCTTATCGCCGAAGGCAAACGCGTCGCGGTACTCTGCTTTAACGACCTGCTGGCAGAACAGCTTCAGAAAAATTTCAAGAAAGAAGACCTTGACGACAGCCAGGTGGTCGCGGCCAGTTTCCACAAGCTGGCCTGCAAGTACGTGCGCAACGCCAAGATAGAAGGAGTGCCCCGCCACGAACCGGAAGATCCCGCCGCAAAGACGGATTACTATAAGGCCGTCGTCGCAAGTTTCCCTGCCGCCATCAAGGCGCTCCGCGAAAAAAAAAAGAAACAGTTCTTCGACGCACTCATCATTGACGAAGGGCAAGACTTTGACAACAGCTGGCTGGATACGGCGCTGCAGCTCCTGAAAGATCCCGAAAAAGGAATCGTCCGCTTTTTCTACGACCGCAACCAGACCATCTTCAAGAACCGCAACGTACTCGGGAACAAGACAATAGGCGCCATGCCCGTAATGGTACTGAAACGCGGGTACCGCTGCACCAAGAAAATCCTGGACTGGGTCTACGACACGACCGACATCAGAATCCCCTGCTACGACGAGACCCCAACAGGCCGCCCCGTCGATGTCAGGATGTATGAAAACCCCGAAGACCAGGTCGACCTGCTGCGCAAAGAAATCAGGCGTCTACAGAAAAAAGGAGTCGGCCCCGAGAACATCCTTGTCGTTTCGCTGCGCAGCCGCGCAAATTCGGGGCTTGCCAACCTGGACGACGACGAATTCCACTGGAGCGACATCAGCGATTCCCTGAACGGGACCGCGATAAACATCGTGTCGGTGTACCGCTACAAGGGACTGGACAAGCAAGTGGTGATCCTGACGGACCTGGAACCCTCCAAGAACGGCCCAGGATTCCCGCACAGCAACGCCCACCTGATCATGGTCGGAGCGACGCGCGCCAAGGAACACCTCATCGTGTTCAAGCAACGGCACAAGATTTAAAAAAAGTTTACAAAATTTTTTGACCCCAAATTTCGAGTGTCATCTTTTGACATCTGGGCATTGCTATATTTGTAAGCATGAGAGTGATTGATAATTTCTCTGTTTGGTTTTCCGGTGCCCCGATGGGTGCTTCCTCCTATTGTATCTATAAGGGTCTCGCCCTCGGCTTGACCAAATAACTTTCGTCTTTTCCCTTTATATAACCGTCTTTTGATAAAAATTTTATCAAGGGGCTTTTGTCGTCTACACCCAAAGGAGTACGCCCATGCGTCACAACAACACCCCGGCCACCGCCCCCCAGATCAACAACCTCATCGCGCTCGTCCAGACCGCCCCGACCGAAGAGGCCCGCGCAAGCGCCATCGGGCAGATGTGGGAGCAGTTCGGCGACAATGTCGTAGGAATCGCCGCCAAGCAGTCCTACACCATGGACTCCGATTTTGGCTACCACGGCTACAGTGTCGCTGACCGCCGCGCCGCCGTCATGGGAGAGACCTTCGAGGTGTTCCTCAAGAGCGCCCTGGAATTCGACGCCACCCTGGGCGTGCCCTTCATGGCACACACCGCCAACAAGGTCAAATGGCAACTCCAGACCGACAAGCGCGAAAATTCCAAAAGAGACGACCGCGAAGAGCCTCTCGAGTACATCGAGAACTGCGCCGCCCCCAACGACATGGAAAACAATGTCTACCTCAAGGACGCCATCGATGCCATCAAGCGCAGCCTCAAGGGCAACCCGACGCTCCTCCGCTACTTCGACACCCTCATGGACATCTGCTACGACGGCCTGAACCCCACCGACGCCGAAGCCGCCAGACGCATGGGGTGCACCCGCGCCACCACGAACAACTACCGCAAGCAGCTGCTTCAGCACTTGAGCGAATACGGCCTGGTCGAAGACTGCCGCATGGCCCTGGCGGCGTAGCCGTGGCCGCCCCTTTTGCGGCCAAATTTTGCCGTGTTACGGTAGCACGGAGAAACTTGGGAATCTCTTTACTTGAGCGCAAGCATTGCAGAAATCACGGACTCCGGAACCTTCTGCGAACGTAGAAACCTGACCCGTTTAGCATCGCGAGCAGCGTTTTGCGCATCATTCTTCTCGCGTTCCTGCTTGGCCCCCTGTTCAATGCCTTCCTTTCGGCCTTCCATTCGGCCTTCCTTTCGACCTTCTTTTCGACCTTCTTCCAAGCCGCGTTTCCGACCGCGGCGAACTGCGGCGCGTTCTGCGGCACGGAGACGGTCGCCAGCCGTCTTGATGCCCAGGGCCTGTCCGATACTCATACGCATACGCAATTCCTCAACGACTTCTTCATCTAGGTACTCTCCTAAATATACTACAATTTTCTCCGCAAGGGTAGCCCTTGCGCCATTATCCAGCCGGGAAAGCATTTTTGCCAACTTGTCCACGATTCCTTTCAGTCCATCGGCATCGAAGGCATGCTTCATCACCAAAGCCCCGATTGAAGCCTCGACATTCGGCTCCCTAAGGCAGGCCCCGTCGGGAATGTCGGCGAGATTCACGAGGACGCACTCGAACGGCAATTCGCGACCATTGAACCGACCCCTGTACTTGGTGCGGAATTCCGCCAGCGGGTTCCAGCCGACACGTCCATTGTAGATGATAATCGCCTTGGTCGGGAGCCAGCCGAAATCGGTTGCGCCCTTATTATGCATGACCTCGAAGGTGTAGCGGTAAATCTGTGAAAGCACGTCGCTTTCATGGTAGGACTTGTGCTCCAACAAGATGCCCACGAAAATTTCGGGACCACCCTTAATGCGCGCCTTGAATGCGAGATCAGAGTGCCCCCATTCCTTGACAGAGCTAAAACTGCCCGGAATCAATTCCAGGGAATCCATGTCTACAGAGGCGAGCATCTTGCGGAGTTCGGGGTTCCTGCGCTGCGCAAGCCGAAGGAGAGTGCGCGTGTTGGCGGGAATCGCGTAAATATAGCGGAAGAATGGATCATGCTTGCGGTGTTTTGCATTTACAGTCGCTGATTCGGTTCCGGAAACAACCATCCGTTTCTTTTTTTTCTTGTTCATGCACAAGTTCGTCCTTTCCGCAAGCAGTCGCCTGCGGAATCAGGGTTATTCGGCGTGCCGCCCACGCCGGGCGAATAGGAAGGGACCCTATCTTTATATATATACGCTGGTTTTAGAAAAATTAGGAATTTCTCCACCTTTTTCCGTTTTTTTGCACGGTCCTAATTTTTTTTCATTTTCACTTTACATTAGAAAAATTCCATACGATATATATAGTGAACACTTTTTAGGGAGGCCCTTATGGGACACGCAGTTACCAAGAACACGAAATACCAGATCGTTGACGCCCGCGTGGAGGTGTGCAGCGGCGGCCCGGACCCGTCCATTCTCGTTGCCGAGGTGGAACTCATGCCCCAGACCGCAAAAGGTAAGCCCGTCTTCTACACCCTTTCGGAAGTTGATGGTATGCCCGCATTTTACAAGACGAAGGAGTCCATTTTCGACAAGCTCGTGAACCCGGCCGAATACGAAGACGCCATTTCCGACATTGTAAATAAGCACACCCTGTACGAAGGCGAGAGCTACGCCGATTTCTTCGAAAACCACAAGGGCATCGAATGCTACGAGGGGCTCCGCTACCTGATTTACATCATGCGCGCCGACTGGGACAAGACAAAGGCCTTCATCAAGAAGACCAAAGGCAAGTTCCTGAACGAAATCGAAATTCCGAAATCCGACGCCGAAGAAGACTGGGAAAACGGTGAAGACGAGGATTGGTAGGACTTTTTAGAAGCTAAAAAAGGAGCCTTTTGATTTAAAATCAAAGGGCTCTTTTTTTATATATTTACCCTTGTATTTCGACAATCCTCGTGACAGTCGGCATAGGCCTCTGGCCCGTACGTGCATCCGCGACGAGGCACATTAACCTTCTTGTTGATGTTGTTGGGTTGGATTTAGCCGGGGAAAACCCCCGCCAACAGCACTGCAAGAGCATCCCTTTTCCACGCAATGCGTGGAAATTCCCCAATAGTAAAACAAAAAAAGCAAATGAAGCCCATTCATTTGATGTATTGCAACATGTATTGACAAACGTCTATACATTTTCTATAATAAAGAGGGTAATAGATGAATATTACAAAGCACGCTTTTGAAAGAATGCGTGAAAGAGGCTTTACCGTGGAAATGCTTGGAAAAGTTCTGCGGAGAAAAGACCTGGTACGGGATCCATCCGATAAAGAAGGTGTATCTAAAATCACATCCGAAGTTGACAATCATTTTTGGACACTGATCGTTTCTGATGATTTAAAAACTTTGATAACCGTAAGGAGAGCGCATGAAGATGAAGAAGAAAAAGCCCGAGAAGGTTAAGCTGCCCAAGGGATTCAAACTGGTTGACGATTTCCTTTCTAAAGAGGAAATTGAGGCTCTCGAAAATGACACAACAATGAGAGATCCGATGATTATCACCGGCGGTCATGAATCGGAAACACTCGAGGAATCCATAGCCCGCATCAGCCGCGCCATAGCCGAGGCCAAGGAAGAAAAGAAAATGTATTCCATAAGGCTCAAGGTCAAAACGGTTGACGCAATCAAGCGAAAAGCGGCCGCCGCAGGCATCCCGTACCAAACATACGTGAACGTTCTGCTTGACAACGCAGCATTCGCCTAAGAACGCACCGAATCGCCAGCCCGGCTGGCGATTTTTCTTTTTCACTTTACATTCGCCAAAGTCATTACGATATATATAATGAAGACTTAAAAAAAGGAGGCCCTTATGGGTTACGCAGTTATCAAGAACAAACAGACGTCCATCCCCACACCGGAACTGCCCCAATACACCACAGTTGAGCGTTTTATTGAGTACGCAGAAGCTCTCGTAGGCTGTCACGATTATAAGAGCCTCGAAGAATTCCTGGCCGATGCCAAGAAAAATTGGGCGGAATTTGTTGAATATGAGGAGGGCAAACTGACCGATGAAATCGTGGCCGCAGCGGCAACCCAGTTGGAACACTACTTCAAGAAAGAGAACGGTTAATCAATCTATAAAGGAGGCCATCATGTCACAACCGAAAATCTATGTCGCCAAGAACGGCACAAAGTTTGTCCACTACACCAAAGAAAAGATTGTAATCCAGGACCCCAAAAACCGAACCTGGGCAACAAAGGGTTGCAAGTAAAAGAATTTCCTTAATTATCCGTTGTTGGTGAAAGAAAGCCCGGTGACTTCATTGTCATCGGGCTTTTATACATTTTGTTCTAAAAAGTTTTGACAAGCAGACTTCATTGATTTATCTTTTTGAAAAAAAAGGAACATTACCCTTATGTCATACGACATCAACGCATATTGGAATAGTCTTGCATACTCAGCAGGCAACCTGAAAAATCCCATCTACAAATGGAGTTGTTTTAGCAACGCAACCATAAGCGAACTTGGCGGCTACATTCAGGATATTACGGAACAGCTGAATTCTTATGACATTTCTAATGCCATTTACCAATATGACGATGACCGCGACACCTACTACAAAACAGAGCCTCCATTTGAATCTAAAATTTTCGCCACCCTATTCCTGGTTCGATGCGCACTGATCAACAGATGCTCCGATGATTGGGACCTCGCAATCAGGCCAGAATACACCTCCGAAATTGGCCTTGACGATTTAAGCCCCAGTCAGTGGGCCTCCTTCATCAACACCGCCGAAAGAGTCCTGGGAAGACCTCCTCTTACACAAGACAGCAAGGCATTTCACCACTGCGCACGCATTCTTGTCGAATCAGGCATTCCTCTAAAAGCCCTGCAGAATCCTAAATCCAAGGTAGTGGAGGGATTAAGAAGCATTTGGACTTTTCGCACTAGCGCTCCCAACATCAGTGCATACAATAAAGCAAAAAACGATTTCGAGTCTACGGGCGTCCTGATGAAAAGAACGGGAATCTTTTCGCAAGTACTTCCACTACCGGGCGGCCGTAACGGGTGCAGAGCCTTTTTCGACACCGGATTAAACTTGCTTGAGAGCGCCATCGCCAAACAAAAGAATGCAAGCAGCAATTTAGACGGCGTCGCGCTTTTCAAGGAACTCGGCTTCGAGAATCCCTCGCAACAAGCAATCGATTACATTTTCAATCTTAAACAACAATTAAATATTCCGCAACCAGCTTCCGATACAATAGACAAGAAAAAAGTCAGCCTTCCAAGAATCCACAGAAAAGTTTCTTTCACCTGGAAAGGGAAGACTCCCTAGTCTTTAGCGACTCGGCGATATTAAACGCTGATATAATAAGTTCGTTTTTTTAGATTATTGAAAGGCCCGATGACTTAATTGCCATTGGGCTGATTTTATTTTCATTTTTTATACCACTTAGGCGGATTCTTTTCAAGAGGACTTCTTTCAAACATTCTCGACACACCTGCATCACCAGACACGAGCCATTGATCAATATTGCCATCGTAATCAGAATAATTAAACATTTCTCGCATATTTGTCACTTTTGACACGTTCCAATCACCGATATTTCCTCTAAATTGAGCACCAAAAAACATACAATACATATTCGTCACATTAGATACATCCCAATTTGATATGTCGCCATTGAAAGTAGAATACGAAAACATTCTTGACATATTCGTTACATTTGACACATTCCACATAACGGAAGTCTGCTCCCGAGTATTGCATTCAGGCTTCTTACCGCCAACGACCTACACTTTGCCAAAGTACAGTGCGCCAGGTTCAAGGGTTTAACGCGTTCCGTATTCCTTGACCGCAAAGAATTTGATGGACCTATTTACCAGCAAATTGAGGAAGCTTTTGAATTCATCTATAGGCACACCAATGTGGGTGCACAGATCAAGGGACTCTACCGCAAAGACGTGTACGACTATCCGCCCGAGGCCGTACGAGAACTCTTGGCAAACGTTGTAATGCACCGCAATTACATGGATAGTTCTTGCATTCAGATTTCAATTTTCGATGACCGCATCGAGTTCCAGAATCCAGGGGGAATTTTCGGAGACCTATCCCTAGAAAAGATTCTTGCAGGTTATTCAAGCATCCGTAACACGCAAATTGCCGACATTTTCCAAAAGATGAACATTGTCGAAAAATGGGGAACGGGCCTTTTGAGAATTGCCGACATCTGCAAAGAAGCCGGAACAACTCCAGTGCAATATCAAACTGGTTCAGGATACTTCATGGCCACACTACTACGAAAAGGGACAGAAAAAAGCAAAAGTGATACCACAAATGTCCCTGTAAATGATACCATAAACACGGTCATTGACCCTGTAAATGTCCCTGTAAACAAGAATAATGTCCCTGTAAATGTCCCTGAAATAAATTTATCTGACAAGGAGCGACAGGTTCTTGATTTCATTATAAAGAAAAACAACATCACCGCCAAAGAAATCGCCGAAAAAATTGGCGTCAGTGATAAAACGGTTAAACGAGCCATCAGCACGCTCAAAACAAACGGACTCATTGTACGCATCGGCAGTGACAAGAAGGGGTTCTGGAGCGTCAAGGATTGCATAATTGATTAACTTTGTAGAGGAACTTTTCAATGCCGAGGAATAGCGCGTTTGACTCGCTTTATACAAAAGGGTTCCCCGCTAGGCAGGGAACCTTTTTGCACCAGGAGACGTTTTCACTCTTAATTCTGTGCAGGATTGTCCTGCATCTCGATCACCTCGATTTCGGTCGGGAGCGGGTTGTTCTTGTCCTGCTTTGCGCCCAGGCTTTCCAGCTGGCGGCAGGTGGTAAGCACACTCTGTCCCTTCTCGGCGAATTTTGACATTCCGTTCTGGTAAGCCTTCTGGGCATTGTCCAGCGCCTTGCCCACATCGCCCATCTGCTTTACGAACATGCCCACGCGCTTGAGCATTTCGTTTGCAAGTTCAAAGACCTTCTGCTGGTTTTGCGCCTGCTGCACCTGGCGCCAAGTCAGCTTGATAATGCGGAGGGCCGCATAAAGGGTCTGTTCGTCGGCAATATACACGCCCTTTTCCATGGCTTCGCGCCAGAGCGAGGGTTTTTCGGCCAGCGCCCGCCAAAGCGCATCGGCGCGGGGTACGAACATGATCACAAAGTCGATAGTTTCCCTGGGAGCCTTCACGTAGTTTTCGTACTTCTTGCCGGAAAGTTCCTTCACATGCTGTTCCAGGCTCTGGATATGCCTTTTCAGCCAATCCTTGCGCACTTCAGGGTCTTCGGCGCGGTTGTACTCAAAGAACGCGGCCATCGAAACCTTGGAATCGACAATCACGTCCTTTTTCGTATCCAGATGGACGATCACATCGGGGCGCATGCTGCGGCCGCTTTCTTCAGACACCAACAGATTGCCGTTCTGGTCGCGGAGCGGTGCCTGCGTTTCGAAATGGGTCCCTTCCTGGAGCCCTAACGAAGCCAGGAGTTCTTCCAAGACGCATTCGCCCCAGTCTCCCTGAATCTTGCTGTCGTGCTTGAAGGCGCGGATCAGGTCGTCGGCGGTCTGCTTGGTCTTGGCGTTCGAATCGATGGCCTGGCTCAGCGCATCCTTGAGCGAGGTATTCGTTTCCACCTGCTTGAGGGTGCTGTCCTTCATGGTCTGCTCCATCTTGGCGATGGTTTCCTTGAGGGGATTCACCAACTGTTCCATGGTCGCATGGCCTGATTCCGCAATGTCCTTTTGACGCTGCTTGAGCATTTCCTCGGTAGCGGATTTCGCCTCGGCCACAAGGCGCTTCGAGATGTCGTCGAAGCGTTCCTTCTGCTCGTTGAAGGCATTCTGGTGAACGCGTTCCAATTCCTGCTTTTCGGTTTCAAGCCGCTTTTCGGCCGCCATTTTTTCGTCGGCAAGCCTCTTTTCAGCCCGCGACCGTTCTTCGGCGATTCTCTTTTCCGCCTCTTCTTTTTCGGCCGCAAGGCGCTTGGCGGCAGCGTCCTTTTCGTCGGCGATGCGCTTTTCTGCTTCGGCCTTTACCTCCGCGAGCTGATTTTCTGCGGTTTCGCGGGCGGCATGGAGCTTTTCAGTTTCCGCATTCAGCTGGCTCTGCAATACCGCCAACTGCTTTTCAAGTTCCGCACCGCTTTGCTTGCATTCTGCATCCCGCTGCGCGCCCTTGACACGCATTACCAGAATACCGATTACGATTCCGAGGACTGCGCCCAAAATTCCGACTGCTATGGTCATACCATTCTCCTTTTGATATTAAATGTATCGCTTTTTCACAAAGCTTTGTCAAATTCTTTAAAATCTTTTTTTCTTTCCTCATTCCTCGCCCACTCCGCGTCCATAATCAGCATTTCCTCACCTGTACAGATACGGCAGTTGCCGCATGTTGTTGTAGTACAGAATCATTTCCGACTCGGGACTGTCCATGATGTGTTTCGGATCGTCTACGCGGATGCAACGCACGGGGTAAAGGTACTCGGGTTTCAGCCTTTCCTCTTCCACGATAGACTTCAGGAGTTCCCAATGCCGCAAGGCCGTGTCATTCGGCACAATTACCGAGGCAATGGCATCACTCGTCCATACGATACTCAGGGTATCCACATATTCAAAGACGCCTTTCTCGCCATTGTAATAACCGGACAGGTTCAAGTCCACGGTATCGACCAGGCCCCAAGAGTCGTCATGCGAGCGGGAGCGCAATCGTTTCAGTCCACTCGGATCCTCTGGATCGACCACCTTGACGGGGGCAAATGTCGGCCAGTATTGGATTCGGGCGTTACTGGCAATGAACAGCGCCGCATTCTGATGGGCACTCGCGATGTTCCAGCCGGCAGGGCAAACACGGCCACGTTCATAGAACGGGTAGTAGCGCCCTCGTTCGCAAGTAGAATCTAGGCACTTGCTGCACCTGGTTTTATAGCGCAGGTTTTCAAGCATCAGGTGGAAGGTCACGGTATCGCCCGCCAAAAAACCGGAGTCATGTTCCGACATGGTGCATCCCTTATATTCGGCAAACTTGAGCACGGTATATTCGTTGCTATCGCGCGGATCCACGAAGGTTTCAAGTTTCTGGAAGTAGTAATTGTCTACGTTTGTGGCAGAGCAGTGCGTATAATTCCGCTCCGGTTTCCAGTTGATTTCTACACTGTCAAGCAGCAGCCTGATCGCAAGCGAACCAACAGATCCGAGAATTGCACCCACGACAAAACACAGAAACACGTGGGCACATTTCTTTAAAAACGCTTTTGTCAGAAACTTTTTCATCAGGACCTCCCCTCGCTCTTAACCAAAATACCCGAAACCCAAAAACAGCAGGAACAGCGGCAAAATAAAGATCCACACGCCCTGAAAATAGTGTTCCAGGTCGGAATCGCTCATAGTCGAATGGTCTATCAGCGAAATCACCAGGTACCAGAGCCCGATATATTCCAGCACAGAATGGCCACCGCTAAAGATGTACTGGAGCAGAAGGTAGCCGAGCGTAAAGCCCACCACCGTGGGCGCCACTGCCGAAAGCGCGTGCTGCACCGCCACCATGAACCACGGGCCGCGTGTACAGTAGCTGATATGCCCCAGGCGTTCACCGTCGCTTTCGAACATGCAGATTTCGTCGACTTCGGCCCCCGTAATCACGGCAAAGCACAGGTGCGACATTTCGTGCACGAACGTACCGGGGAAAGTCAAAAAATTCACGAAAAAATAGGCGAAGTCGCGGTTCACCGCCCCGATAATTTCTATCTGCGCGCGTTCCAGCCCATACAGGAGAAGCCCCGCAATCACAGGTGCCACGATGACGACCAGAGTCAGAATAACGCTGATTGCCGCAATAGCCCCGATGCCGTTACCCCAGCCGAACCATGCGATTATCTGGGACATCGAGGGGAGTGTGAACATGGCGGACCTCCTTGTTTGCGCGCCGGACATTCATATATCGCTTTTTATCCGTCACTAGTAAAACGATTTATGGAAAAAATATTTTTTTCTAAATTTGTACGCATGGCAGATAAGAAGAAAATTCTCGTAATGGTCGCAAGTCCGAAAAACGAACGCAGCGGAACCCTGATTCCGACCAAGGCCTTCGTGGAGGGGCTCGAAGAAAACGGCGATTACGAGACCGAATACCTTTTTATCGACCGCCTGAACATTAAGCCCTGCCGCGGCTGCCTCAGTTGCTGGGGACGCGAAGACGGCAGTTGCTTCATGAAGGATGACGACGTGCCCTGGGTGCGCGAAAAGCTCACGAACGCCGACATTGTCATCTGGAGCTTTCCCCTGTACCTGTTCGGCGTGCCGGGACAGATGAAGGTCCTGATGGACCGCATCGTGGGAATGGTGCACCCCTACATGGGCCAAAAGCTGAAAGACGGCGTGAACGCGCTGAATTCGAACCTGCACGGGCTCCAGTTCCAGAAAGAAGGGCAGAAAATCATCCTGCTTTCGAGCTGCGCCTGGATGGACATCGACGTGGTCTACGAACCGATCCGCAAGCAGTTCGACATTATCCTCGGACACGAGGGTTACACACTCATTGCCTGCCCGCAGATGCGCGCGCTCGACCACCGCGGAGGCCCGCGCCGCCTGAAAATGCTCCGCGACAAGTACAAGGTCGGCGGCGCGGAACTTGCAAGGACCGGCACCCTCACGCAGGAAACCATCGACCTGCTGCAAAAGCCGCTCTTCAGCGACGACGCCTACGTGACGCTCGTGACCGAGTTCGTCACGCACATGTTCGATCGGCCGGACAACTTCTAAAGCTTCACTAGCGTTTTTTTTGTACATTTCCAGGACATTTTTGGACGGCGTACCTATAAGTCCCCTTTCCGCAAAGGATTTATAGGTACATTTTTTATTTTTGCATACAAATTAACATTCACTACACTGTCGCAAAGGCAAAAAAATACCTATAAACGTACCAACACCATACAGGCTTATAGGTACCAAGGTAAACGCAATACTTGCGAGAGTCTCCATTTGACCGTTTTCGCACCTATAAACAGGGGCAAAACTTTAATCTTATCGGTACGTATGGCAAAAATCCGCAAAAAAAAATGCTGAAACGCGCCTCGAAAACGACCCCTATAAGAAAAAACCTGGCAGAGCCAGGGTTCATGAGCCACAAAGCCCCAAACGCAAAGCTGGGGCGGTGGCGAGAGCGAGCGCTCGGGGGACATACTTAGCATGACGGGCGCGAGCGGTCTTATAAAAAGAAAGGCCTCCGCAAAAGCGGAGGTCTTTCGTAATAGCAATTTCGCAGATTAGCGCTTGCTGAACTGGAAGTGCTTACGAGCCTTCTTGCGGCCGAACTTCTTACGTTCAACGGCACGAGAGTCGCGAGTCATGAGGCCTTCCTTCTTGAGGG
>Ga0256406_1005084_pt1 | contig 14383 bp, 14 predicted proteins | sample RumenRJG_03DNA_FD_185986 | JGI IMG/M metagenome (GOLD analysis project Ga0256406, IMG submission 185986) | Bovine rumen microbial communities from Lethbridge, Alberta, Canada - RJG_03 | ecosystem: Host-associated > Mammals > Digestive system > Stomach > Rumen | place: Canada: Alberta | collected...
GCCGCCTGCATGGGCTTCGGCCCCGTCTCCGCCCGCGAGGCGGCATTCCTCGCCGGGCTTCCGGCAAATCTCCTCGTGCGCGAGATGGACGCGGCGGACTTCGCCTCGCTCGGGCAGGCACTCACTGAGCTCAAGGAAGCAGCGGACGCGGACGCCCCAGCCCCCGCCATCGTGACCGACGCGCACGGGAAGCTGCTCGCCATGGCGGCGTTCCCGCTCCACTACCTCACGGAGGGAAAGGCGACCAGCTACGCGAGCCTCTCCTCCATGCTCGACGCCGCCGACCAGCTCGCCGGCAGCTACGTCCTCCCCGATAAAGACCGCTTCACCCGCCTCGTAAAGAACGAGCTTCGCCGCGCACAGGCGAAGCTCGGCAAGCTCGACGAGGAACTCGCCGCCGCCGAGAACGCCGAGGACTGGAAAGTGCGCGGCGACAACCTCATGACCTATCAATACCAGTACCAGGATCATGCCGACAAAGCCATCACCGTGGCGAACATTTACAGCGAGACCGGCGAGCAGATCACCATCCCGCTCGACCAGCGCCTCACTCTCATCGGCAACATGCAGGCCTGCTACAAGAAATACGACAAGCTCAAGCGCGCGCAGAGCCTCCTCGCCGTGCAGCGCCGTAACTGCGAGGAAAACATCGCCTACCTCGAGAGCATCGAGGCGAGCCTCCTCTCCTCCGCGAGCCTCGCCGAGATCAACGAGATCCACAACGAGCTCGTCGCCGGCGGCTATCTGCACGAAAAGCCGAAGAAAAAGAACAACGACAAGCCCGCCAAGCCCTTCCAGTTCACCGCTCCTGACGGCACGTCCATCCTCGTCGGCAAGAACAACTACCAGAACGACCGCCTTACCTGCAAGGTGGCGAGCTACAATGACACCTGGTTCCACACGAAAGACATCCCGGGCTCCCATGTCATCCTGAGAAACGGCGGCCAGCCCCTATCAGAGGAAACCATCCTGCTCGCCGCCATGCTCGCCGCGCATTTCAGCAAGGCACAGAGCGGCTCGAAGGTTCCCGTCGACTACACGCAGATCCGCTACGTGAAAAAGCCCTCCGGCGCCAAGCCCGGCTTCGTGATCTTCACGAACCAGCAGACCGTCTACGTCACCCCCGATGAGGAAAAGCTCGCGCACATTCTCACCACCGAGAAAAATTTAAGGAACCGCTGATTAAATGAGGTGCTCCGGATTTACGTGGATGCGCTGTACTCTTCGTCGACAAACCGCAGGCGTAGCCGAAGTTACGCTGAGGATGGTCGAGGGCGAGAGGACAGTGCAGACGCGTGAAGACGGAGTACCGAATGAATCAGTGGTTCCTTAACATTTCACCACGAACGATATACTCCCCCATTTGCGCAGATGTTCCACATCCTGCAAAAATTCTGTTGCTGAAAAATGCGGCGTAGCCAAAAGCTACGCCGCATTTTTCAGCAACAGAGACGCATAAAAGAGCAAGTGAATGTATCAGCTGTCAAAACACTGAAAGGAGCGAGACTGGTTTACACTGCCGCTCCGTGCTTGAGCACACGCTCCATGGCTTGTCGCACGACACATTCCGGCACGTCACTTCTGATCTGCGTATGACCGATGCGATCCATGAGAACCCAGTGGACCTTGCCGTTCACGGTCTTCTTGTCGTGAAAGATCTCCTCGTACATCTTATCTTCCGTGCAGCCCTCCGCCTGGGTCGGCAGGCCGAGCGAAGCGATGAGCGCCGTCGTGCGCGCAGCCGTCGCCGCATCGATGAGCCCGAGCTGGCGGCTGATATCTGCGGCTCCGACCATGCCGATGGCGACAGCCTCGCCGTGGTTGTAGCGCACATAGCCCGTCTCCTGCTCGATGGCATGAGCCATCGTATGGCCGTAGTTGAGGATGCGGCGCAGGCCCGCCTCCTTCTCGTCCTGGCTCACGACAGCGGCCTTGATCTCGCAGGAACGCGCAATCATATGCACGGCGGCCTCAGGCGCGAGCGAAAGCACCTCCTGCTGGTGCTGCTCGAGGAACGTGAAGAACGCCTCATCATAGATGATGCCGTACTTGACAATCTCCCCAAGTCCCGTGGAGATTTCCCGTGCAGGCAGCGTTTCCATGAGCGCGAGGTCGATGAAGACAGCGTCCGGCTGATAGAAGCAGCCGATGAGATTTTTGCCGAGCGCGTGGTTGACGGCCACCTTGCCGCCGACGCTCGAATCGACCTGCGCGAGCAGGCTCGTCGGCAGCTGGATGAACGGCACGCCGCGCATATAGGTGCTCGCGATGAAGCCTGCGAGGTCGCCGACGACGCCGCCGCCGAGCGCGAATACCGGCGACTTGCGGTCGAGCCCGTGCTCGATGACCGCCGTATAGATGCCCTCCGCCACGGCGAGAGACTTCGATGGCTCGCCCGCGGGAACGGTATAGATGAAGGGAGACAGCCCCGCCTGGCGGAGCGTCTCCGCCGTCTTCTCCCCATAGAGCGGCCCGACATTCGTATCCGTCACGATGAGCGCTTGCCGCGAATAGTTCCGCTCTCTGACAAACGCGCCGATCTGCGCCGCGAGGCCACGGCCGATCACGATATCATAGCTGTCTTTTCCCAGTGCGACGCGCACGACGCGCGCCGTTCCTTCCTCATGCATGCAAAACGCCCCTTCCCCGCAGGAACCGCACGATGTCGTCGACCACCTGGAGCGGTGAGAGATTGCTCGTATCGACGGTATAATCCGCATGTGTGTAGAGCTGCGCACGCTCCTGCATCAGCTGTTCGATGGCCTTGCGGCGGTCGCCCGCGTCCCTGCCGTCAAGCACGGGCCGCTGTCCCTGCGTCATGGTCCGCTGCAGGATGGTATCGACATCCGCCTGCAGGCAGACGACGACGCCGCCCGCGCGCAGCGCCTCCATATTCTCCTGGCTTTTCACCGTGCCGCCGCCCGTCGAGATGACCGTATTGCGGCGCTTTGCCACGCGCGCGACCATCTCTCGCTCTCGCGCGCGGAAATACGCCTCGCCACATCGCTCGAACATCTCGGGGATGCTCATGCCCGCCTCCGCCTCGATTTTCTGATCGAGATCGAGAAAGGAGAAGCCGAGCCGCTGGGCGAGCGAACGTCCCGTGCTCGTCTTGCCCGTGCCCATGAATCCGATGAGGACGATGTTCTTCATGGCTCACCAGTCCTTCTCTACGCGCTCATTGTAGGCGGAAAGCGCTGTGCGCACATCCACCATCGCGTCGCCGCCGAACTTCTCGACGATGGCCTGCGCGATGACGAAAGCCGTCATCGCCTCGCCGACCACGGAGGCCGCCGAGACAGCACAGGCATCGCTGCGCTCCTTGCAAGCGAGCACGGGCTTCTTCGACGCGATATCGACGGAGTGCAGCGGCTGCATCAGCGTCGGAATGGGCTTCATGACCGCGCGGACGACGACCGGCTCGCCGTTCGTCATGCCGCCCTCGAGTCCGCCCGCATTGTTCGTCCGGCGATAGACATGCGTGCCCTCGATGTACATCTCATCGTGCATCGCGCTGCCCGGCTGATCGGCATAACGGAAGCCGGCGCCGATCTCCACGCCCTTGATGGCCTGGATGGACATCATCGCGCCCGCGAGCCGCGCGTCGAGCCGACGATCCCACTGGATATGCGAGCCGAGTCCGACTGGCACGCCGCGCACGATGACCTCGAACGTGCCGCCGAGCGTATCGCCCGCTGCCATCGCCTCGCGGATGCGCGCCTTCATGCGCTCCTCCGCCTCCGCATCGCAGCAATTGAGCTCAGACTCCGTCCTGCCGATGCTCATGACATCGATATGGTCGGGATTGACAGCAACGCCGCCGATCGTTGTGACATGAGAGACCACGTCGATGCCGAGCGAGCGCAGGAATTCCTTGCAGAGCGCACCGACCGCGACGCGCATCGTCGTCTCCCGCGCACTCGAGCGCTCGAGAATATCGCGGATATCGCTGCGCGCGTATTTCTTGCAGCCCGTGAGGTCGGCATGACCGGGACGCGCCGCCGTGACCGGCTCTCCGGACGGCGCGCCGAACGCCGCCATGCGGTCCGTCCAGTTCGCGAAATCACGGTTCACGACGCGCAGCGTGATGGGGCCGCCCAGCGTCTCCCCGAAACGCACGCCGGAGAGAATTTCCGCCTTGTCCTTCTCGATCTTCATACGGCCGCCGCGCCCGTAGCCCTGCTGGCGCCGCGCCAGATCGCGGTTGATCGCCTCGATATCCAGCGCCAGCCCTGCCGGCAGGCCCTCCAGAATGGCCGTCAGACAGGGGCCGTGGGACTCTCCTGCCGTCAGGAAGCGTAATTCACTCATTCATGCCACCTCATTCTCTCAAAAACAATGCGCACAAATATCCGCCTCACGGACATCGTGCGCCGCTATTAGCAAAATCAGCATTTTCTCTAGTTTACTATGTAAATCCCAAGAGCGCAAGCCGTCAGGCGCCGCGCGATTGGCTAGATTTACTGCAAGGGCGCGCGCACAATGTCCACAAAGTGGACGTTTGTGCGTTTAGCTTACTATGTAAATCCCAAGAGCGCAAGCCGTCAGCCGCCGTGCCTGTTCAAGACGCTTGCTCCCCATCAGGGAGCGCGAAGACCGCCACGAGTAGCTCGCAGGTGAGCGGCTCGCCCGTGCTACCGCCCTGCACCTTGATGCCGCGCACCTCGACGAAGCGCCCCCCGACGCGTAGAGAGGCCAGATCCTGGAGGAAATCGAGCAGCGAGAAATAATCCCCCGCGAGCCGCACACGCACGGGCAGTTCGAGGAGACCGGCCGCACCGCGCACCGCCGGCTGCGGCGCGACGTCTAGGAGCGTGAGCGAGCGCACGGCGGCCTGACGCTCAAGATGACTCAGAAAAGGCCCCTGCGCGAGCGTATCCGGCAATGCCTGTATGAGGAACGCATGTCGCTTCTTCTGCTCCTCCTGCGACGCCTTTGGGTCTGTGTGACCGTTCGCGAAGTTCGCCGCAGCCACCTGCACGCGGCGCGCTTCATCGTATGCCTGCTGCGCTTCGGCGCGCGCCTGTACGAGCGGCAGATGAACGAAATACGCCCAGCCGGCCAGCAGCCAGACGAGCAGGCAAAACAGGCCCGCGAGCTTTTCCTTTTCATTCCAGCGACGCATGCGCTGCCTCCTCTCCCTCGCGCACCGTTGCCGCGGATTCTGCCTCCGCAGCGACGAGCGGCACTTCTATGATGAAGCCGATGCCGCCTTCGTGGCGCGTCGACCCCGTGAGCGCCGCACCGCGTCCTCCCTTGTCCGCCTGTGCCTCAAAGCCCGCCAGATAGTCCGCGAGCGCGTCATACGTCACGGCCTCGCCTTTGATCTGCAGGCTTTGTTGCGGCTGCAATGAGAGCTCCGTGAGATAGACGCCTGCCACATTGCGCGCCCCGAGAAAAGAAAGCACTGCCGCGGCCGGCGGACTCGCCGCCGAGAGCGAACGCAGGGCATCATCCCGCCGCGCGATCCAGGCCTCCTCGGCGCGAAAGTCCTCCATGCGGTTCATCTCACCGCGGGAAAGCGCAAGCTCCGCTTGCAGCTGCCGCGCCTCCTGACGCGCGGTGTAGAGGCGATAAATATCCGCGCCCGTAACGAGCAGGAGCAAAGAGACTGCGAAACATACCGCCGCACCGGCGATGCGGCGCAAGTTGAACCCGCTGAGCCTGACAGTGGCAAAAGGGAACGTGCGCCCCGGTCCCGGCAACACCTGCACGAGAACGGCCGCACCGTAGAGGGCGCGGCTGAACCGCTCGTCCCAGCCGCGAAATGTGCCATCCACCTCAAGGAGCGCCGCCGCAAGCGGCAGCGAGGTCTCCTGCCAGCACAGCCGATCTGCCTCAGCAAGCAGACGAAAAGATGCCGGCGGCGCGGCCGTCGCCCAAAGCCGCACACCCGCCGCGGCAAACGCGCGGCGGTACGCCTCCGCTTCCTCCGCCGCTACCGCGGCGACCTCGTAGCCCCCTTGCGTCAGCGGCGCGTAAGATGTCAAGAGCGGCGCGCCGCCAAAAGGCTCCCGCGCCGCCATCTCCCAATGCGCCGTCTGTGCAAGCTCCCGCGTGGAGAGCGCCGGCAGCTGCATCTCCTCTTCATAGACGTCCTCCGACGGCAGAGCGAGCACGACGGGCACCTCCTCCCAGCCGCTGCGCGCGAGAAGCACTGCCGTCTTCTCCGCGATGCTCGCCGCGCGTTCCTCCTCCGGCGCAAAGAGCACGCTCTCGAGGCACGCGACCTGCCATCCCGCCGCCGTTTTCTCAAGACCAGCAAAATAGAGCAGCCCGTCCGCTGTCGCGACCCCCACGATGCGCCGCACCTCCTCGTGCAGCCACTCACGGCATCCAGCCAAGCCATACATAGCCATCATCCCCCTTCCTCATACGCGCCCGCACGCGCAGCTCACTGCGCACGGGCAGCACGCGATCCTCGCCGCGCGGCGCCATCGCGTGCGCAGTGACAATGATTTTGCCGTTTTGCGGCGTTCGTAAATCCTCGGGGAGCGCCTGAACGGAGACCTTGCAGCCATCGTCTGTCATGCGCTCAGGCAAGAGCGTGCAGCCCTCCCGCGTCATCTCGAGACCTGCCAGTGCGCCGCCCGCTTCGAGCTGCACGGCCGCGCGCTCCGCCTCGCTCTGCGCCAGAAGGCGCAGGCGCACCTCAGCCTCATAGCCGCGCCCCTCCTGCGCTGCCTGCCGCTCGAGTGTCAGCAGTCCGCACGCCGCGAGCAGCATGACGCCGAGGAGCATCATGCCGACCAGAGAGGTCATGCCGCGTTCCGTCCGCCGCATCATCCTCCCTCCTTCGCGAGAAGCTCCGCCGTCTGCTCCACACGGTGCCCCGTCCGCAGCGACCGCCCCACGATGCGCAGATGATAGAGACCGTTTGGCAGTCGCCGGATGCGGAACTCCTCAATGGCGACATTCCCGAGGATGGTCTCGCCCGTAAGCGGCTGGTAGCCGCCGAGATTCACATGGCCGCGATAGAGCTTGCGCAGACCATTGCTTTCAAACACACGGTACGACGTAACGGCCCATCCCGAGAGATCATCGGCCGCCTTGCGGAAGCGCAGCGTCTGCGACTTCTCCGTGCCGAGCACCTCCACGCTCTCGGCCTCCGCCGCATCGGTGAGCACCAGCTGCAAGGCAGTATGGATTTCCTCGGAAAGCTCGAGATCCGCCTTCTCTGTCAGGATCATATGCATGTATTGAAAAAAGAACGCACTGAGGCAGAGCAGCGCCGCCGTCCATAGCGGCAGCGCTACCCCCAGAGCAAAGAACCCGCGCTCATTTTCCCTTGCCATGCGCTCCCACCCATTTCTCAAGCGTCAAAGAGACCACCGCACCGTGCATCTCCCACGAAACACTGGACCGCAGCTGCCAGCCCGCAGCGTCCGGCACGATCTCTCCCATGACTTCATAGGCACGCACGTGACGCGAAAGATCCTCGTCAGGGCCGAGCCAGCCCGTGTGCACCGGCTCCTGAGGACGTGACTGCCGCGCCGCTGCCGCGAGCTCCACGAGCTCCTGCTGTGCGAGGTGCACCGCCGTCTGCCGCGCCGTACTCGCCTGACGCAGCGCCGCCGCCTGCCGCGGCAAGGGGAACATCAACGCCATGAGCGCGAGGAACACGCCGAGCAGCGCCGCCTCCAGCATCAAAAAACCACGCTCCCGCCTCATCATTCCAGCACGCGGATGCGACCGGCCGCATTGACCACCACCTTTTTCGCATACGCTCCCTCCTTATCATAGGTCAGGCGGAACGTCGTCGGCGAGCTCGTGCCGCCATTGAAACCGAAGGTCAGCCAATTCAGCTGCGAGCCGTGTGTAGCATTGGACATCTGCAGCGACATTCCCGGCGGCAGCTGGTAGCGACGGATCTCCTCTTTCCGAAGCCAATTTTTCTCATCATGCCGATGGACGACTAGCCAGTAGCTCCGATCACCCTCGTTGTAGCGAAACTCCGGCCGATAGTAGAGGGTGTCTCCCGGCGCATAGCGCATCAGTGAGAGACGCGATGCCTGCCGCAGCAGGCGCAGTTCGCCCGCGAGCCGCTCCGCCTCATAAGTAAGCCGCGCCTCGCGGTACCACGCCGTATAGCGCGGCAGAACCCCCGCCGCCAAGAGGCCGAAAAGCGTCAGAAAAAGCAGCGGATACAGAAGAACATACCCCTCAGAATGCCCTTTCATAGGAACACCTCACAGTAAAGACGGACGATACGCTCTCCCGCCAGCAGGCCGAGCAGGCCGCCCGCCGCGAGAAACGGGCCGAACGGCAGCGTCGCCCGCCGCCCCGCGCCGCGGCAAAGCAGGAAAAGCGCCGCGAAACTGCCGAGGAGGAACGCCGCGAAGAGCGCGGGCAGAACCGCTGGCAGCCCCGTCCAGGCACCGATTGCGGCTGCGAGCTTGACATCGCCGCCGCCCATGCCGCCGCGGCTCAGGCGGTACACCAAGAGGAAAAGCCCACCGCCGAACACCGCGCCCGCGAGTGACGAGGCGAGCGGCGCGAGCACACCAACCGCGCTCAGTAAAAGCCCCAGCGCACCGAGCGGCAGAACCAGACGGTCAGGCAGATAGCCTGTGCGCACATCCACGACTGCCAGGCGCAGCAAAACGCCGCCGTAGATGAGCGCAGCGAACAGGAAGGGCAGCCGCTCCATCACTCACTGCCCCTGGCCGCTGCTCGCGCCGCTGGAGCTGCCAGTACTGCCAGTGCGCGCAGGCAGGAAGGACTCTGCCGTCTTGCCCTCGCACGTCGCGCGCGGATTGCCGTTGGTCGTCACTTGCAGCAGCTGATATGTGCTCTGCTTGACCTCTTGCTCTGTACCATCGATGATGACGGTACTTCCTAGCGGCGGCTTAACGCTGCCGATGTTCTCCACATACGCATCGAGGGAATCGATGTCTCCGACCTTAGGCGGCACGCCCTTCTCCGCCTCGTACATCATAACCGCCGCATCGAGCATCTGCAGATCCGCCGCTACCTTCTGCGTGCGGCTGACCGCCAGCACATGGGAGACCTTCGGCGCCGCGACCGCCGCGAGCAAGCCGATGATCGTCAGTGCAAGCATCAATTCGATGAGGGAATAACCCCTTTCATTTCCAAACATCCTGCCACCTCCAGGCACCTGCCCGCCGTCAGACGAGCAGCATCATATTGAGCAGCGGCAGCGATACCGCCGCTACGAATCCACCGACGAGCGCGAAAACGAAAAGATACGCGAACGGCTCCGCAAGAGCCTGGAGCCGCGCCGCGTGATGCTCCGCCAGCATCTGCGCGTAGTCCGCGCCATGATCGAGCATCTCCTGCAGGCAGCCGCCCGTCTCCCCCGCGCGCAGGAACTCGAGCAAAAGCGACGGCAGCGTCCGCTCGCCCGCAAGGAGTTCCGTGAGAGAAAACCCCTGACGAATGCCTGCAGCAACAGCGAGCAGGCGCTGCCGCATATACCGGCTCCCCGTGACCGCCGCCGTCTCCCGCGCCGCCTCATCGAGAGAAATGCCGCAGGAGATGAGCATCGAGAGCGCGCGAAACACCTGCAGCCACAATACCTCCCGGCGCAATTCTCCGAAAAGCGGCAAAGAAAACCGCAGCCGTTCTACTGCTGCGGCGACGCGCGGCAGACGAAACAGCAGGAAAAGCAGAACCCCCGTGAACACGCTCCCTGCGAGCAGCAGCGGCCATGACGTCTGCACGAAGGCGCTCCACGAGAGCAACAGGCGCGTCGGCCACGGCACCTCAGCCTGCAGGCTCAGGAGCAGAGAGGAGAGCGCCGGCATCACGACGAGCGTCAGGAAGATACCGAGGCCTACCGTCTCGATGAACAGAACCGAAGGATAGAGGAGCGCCGTCTTGAGTTTCTCGCGGCTGCGGCGCGACTGCTCGAGCCATGCCGCGAGCTGCTGCATCATCTCCGGCAAGCGTCCCGACTGCTCGCCGACGCGCACGAGCGCGGCGGAAAGGCGGGAGAACACCTGCGGCTGCGCCGCAAGCAGTTCCGAGAACGCTTTCCCCGCCGCAAGCCCTGCCGCAAGCTCCCGCAGCAGCGCAGCGTAGCCGTCAGACCGGCTGCCCGCGAGCGATTGCAGGCTTTCGTAGAGCGGCAGCCCGGCGCGGAGCAGTACGGCGAGCTGGCGGCAGAGCAGTGCTTCCTCCCCGCGCCGCCGCGTCAGGAAACATCCGCGCCCCACAAAATCGCCGACGCTCTGCCGCAGGCGCAGCAAAGCATCCTGCCGCTTCGGCCGCAGCGAGGAAACAAAGAGCCCCCTCTCCCGCACCGCTGCGAGCGCCTCGCGAACCGAACCAGCCGCGATCTCGCCTGCGACCTCCCCGCCGTCAAGGCGATGCGCCCGATAGGTGAATACCGCCATCCCGCACCTCCTCCATGAGTGCCTCATACCCGCAGCGCGTCAGCTTGCCCGCTTGCAGCAGCCGCCTGCCCTCCGCCGCGAACGTCGTCATGCCCTCGCGCCGCCCCGCGAGCATGGCCGAGGGTATCTGGCGCTCCTCGCCATCGTGGATCATGCGGCAGATCGCGGGTGTCCGCAGCAGCACCTCGAACACCGCCTGCCGCCCTGACGTCCCCGCGACGAGCCGCTGCGCGGCAATGGCCGTCACCGCTGCCGCGAGCGCTGCCCGCGCCGCCGCCCGTTCCTCCGCGGGGAAGAAATCAGCGAGCCGCTGCACCGCCTCCGCCGCCGTCCGCGCGTGCAGCGTCGAGAGCACGAGCATGCCCGCCTCCGCCGCCGCGAGCGCCGCCCGGACAGCCGCGACGTCGCGCAGCTCTGTCACGAGCAGGACATCCGGATCCTCGCGCAGCGCACTGCGCAGCGCCTCCGAAAACGAAAGGAAATCCCGGCCGAGCTCTCGCTGATGGATGAGACTTCCCGACGCCTCGCAGAGATACTCAATGGGATCCTCGAGCGTGATCACATGCAGGCCGCGGCGCTCGCTATCCGCGGCCGCAGCCGTGAGCGCCATGAGCAGCGACGCCAGGGACGTCGTCTTGCCCGAGCCAACGCGCCCCGTCACGAGAATGAGTCCGTGCCGCGCCTGCGCGAGCGAGCAAAAACCGGGCGGCGCGCCGATCTCCGCGAGCGTGGGGATGCGCGCGGGCAGCAGGCGCAGCGTCAGAGCCATCCCTCCTCGCACGAGATACGCGTTCCCGCGCAGCCGCCGCCCCGCGTGCGTGAGCGCGAAATCCACGCCAGTGCGCACCTCCTGGAGGCGCGTTCGAACATCTCCCCTCGCATCGAGCCACGCCGCAAGCTCTTTAGAAGAGACCCCCGGCAAGGCGTAAAATCGCCCCTCCACGCGCAGGAACGACGGCGCGCCCGATGTGAGATGGAGATCCGACGCCTCGCGTCGCACCATCTCATCGAGGAGAGAAACCATCACCTCAACCATAGAGCACGCGCCTCACTTCCGCCGCCGTCGTCAACCCCGCGAGCACCTTCCGCCGCCCATCCGCACGCAGCGACTGACGCCCCGACCGCGCGGCCAGCGTCCGAAGCTCCGTCAGGCTGGTGCCGCGCAGGAGCGCGCGGCGCAGCACATCATCGAGCACGAGCACCTCCTGCAGCGCCAGCCTCCCCCGGTATCCCGTTCCGTGGCATGCCGCGCACCCCGCGCCCCGCCGCACCGCGCGCCCTGCCAGTCCTTCATCGCCCAGCATCAGCGCTTCCTCCACCGAGAGTGCTGCCGTCTCGCAGCACGCGGGACAGACGCGCCGCACGAGACGCTGCGCGACCACGCCCTTGAGCGTCGCCGCCAGGAGATACGGCGCGAGCCCCATCTCGAGCAAACGATACACCGCGCTGCACGCATCCTCCGTATGCAGTGTGGAAAAGACGCGGTGCCCCGTCAGCGCCGCCTGCAGGGAAAGCTCCGCTGTCACATCATCCCGCATCTCGCCCACGACGATCGTATCGGCATCGAGGCGCAGCACATGGCGCAGCGCCTCGGCAAACGAGAGGCCGCCCGCCTCCCGGATCGGCACCTGCGTCACGCCGTCCAATCGATACTCCACGGGATCGTCGAGCGTCACGATGCTCCCCTGCGCCGACTGGAGCTCCGCCAGCACCGCGTAGAGGCTCGTCGTCTTGCCCGAACCCATCGGCCCTGCGAAGACGACAAATCCCGACGGTGCGCGGCACAACGCGCGCAGCGCCGCTTCGTTCTCCGCTGTGAAACCGAGCTCCCCGACGCGGCGCACCTCGCCGCCGTGCGCGAGCAGGCGCAACACGAGGCACTCGCCCTCCACCGTCGGCATCGTCGCCACGCGCACATCGGCTGCCCGCCCCTCGCGCGCAAAGGAGAAATGACCGTCCTGCGGCCGGCGCTGCTCATTCAGCACGAGCCCCGCGAGCACCTTGACGCGAGAAAGAAAAACGGCATAAACCCTTTTTGGAAAAGGTTCATGCCGTACCTGAAGAAGCCCGTCCACGCGGACACGGATGCGCACGCCGCCCGTCTGCGGCTCGAAGTGAAGATCGCTCGCGCCCTCCGCGAGCGCCTCGCCGAGCGTGAAGTCGACGAGACGCTCGACAGCCGACACCGCGGGAAGCGCACGCGCGGCAGCAGGGCCGCCCGCGCGCATCGAAGCGCGCTGCAGCCCGACCTCGCGCAGCACCTGCTGCACGAGCTGGTGAAACAGTTCCGCCTGCCGTTCCGCCATAGCGATCCTCCGCTGTAACATCCTGTTCTGAGGAACCGCTGAAGGAATCAATGGTCCCCTAACAATGCCGCCCCAGCAATGACGCGCCTCGCGCGTCAGCCTGGCGGCCTCTATCCGACAGACATCCCACACAAACATCTGTCCACGAATGTTATTATAGCGAATCTTAACGTGAATTTCAATATATTCTATACAGATTATTTATTTTTTCGCGTGTTGTTACAGGATATACGATGCCCCTTTCCGCACTCTTTTTTTACAAACTATTTACAATTCATTCACACCCCCGCGTCCCAATCGGTGTATGCTTCATCTTATGGCCATCCGGCAGGATTTTCCTTTTCTGTGGCGAAATGGTCATAAAGAACATGAGAAAGGATTGGATTGCATGGCTGCGAAAAATCTTTTCGGCGTCATCTACATGTCGACCGCCAAACTCGAGATGCTCATCGTGAGCCTGAAACCGCTGCACGTCGTGGAGCACATGGCTTCGGCAAAGTTCGTGCAGCGCATGGACAAGTCAAAGATCTACCAAAGCGAGCTGGGGAAAATCATCTTCTCCCTCCAGGGGTTCCGGCAGGTGCTCAAAGACTACGGCGTGAAACGCTACCACTTCTGGGCCAGTCAGCAGCTCATCGACGATGTCACGGCGCGCTATCTCGCCGAGCAGATCGAGGTGCGCACAGGACTCGCGGTGACCTGGCTGAGCACGAGCCAGATCAATTTCCTGCGTGCGACGGCGCTCATGGGCGGCACAAAGCTCTTCCACAAGATCGCGGAGCGTTCGACGTATCTGCTCTCCATCGGTTCGGTCGCCGCGACGCTCTCGCATTTCGACCACGGCCACTTCGTCCACGCCTGGAATATCGGGCTAGGATACCTCGAGATCGACCAGCTGACGAACGACCTCCGCCATGCCGCGACCGATGTCAGCGGCATCATCAGCGACTACATCAGCTCGAAGCTGCAGGCGCTGCGCCACCGCCTGGAGGCAGAAGGGCGGGAGGCGAACCTGATCCTCCAGGATTTCTCCCATTTCAACGATATGCTGCTGCAGCCTGGCGAGGACATCGCGCCGATGACGCAGCAGCAGTTCCAGGCCATCGAGCAGGACAACCTGCACGCGTCGCAGGAGTATCTGCGCCACCATTTCAAAATGGATGAGACAGCGGCCTCGCGCGTGATTCCCTCTCTGCTGATGATCCGCCAGATCATCTCCATGACGCATGCGGGCCACCTCTATCTGACGCGCCTCAACATCCTGAACGGTCTCGCGCTGCACCAGGCGGCGAAGGACGGCTTCCTCAAGACAGACTTCGACGACATCATCCGCACGGTGGCGGAGAACCGTGCGCGGCGCTATCAGTCGGACGACGCGCACCGCGCCATCACGTTGAAACTCGCGCTGCACCTCTACGACCAGCTCAGGAAGCTGCACCGCCTCGGGCAACGTGAGCGCCTGCTGCTCGAAATCGGCGTGCGGCTCGAAGATCTGGGGAATTTCATCCAGGCGCATGGGCACTACCGCCACTCCGCCTACATCATCGAGGCGAATCCCGTCATCGGCCTCTCAGACGATGAGAACGAGATCATCGCGGAGATCGCGCGCTATCACAGCGCGGAAGCGCCCGAGGTCCGCCAGCACCATTACAGCCACCTCGGCGCAGATATCCAGATGACAGTCGCCAAGCTCGTCGCCATCGTGCGTCTGGCCGACGC
>Ga0256406_1005085_pt1 | contig 14381 bp, 16 predicted proteins | sample RumenRJG_03DNA_FD_185986 | JGI IMG/M metagenome (GOLD analysis project Ga0256406, IMG submission 185986) | Bovine rumen microbial communities from Lethbridge, Alberta, Canada - RJG_03 | ecosystem: Host-associated > Mammals > Digestive system > Stomach > Rumen | place: Canada: Alberta | collected...
GTTGGAAACCGACGTTGGTTTGAAGAGCCGTATGCGGGAAAACCGCACGTACGGTTCTGTGAGGGGCAGTAGGCAAGCCTTTCACATGTGTTTTGAGAAAGGAGTGTCGAGACTGTCTACTCGACGAACGATCATGCTGAAGGAAAATCTTGCTCTGCTTCGGGGAATTCACGGCTATTCGCAGGAAGAAGTGTCCGAGAAAATCGGGATTTCCCGGCAGGCGTATGCCAAATGGGAGAGCGGCTCGACGGTACCGGATATCGAAAAGTGTTCCCGCCTTGCGGAGCTCTACGGCGTCTCTCTGGACAGCATGGTCAGTGCAGAAACCGATGAGGTGCCGGGGCTGGCGGTGCCGCCGGCACCGAAGGGAAAGAACATCTGGGGCTGTGTGAACATTTCGGACCGGGGACAGGTTGTCATTCCGAAGGCGGCGAGGGAACGCTTCGGACTGACCGGCGGGCAGCGGCTGATCGTTGTCAGCGACGAGACGGGGATCGCGCTGATTCCGGCAGAGACGTTTGAGAGGAACTTAAGGCACTTCGAGGAGGCCGCAAGGAAGGACGCAGACAAATAAAGGCACATCCGGGAAAGAGATACCGGCATGCTTTCCTGCTACCGGGTGGTGTATTCGTAGTTCAGCCTGTCAAAGGTATGATCACCGATCTTCAGTGCGCCGTGATCGATGCCTGTTTGCTGCATCCCGCACTTCTCCATGGCTCTCTTCGAGCCGATGTTGTCGGAGGCACACCATGTCTTCACGGTCCGGATCCCGTTGTCACGGGTCAGATACGTGATGACCGCCTGCAGAGCCTCCGTGGCATAGCCCTTTCCCCAGAATTCCGGGGCGATACTGATCCCGACTTCCACACTGCTCTTTTCCGCATCGTAATCATAGGCACCGATTGTCCCGATGATGCCCTGCCCCGCCTCGATGGCCCAGCCAAAGAAGGAGGGGTCTTTATAGCTTTCGATGAAGTGCCGGACGGTCTCCCGGGCTTTTCTCTCTGTCGCATACGGATTCCACCCGGAATAGGCGTACATTCTCTCGTCTGTTCCGAAGTGGCGGTACAGGTATTCCGCATCTTCCATGACATGCGGTCTTAGTACCAGCCGCTTCGTCTCAATTCTTGTGGTTCCGGTCATCTTTGTCTCCTCCTGTTTTTATTGATTTCCTTCCGATGTTTCTTCTTCCTGCTGCCCGGAGATCTGCTCCAGAAGAAACTCTGCATATCCCTTCTGTCCGTCGGCGTTGAGGTGCATGCCGTCGTCGTAGAACCACTCCGGGTGGTCCTTTGCGGTGCCCGGCCAGTCGATGAGAGTGACGTTGTCATACCCTGCAGCCGCGTTCCGGATGTCATCGTAGACCTCCCCCTCCCAGGACAGGTTCCTCCCGTAGGGGAGGATCCAGTAGACGGTTTCCTCCGAGAGATCATCGAGGAGGTCCTTCCCCACAGAGGACGTGAAGGGACCGTTCGCACCAAGACCGATCACCACGGTGCTGCCGAGGGTTCCGTCTGCGCGCATGGTGTCGATCACGTCCTTCGCATCCCAGACCTGACGGGAGACCACCGCGTCCACGGTGCAGCCCGGGAAGGCATTCAGGAGCGAGGGCGAGGCGCCGAGCATCACGGAGTCTCCGATGAAGGTAAAGCTGCTGCCGTCGAAGGAAACAGTCTCGGGCGTGGCCTCTGTCGAGGTTTCCGTTGCAGTTTCGGTGGTCTCTTCCATGCTGCTTTCAGTTGTCTCTTCTTCTGCTGCTTCTTCGGCCGTCTCACCTGCCGCACTTTCCGTTGTCTCTGCTGTGGCTGCTGCCGTTTCTTCCTGTTTCTGCTTCTCCAGCATGGCCGCGTTTTCCTCGAGCTCCTTCTTCAGCTGCTCCTGATCCGCGGATACGGCGGCCCGGGACGGGGCTGTGTACGCGATGAGACACCCGGGTACGAGGAGCGCAAGGACGAGGAGAATTGAGAGGACCTTTGCGGGTGATCCTTCCTTTGGCATCGTCAGGACGTGCAGGAGCGTTGCAAGGACGAGGATCATGAGGAACGAGAGCACCGCGTACAGAGGCCTGATCGATGCCACTTCTGTTTTTGCAAGGAAGAACAGCACCGGGTACATGACAAGGTAGATCTCATAGCTGATGCTGCCGACAAAGCACAGGGTCTTCGATTCGAGCGCCATCGCCGTGACGGAGTCGTTCCCGCACAGGAGAATGGCAGCCCCTGCAAGAAGGGTCGAGAACCCGAGAAAGTACAGGTAGGTATTCGGATCCTGCCCGTGAACCGTAAAGCAAAGGTACAGAAACAGGACAAACAGACCGCCGCCGAGGATGGCATCGGGGACGCCGGGGAGTCTGTGATGCCGGGGCTTTGTGTGCCTTCGGTCCGCCAGAAGTGCGCCGAAGGTCAGGGAGAAGAGCCTGGTATCCGTGCCGTAGTAGAGACGCGTGAGATCTGCGCCGATGAGCGTCTCCAGGACAAGGGCCGCACAGGAGCCGGCGGTGAGAAGAACGAGCAGGGTCCGCCCGGCCTTCCTGCTCCTGTGAAGAACAAGGAGCAGGAAAGGCCAGAGCACGTAGAACTGCAGCTCCAGGGCAATGGTCCAGAGGTGCGTAAAGGGCGAGGTGCCGGTGATCTTCGTGAAGTAGTCCGCACTCGTCACGATCTGGTAGATGTTGTTGTACCCGAGAACGACGGAGAGAAGTTCCGGGCGGCAGCCGGCAAGGGCTTCCTTCCCGGTGAGGAAGGTCACGCCAAGCGTTGCGGAAAGAAGGACCAGGAGGGCCGGGTAGATCCGAAGAACCCGCCTGGAGAGATAGTGTCCCAGATGGAACGGCCGGTGCAGGGTGGTCTCTGCCATGAGGAAGCCGGAGAGCACAAAGAACGTGTTCACGGCAAGAAAGCCGCCGGGGACGTACTGCGGCAGCATGTGGTAGAAGACGATCGCAAGGCAGGCGATGGCCCGAAGACCGGAGAGCCCGGGAATGCGGTGTGATTCTCTGTGTCTGCTCATAGAACCGGTCCGTTTCCGCATCTCTTCATCTTCCAGCTGACAAAAAGGGCGCTGATGAGATCCCAGATGATGAAGAAGCCGACAACCGCCATCATAAAGGCCACATCTCCCTGCAGAAGACGTTCCTTCGAGGCGGCATAGAGAGCTCTGGCGTAGACAATGCCGGTGAGCACGATGGCACCGGTGAGGACCAGGAGCAGGGTCCAAAGATCCGGGGCAAAGAGAAAGATGAGGATGCAGCCGGGGATCGACAGAAACTTGCACCCTGCAGCTGCCTGCACCATCTGCTTTGCCTCCTGCTTTCCGCCTGCCTCACGGCAGAAGATGAGCGCTGCGGAAAGGCAGGGAAGAAAGAGCAGGGCATTAACAAAGAGCGGTGCACCGAAAAGTGCCGCCACAGCCGCCAGACAGGAAAAACTTACGGTGCCGGTACAGGTGAGGCGGGTGAGGGTCTTTTCCGCTTTCATGACTTTTTCTCCTTTCGGATCCCGGTGCCGTCAAAGGCCGGGATGAAACTCTTCGAGACCGTACCGCCCTCCTGCAGGAATCCGTTCGAGAGACCAAGGCCGATCGCGTAGTCGAGGATGTCCTCGTATTCCTGGTCGGTGAGCGTGCGCTTCAGTTCCTCATACGGGCCGTCCATGACGTCCGGCATCGGGGTGTACTGATTCATGATGGACAGGAAGATCTGATCGCCGAAGGTCTCGTACAGCCATCGGATGCATCGTTTGGAATCCTCCGCCTGCCCCGGCATGCACAGGTGCCGCACGATGACCCCGCGTACCATGAGGGGATCATCCTTATCGTCGTCCTCATCGAGCGCATGGGACCCGTCCGAGAAGAGAGGCTCCGGACACTGACGGACCATCTCGGTGATGGCCTTCTGTGCCACCTCCCGGTAGTCCGGTGCCTTTGCGTAGCGCATGGCAAGGTCTCTCCCCCAGAATTTGAAGTCCGGAAGATAGATGTCGACAAGGCCGTCGAGGAGCCTCAAGGTCTCCACCTTCTCGTAGGCGGAGGAGTTCCAGACCACGGGGATGGAAAGACCGCGGTTCTTTGCAAGCATCAGGGCGTCTGCGATCTGCGGCACAAAGTGGGAGCCGGTCACGAGATTGATGTTCGCAGCGCCCTGGTCCTGAAGAGAGAAGAAGATGTCGGAGAGGTCCGATGCCTGGACGGGAAGACCGTTTTCCGCGCCTCTCTCGCCCTTACTGATCACCCGGTTCTGGCAGAAGATGCAGGCCATGTTGCAGCCGGTGAAGAACACGGCGCCGGAGCCGCACGGACCGGAGATCACCGGCTCCTCATAATAAAGAAGGGCAGCTCTTGCCGCGTGGATTGTGGCATCCTCTCCGCAAAAGCCCGATCTTCCCGCCGTGCGGTCGACGCCGCAGTTTCTCGGGCACAGCATGCAATGCGAAAGATCAAAGAGCGGATCTTTGATCTGATCTCTGTTATCCAAGCGTTTTCCTCCGCACATAAAGAAAACCGAAAACGCGCAGTCAGCGTTTCCGGTTCTGATCTTAAAAATGTACCTGGCAGAACCCGGGGGATCACGGCAAGGCTTCCCTGCGGCACATGAAGGAATCTGCTTAGTGCTGCTACGTTCCCGTCCTGACACGATTCGCAGGAATCATTGCGCAGGACCCGGCTGCAAACCTCCCGGGCCCTGCCAGACACACTTTTCATCTTGAAACTCCCGGCATTAACCGGCAGTAAAAGGTATTCTAGCAAAGCCCTCCGGGGCAGTCAAGGTCTTCGGAATGGTGGACAGGAATCAGAGCTTCTTCTCCTTCTTCCACTTCCTGCAGACAAGGTACAGGCAGATAAAGCAGAGAATGGTCTGCACGAGGGAGGAGGCGGGTGTTGCAAGACCGATGTGAAACAGGGAGACCGGCCTTCTCCTGCTCATGAAATAGGACACCGGAACACGGACGCAGAAGGCACCCAGAATTCCCTGTACCATGACAAACCTTGTCAGACCGATGCCGTTAAAGAAGCCGACACAGCAGAAGAAGACGGCGGTCAGCATGCAGTCAAACGCATAGGACTTCAGGTAGTCCCAGGCAGCGGCGGTGACATCGGGATCATTCGAGAAGATGCCGGCGAGGAGATCTCCGTGGAAGAAGGTGACAAGGAACATGAGTACGCCGATCGACAGGGAGATCGCAATGCCGACAGCAAGGGAGTAAAGCGCCCGGCGATACTTCCCCGCCCCGTAGTTCTGGGAGACAAAGGCAGCCATGGACTGCATGAAGGCAGAAGAGACCAGCATGGTCAATTACCCCGACCCGTAAAGGGATCGGGGCTTGCTAAAGGCCCCTGCCCGATACAGTTTCAAAGGTTTGTAACTCGCTCGTGTGGTCCTGACGTATATTCTCCCACATCAGACTTTTGCGTGTCTCCCCAGGTACATGGGACTGCGGTTACATCGCCGGGCGATTGACTTGCGCCCGTTTTTTGATCCGCCAGGATATGCCCGGCAGAATATGGCTATTTCTCTTTTCGCACTCCGAACCGCGGATGCATGTCGCCGGAAACGTACATCGTTCCAAGCATCTGTATGTTCATTGCCCCGATTCGGTCATCATTGGACCGGTATCCACAGCAGTCGCATACATACTCATGGGTATCGTGATGCCAGTTCTCCTTGAGGATCCGCCCGCATTTGGGACATCTCTGGGAGGTGTAGTGGGCGTCCACCTTAAGGACATCAGATCCCGCAGCATGTGCTTTGTATGTCAGGTACTGCTCCAGCTGGTAGAACGTCCAGGACCGCAGATCCTTACGCTGTCTGCTGTTGCGGCTGCTGAGCGTTTCTCCACTGAAGCCTACTCCGGCAAGGTCTTCAATCACAAAAAGCGTATTTGCGCCGTATCTGTCAACGAGTGTCTTTGATAGCTGATGGTTTACATCAGACATCCAACGGTTCTCTCGCCCGGAGATACGCTTTAATGCCCGCTTTGCGGATTTGGTGCCCTTTGCCTGGAGTTCATCCCTGACATGCTGGAACGCAGCGCGTTTCTCCATAATGGCTTTGCCATCAAAGAAAAAGGTTCTGCCATTTTCGTCATAAGTAACAGCCAGAAAACGGAGTCCTCTGTCTATTCCTACGACATGGGATGGAGCCGTACTGTTAAACTCTGCTCCCGCTGCTTTTGACATCGGAATGTGAAAATACCACTCGCCATTCAGCGATACCAGTTTTGCCGTGCCGAACGACCATGCGGAATCTGTAAAATAATCCGCAAAGCATTCCGGAACGTCATAAGCGGCAAGAACACGGCCCTGCAGCGTGTTGACAGAGAGCAGCTGCTGACCGGTCTTTTTATCCGTCACAAAGCTGTAGTCTCTGCCCCTTACGAAATCAGCCTGAGGACGGCTGAAATGGACAGGCTTCTGCAGCCAGTCCAGAGTCTTCTGGATTGTCTGCCAGCTGCCGTTTTCATCCTGATAACGGTAAGGCAGCCGCTTCATCTGCTCGCTTACGGTTTTGTATCTGGCAATGACTGTTTTGGATACAGACTGCGCGAACTGGGATTTAAGGCCATAGGTATTACGGAGATCATGGTACACAGCATTGTTCAGCGAAAGGAAGGCAAGATTCATGTCATGGGTAAAGACATAATCCGAAACAGCATTGCAGGCCATGCGGTATGCTTCTGTCAGTCTGGCAAAAGCTTCCGCATCACTTTTGGAAACATGGATATGCAGTTTCATTGTTTTTACGATATCAGACATAAGGCCTGCCTCACATTCACTAAATATAATATAACATAACAGCATGTGAATGTAAGCAGCGGACACATCAAATGCCGAGATATTAAAACCGCCCCATAAAGGGGCGCGGTTTCAGACCGAGTAGAAATTTTATGAAGGCGCAGACCTTTTCGGCAACCCCGACACCTGCCGATACCAGAACGCCGAGGGAGTTCACGATCGAGAGGATGATGAGAAAGGAGATGCCGACCAGCAGATCCTGCAGTGCAATCGGCACACCAAGGAAGATCACGTTTTTGATGAGGACGCTATTCCAGCGAAGATCCTTCCTGGTCACCCGGAAGGGAAGGCTCTTTTTCCGGATCAGGAGGATCGAGATGACAACACTCAAAAGCTGTGCGGCGACGGTCGCGATGGCAGCACCCGCACACCCCATGTGGAAGATGCCCACGAGGAGCAGGTCCCCGAAGATGTTGAAGACACAGGCGATCGCAGCCGTGACAAGGGGTGTCGTGGAATCCCCGAGTCCCCGGAAGATGCAGCTGATCAGGTTATAGAAGGTGAGGACCAGCGTTCCGCCGCCGCAGATGCGGACATAGGAGACCGTGTTGTCAAAGGCCTCGGCAGGTGCCTGCATGATTCGTGCAGCCTCTGGTGCAAACAAAACGAGAAGGACGGAAAGAACGATGGCGATGACGGCAAAGAGAAGCAGGGAGGCGCCGATCACCTTCCCGCATTCCTCCTCTTTCTTCTGTCCGATGAGCTGTCCCCGGCAGGATGGTGGTCCCCATCGCAAAGCTTGCGAGGACATTGGTAATGGTCTGCATGATCTGGGAGCCGGTGGAGACGCCGGAGATATCCGCCGCATCGCCGAACTTTCCCACCACCATCAGGTCCACGGCGCCGTACATGGCCTGCAGAAACAGAGCAAGCAGCACCGGGAGCGCAAACAGAAGAAGCAGCTGCAGAATTCTCCCCTGTGTGAAATTTCCGGTCTCTGACTTTGACAGGATCCTTCTCTCTTTCTGTCAGACAAAAAGGAGCCGGACAGGACAACAGACATCTCAGCCTGTGACCTTGTCCGGCTCCTCATTTCTCTCTGAATGAGTTGCCCTCCGAATCGACATCATTATAAGAGATGACTTTTTCCTGTCAACCCGCTTTTTTGCCGGGACCGTCCGGGACTCAGGAAAATGGCTTTTCTGCGCCTTCTGCGGGAACCATCTTTCCGGCGTCCTTCCTGGCCGCGTTCTTCGTGCGCTTCCGAAGATCCCGGAAGAAGTCCTGCAGAAGCTCCCGGCACTCGGGGACAAGGACATCACGGGTTACCTCGCTCTGGTGCATGAGCTTCTCGCACTGGACGATGTTCAGGATGGACCCCGCGCACCCGGACTTGTCGCTTGGAGCGCCGATGACGACACGGTCGATCCGCGCCTGTTCGATGGCACCCGCGCACATGGGGCAGGGCTCGAGCGTGCAGTAGAGCGTGCACCCTTCGAGCCGCCAGTCGCCAAGGACCTTCGAGGCCTTTCTGATGGCCCGGATCTCCGCATGGGAGAGGGTGCTGTGGTCGGTGTTCCGCCGGTTGTAGCCGCGGCCGATGACTCTGCCGTCACAGACGATGACGCACCCGATCGGCACCTCGCCAAGCTTTTTGGCCTTCCTTGCCTGCGTCAGCGCCTGCCTCATGAAGCGCTCGTCTTCCCTGATGTCGTGTGTGTCGTTCTGCATGGGTTCTGCTCCTCTTGCCCCATGATAGCACAAAGACCTGCCGGTTTCGGACCTGTTTTTTCGGGACAGGTGAGCCCTGCTGTCTGTTGAATTCCGATCATTTTGGTCATATATTGACGGTTGCAATCCTGGAATCGCTGAGTATACTGGGGTACAGATAATTACCTGGTTCCGATAGGAATACATTTATTCATAGGATTTGAAATTTGCGAAGAAGGAGATTGCGATGAAGATTTCGACGCGCGGACGTTATGCACTGCGGATGATGCTGGATCTTGCCGAACACAATACGGGAGAGTTCATTTCCCTCCGGGATATCTCGGGGCGGCAGGAGATCACCGTCAAGTATCTCGAGCAGATCGTGACGGTGCTTGCAAAGGCGGGGTATGTGCGCTCCCAGCGCGGCAACAACGGCGGCTACAAGCTCGCCAGGGACCCCTCGGAGTACAAGGTGGGCGACATACTCCGCACGATGGAGGGGGCGCTGGAGCCCATCGCGTGTCTGGACGATGACCCCAACCAGTGCCCGAGAAGCTCCGTCTGCGCGGTGCTCCCGTTCTGGAAGGGCCTTGCCAAGGTGATCAACGACTACGTCGACTCCGTTACCCTGCAGGATCTCAAGGATCAGGCGGACGCGCTCAACGGGTACGACTTTGTCATCTGATGCTTGCGTGAATTGATTGCATGCGATACGATTGACGTGTTTCTGTGATTTTACTGTGAAAACAGGAGGATTTTATGGCTGAACCATTACTGCAGGTGAAAGACCTGTGTGCATCTATTGAAGAGGGTGAACTTCTTCACCATATCAACCTGGAAATCGGAGAGGGACAGACCCACGTCCTCATGGGACCCAACGGCGCCGGCAAGTCGACGCTCGGCTACACTCTGATGGGCAATCCGAACTACACCGTGACGAACGGACAGATCCTGCTCGAGGGCGAGGACATCACAAAGCTCTCCGCCGACAAGAGGGCGCAGAAGGGCATGTTCCTCTCCTTCCAGAACCCGCTCGAGGTGCCGGGACTGACGCTGGAGTCGTTCATCCGGAACGCCATCCGGCAGCGCACCGGAAAGCCCCTCAAGATCTTCCAGTTCAAGAAGGAGCTCGAGGAGGCCATGGGCATCCTGCAGATGGATCCCTCCTATGCGGACCGCGACCTGAACGTCGGGTTCTCGGGCGGCGAGAAGAAGAAGGCGGAGATCCTGCAGCTTCTGATGCTCAAGCCGAAGTTTGCCATCCTCGACGAGACTGACTCCGGCCTTGATGTCGATGCGGTGCGCACGGTTTCCCGCGGCATCGAGGAGTACCAGAAGAAGTACAACGGCTCGCTCCTCATCATCACCCACAGCACGAAGATCCTGGAGTCGCTGAAGGTGGACTACACGCATGTCCTCGTGAAGGGACAGCTCGTCCACACCGGCGATGCCTCCCTGGTGGATGAGATCAACGAGCACGGATTTGAGAAGTTTGAACAGGCCTAAGGAGTTTCTATGGAGAAACAGGATGTAAAGGAAGTCGATCGCTCTCTCTACGATTTCAAGGACGACGAGACCGGCTTCTATCGAATGGAAGAAGGCCTGACAGCGGACATCGTGGAGCAGATCTCCGAGGAGAAGCACGACCCGAAGTGGATGCACGATTTCCGTCTGAAGAGTCTTCAGATTTACAATGAACTGAAGGTCCCGAACTGGGGTCCGCCGATTGACGGCCTCAACATGGACAAGATCACCAACTATGTCCGCCCGAACACGTCGATGAAGGGCGACTGGAATCAGGTCCCGGACGAGATCAAGAATACGTTCGAGAAGCTCGGCATTCCGCAGGCAGAGCGTGAGTCCCTTGCGGGTGTCGGCGCGCAGTATGACTCGGAGCTGGTCTACCACAATGTCCGCAAGGAAGTGGCAGAGCAGGGCGTCGTCTACACGGACATGGAGTCGGCGCTGACAGGAGAGTATGCGGATCTTGTCGAGCAGACCTTCATGCACCTCGTCCCGCCCACGGACCACAAGTTTGCGGCCCTGCACGGCGCGGTCTGGAGCGGCGGCTCGTTCGTCTACGTCCCGAAGGGCGTCAAGGTCGAGATCCCGCTGCAGTCGTACTTCCGCCTGAATGCAAAGGGCGCGGGACAGTTCGAGCACACGCTCATCATCGTCGATGAGGGCGCGGACCTGCACTTCATCGAGGGCTGCTCTGCCCCGAAGTGGAACGTCGCAAACCTGCATGCGGGGTGCGTCGAGCTGTACGTGAGAAAGGGCGCAAGGCTTCGCTACTCGACGATCGAGAACTGGTCCAAGAACATGTACAACCTCAACACGAAGCGCGCACTCGTCGAGGAGGACGGCAAGATGGAGTGGGTCTCCGGATCCTTCGGTTCCCACGTCTCCTACCTGTATCCGACGACGATCCTGAAGGGCGACAACGCGCACTGCGAGTATACGGGCATCACGTTCGCCGGCGAGGGTCAGAACCTCGACACCGGCGCGAAGATGGTCCATATCGGAAAGAACACGACCTCCTACATCAACTCGAAGTCGATCTCGAAGTCGGGCGGCGTGTCCACCTACCGCAGCAGCATCGTCATTGAGAAGAGCGCGAAGAATGCGACGAGCTCCGTGGACTGCGCGTCCCTGATGCTTGATGACGTTTCCCGCTCGGATACCATCCCGGCGATGGAGATCCACACCGCCGATGCGACGGTGGGCCACGAGGCAAAGATCGGCCGCATCTCGGACGAGGCGGTGTTCTATCTGATGAGCCGCGGCATCCCCGAGGCGGAGGCAAGAGCGATGATCGTGTCCGGCTTTGCGGATTCGGTCTCGAAGGAGCTGCCGCTTGAGTACGCGGTCGAGATGAACAACCTGATCAAACTGGAAATGGAGGGCGAGTAATGAGCGAGACACTGAAGATTGCACATATCCCGTCCCTTACCTGGAACCGGCTCGGCGTCAACGAGACGCTGGTGGAGGGCGATCTTGCCCTGACCGGGGACGTTGACACAAGGTTTGAGACCCTGCCGGACGGCGTAACGTCGAGAACCCTGAGCCCCGAGGAGGCAAAGGCTTTCCTTGCAGAGCATGCACCCAAGGAGGCACCGGAGGCGGTCGTTGCCGGGAAGGTTCCGATCTATCACCCGCAGACCTTCGGCACGGGCCTTGGCGCTGACTTTGACGCCTACCTTGCACAGGGCGTAAAGGAGGTCACACTCCTGGAAACCGCCGACAACCTGACCCTGACGGAGCCCATACGCTGGGACATCGAGTGCCGCGAGGGCAACCACGTGGCGGGAAGTGAACTGATCCATGTGGGAAGAAACAGCAGCCTGACCCTGATCCTGTGCGTGCACTCCGACGAGAAGGCATCCGGGGTCTTCGGCAACAGCACGAAAGTCATCCTCGAGGATGGCGCCACGCTTACCCTTGCAAAGGTTCAGATGCTCGGAAGCGGCTTTACGGACTTTGAGGATACCGGCGCTGCCCTGAAGGACAACGCACACCTGGATGTGATCCAGCTCTCCCTTGGCGGAAAGGCCTCCTACCTTGGCTGCCAGAGCGAACTGAACGGAAAGGGCTCCACGATGGAAGCCCACACGGGCTACATCGCAGGCAGGGACCAGACAGTTGACGTGAACTACAACACGATTCAGCGCGGGCAGAAGACCGACTGCCAGATGCACTTTGACGGCGTGCTCGATCACAACGGGCAGAAGACCTTCCGCGGGACGATCGATTTCCGCAAGGGCGCCAAGGGCTCGACCGGTGATGAGCAGGAGAATGTGCTTCTTCTCTCCGAGGATCCGTTAAACCGCACCCTTCCCATCATCCTCTGCGAGGAGGAGGACGTCGAGGGACGCCACGGCGCTTCCATCGGACGGCTCGAGGACGACATGCTCTTCTATCTTGCAACCCGCGGCATCTCGGAGCGTCAGGCGCAGGAGATCATGGTGCGCGCAAGGCTGTCTGCCATCACCCGGCTCATTCCGGATGAAACGCTGCAGATCGACATCCGGGACTTCATCGAAGACGCATTCAGAAAGAAGACACTGTCATGAGCAAGGATTTTCGGAAGGACTTCCCGATCTTTGAGGGAAACAACACCATCTATTTTGACAACGCCGCGACGACGCAGCGGCCGCGCCAGGTGATTGAGGCGATGAAGAACTTCAACGACACCTGCAACGCGAATCCCCTGCGCGGGCTCTATGCCTGGTCCGTCCAGGCAACCGATGCCTATGAGAACGCCCGCCACACGGCGGCTGAGTTCATCGGCGCGGACAAGGACTGCGAGGTCATCTTCACGAGAAATACCACGGAGTCGCTGAACCTTGTGGCCTACAGCTACGGCCTCTCCCACCTGCATGAGGGCGATGAGATCGTCCTGACGGTGATGGAGCACCACTCCAACATCCTGCCCTGGCAGATGGTCTGTGCACGGACCGGCGCAAAGCTGGTCTACATGGAGCCGGAAAAGGACGGGACGCTGACCGATGCCGAGATCGAGAGCAAGATCACGGACAGGGCAAAGATCGTCACGGTGGGGCATGTCTCCAACGTCCTCGGCATCACGAATCCCGTGAAGAAGATCGGCGAGGCGGCACACCGCCACGGCGCGGTGTTTGTCGTTGACGGCGCCCAGTCGACGCCGCACATCCCGGTAAACGTGCAGGAGATCGGCGCGGACTTCTACGCCTTCTCTGGACACAAGCTCCTGGGACCCATGGGCATCGGCGGACTCTACGGCAGGAAGGAGCTTCTCGAGGACATGCCTCCGTTCCTCACCGGCGGTGAGATGATCGAGTACGTGACCCGTGAGAGCGCAACCTTTGCCGAGGTGCCGGAGAAGTTTGAGGCCGGCACGGTGAACGCGATGGGCGCGGTCGGCATGGAAGCCGCGATGAATTACATCCGAAACGAGGTCGGCTTCGATACGATTGAAAAGCAGGAGCTTGCCCTGACGACAAGAATGCTGGACGGTCTTTCGAAGATTCCGGAGGTTACGGTCTACGGGTCCAGGGATCCGGCAAAGCACTGCGGGATCGTCACCTTCAACATCGAGGGGTGCCACCCGCATGATGTCGCCTCGGTTCTTGACACGGAGCATATCTGCGTGAGAGCCGGCCACCACTGTGCACAGCCTCTGATGAAGTGGCTCGGCGTCGGTGCGACGGCAAGGGCTTCCCTGTACTTCTATAATACAGAGGAGGAAGTGGACCGGTTTGTTGCAGCGGTCGGCAAGGTCAGAACCTGGCTCGGCTACTAGGGAGAACGCTATGGATATCAAGTCGTTATACAGAGAGATCGTCAATGAGCACAACCTGCACCCGGAGCACAAGCACGATCTCGACAATCCCACGATGGTGCTGAACGGGGTAAACCCGAGCTGCGGCGATGACATCAATCTGCAGCTGAAGATCGAGAACGGCATCGTCACCGATGCGGCCTTCAACGGTTCCGGCTGCGCGATTTCGCAGGCATCGACCGACATGATGTGCGATCAGATCATCGGAAAGAGCGAGGAGGAAGCCCTCTCCCTTGCCGGTGATTTCAAGGACATGATCCACGGCACGGCAACGCAGGAGCAGAAGGACGCCCTCGATGAGGCGGCAGCCCTCGAGGACATCTCCCACATGCCGGCGCGTGTCAAGTGTGCGATGCTTGGCTGGCGCACGATGAAGGAGATGATCGAGGATCTGCAGAAGAACGGCACCAAGACGGCGCAGGTCTCCGCAAACAACTCCGAGGTCTGCGGCAGCTGTCAGCGGACGGACTGTGATCGGAAATAAATTTCTGGTACAATACTTGAGGCTTGCAAGAGATGATAGAGAGTGCAGTAAACATCACCTTCAAATCTCTTGTAAGCTATGTATTGTACTAAACCGCGTACTTAAGTCTTCGAGGGCAACATTCTATTTATGAAATTG
>Ga0256406_1005086_pt1 | contig 14373 bp, 9 predicted proteins | sample RumenRJG_03DNA_FD_185986 | JGI IMG/M metagenome (GOLD analysis project Ga0256406, IMG submission 185986) | Bovine rumen microbial communities from Lethbridge, Alberta, Canada - RJG_03 | ecosystem: Host-associated > Mammals > Digestive system > Stomach > Rumen | place: Canada: Alberta | collected...
CAGGCAATATTTATACCAGACATCTTTTTTCAGCTCGTTCAGCTGCTCAATGCAGTGCCTTACACCGGCATTATACATGCGTCCTGTAATTCTCATTATCTTATTCAGCTTGTCGTATCCACGGTCATCAGTAATGATTCGTCTTGTCGCAACGAAAGACGGCGTAGTGTTTTTCGCCATATAATGCCGGCCTCCTTTCTTAAATTTCTCTATACGTTCTTCTGATTCTCAATATATTGCTGTACAACACTTAAGGAGACAGTTTCAACCGAAGAGATAAATGCTGCACGTGCCCATAGAGTAGATGACCGAATCTGGGAAATTGATATTGTTCCCATATTTATCTGTTTTTGTTATCTGTTTTGCTCTTCCATTTACAAAAATCAGAGCTGACGACGGGAACCGATTTTTTGTATGTATTTTTAGCTGGGCCAGCAGGATTCGGACCTGCGATTCGAGTGTCAAAGGCTCGCGCCTTACCGCTTGGCGATGGCCCAATACATGTGCCATGGGGGAATCGGACCCCCGACAATTCGATTAAAAGTCGAATGCTCTACCGACTGAGCTAATAGCACTAAACTGTGTGCGGCACACCGAACTCGGGGCCAGAGCTGACGACAGGACTTGAACCTGCAACCTGATGAGTACAAAACACCTGCTCTGCCAGTTGAGCTACGTCAGCTTGGTTGTGCATATTGCACAAAATAGCGGGGGCGGGATTTGAACCCGCGACCTCCGGGTTATGAGCCCGTTAATCTGACCAACTGATATACCCCGCTTTATCTGCGTGCTTTCGCACGAGTAGTCCCTTCGGGATTCGAACCCGAAACACACGGCTTATAAGGCCGGCGCTCTAACCATTGCGCTAAGGGACACTATTTTGACATATGGCTTTTAATGGCCATCCGGCCTCCTCCGGCAGGTCATCAGACCCGCCGCATCAGCCGCTCTATTTTTAATATGCTCAAAAAAACAAAAAACGTACGGGTTTTCCAAAAAAAATATTTTTTAAGGCAAGACCTCCTTTTTAAGATACGGGTTATCCTTAATCCAGTTTGGAACAAGCCCTCGGGCGTAGCAGAACTGCTTAAGCTTTAGAAGGTCGTCCTCTTTTGACGGAATCCCTCCCGAATCGAGTGCCTTGTTTTCATACACGAATGGATTTCTGATTTCCACCGCATCGCGGCATGTAAGTGTCTCCTTCTTTCCGTTTTCGTCGTATCCCTCCCACTCGGTGTAGACGTTGCACGATATGTAGTCATCCTTCAGATGCCTCTTGATTTTTGTAATCCTTTTTGCCTCGAAAATATCCTTCATGATTGTCTCAACGTCGTAATTGCTCAGTTCGCAAATTTTCTGCATATCCGTCCTTCCTTTTTGATTGCAGGCGCAAAAAGCGCCTGCCCTCTTGTTTTTTGTGTAATCCGGGATGGCTCTCTTACTTTCCCATCTCCTTTTCCGCTTCCTCTCCCAGCCTTTTCAGCGCCCTTGCCAGCGCCAAAATTTCCTCATCGCGCTGCCCTGCTTCTCTTGCTGAGGCGATAAGCTTCCTCGCCGTTTCCTCTGGCTGTGCCTTCACGAAAACCTTGAACGAGAACGCTATCTTTTCCTCTGCCTTTTCTTTCTCAGAATCCTCAGCGGGCTTCTCCGTCTCGTCTGCCTCTGGAGTCTCATCTGCCTCATCCAGCTCATCCGGCTCATCCTTTTCAGCTTCTTCTGAGGCATCCTCTGCCGTCTCTTCCTCCTCTCTTTCTTCTCCTTCTGTGTATCTCCTGATTGCCGCCAGCACGTTTTCTCTCTCTTCCGCATCATCGTATACGAGCGATATTGCAATAACTGCAGGCGTGTTATCTGGCGAGAGCGAATGCTTTGCGAGTACGCGGCGCACGCTCTTGTCGACGTCTTTCACCAGCTCTAAGCGATTGTCCCCTGCAGCCTCTTCCATCTTTTTAAAGACAAAATTGCAAAAATCTTTCAGGCCTGCCATGTCATCGCTGCTCATCATGTCTAAGCGATTGTCCTCGCTATCCTTTTGGTTCTTCTCTTTCTTCCACTTTTCATATGCCTTCGCAGCCAGGAGCGCCGTCCCCTTTTCAGTCTCGTTTTCATAGAGAACACTGAACGCCTCGGAGGCCTCGGTTGTTTCCGGGGAAAGGCCCTTTTCTTCGAGTGCGCTGTGGATGCAGTCGCTAATCATCTTCGTAGTTGATGCCTTGCCAGAGGCGAGCGCATCAACCATGATGCCGCTGAGATATATGGCGAAATCCTTAATCTCCTCTTCTTTCGTCTTTTCCTCCATCTTTTCCTCCGTCTTTCCCTCTTCCTCTTCCTCTTTTCTCATCTCGTCGTCAATATCGTCGTAGAGATATCTGAGCGCCGTGAAGAGTCCAACATCTCCCGCCTTGATATTTCTCTTTGCAAGTGTTTTCACCAGCTTTTGGTCAAGTGCGTGGATAAACTCATCGGCCCCGACTGCCATTGCAAGGAGCGTCTGATTCATGAGGTCGCGCGCGAAGATGTCCCGCGCCTCGTCTTTGGTGAAGGTGCTATCGCCTGCCTTATTCATCTTTTCCCGGTTTTCTTCGCTCTTCTTTTCAAGAATAGACGAGACGTTCTTTATCTTCTCCTCTGCCCTAGGCGCAGCCGCGGCGGCGTCATGGATGAAATCATCAAGCGAAAGAAAGTTGTTGTTGAATGCATTGCCGTTATTTTCCATAGATTTTTCTCCTTTTTTGGGTTTGTTTGGTTTGTTTGTTTTCTCTTTTTTGCTGCTGAAGTAGATATCCCCGCCTTTGTATCAGGCAGATATTTTGCGAAAGATTCTTCGAACTCTTTTAATATGCAAAATTTGGACAACAAAAAAAGGAAAAGGACGCATCCGTCCTCTTCCTTTTCTTCTGCCTTTTATTTCTTTTTTCAGCCTGCCGCGTACCTCTGCAGCCTGTCTCTTGCCGCGTTGATTGCTTTTGCCATCTCCGGCGAGCCGCCGTTGTCAGGGTGCGCCTGCTTTACGGCCTCGATGTACCTCTTTCTGAGCTCCGCCTTGCTGAACGGAAGGGAAAGCCCGAAGAGCCTGAGGTCCCGCATGAGCTCCGTATCTCCTTCAGAAGTTCCGCTTTCTTCTTTTTCTTTTTCAGCCCCTCTTTCCTGCTCCCTTTCTCTCTCAGCCTCCTCGAAGTATTCTTTAAATTCTTCGTATGTTTTCTCTTCTTTATATGCTTCGTAGTCGTCGCCGAGTATGCTGCGGCAGCAGATGTGCGCGATGAGCGAGATGACCTGCCGGGTTATAAAGCCGATGACCCGGGCGATGCCATACACGAAGGGAAAGAGAAGGATATAAAAGAACACCTCAAAGACAGTGCCAAAGTTTGCGCCTGACATCGCTGTCCTTATCTGCGAGAAAAAAATCAAAAGCGGGATGACGTACGCAAGCACATCGATTATCTGGCTTATCAATGTTAAAACCTTTGCTATTTTTTGGTATTTTTCTTCTTTCTGTTTTCTGTCTGACATTGTTTTTGTATTCCCCTTCCTGTGGCTGCTATCTAATAATAAATATGACAAAAAAAAGAGGGAAAAACAAGGGGAAAAGGGAAACTGCGAAAAGGATGCGAGAAAATCAACAAAAAAAGAAGCGGGAAATCCCGCCTCTTAAAATCACAGAGACAACGGTGAGATGCGCGTCTTTTTGGTCATCTTTTCGGATACCTCTGTCGCAATCTCGGCGTTGCCTTTCTCTATCGCCTCCTCCAGCAGACTCTTCAGCGCTTCGCTTGAGATGAGGTCCTCCTTAATCATTTCGTGGAGAAATGGTGTGCAGGTCTCATCATTAAGCATCACGTGGACGGTCTTTTTACTACCCCTTCTGATGTATGTGCGTGCCTCATTTGCCGCCTTTTCGTTTCCGTACTTGGCGGTTTGGATTCTGGTGATGGTACGCTGGACATGGAGAGATTCGAACGTCGTCGGAGGCCATGAGAAATATTCCTCATCGACCTCACCAAACGACCACCTTTCGGCGAACTCCTCCATCGCTGTATGGTCGCACACTGCCGGGCTGAAAAACTCTCGGCCTTCACCCGCATCAATAATTCTGATTGCGGTGTAGCTTGAGATTTTGTAGTCCGGCATCATCATCAAAAGCTTCCGCTCATCCACCTGGCTGAGTTCATCGTTCCCGAGAGCCGCTGTGAAGCTGGTTGGAGATATTCCTGTGCCCTGATACAGGCGCACACTCTGCGGCAGGTCGAACACTGTCTCCCCGACCCTTATGCACGACTTAGGGAGTTTTATGTCCTTCAGCGGACAGCCCACAAAAGCTGAGTCGTCTATCACGCAGCTTCCGCCTTCCTTAAACTCGACATCGGTTAAATTACAGCAGCCAAGGAAGGAGAACGGTCCGATATACTTAACGGACTCCGGAATTGTAATGCGACGAATGTGAGCGCCAGAAAACACGGAAAACTCTGATTTTCCGGTAATCGTTCGCGCACTTTTCGAAAAGACACCGATTGCATGAATGCTCTTTGAGAGCACAATACTCTCGGCCTCACAATCGCTGAAGGCGCCTTCCCTCAGGACTTTGACGCTGTCGGGCATGACAATCTTTCTGATTTTTGCACCAGAAAACGCCGCCCGCCCTATCTTTTCAACTCCTTCGGGAATGTCATATTCCTCAAGCCGCTTTGCGTGAGGGAAAGATATAAGCGTTTTTCCATCGCTTGAAAAGAGGACGTCGTCCTTCGCAAGATATTTCCCGCCTAAGTTTCTGTATCCTGCGAGATAAGGAGTGGTGCTTTCCGCGTCAAGTTCTCTGCCGTCTCTATCCAAGAAAACGCGTGGAGCGCGCTTTCCTGCAATCCGAAGCACGTCAGAGTTCTTGACTGCCGCCGACATGCTGTGGAACACAACAACGTCTGCCTTCTCTGCCGCGGTGAGCGACAGGATGGAATCCCTGTACTTCTCGACAGGGAGGTCAAGGACAACGTCGCCGGAATCGTTTCTAAGACGGTCCTCATTAAAGTCTGCGATGATTCCAGCCGGAGGAAGGACATATATCCCGTTTTCGTCCGGCTTAATCCCGCCTCCGGAGAATGCGCCCGGCATAAAGCTAAGCAATGCCCCCCTATTCCAGCTTCCGATGGCTAGCCCCTTTAAGACTTTACGACCTTCAAGGGCGCCCGCTCCGATACAGATATTCTCTGTGATAAAACGGAAGGCGATTGAGATGTCTGCCATTGCTGCGTCCTTGCCAAGGATGTTGCCGATGACACCGTGCTCGATATCAGAGAACAGGATTGGAGTCGTATTGTACCGCCCCTTTCCGAAGTTTGTCGTCCCTATCCTGACGTTCTCCACGCTCGGAAACTGAGCGTTTTTGGCCTTTACGGATATCCTCCCGATTGCGATATGCTCCACGGTCGGATATGTCCGTCCGTTGTCAGCGATATCGATGAGGCGGATGGACGCCACTCGTCTAAGGTCCTCCTTATTGAACTTAGACATGTCTATTGCCTTCACTCCCAGCGGGACGATAATGTCCATTATCGTTCTTGTGTCCCGGCCATCTACAAAAAACTTCACGCCGTCTGTGTTCTCATAAAAAATACCGTTTGTCTCCATTTGTTTCTCCCTTCTTTTTTTTGTGAGCAGTTTTCTTCTCTCTCTTAATATGGCCCGTTTTTCTTTTTTATAAATTTTGTATGCGGCAGAACGTGGACATATTAAAGATGAATACAAAATGGGCTTTAAAAAGAAAGGAGAAAAGAAATGAAAAGAGAGGTTGTTTTTGAGGAAAAGCCATACGGCAGCGTTTGGATGACAGATATCTGCGGAGGCAGCAATTATATCATCGAAAGCTTTGAGGGTGGAGATGGCACCGGCACAAGGTACTTCAGGCTTGATGGGAACGGGGTATCCTTTTTCTGCATGCAGGGCAACGATAATAAAAAGCTGTACACCGTATACGACATTGTCGTGTGCGATGATGTCAGCACGCTTGACATGTTTCGCGCGCTCGACGACAAGCCGGGAAACGATTACAGCCTGCAGTATATGCTTCCGTTCTGCGAGGACATTGTCATTGACATTGAGGGCAACGGACGCACTTATCCGTCTGTTGAGGTCTTGGGGATTGGGAGCGTAGTTTCTGATATCAGAGTCAGAAACAGCCAGTTTCCATCGGTAAACGAAATACGTTCGCCTGGGGGTGATGGGCGCTTCTGTTCTGTATTTAACAGATGCCTTTTAAAAGAGACGATGAGGGGAAAGTCTTATACTCTCCTTAACATCTTTGGACCAAGCGACCCAAATGGACACTATTACTATTCTAATCTAATGAGCCGTATTAACGAGATTGCGGATTACGCGATGGCTGACGCTTCAATCTGGTTTCTGACTGCCCTCGGAAGGAACTCGTCTATCAAATTGAATGAGCACTCGCTTGATGGATGCCTTGACGCAGTGTACGACAAAAACGGGATACTTGCCGCATACGGACTCATCATTGATGTCGCTCCTGGCGTCTCATCAGTGGAAATTGGAAACGGGAGATATACGCATATTAACACGGCGCTTCTTGGAGACAAGATTCAGCGTGTAATAATCGATACGTACCTCTTTCCGGAGAATGCGGCGGGCTTCGCGGGTGCAATCGCGGACCTTGTGTCAGAGTTTTCTGACAAAGCGGAGTTTGTGCTTAACATTACAAACCCGCTCACAAACGTGTCGCCATCGTTTTTCATGGCTTTGCGCAACTGCGCATTCGAAAAGATAACTGTCTCTTATGGCGGATACGTAATGAAAGATAACGTTGTTTATACAACGGACGGGGAAACACTTGTCTGCGGATGGAACGCAACTGGCAATATCTCAATTCCGGAAGGGGTAGAGACTATTGCGACGGCGGCATTCCTTAAGAGCCGGGTGGCATCTGTCTCTCTCCCAAAGAGCCTAAAAGAAATTGGCTCTTACGCTTTCATGGATGCGGGAAATTTGAGAGACATCAACCTTCCTGACGGCCTCGTCCAGATATCAGACAGCGCATTTGAATGGACGGGCATCCGAGAAATCTCAATTCCGAAGTCATGCGAAAACGTCGGCGAAAACGCTCTCGACTGCGCCGATGTCATAAAGGCTTATCCCGGTGGCGATATGGGTATTTCCTGTACTTTTATGTCAAGAGACAGGGCCGATGTTGTAGTCATCGAAAACGCGGAAACGGGCAAGAGGTATGCTTTTGTCGGGGCATCAGATTCTCGGATTGTTGCTGAACGGGTCTTTGCTGAGCAGATGGAGGAGATTGACACCGCATGGCGGGGCAATGACATGGACGCATTTGAGCGTGTAGCAGGAAACTTGTACTCTTGTGTCAGCCTGAGGCATTTCGATGCGAGAGCCTACCTCACCGTCTTTGCTTTTATCAACGGGTATGCGTCAGAGAACACAAAGGCGTACGCAAAAAAGCTTGCATTTGACTTTATCCTCAGACGCATCAAAAGCGGCGACGAGAAACTTGCGATAGAAGCAGTTAAGGCAGATGGACTTCTCAAAAGGTCTGAACTCAAAAAGCTTCTGCCTGCCGCCTCATCGGCCGGTATGGTCGAAGCTGCCACTGCTATCTCAGAGCGCATTCAGCCAAAAACAAAAAGGGCTGCAAAAGCAATTTCTCTCTGATTTCTGATTTTCACAGGAAGACTGCACGATGCAGTCTTCTTTTTTTTGTCGATTTCGTCTGCCTCTCATCGCGGACATATTAAAAGGGAATACAAAGAGGTTTTAAAAAGAAAGGAGAAAAAAGATGAAAAGAGAGATTACTTTTGCCGAAGAGGCTACCAGCCGAATTTCGCTGAATGATGCCTGTGGAGGAGGGCCTTATATTCTCGAAAGGTTCCCTGGATATGACGGGACCGGAACGCGATATTTCAGGCTTGATGGGAAAAGCGTGTCATATTTTTGCAGGAGGGACAAGGCGGATAAAAGTCTGTACATCGTATACGACATTGTCGTGCGCGATGATGTCAGCACGCTCGACCTATTTCGCGCGCTTGACGACAAGCCGAAGGCGCTTAGCGTCCGGCAGAGTGTGCTGCCGTTCTGCGAGAAAATTATTGTCGATATCGCGGACAACGGACGTACTTATCCGTCCGTTGAGTTCCTTGCAATCGGGAGTCGGGTTATTGATATCAATGTTAAAAATTCGCAGTTCCCTTCGGTTGAGGGAATACGCGAGCCGAGCGACAATGGGCATTTCGTCTCTGCCTTTAACAGGTATCTTTTAAAAAAGACGAAGGGAGGGAGTGCTTATATACTCCTTAACGTCTTTGGACCCAGAAACCCGAATCGGTACGCCGGGATGCATTCCTACTCTTATATAATGAGCCAGGTTTGCGAGATTGCGGACTATGCAATGGCTGATTCCCCAATCTGCCTGCTGGATGTCATCGGAAGGAACACGTCTGTCAAGATTAACAAACATTCGTTTGACGGGTGTATTGATGCCGTGTATGACAAGAACGGCATACTTGCCGCAGGCGGGGTCATCATTGACGTTGCTCCTGGTGTCTCATCCGTGGAAATCGGGAACGGGAAATACATGTACATTAATACAGCGCTTCTTGGCGAAAAGGTTCGCCGCGTGATAATCGATACGTACTATTTCCCGGCGGGGGACGTCAGCTTCGCATGCACAACCGCGGACCTTGTGGTAGAGTTCTCTGGCAAAGCAGAGTTCGTGCTCAATATAACAAACCCTCTGACAAACGTGTCGCTACCGTTTTTCATGGCGCCGCGCAAATGCGTATTCGACAAGATAATGGTTTCTTATGACGGGTACGTCATGAAAGATGACCTTGTCTGTACAAGGGACGGAAATACTCTTGTCTGCGCATGGAACGCAAATGGCGATATCTCCATCCCGGAAGGGGTAGAGATTATCGCAACAGCGGCATTCATCAAGAGCCGGGCAACATCTGTCGCTCTTCCAAAGAGTCTCAGGAAAATCGGCGCCTGCGCCTTCATGGATGCTGAGAATCTGAAAAGTATTACTCTTCCTGAAGGCCTCATCCAGATATCAGACAACGCATTTAAGGGGACAGGTATCCGAGAAATTTCAATCCCGAAATCATGCAATTATATTGGGCAAAACGCTCTCGACTGCGCTGATGTAATCAAGGCTTATCCTGGTGGCGAGATGAGTATTTCTTATATTTTCAGGTCAAGAGAAAAGGAAGGCCTTGTAGTCATCGAAAACGCAGAAACGAACAGAAAATATGCTTTTTCCAATGGGAAAATCCTGACAAGCGTTTTCGCAACTGGCCATCTGGACTTCATCGATATTGCGTGGCGTGGCAAAGACCTTGATACATTCGAGTGCGAAGCAGGAAATCTGTATTCTCTTGTCAGCCGGAAGTATCTCGACACAAAAGTTCAACTTGCCGTTTTTGCTTTTGCAAATGGTTATGCACCAGAGAATGCAAGGGCGTATGCGAAAAGCCATGCGTTCGACTTTGTCGCCAAATGCATCGAAAACGGCGATGAGAGACTTGCAATAGAGATGGTTAAGACAGACGGGCTTTTAACAAAACCTTTGCTTAAAAAGCTTCTGCCTGTCGCCTCATCGGCCGGGATGGTTGAGGCCGCCGCTGTAATCTCAGAGCGCGCGCAACCAAAAGCAAAAAAGACCACGAAGACTATTTCTCTCTGACTTTCACAGGAAGACCGCATGACGCGGTCTTCTTTTTTTTTTGTTAATTTTGCATGTGCCAACGCGCGGGCATATTAAAAGAGAACACAAAATGGTTAAAAAGAAAGGAGAAAAAAGATGCAAAGAGAGGTTGCTTTTGAGAAAGAACCATGTGGGAGTATTTCGCTGACAGAGGTAGAAGGCAGAGCGAGTTATCTGCTCGAAAGCTTTCCCGGGTGGGACGATTCCGGCAACAGATGTTTCCGGCTTGACGGAAATGGGGTATCCTATTTCTGCAGGCAGGACAAGGATGATAAAAGCCTATACACCGTGTACGACATTATCTTGCATGGGGACTGCAGTGTACTAGACATTTTCAGGGCATTTGATGACAAGGAACAAATCGAGTTTGACCGGAGGAATGTGCTGCCGTTCTGCGAGAGTATTGTTGTCGACCTTGCGGACAACAAACGGACATACCCGTCTGTAGAGGGCCTCGCAATCGGAAGCCGAATCACTGACATTAAAGTTCGAAACAGCCAGTTTCCATCTGTGAAAGACATTGTTGAGCCGGGGAACAAGTGGTATTTCACCTCCGTCTTTAACAGGTGCCTTTTAAAAAAGACACCTGGAACAAGGCACTACACGCTCCTCAACGTCTTCGGGCCAAGCGACCCGGAGAATGAATATTCTTCTTACACGATGAGCCGTGTCGAGGAGATTGCGGATTACGCGCTGGCGGGTTCGTCAATCAACATTTTGTCTGCCATCAAAGGAAACCACCTGTCTATCAGACTGAACGAGCATTCGTTTGACGGATGTTCTGATGCAGTATATGACAAAAACGGGATGCTCACGGTTGGAGAGACGATAATCGACGTCGCTCCAGGCATAATGTCCGTGGAAATCGGGAACGGAAGATATACGTATATTAACACGGGGATTCTTGGGAAAAACAAGGTTCGCCGCGTGGTAATCGATACGTATTATTTTCCAAGGGCAGGTGTCCTTTTTGCTGACAAGCTTGCGAACCTTGTGGCAAAATTTGCAGATAAAGCAGAGTTTGTCTTGAAGATTACAAATCCGCTGACAAATGTGGGGGCAAAGTTTTTCAGGGCTCTCTGTGCTCCTAATAAGTTCTCGTTCAACAGCGTGATAACATCTTATGACGGATATACCGTAAAGGATGATATCATTTATACAAAAGACGGGAAGACTCTTGTCTGTGCATGGAACGCAAACGGCAATATCTCCATTCCGGAAGGGGTGGAAACTATTGCGACAGCGGCATTCATTAATAGCAGGGCGACATCTGTCGCTCTTCCAAATACCTTAAGAGAAATCGGAGAGTGCGCCTTTTTGGACGCTGAGAATCTGCAAAGTATTAACTTTCCTGAAGGGCTTCTCCGGATATCGGACAGCGCCTTCGAAGGGTCAGGTATTCGCGAAATCTCAATTCCGAAGTCATGTGGGGATATTGGTGAAGACGCTCTTGACTGCGCTGACGTGATAAAGGCTTATCCTGGAAGCAAGATAAATATCGCTTCTACTTTCAGGGCAAGAGAAACGGAAGATGTTGTAGTCATCGAAAACGCGGAAACGAACAAAAGGTATGCTTTTGTCCAGGAAAACCTCCTGATGTCTGATTACAGGTTCTATGAGAGTCGGTACTCTTCTGTTACTTATAACCTTGTCGATACCGCATGGCAGAACAACGACCTTGGCACATTCGAGAGCGAGGCGGGGAATTTATATTCTCAGGTCAGCCGGAAACATCTCGATACTAAAGCCCAGCTTGCCGTATTTGCCTTTGTGAATGGTTATGCACCAGAAAGCGCACAGACGTACGCAAAAAACCGTGCGTTCGACGTTGCCCTCAAATGTATCAAAAACGGCGACGAGAAGTTCGCTATAGAAGTAATAAGGGCAGACGGGCTTCTTACAAAGCCCGCGCTCAAAAAGCTTCTGCCTGCCGCCGCATCGGCCGGGATGGTCGAGGCTGCCGCTGCTATCTCAGAGCGAACCGCACCAAAAACAAAAAAGGCCGCACGGGTCATTTCTCTCTGATTCTCACAGGAAGACCGCATGACGCGGCCTTCTTTTTTTGCTAATTTTGTGTGCCCCTCCTCATGGACATATTAAAGGAGAATACAAAAACATTTGATTAAAAAGAAAGGGGAACAAGATGAAAAGAGAGATTGTTTTCGAAAAAGAGGAATTGGGGCATGCAGCTTTAACCGACGTCATTAGTGGAGAACAGTATATTCTCAGAAGCTTTCGCGGTCGCAACGAAAGAACCGGGGAAACACTCTTCCGTCTCGACCGCAGAGGCGTCTCGTACTTTTTAAAGCAAGGCGGCGGGGGGGAAGGTCTATATACCGTATACGATATCATCGTGTATGGAGACACAGGTGCGCTTGATTTATTCAGCGCATTCGATGACAAGCCACAAGGCGACAGCAGTCTGTGGATGATGCTGCCGTTTTACGAGAAGTTTGCCATTGACATCGCTGGCAACGGGCGGACATATCCGTCTGTTGAGTTTCTCGCAATCGGAGACAGGGTGGTTGATATTAAAGCGAGAAATTCGCAGTTTCCATCGGTCAGCAAGATTGGAAAGGAGGCAAAGCCCGGGGTATTTTTCTCTTCCTTTGACGCCTGCCTTTTCAAAAGGACTCCGGGGACACAGTATTATACTCTCATTAACGTATTTGGCTTACAAATTACGAAAAAACATCCAGGCTTCCAGTCATATTTTATGAATCACACAAAAGAGATTGCCGACTACGCGCTGGCGGACGCGTCAATCCATCTTTTGACTGACCTTAATGGAAATCCGTCCATCAAGTTAAATAAGCACTCGTTTGATGGATGCCTTGATGCCGTGTATGACAAAAACGGGATGCTTACAACGGACAGGACAATACTCGACGTCGCTCCGGGCGTCTCTTCCGTGGAAATCGGGAACGGAAAGTATATGTACATTAACACAGCGCTTCTTGGAGACAAGGTTAAGCGCGTGATAATCGACACATACCTCTTTCCGAGCGATGAGGGAGGCTTCGCGAGCAAAACCGCGAATCTTGTCAGCAACTTTTCAGACAAGGCGGAGTTTGTATTAAATATCACAAACCCGCTGGCGCGAGTTCCACAAAATGTTTTCATGACTCTGCGGAAATGCATATTCGACAAGATAATGACTTCTTATGATGGGTACGTTATAAAGGAGGGCATTGTCTATACGAAGGACGGGAAGACCCTTGTCTGCGCATGGAACGCAGCCGGAAGCGTCTCTGTTCCGGAAGGTGTAAGAAGCATTGCGACGGCGGCATTCATTAAAAGCAGAGTGGCATCTGTGGCTCTTCCAAAGAGCCTCAGAGAAATCGGAACCTGCGCCTTTTTGGAGGCAGAAAACCTTCAAAGCATCACTCTCCCCGAAGGCCTTCTCCGGATAGATGACAGTGCGTTCGAAGGCTCCGGCATACGGGAAATCTCAATTCCGAAGTCATGCGAGAGCATCGGCCAAAGCGCTCTTGACTGCGCCAATGTAATAAGGGCTTATCCTGGAAGCAAGATAAGCATTACCTCTGCTTTCAGGGTGAGAGAAAGCGAAGATATTGTCGTTATCGAAAACGCAAAGACGGGAAAAAGATACGCCTTTGTCGATGGAAGCATCTTGACAGGTGCTTTTGAGGGGTATCGCGCATGGGACCTTTGGACGCTCATCGATGCCGCATGGCGGGACAAAAACCTTGATGCTTTCGAGTGTGAGGTCAGTGATTTGTATTCGCATGTAGGCCGGGAGCATCTCAACTTAAAAGTTTATCTTGCCATCTTTGCCTTCATTAACGGCTATGCGTCAGAAAAAACGCAGACGTATGCGAAAAACCACGCGTTCGACTTCGTCCTCAGATGCATAGAAAACGGCGATGAGAAATTGGCCATAGAAGCAATTAAAGCAGACGGGCTTCTTACGAGGCTCGCGCTTAAAAAGCTTCTGCCCGTCGCCTCATCGGCCGGGATGGTTGAGGCTGCCACTGTCATTTCGGAACTCCTTCAGCCAAAAGCAGAAAAGCTCGCACAGGCCATCTCTCTCTAACTTCCACAGGAAGACTGCTTGATGCAGCCTTCCTTTTTTTATCCTCCTTTTCTCGCCCTCTTCACCACCTCCAGGAAGTGCGCGAGTATGTAGTCATATCCGCCCTTCGAGTGCGGAAGCACGCAGTTTGTGCGTACAGCGGGCAGTAGCAAAAAAGGCAGTTGAAATTTTCGATGTCGGATACATGGTGGCACGGAAAATACTCGCGCCGGGAGTTCTGGAAGAACGAGTAGTTCGGCCGCTCCTCCTCTTTTCTCTCTTCTCTTCCCATCACTTTTCCCTCCTTAACTAATCTTTATCCTTTATCATAACATGCCAAAATTTTTCCATCGCAGAAGACTGAAAAAACAAAGAAAGCAAAAAAAAAGAAAGAAAAGAAAAAAAGAAAGAAAAAGGAAAGACGGGGCTTAAAAAGCAGAAAAAGGCAAAGCAAAAGACAGATGGCTTTTAAAAAATAAAGAAAAGAAAAAAAAACAAAGTGAAAGGCGGATGAGATTTTTAAAAAATAAAAGGGGAAATAAAAAGCAAAGAAAAAGGCAGGGATATTTTGGCGCGGCTCACGCGGAGGAATCCGGCAGGGGCGTTGAAACAA
>Ga0256406_1005088_pt1 | contig 14369 bp, 9 predicted proteins | sample RumenRJG_03DNA_FD_185986 | JGI IMG/M metagenome (GOLD analysis project Ga0256406, IMG submission 185986) | Bovine rumen microbial communities from Lethbridge, Alberta, Canada - RJG_03 | ecosystem: Host-associated > Mammals > Digestive system > Stomach > Rumen | place: Canada: Alberta | collected...
GACACCTCTATGCCTACGACATCCTGACGTCCTCATCAGCCGGACTGATCCTTTCGTCGATCATACAGATCCTGTTCTTCGGCATGATCTTCATCCACATCGCAACGTCATTCAGCAACGGACTCATCACTCTGGGGCTGCTTCAGTCTGAGACAAAAAAGAAGGTGCTGGACAGGGCCATGGCGGCAATGTGCTCCGTTGCCTTTGCGGCGGTATGCATCATAACCATCAGGACCTACGCCATGCTTGCGGCCATGCAGAACTGACGGAGGAAGCCATGAAGGAAGTTCTGATCATAGGCAGCGGAATATCGGGAATGACAGCTGCCATAGGGTGTGCATCAAGGGGTGCAAAGGCAACGCTGATCTCGCCACTCCCATCCGAAAGATCCCAGTCGGTCATGGCAGCCGGAGGGATCAATGCGGCCCTGGATCACAACCATGAAGGAGATTCGATAGAGCTTCACATCGAAGACACTCTGAAGGGCGGCGCCTATCTTGCCGGGCCCGAAGCGGTGAGGGAACTCTGCGAGGACGCCCCCAGGATCGTCGAATGGCTCCGGAAGATCGGAACCGTTTTCTCGATAAACGAAGAGGGGGAGATAGACCAGAGAGCCTTCGGTGGACAGAGCTGCCGCAGGACCTGTTTCTGCGGAGCGTCCACCGGCAAACAGATAGTGACAGCCCTCATAATGGAGGCGAGGCGCCTTGAAGGAAAGGGTCTGATCAGAAGGCTTACAGGCTACCACTTCCACTCGGCCCTCATCGACGGCGACAGGTGCTACGGTGCGGCCCTCTACTCGGAGCGAGACGAGAGGATAGAGGCATTTTATGCCGATGCCCTTATCATGGCCACCGGCGGACAGAACGCACTTTTCGGCAAGACTACAGGTTCGACCATATGCGACGGATACGCCGCAGGAAGACTGTTCATGCAGGGTGTCGAACTGAAGAATCTGGAGTTCATCCAGTACCATCCCACCACGATAGAGACTTCTCAGAAGAGGATGCTCATATCCGAAGCTGCCCGGGGAGAGGGCGGCAGACTTTACTATGAAGAGGATGGTGAGAGAGTCTACTTCATGGAGGATGAGTTCGGCGAAAAGGGAAACCTCATGCCAAGAGATGTGGTGTCCAGGTGCATCTATCTGACAGGCAGACAGGTGTGGCTGGATGTTTCATTCCTTGGAAGGGATCACATCGATCAGAGGATCCCGGAGATAAGGGATCTGTGTCAGAAATATCGAGGCATAGATATAAGCGAGGAGAGTATCCCCGTTGCTCCATCGGTCCACTATTTCATGGGAGGCTTCGCAGTGGATGACGATCATCGGACCAACATCGATGGCATCTACGCCGTGGGAGAGTGTGCCAGCCGCTATCACGGAGCCAACCGGCTGGGCGGCAATTCACTCCTGTCGGCAATACACAGCGGCAGGGTGGCGGCAGCAGCCGTGTGTTCGGATGACGGCATAGATCCGGAAGATGAGGATGCCGTGGGAGCAAGGGACTCATCCGGCGGCCTGAAGGAGATCTCGGACCGGATAGAAAGATATATCCAGAAGGAGAACGCAGCCCTCGAGAAAATGAGAGAGACCAAGAGCACCTTCCCGGTCACATACATCAGGAAGATGCTGGCGGAGACCATGGCGGAAAACCTTGGCATAGTAAGGGATGAAAAGGCTCTTCGAGAGGGGCTTGAGGACATCGATTTCTATCTCAGGGCGGCCGGGAGCATCAATTTCGACGGCTGCGCACAGGCATATGCGAACTACAGCATAATGTCCATCCTCGCCCTTGCAAAGGCAACGCTGATAAGCGCAGCATCCCGAAAGGAGAGCAGGGGAGCCCACTACCGCAGCGACTATCCGGATACTGAAGAGGCTTGGCGTGCAGCTACGGTCATTTCCTATGACGAAGGGGCCTACAATGTAAGGCTGGATAAGGAGGGTCGATATGAGAATTGAGATCCTGAGACAGAGAAGTGCCGGCAGCGAAGCCTACTGGCAGGTCTTCGAATACGATGGGCCCATGGATGGGACTGTGGCCAGCCTCCTGGATGAACTGAATTACAGGGATGACCTGTATGATATAGAGGGAAAATCTGCGCCCAGGATCGAGTGGGAGTGTTCCTGCATGCAGGGCATGTGCGGAAGCTGCGCAATGGTGATCAACGGGAAACCTTCTCTGGCCTGTGAGACCTTCCTGAGGGATCTGGACCGGGACAGAATGACTATCAGACCTCTCCGCAAATTCCCGGTGATATGCGATCTGAAAGTGGACAGAAGCATCATAAGCGATTATCTTCGTTCGTCCAATGCATTCATCGGAGAGTACAGGCAGGATGATACAGGCGGTGCCGGGGGCGATCAAAAGACCCACGACATGCAGTACACCATCGCAAAATGCCTCAAGTGCGGCCTGTGCCTTGAAGTCTGTCCCAACTATATAGGCGGGAAGAAGTTCTACGGCGCTCTCTTTGCGGGAGATTCCTATCTGATCGCGATGAGAAGCAAAAGCAATCAGGAATCGATAAGAAAACAGTATGCCGAACACTTCGGGGCAGGCTGCTCAAAAGCCCTGTCGTGCACGAAGGTATGTCCTGTGGACGTGCCGACCCTTTCATCCATGGCCAGGATGAACAGGGGAAGATGAGCTGTGCGGAGGTGTCCGGATTCAGGAGGTGAGAGCCTCGTCGTACCAGGACATGATGTCTCTGAGGATGGCGTCATCCACGTCGAAGTGGACGTCGCCAATGGACCGGATGGGAAGGACCTTCGGTGAGGTGCCGCATATGAAGGCGGCATCGAAATGACCGATCTCATCAGCAGGGATGGGTTCCTTATGGACGGTATTGCCTTTTTCCGAAATTATATCCAGGATCTTTCCCCGGGTGATGCCGGGCAGGACCTGATGTAGAGGTGGGGTGTAGACCTCACCATTTTTGATGAAGAAAACGTTGGAGCGGCTCCCCTCGGTGATGTTGCCGTAGCGGTCAACCAGGAGTACTTCATAGAGATCCTGTTTGTGGATAGCTTCATCGGTGGCGGATCTCAGTTCATAGTCCAGCATTTTAAGGTGGGGATTCTTTCTCTCGCCTTCGAAGAGACCAACGTCGACACCGGTCTCGTATTGTGAGTCGGTAGGATAATGGGTCGGACTGGGGAAGAGGGTGGTTTTATCGTCAAGAGCCACTTCAAGGCGGACGTTATGATCCATAACGTGGCCTTCTTCCGCCAGTTTTGCGATGCTGTCTGCAAGATCGTCGTATGTGAAAGGCACTGTGCGGCCGATACTGCGCAGGGAGTTTCGGATCCTTTCGTAGTGTTCCGGGAGGAACTGAGGCTTACCATCTTCGAGCCTGATGACTTCGTAGACGGAATGAGGATCCAATATGCCGTTTGTCGTCGGTGTTTTGGTCAGAATATCCATAGCGAGATTATATACTAAGCCGACAGATGTGACAATGGACAAGGGCAGAGTAATAGGTATAATGGAAACAGATAGGTTTATTACATCAAATGTATCGGAGGCCAACTGTGAGTAAAAAAAGGAAGAACTCACTACCGAAGAGATCATCAACGAATGGTCCGTCGTCCGCGACGGGAAAGGCAACGGATTGGGCTTCGAGACAGGCTTCCTGACAGAGTACGACGGGTATCATTCGCATAAATAATGCGGCTGATGATGCATATGGAATATACAGAGAGGAACACTATGGATGAATACGGATGTGCTGCAGTGATACTGACAGCCGTTGAGATCGAGACTCAAAGTATAAGAAATCTGTTCGATGGGTGGAAGCCGGTCCCCAGCCCCGATGAGGGACAGTCATATTACAAGACTACCTTTACGAGGGATGGTAAGGAGCACACGCTGATCACTGCTCAGCAGAAGGTAATGGGCATGACCGCTGCCACTCTTCTTGCCACGAAAGCAGTCTATACCTTCAAGCCCAGATATCTGTGCATGTGCGGTATCGCCGCCGGTGTAGGTGAGGAGTCGAAGCAGATGTACGGTGATGTCATAGTTCCCGATCTGATCTGGGATTATTCCACAGGCAAGTTCGTCGGTTCGGATGAGTCGGAGATCAGATTCGGTGACGTTGGATTTCTTCCGAGACCTGTTTCGGTGAAGATTGATCCGGAACTGAAGGAAATAGTGAGTTCCACTCAGAATGACCCGGAAAACGAGTTCCATGTCCATCTAGGCCCTATGGCCTGTGGAAGCTCAGTGGTCGCCAATGCCGAAGTCGTGGAAAAGAGGATAAGATCACTGTTCCCCCATACTGTTGGACTCGACATGGAATCATACGCTATATACTACGTGGCGGAGAGTTGTCCCCGGCCCAGGCCCAAGGCCATAGTGATAAAGAGTATCTGCGATTTTGCCGACAGCAGCAAGTCCGATCAGTACCAGAAATTTGCCGCCTACACCAGCAGCGGCTATCTGAGATATCTTCTGGAGAACAAACTCCCCCTTTTGTGATTTTATCAACGGCATCTGTAAGACAAGCGAGGTGACAGTACAATGAAAAGATTTATCTTGAAGCAGGACTTTCTGGATATTTTCCCCCAGGCGCAGATCGGTGTGCTGATCTGCCGGGGGATCGACAACCACGTGAAGGATGAGGAAAAGTACGCCCCGTGGCTTCGGGAGTGCGAGGAGATCTCGGCTCAGTACACAGCCGATCCGGAGTTCACTTCAAACCCGGTGATCCGCGGCTGGCGCGACGCCTTCTACAAGTTCAAGACCAAGAAGGGTGCTCGCTGTTCGATCGAGGCGCTGCTGAAGCGGGTCGCAAAGGGCAATCAGATCGGCACCATCATTCCACTGGTCGACATCTATAACGGGATATCTTTGAAGTACGGCGTGCCCATCGGCGGCGAAGACATCGACAAGTTCGAAGGCGACATGAGGCTTACCATCGCCGAAGGCGGTGAGGACTTCGTGACCTACGGCAGCGGAGGAAAAAACGAACCGCCTTCAGAAGGGGAGGTCATCTACAGGGACGATTTCGGCGCGGTCTGTCGCTGCTGGAACTGGCGTGAAGCCGAGAGGACCATGCTGACGGAGGATACGAAAAACGCCTTCATGATCATCGAAGCTCACAACGAAGAAAGCGCCGCAAACATGGATGCGGCGCTGGAAGAACTGAAAGCTATGATCGAAAAGGAACTGGGCGGCACGGTGAGCAAACACCTGGCAACTGCACAGGACCCGGAAGTCGAGATTGAATGTTCCTAATCGCCCATAAGGAATCTCTTGTTTATCTTACCGTCGGATTCGGATCCGGCAGGCTGAGGCATGGCGGCCAGTTTCTCTTCGACTTCGTCGAAAAGTTCCGGGATGGTGACCCGGGAAGGATCGCCTTTGGAAACGAGAGTTGACGCGAAAGCATCGAAACGGTTCAGGAATCTCTGGGCCGTTTCCTGTTTATAGAGATTGCTCTGACAGATAACCACCAGATTGAAAGAATCCACCTTATCCAGGACGACACTGGACATATGGTTTGGCGAGAATACGATCTCGCTGTATTCGACTGGAAGCTCCGTCATCCCGATGTTCTTGAATACTCTGGCACTGCCCATTATCTGATCGGTCTCATAGAACAGGGAAAGCATTTCGTGAAGCCTGCCGGGGACGATCAGTTCGCTCCAGTTGTGGCTTCCGTGCTGTACATTTCCTATGGTTTGAGCCTTGATGTCATCGTAGAGCTCTGCCAGACTTCTGTAGCCGTCGAGCCTCATGGCGAGCGGCAGAAGTATGTACAGTCCGCCGACGGCCTCGTTACCGGCCTGGTCGGTCCTGTTGTGGAAGGCATAGGCGGTCATCACATCTTTGCTGTCGGTCGTCATGGCGAGGGCCAGCATCATGCAGATGTTGAAGAACTGGTTCCTGGTCACACCGGTGCTCTTTTCGAAAGATGCAACTTCCTCCTGGGTAATCCCGGTCGGCAGGGCGCATGTGGCCGTTCCCTTTTCGTCCAGATCGTGATCGTGATCGATCTCGAAGGTCCAGTCAGTATTGCCGTAGCGATCCAGGAAGTAATTCTCGTCCTTTTCGAAACCGTTCTCTTCCAGGGTATCTTCCCATCGCTGGATCGTAGAGTAGTATGTATCCAAGGGCAGGGGTTTGCCTTCGAAGGCATCGGCGATGCGCTGATACAGGATGCTCTTGGCCATGCCGTCGGTAGCTATGTGATGTCTGTTGATGTAGAGATAACCGCAGGACTCGGTCTCGAACATCCTGAAGTTGTACAGGTGGGTGTTGAGGATGTCCGTATGGATCCCCAGACCCTTTCTGATCTCTTCGAATTCGGCATCGGTCACGTGTTCGATATCGAGGACCGGGCATTTCTCCGGCATGTACTGCTGCTTCAGGTCGCAGTCCTCGTCGAAGTAGATCATGGTGGAACAGATCGGAGTGTTGCGGATGACTTCGTTCACCGCGTCGGTCAGTTTCCGGACATTACCTTTGTTTTCGATGCGGAACAGGGTCTGCAGGTTCCAGGTCGAATACTTCGGCTTAAAGAGGGAACTGTCCAGCATGTACAGCTGAGTGGGTGTGAGGCGGTGGGGCACCTTGCGGGCTTCCATCTCATACTCTTCAGGCGACATCACGGAGGCGGCGGTGATCCGCTTGGTATATATGGCGGCGATCCTCTCCGGCGTTATACCCGTATAGATGTCGGTGGAGCTCAACTGATCCCAGTCCAGATATACCAGGAGCTCCATGGCTGAGAGAGAGTCTCCGCCCAGCTCGAAGAAGTCGTCTCTGACGCCGACCTTCTCGATATCCAGAACTTCCTGGATCCCTTCGCATATCCTGGCCTCCAGTTCGTTCCTCGGTGCCACGTATTCAGCCCTGTAACTTGTCGTATCAGGCTTGGGCAGCGACTTCTTATCTATCTTGCCCGTGGCGAGGAGGGGAACTTCATCCAGCTTCATATAGTATGTTGGGACCATATAGTATGGAAGTACAGCGCCCAGTTTCCTCTTGAGTTCTATGACGTCGAACTGGATATCGTCGGTGTAGTAAAGGCAAAGGAATGCCTTGTCGTGATCCACGAATCCCTTGGCTACGCACCAGTCGATGCCGAGGATCTCCTTGGCGTGACGTTCGATCTCAGCCGGCTCCACACGGTTGCCGTTGATCTTGATCATGTCGTTGATCCTGCCCGCGATGGCGTAGTCGCCGTTCTCCAGCTTCCGGCCCAGATCTCCCGTGTGGAAGATGCCTCCACGGAGGGCTTCCTCCGTCGCTTCGGGCAGGTTGTTGTATTTTCTGAAATAATGATTCTCGAAGCAGATCTCTCCAACTTCTCCGTCTTCGACTTCGTTGCCATTTTCATCGAGGAGGTGGATCTGGATACCCTCGTAGTTGGGTTTGCCGATGGGAATATGATCGCCCTTCTCCTCGATCTTGTACTGAGCCACGACGAAGGCCGACTCGCTCATGGTGTAGTTGTTGATCAGGTCTGCGTTCTTTAGGGAGATCCCGTTAGGAGGCTCGCTCCCCGTGATGACACGCTTAAGATAGGGACCGTAATCGTCTCCCGCAGCTCTGATGACCGAGGGAGCCATGTGGGCGTCGGTGATCTTGTAATTAAGGAAGAACTGCTTCAGTTTTCTCGGATTCTTTATTATCTCCGTCGGGATTATGAAGAGTCTCATCCCCGTATATATCCCGTGGACGATGAACTTAAGCGCTGCCACGAAATTGAGAGGCGGGATCAGCCCGAAACGGCAGCCGCCTGCGTTCCACGCATCGACATAGGGTCTGATGGCCGTGAGCTGGATCATCTTGAGCTTCCCGTACTCGTGGACCACGCCCTTGGGATTGCCCGTGCTTCCCGAAGTGTAGACTGCGAAGCATGCATCGTGGGGGTCGGTGGGCTCGTAGCCTTCGAGGGGCTCTTCGGCCATGGCTTCGCCCCAGGTGTCGAGATCGATCTTGAGCCTGCAGGCGCAGTCGTTATAGATGTATTCGATACGCTCATCGGCGTAGTGACTGTCCACGACGGTGAATGCTGCACCGGCTTTGATGACACCCAGGATGGCCGATATGACCTGGACGCATCTGGGCATGCAGATCATGACGAAATCCTCCTTGCCGATGCCCTTGCCTTTGAGATAGGCGTAGACCCTGGAGGCCTCATCGTCGACCTCGGACCTCCTGCGCCCGTGGGTGGCGACCCCGTCGTAGGTGAATTTCCATTCCGGCATCTCGCTTACGTGCCGGTTCCATTCGTCGAGTATGTACGGGAAACTGTTGATTCTATCCAGATCCATTTTTCTCCCTCCTAATCGTTTATCGTATCGCTTCTCTGAATCGAATGATCAGATTGTTAAGCTTAAGCGTGTTCAGATATTTGACATCGTCGGCAAGTCCGTAGATCATCCTGATGCCGAAGTGGCTCTGCTTCTGTTCAGGGGTGATGCCCTTGACATAGGCCACCGGATCGAAATCTCTGCAGTCGTCTCTGAGCCTGAGGATCCACTCGTCCCCGTCTTTTCTCAGCTTGACGCTCATGTGGTGAGGCCTGCCGTCCTTGAATCCATGCCGTATTACATTGCCCGTCAGTTCCTCCACGGCAAGAGAGGTATAGTAGGCGATCCTGTCGCTTGCTCCGCGTTCCCTCATGTAGCAACCTGTTCTCTCCGAAGCTGCGACGGCGTCATTCATCGATGCGACGTCCATCTCGAGGGGCTCGATATCGCTATCGTACTCTGCAGGCAGCAGCATTATACGCTCGATGATCCCGCGACCTCTGGCCCTCCTGTTCTTCATGAGAGCGATGCCTCCGAAGACTATGAGCGTCAGCGCTTCTCCGAGAGGATATGCCAGCCACACGCCAATAAGCCCGATAGTATGGCCCAGCACAAAGGCAATCATGAAGGTGGAAACCAGACCGTTGAAAACCGCATAGGGTATAGTGATGGCCATCTTCATCGCCTGATAATAGGATCTCAGGCAGAAGTTGATGGAGAAGAGGATCGTGTTCAAGACGACGATCTTAAGGCCCGTCTCCGCATCGAGAAGCAGAGAATGATCCTTGAGGAACATTGAAACGATGCCTCCCGAAAATATCATGAAGGTGATGATGCAGATGGCGTTCACGATGACCGAATATATTACCGATAGTTTTATCAGCGTGATCAGATCCTGTTTGTCCTTTTCTCCCGAAAAGATACCGGTGAGTACCGACACGGCCGCCGACATTCCGGAACCTATAGCCATAGCCATATTCATGGAAGATGCGATAGCTGCATAGGCGGCGACCATCTGCATCCCTGCGATAGCCAGTATCAGACCGTTGAGGAGCATGGTAAGCACATTCCTGCAGCCCATGGACACAGCGTTAGGTGCACCGTAGACTGCCATATCCCTGATCATGGCGAGATCCGGCTTCACAGCTCCGATGGACAGCATGCTGCTCTTAGACTGTATGACCGGGATCATGACCATCAGAGCAACATAGAAGCTGATGGTCGTAGCCAGCGCCATACCGAACATCCCTCCGTGGACCAGAAGAACGTTGACAAAGTCTCCGAGTACATTGACGCCGGAGAGTATCACGATAGATGCAATAAGGAAGGGTCGCTTACCGATGATCTGCATGACGGGCATTGCCAGGACCACCAGGAAAATAGGCGGGATACCGATGGCATATGCCCTCATGTATTCCACGGCCATCTCGTGGACCTGCCCCTCTGCTTTAAGAGCCGTCGCGATAGGATTCGCCAGCACTATGATCCCTGCTGCGATGACGACGGCAACGAAAAATATCGTCCAGAAGCAGACCTTAAAAGCCCTCTCCATTTCGTCCATCTCGCCTTTGCCGAGTTTGGAAGAAAGCAGGGTAGATGTACCCACCGACATGGCCGAGGCGATGGCGGTTATGATCGTCAGAAATGGTGTAACGAGGCCATAAGCCGCCAGGGCACTGGTGCCCAGGAAGCTTCCCGTGACCATGCCGTCGATGATGTTGCCTACGATAGTCGTCACATAGGTGATCAGTTGTACCAGGAAGAATGTGAGAAAGATTTTCCTGATCATTCGTCTTGACTCCCTGCAGCTACTCTCTCATCTGCTCTCTTCATCAGTTCATCGATGGATGTTCCTGACGGATCGTCTATGTTCGTCAGTTCCTTGACGAAGGCATCATAGTACGCGCCGAACCTGTCGGCGGTCTCCCTCTTGTATAGATTCGTCTGATATACCAGTATGATCACAAACGCTTCCGAGGTATCGAGGATCTGTCCGATCATGTGATTCGGGAAAAACAGGCTGTACTCGAAGGGTGTCTCTTCGAGGCCGATTTCCTGGAATGATTTGATGCTGTCCATGATCTGCTCGGTCTCATAGGTCACGGAGTAGGCTTCGTGCATACGGCCGGGCAGAAGCAGTTCATACCAGTTGTGATTTCCGTGGCGTACATTTCCGATGGCCTGAGATTTGACATCCTCGAAAAGTCCCGACAGATTCCCGTAATTGTCCAGTCTTGCGGTCAAAGGCAACCACATGAGCAGTCCGCCCAGAGCACCATTGCTTGTATGATCTGTCCGATTGTGGAAAGTGTATGTCATCAATGTATTCCTGCTGTTGCTGCATCTGGCAAGAGCAAGCAGCATTCCGATGTTGAACAGCTGATTCCTGGTTACTCCGGTTTTCTTTTCGAATCCGGCGACCTCTTCCTGAGTGACGCTGGCGGGCTTTATCACGAATTCGGATTTCTTATCGTCCAGATCGTGATCGTGTTTAAGTTCATAGGTCCAGTCAACATCTCCGTAGCGTTCCTCGAAATACTTTCGATCTCTTTCGAATTCATCGTCTTCAGTCGTGTCTTCCCATCTCTGGATCGCCGAATAGTATGTATCCAAAGGCAATTCGTTGCCTTTGTACGCATCCGCTATACGCTGGAACAATATGCCCTTGGCCATACCGTCCGATGCGATATGATGCATACTGACCAGCAGATATCCGCAGGTCTCCGTTTCGAAGAGTCGGAAGGTGTATAAATGACTGTTGATAACGTTCGTAGGCGTTCCCAGGTTCTTTCGGATAGTTTCGAATTCCGCATCAGTCACATGCTCGATCTCAACTACCGGGTGGTTCTCCGGGACGTAGCGCTGCATAAGTTCGTTGTCTTCGTTGAAGTCGATCATGGTGGAGCAGATCGGTGAGTGGACGATCACTTCATTGATAGCGTCCCTAAGCCCCTCTATGCTTTCCTTGCTGGTGATCTTGAAGAAGCTGAATATGTTCCAGGTCACACCCTTAGGCTTGAACAGGGAGCTGTCCAGTATGTATGTCTGGGTTTCCGTGAGGCGATGAGGCGATTTCCTGGCCTCCATCTCAAACTCTTCCGGTGTCATGGTGGAAGCCGCAGAGATCCTCCTGGTATAGAGCGCTGTTATCCTTTCGGCGGTGATCCCGTTGTAGATGTCCGCAGAGCTCAACTGATCCCAGCCCAGATATACCTGCAGTTCCATGGCGGCAAGAGAGTCTCCACCCAGTTCGAAGAAGTCATCCTTGATACCAACGTTTTCTATGCCAAGCACCTCTTCAAATCCCTTGCAGAGCTTCTTCTCCATCTCGTTCCTGGGCGCCACGTATTCGACCCGATAATTGGCCGTATCAGGCTTCGGCAGGTTCTTCTTGTCGATCTTGCCATTGGGGAGCATCGGGACATCATCCAGTCTGACGAAGTAGGTCGGCACCATGTAGTAGGGAAGAACGGCTCCAAACTGCCTCTTGACCTCTATCACATCGAAGGTGATATCATCGGTGTAGTAAAGGCAAAGGAAAGCTTTGTCATTATCGACGAAACCTTTGACCACGCACCAGTCGATGCCCAGTATTTCCTTAGCGTATCTCTCGATCTCCGCCGGCTCCACACGGTTGCCGTTGATCTTGATCATGTCGTTGATCCTGCCGGCGATGACATAGTTGCCGTCCTCCAGTTTCCTGCCCAGGTCTCCCGAATGGAAGATGCCTCCGCGGAGAGCCTCCTCAGTAGCTTCGGGAAGGTTGTTGTATTTTCTGAAATATGGATTCTCGAAGCAGATCTCTCCGACCTCGCCATCCTCCACCTCGTTGCCGTTTTCGTCGAGAAGATGGATCTTGATCTCGTCGTAATTGGGCATCCCGATGGGGATGTGTTCACCTTTTTCCTCGATCTTGTACTGAGCCACGACGAATGCCGATTCGGTCATGGTGTAGTTGTTGATCAGATCTGCGTTTTCAAAGGCAATGCCGTTTGGCGGCTCACTTCCCGTGATCACGCGTTTGAGCTGAGGACCGAAATCATCCCCCGCAGCACGTATGACCGATGGCGCCATATGTGAGTCCATAATATTATGATCCCGATAATACTGTTTAAGCTTCTTCGGGTTCTTTATGATGTCTGTCGGGATGATGAAGATCCTCATGCCCGTGTAGATGCAGTAGATGATGAACTTGATCGCCGCTACGAAGTTTAATGGCGGGATCAGACCGAAGCGACAGCCGCCGGACTGCCACGTTTCTTCATAGGGCTTGATGGCCGTAAGCTGGATCAGCTTGATCTTGCCGTACTCGTGGACTACGCCCTTGGGATTACCGGTACTTCCCGAAGTGTATACGGCGAAGCATGCATCGTGTGGATCTGTGGGTTCATAGCCTTCAAGAGGCTCGTATGACATCATCTCGCCCCAGGTGTTCAGATCGATCTTGAGTTTGCAGCTGCAGTCATTGTAAATAAAATCGATACGTTCATCCGAATAGTGGCTGTCCACTATGGTGAATGCAGCTCCTGCTTTGAGGACGCCCAGCATGGCCGAGATCACCTGAGTGCCTCTTGGCATACAGATCATGACGAAATCCTCCTTGCCGATGCCGTTGTCTTTGAGATAGGCGTAGACCCTGGAGGCCTCATCGTCAACCTCAGATCTTCTTCGTCCGTGGGTGGCAACTCCATCGTAAGAAAACTTCCACTCCGGCATTTCCCTCACGTGCCGATTCCACTCGTCGAGAATATACGGGAAACTGTTGACTTTGTTCAGATCCATGGTTTCTTCCTTTCCGGCGTCGATGACGTCAATGCGATTCCAAATCAGTCATAGTTAATAAAAATCCTGTACAGTTCATTATACTAAATCCAAGGCTATCTGACTACTGCACACGCGGCGAGACTTTATATAGACGGATCAAAGGAGTATAATAGCACGAATAGGGGAACAGCACGTAGATGAAGACGATCGGCCAAAAAACGATTTCAGCATACAACGGTAGAAAGGATATATGGCAAAAGGAGAGAACGGAAAATCTCAATCGCAAATAATAACTTCGGACAGGTACCTTGTTCATTATGGCAAAGGTGGATTTACGTTTTATCTTATCCTGCTTTTTGCGGTGTTCGCGTTTACAACTGTTTACTTCATAAGGCAGGGGATGTCCGATCCCTTCTTTGGAACGATATTTATCCTTTGTGAATGGGCCTTTTTTGGCCTTTTCTGCCTTATAGGATATCTTTCCGGCATGTACACCAGAGAGTATTTTATAAAGGCCGATGGAAATGGCGTGACCATCAACGGACGCAGGCCACAGTTCATCCCGTGGGAAGATATCGCCGGGTTCGAAACGTACTCATCTTTTGGTCGCGATTATCTGGGCATCAGGATCCTCGATGAAGAAAAATACACCGGAAACAAAACGACCTTTGGCAGACTCATGTTGAAACAGCGGAAGTTCTTCAGCGACTGTCTGTTCGAGATAGATTTCAATTCTGCAAGTGAAAGTCTTTATGAGGTGCTTCCCGAACTGGAGATGCGCCTTGGAAGGTATGGCAGAAATGTCTCGGCGTCACGTAGCCATAGCGGGCATAATGAAAGTTCCGGAAGCAAAGGCGACTCTCAACGTGAAATCGTTGCCTTTGCAGACAGGGTCGTCCAAAAGGCAAAGGCTCTCGTCATAGGATTGATAGCTGTAAACATCCTGGTCTTCGCTGCGAATCTTTTTATCTCCAATCACTGCTGGATCGTAGTGGACTTCCAGACCCTTGCAGTCCTGTTCAAAAACGGCGACCTGGGCACACTGTGGATGCCCGGAGGAATGCTGACCCTTTCGGAACTTCTCTGGGATGGTCCCATGTATGACCTGGGACAGATCGTGTTCGGCCTCGATACGGGATCCATTCTCGAGGGGCACCACCTGTACGGGATGTTCACCTATGCCTTCTTCCATGCAGACATCATTCATCTCCTATAAAAAGTCAAACAGTTTTAAGCTGTCAGCTTTGGTTCTTCTCGTATCATTAACGCCGGATTGAATTCTTCCTGATTATTCAGCATTGCAAATACGATTCTTGCTACTTTCCTGGTCAGA
>Ga0256406_1005089_pt1 | contig 14368 bp, 10 predicted proteins | sample RumenRJG_03DNA_FD_185986 | JGI IMG/M metagenome (GOLD analysis project Ga0256406, IMG submission 185986) | Bovine rumen microbial communities from Lethbridge, Alberta, Canada - RJG_03 | ecosystem: Host-associated > Mammals > Digestive system > Stomach > Rumen | place: Canada: Alberta | collected...
ATTTTTCCAGACGCTGTGGTTTGCGATGCTCTTTATCGCGGGCGTCACTAGCGCCATTTCGATTATCCAGCCGCTGATCAGTTTCTGCGAAGATGACTTGAAGTTTAGCCGCAAGGGCTCCATTACCGCCACCGGTACCGTGACCTTCTTGGGAGGCCTTGTGGGTATTTTCGGCCTTGCTGCAGGCGCGGTCGACGAGCTCGACTTCTGGGGCGGAAGCTTCTTGCTCGTGGTTCTCGGCACGATTCAGGCATTCATCTTCTCGTTCGTGCTCGGTCGCCGCAAGTCCGACGTGATTGGCGAGGACGGCAAGCCGGAATGCGAAGCTTTCGCCTTGATGAACGACGGCGCCGCCTTGAAACTTCCCCGTTTCTTTAGGCCGATCATTATGTACGTGTGCCCGATTTATCTGGCCGTCGTGCTGGTCGCCTGGATTATTCACGACGGCATGGGCGTGCTCTTGTTAAGCAACGTTCCAGCCGATGCCAAGGTGACGTTCCTCGGTAACGAATTCTCGCAGATTGGCTTTACCTGGGGCGTTCGCGGATTCCTGCTCGCCCTCGTGGTGCTTTTGAACATTGCCATCTACTACGCCTGGAAGGTGAACGGCCCGGCCAGAAAGACAACCGTTCTCCACAAGCAGAACATGACTGTCGGCGATTCCGACAACGAGGAGGCATAACATGGAATTTTCTACTAGCGGCCTGATTTTTATGGTCCTTTCGTGGGCCGGCATTATCGGGATGTGCACCTTCTGCTTCTACAAGGTGTTCAAGAAGAAATAATTTTTGAGATTTTATGAAACTTACGAAATACCAAAGTTCTATCGCGTATCTAATCTTTGTTTTCTGTAGCATTTTTGTGCAAATGGGCTTGTTTGTCCATTTCCAGCGGTGGCTATCGTTCTCGTTCGAGGGGTCCGCCTTCTGGTGGCGCAGCATGCTATTGCAGGTAGCCATTTTTGCACCGAGCATCTTTATGCTCCCGGCAGCGAGCTACTTTGCAGGCCGATTCCACAAGGGTCACGTCATGGCGTGGTCCTCGGTGGGAATGCTTGCCTCGGTAATTGCAGTCGTCGTCTGCTACGTGGCGGGCGCCGAATGGGTTGCCTACGGGCTTCTTGGCTTGTACGGTATTTTTCTTGCAGTACTCAGTCCGGCAAAGCTTGGCATTATGAAAGAGATGGTCGAAAGCGAGGACTTGGTCAAGATTAACTCTTGGTACATGGCCCTTTCAGTGCTCGGCACCGCGACCGCGGCCTTCTTTGCTATGGGACTTTCGGGCAGGCCCGATTCCCCCGTAAGCATTGACCTTACATTGTGGATTTACCTTGGCTTGAGTGTCGTGACAACCATTGCCGGTTTTTGCATCAAGGTCGGCGAAAGGCACGACAACTTAAAAATGCGCTCCCCCATGCGCAATTTCTCGGCTACTTGGAGCCACCCGATTGTACGCCTTTCGATTCTCGGTCTTGCCGCCTTCTGGGGCGTGACTCAGATTTTCTTGATTTTGATTCAGAACATGGCCGACATGCTGAACACCGCCGTGATTCCGGTTTCCATGTTCATCGTGACCGCCGGCTACGTGATTGGCGCCTTCTCTGCAAGCAAGGCATCTAAGGGCTTTGTGGAAACAGGGCTTATTCCCTTCTCGGCAGCAGCATCCGCCATTACCATGTTCGCGCTTCCGCTGGTACAAAACGGATGGGTTCAAGCGATTCTATATGGTGTAATCGGTTGGTGTGCCGGTTCTGCCTTCGTGATTCTGCGTACCGTGATTCAAAGCTTTACGCGCCCCGATACCGCAGGCCGTATTCACGCCGTGGCAAACGCAATTCAGATGGCATTGCTCGTGCTGATTATGGGCGGCCAGACTTTGCTCTTGATCTTTACACCGATTACGCTTGATTACTGCTTCATGATTTTGGCAGTGATTCTTGCGCTCTGCTTTATTGCAAACCTCAAGAACAATCCGATGGCCCTGTTGCGTGCAGCGCTCCGCTTTGCTTTCTTCTTTGTATTCCGCTACAAAGTGAAGGTGATGGGCGTGCAGAACATTCCTGAATCGGGTCCGGTTCTTTTGGTGGGTCCGCACTTCAGCTTTATCGACTGGGCGGTACTCCAAATTGCAAGCCCAAGACCGCTCCGCATCGCAAGCAACCGCAACACCTTTGCCGACTGGTACCAGCGCTGGTTCTTCCACGGAAACTTCTTGATTAGCATTAACCGCCGCGATCCGGCGCCCGCTATGGAAGAAATCCACAAGGCACTTTTGAACGGTGAAGCCGTCGTGATTTTCCCGGAAGGCGAAGTGTCAAAGACTCCGTTTGTGTCGACCTTTTCGCTGGACTATTCCAAGGCAATTGAAGGCACCGAAGCTCCGATTATCCCATTCTACATTCAAGGTCTTTGGGGCAGCCGCTACAGCCACGCCAGCGAAAGCGTGAACCGCCCGCAGTCCTTCAACCGTATCATCAGCGTCGGTTTCTCGAAGCCACTACCGACGAACGCGACCGAGAAAGAAATCCGCCACGACCTGGAACTTTTGGATACCGACATTTGGAACATTGCCATGGACCATTCCGCTTCCATTGTTCCGCTGTGGTTCAAGGCCATGCGCAAGCGTCGTAGCCGCATGATTTTGATTGACCCCGCCGGCAACCATGTGAACGGTTACGGAATGATTCGCCTGTGTCACTACCTCGGTAAAGTGATCAAGTCTGCCACCAAGAACGACAAGAACGTGGGCTTCATGATGCCCACCAGCCGCGACGCCGCTCTCGGCATCATGTCTATTCTCGGTACCGGCAAGACGACGGTGAACCTGAACTACTCCGCTCCGGTGGATACGATTCTCGGATGCATCGAGAAGGCCGACCTTACCACCGTGGTTACGACCCGCCCCTTCTTCGACAAGCTTTGCGGCAAGAATCCGGCCTTCGGCCAGATTGCCGGCAAATGCCAGATGATTTATCTGGACGAAGAAGAAGCCAAGATGTCGACGGTTTGCCGTTTTGTTTCGGCATTCATTATCCGTGCGTGCCCGGCCGCCATTTTGCGCCGTCTGTGGTTTACCTCGGCTAAGCTCGAAGACGACGCCGTGATTCTGTTCAGCTCGGGTTCCGAAGGCACGCCGAAGGGTGTTGAACTCACCCATAAGAACGTGATTTCCAACGCCCAGCAAGGCGACCACATTATCAAGCTGCGCCGTACCGACGTAATGACCACCTTGCTCCCGCTATTCCATTCCTTCGGCTTTACCATGACCTTCATGATGCCGCTGCTGGATGGCGTGCCCATGGTGCTTTGCCCGGATCCGACGGACATCAAGACGCTCGCCCGCGTGTGCGCCCAGTACAAGACCACAATTATGATGGGTACACCCACGTTCCTGCGTGCTATTGCCATTAACCGCTGGGTTCACCCGATGTGCTTGGATTCTCTGCGCTACATTATTGCCGGTGCCGAAAAGCTCCGCCCCGAAATGCGCGAAACCTTCAAGCTCAAGTTCGGTAAGGATGTTTACGAAGGCTACGGTTGTACGGAACTCACTCCGCTTGCCACCTTGAACGCCCCGAACGTATTGCTGGACGACTTCTTGACCATGGAAAAGTGCAGCGACAATTCCAGTATCGGTATGTCGGTACCGGGAGCTATTTGCGCGATTATCGATCCGGAAACCAACGAATTCTTGCCGCAGGGTGAAGAAGGCATGTTAGTGGTGACAGGCCCGCAGGTGATGAAGGGTTACTTGAAGGACAAGGAAAAGACCGACGCCGTGGTCATCAACATCGATGGCCGTCGCTGGTACAAGACTGGCGACAAGTGCACCATCACTCCGGACGGATTCGTACAGATTCTCGGCCGCTACAGCCGCTTTGCCAAGCTCGGTGGCGAAATGATTTCGTTGACGGCCGTGGAACTGCGCATTGCAGAATCCAAGGTCATGGAAGATTGCGAATTCGCCGTTACAGCCGTACCCGATTCCGCCAAGGGCGAAAAGATCGTGCTCCTGGTCAAGGGCAACGTGAACGCCGAAGACGTTTCTCGCAACCTCCGCAAGGCAGGCATTCCGCCGCTCATGCAGCCGGGCGCCGTATTTGTGGTAGACAACATTCCGAAGCTGGGTTCCGGCAAGTGGGACTTCAACGGAATGAAGAAGATGGCCTTGGAGCTAGTCGAAAAGAAAGCATAAGTTCCCATTAAAACAGCAATTACACGGCAATTTATACAGAATGTGTAAATTGCCGTTCTTTTTTGCAGATAAAATTGTATATTAATGGGGCGAAAAAAGAGCAAGGAGTCTATATGGAACAAATCGTTAAAAAAGTTAAAGAACTGGGATTGACGCTCCCCAAGTGCCCCGCACCGCTCGCCGCCTATGTACCTGCCACTCGTAATGGTGACACCATTTATGTTTCGGGCCAACTGCCCTCGATTAACGGAGATTTCTCTGCATTCTGCGGCTCCGTCCCGACAGAAGTTTCTGTTGAAAAGGCCGCCGAAGGCGCCGCCATCTGCTTGATGAACAATATTGCCGCTGCAGCAACACAGCTTGAAGAAGGCGAAACCCTTAGACTCGTGCAGATGCAAGGCTTTGTGCAGTCTGCCGCCGGATTCCACGAACAGCCCGCCGTACTGAACGGCGCCAGCGAACTTGCCGTGAAGATTTTTGGCGAAAACGGAAAGCACGCCCGTACGGCAGTGGGCGTATCGAATTTGCCCAAGAATGTGGCAGTCGAAATCAGCTGCACGTTCCAAGTTTTAAAGGCAGAAGCCAAGTTCAACGGCCGTTACGGCTGGATTGAAGGCTAAAAAAGTCATTTTTTCATAAAAACTACCCTTTTCAAGACCCTTTCGTCCTCCGAAAGGGTCTTTTTATTCAAACTTCACCACAAAAACGCACGATTTACTTTATCCAAAATTCAAAATTTTACAAACTTACATCAAAAACACACCGATTTTCAGAGACACAAACAAAGATTTTTTCAAAAACAGGTCAAAAACAAGCAAACTTTTTAGAACACAAGGTATAAAAAATCACAACTTTTCAAAAAATCTTAAAAATTTTCGGATATTTTAGAGAAAATCTCTTGCCACTAGGGGGTATTCGTTCTATATTTCAGCCATATTTTTAAAACAAGAACCTAATTTAGATAGGAAAAGTTATGGCAAATTCTCCATTAAGTGGCGCAGAGGTGATTATCGAATGCCTCAAGCGCGAAGGAATTGATACCATTTTCGGTTATCCCGGTGGATCGGCCATCCCGATGTTCGATGCCATTCTGGATTCCAATATTAAAGTAGTATTGACCCGCCACGAACAGGGTGCTACCCACATGGCCGACGGTTACGCTCGCCAGACCGGCAAGGTCGGCGTCGCTCTCGTCACTTCTGGTCCGGGCGCCACCAACACCTTTACCGGTATCTATACCGCCCTTATGGATTCTAGTCCGATCGTGGTTCTTGCCGCTCAGACGACTACTCCGAACTTGGGCAAGGACGCCTTCCAGGAATGCGATACCAGCGGTATGACATTTGCCGCCGTGAAGCATTCTTACTTGGTGAAGGACTCCAACGACTTGCCGCGCATTATGAAGGAAGCCTTCCACATTGCACGCAGTGGCCGTCCGGGCCCCGTGCTTATTGACTTGCCGAAGGATGTGACTGCAGGTCCCTGCACCGCACCGTTCACCGACAAGATGGACCTTCCTGGTTACAAGATCCCGAGCTACGCTTCTACTGAAAGCGTCGAAAAGGCAGCTGAATACTTGAAGAAATCCAAGAAGCCGCTCTTGCTCGTGGGCCATGGTGCCATGATTTCTGGCGCTAGCCGCCAGGTGAAGGAACTCGCCGAAAAGCTGAACGCTCCCGTGTGCTGTACCTTGCTCGGCCTCGGCACCTTCCCGACTGACCATGAACTTTCTCTCGGTATGCTCGGCATGCACGGCACCGTGTACGCCAACAAGGCCGTTCTCGATTGCGACTTGATTCTTTCGATTGGTAGCCGCTGGGACGACCGTATTACCGGTAAGCTTGACGTTTTCTGTAAGGACGCCATCAAGATGCACATCGACATCGACCCCGCCGAAGAAGGCAAGGTGTTGCAGCCGGATGTGTTCATGTGCGGCGATGCAAAGCTCGTTCTGGAACAGCTCTTGCCGCTCGTGGGTAAGCTCGACACCGCCGAATGGGTGAAGACTTGCCAGTCTTGGAAGAAACGCTTCCCGCTGACCTACCCGAAGCAGGGCGGTCTCCGCATGCAGCATATTGTTCAGACTGTTAGCGACCTTACTCAGGGCAAGGCCATTGTCACGACCGACGTGGGCCAGCACCAGATGTGGGTGGCGCAGTTCTTCCACACCAACTATCCGCGCCAGCTCCACTCCAGTGGCGGCGCAGGCACCATGGGCTTTGGCCTTCCGTCTTGCATTGGCGCCGCTTTCGGCAACACGACCGGTTGGCCGGTGGTGACCTTCTGCGGTGACGGGGGATTCCAGATGACCGAAGCAGAACTTGCAACGGCCGCTATTCACAAGCTTCCCATCAAGATTTTCGTGATGGACAACAAGTACCTGGGCATGGTGCGCCAGTGGCAGGACATGTTCTACGACAAGCGTTACAGCTGCGTGGACATGAAGGGCAACCCCGACTTCGTGAAGCTCGCTGAAGCCTACGGCATTCTCGGTCTGCGTATCAAGCGTAGCGCCGACGCCGAACGCGTGATTCAGAAGGCTTTGGAATACAACGAAGGCCCGGTGCTCATCCACTGCGAATGCGAAAAGGAAGACAACGTGTTCCCGATGATTCCGGCCGGTGCTCCGATTACGAGCATGATTACCGAACAGCCGAAGACTCAACTTGAAAAGCCCACGGGATCGACCTAAGGAGATAAGCCATGTTAAAGGATAAAGCACATTCTATTAGTTTGTTAGTTGCAAACCGCCCGGGCGTGCTCGTGCGCATCGCCCTCGTGTTCTCCCGCCGTGGTTACAACATCGATTCCCTGGTGGTCTCCCCCACGCTCGACCCGAACTTCAGCCGCATGAACATCATCGCTCACGGCAATCCCGAGATCTTGATGCAGATTATCAAGCAGCTCGAAAAGCTCGTGGACGTGGTGCAGGCCAAGGACCATACCGATACCGACGCCGTGGAAAAGGAACTCGCACTGATCAAGGTGCGTTGCACTCCGGACCAGCGTACCGAAATTCTGCAGCTTTGCGACCACTTCCACGCCAACACCGTGGACATGACCGCTACTTCGATGATCATCCAGATCACCGGAAACAGCCAGAAGGTCGACACGCTCAAGAGCCTGTTGCAGAAGTTCGAAATCGTCGAATACATTCGCACGGGTAAGGTCATCATGCTCCGCGGCGAAGACCAAACGTAGTCTTGGTTTTCCTCAGAGACCGCTCGGCATTCATGCCAAGATTTCAAGAAATCCGCTCCAAAAGGGCGGATTTCTTTGTATTAAGTCACAGTTTTTTGCAGATTGGATTTTCTTGTAGAAATCGAAGGCTTGTTTATATATATTTTGATCAGAAGGAAGGAGTTCTGCTATGAAAATCGAGAAGAAAATCGTCAAAAACAGCGCGAAGCTAAGCATTGCCGCCAAAAGCGCCATTGCAGCCTCGTTCGGTATTGCAGCAGTCGCATTGACAGCTTGCGAAGAAAGCGCCACTGCCGCGTCCCCCGCTCAAGATCCTGAAACAGGAGCTCCCGAAAACGAAACTCCGAGCAGTTCAAGCGTTGTCGATATTCCGCTGAGCCACGAGGCTCTTAGCAGTTCGGCCGTTGAAGCACTGTCGTCTGCCGCAGAACCAGATTTTCCTCCTCAAGCTGGAGTCATTCCTCCAGACGATCTCTACCCAGAATCCAGCTCTTCTTCTGAAGTTAAGCCACTGAGCAGTTCATCTTACGATGAACCGTATCCGCCTCCTGAAGCAGGCGTTATCGAAGCTCCCGATGAAAGCGACTTCGAAAGCAGTTCTTCTTCGGAAGTAAAAGCGCAAGAAAGCTCTTCGAGCGAAGCAGAACAACCCTCTAGTTCGTCCGTCGATATACATGAAGTATGCCCGGACAACGACCCGTTCTGCATCCAGGTTCACATGTGCAACAACGAAGATGGCTGCATGGTCGCAAGCATGGTATCCACTTACGAACGATTCGATACCGCCGGATGAATTTAGTTCTATGCCTTACGGAACAGTGCAACTTGCGCTGTTCCTATTGTTATTATAAGGACACGCAATCTGCCCGTCATAACGTAATGGACGACGAAACGCTCGAACAGGCAATTCGCGTAGGGCTAGAACGCAGCCTGTTTTTCAAGCAGGCTTATTTGAACATTACCTTTTTCGGCGGCGAGCCGTTATTGCGCAAAGACGCCATTTTCAAAGGAGTAAACCTTGCCAAGGCTTTTCTTGCCGAGGCCATAGACAAAGGCGAAGCACCCAGCAACTTTAAGCTCAACTTTGCCGTCAACACGAACGGAACGCTCTTTGACGATTCATTCTTTGATTTTTGCGAACGCGAACATTTTCGCATTTACCTTTCGCTCGACGGCCCGGATTACCACCACAACATCGCACGCCGTACCATAAACAACTGCGGCAGTTTCAAGGACATCAAGAAGCACATTCCGCGATTCGTCAAGTTAGGCGCAGTTGCCCTAAGCACCGTGACGCGAGCCCACATCGAGACCTTAGCAGAAAGCGTCAAGTGGCTGCACGAGCAAGGATTCAGGAGCCTTACCACCAGTGTTGACTTTGACGGCAAATGGACCGGTGAAGATTTTGACAGGCTCGCCTTACAATACCAGAAGATGGCCTTGTACTGGAAGGAATGTCGCGAAAAAGGCGACAAGATGTTCTTGGGCACGATTCAAGACAAAATAAAGCTGTACCTTTCAAATTTGCGATACAGGCAATATTCTTGCCACGTATACAACGGCGCCATTGGCGTTGCAACCAACGGCAATATGTTCCCGTGCACGAGGTTCATTACCTCGAACGAGAACCCTCCTTACTTACAAGGTAACATTTTCACCGGCTTTGACGAAGAAGCCTGCGAACAAATTAGACAGTTCCTGGACAACGACAAAAAAGAATGCGAAGGTTGTGACATACGCTACCGTTGCTGCGCACACGAATGCGCCTGCACTTCTTTTTACAGCACCGGTTCTATCGAAGGCGTATCGCCTGAAGTCTGCACGCACGAACGCATGCTCGCACAAATCTGCGACAACTTAATGATTAAAAACTTGGATTAGAAGCCGAGAACGGCTTCGGAGATCTCGTTGGCTTCGTCGGAATAATCGTCGGCGTAGTCCGGATTGAATTCTCCCCAGCCATCGCTGACGCCGCAACCCACGCCCACATCCAAAGAAGACCATTTGAAGGCGCCGTACACGCGTTCAAAGCGATCCATCAAGTCGGCAAAGAAATCTTCAGGGAGTTCATCTTCGATGAGTACGGAGCCGTCCATTGCCAAGAGTTCGCCTTCGGGCAATTCTTCGAAGCGGCATTCGTATTCATCCATCATGACATCGTCTACCGAGTACCACTCGCCCGAATCTTCGCTGGGCAGGTCCATTTCAGGATACTGCTCCATCAGGGCATCATAAACGGCGGAAAGTTCATCGGTAGTTCCGACGAAGCGCATCAGTATTCGACAATTCATAGAATCTCCATTCTTCAAGTAAATATAGCCGTTTTTGAATATAAAACAGGAATTCAACCTCAGAATGAACCAAAAACACCCCAAAACAGCCAAATCGAAACTTTTTGTACCGCAACATAGCCCCAAATCACACAAAAAACGTAGAAATAAGAAAATAATAATAAAATTTTCAGTTATCCCCTTGTCAACACCCTCGAATTTTTATATCTTATGAATCAGAACTCTTTGTTCTCCTCCTAACCCCCAAAAAACTAGTCCGGCTCTGCTGGGCTAGTTTTTTTATGGATTTTGCCGAAAAAAGCAAAAAAAGCTAAATTTTGGGCATTATGAAAAAGTCAGTACCTATTACGCTGCTCACCGGCTACCTCGGAGCCGGAAAAACCACCCTTCTCAATTTTGTTCTCAACAACCAGCAAGGTTACCATGTCGCCGTCATCGTGAACGACATCGGTGAAGTGAACATCGACCAGACGCTCATCGAAAAGGGCGGAAACATTACTAAAGAAGACTCCGGCAAGGTGGTGCCGCTGTCGAACGGCTGCATTTGCTGCTCCCTGAAGACCGACCTTTTGGAACAAATTGCCGAACTTCTGGAAATGAACAAGTTCAACTACATTTTGATTGAAGCGAGCGGCATTTGCGAACCGATTCCTATCGCACAGACCATTTGCATGGCCGGAGCCCAGCTCCAGAGCCGTGACGGTCGCCCGCTCCCCTGCCATCTGGACAACATTGTGTCCGTTGTTGACGTGGCTCGCCTCGCTGACGAATTCGCCGGCGGACAGAAATTGCTCGACAAGGATCTCGAAGAAGAAGACATCGCCAACCTGCTCATCCAGCAAATTGAATTCTGCAACACGATTGTGATGAACAAGGTTGATAGTTTGTCTAAAACCGACCTTGAACATGTGAAGGCCGTGGTTCGCGCCTTGCAGCCCGACGCCAAGATGATCGAGACGAATTACGGCAAGGTCGAAATGAAGGATATCTTGGACACCAAGCAATTCGACTTCGAAAAGGTCGGCAACTCCGCCGCCTGGGCCAAGGAACTCATGAAAGAAACGTCGCCCGAAGACGAAGACGACGACCACGACGAGCATGAGCATCACCACCATGATCACGATGACGACGATCATGACGAACACGAACATCATCACCACGACCATGATGACCACGACCATGAAGATCACAGCCACTGCGACCATGAACATGGCGTGTGCCATTGCGGCCACCACCACGACAAGGATCATCCGCATGGTGACGAATACGGCATCAGCACGTTTGTGTACGAACGCCGCCGCCCGTTGATTCGTGAACGCTTTGAAGTGTTGCTTGACGACTACCCGACTAGCATTATCCGCACCAAGGGTCTCGTGTGGTTCGAAGATGAACGCGACAACAGCTACCTGTTCGAACAAGCCGGCAAGCAGGCTTCGGCCCAGAATTTCGGACCTTGGTTCGCCAGCGAAAGCGAAGCAGAACAGAAGCGCATTCTCCGCGAAAATCCGGACTTGCTCAAGGTATGGGACGAAAAGTACGGCGACCGCATTATCCGCCTCGTCTTCATTGGCCAGCACATGGACAAGAAGAAGATTATCGCTGCGATGGACAGCTGCTTGGGCGAGTAAATACCGTTCGGCTCTATATCATTCGCAAGAATGTGATATCGCCTCACTCTCGCCTCCACGACTCGTTAATACGTGTCGCTTGAGGCTCACGAAACTGACCGTTCGGCTCTATCTCTATCGCATAATTTCGCCCCGACTTTGTCGGGGCGTTTTCATTTAAAGGCTTGATTCGAATTCGGCGAGGAAGCCGCGGCCTTGTTCCCATTCGCGAAGGTCGGAATCGGAATTGATGTGGCCGAGAGCGCCGGCATTGTAGACTTTGACGCCCCATGCATTCGCAAAGAACAGCGAACGTTCCATGGTGACGAACGGATCGTTTTCGCTGGCCACCACACAGGCGGGAATCGGCAACTTTTCAAGTGGCATGGGAGCAAAGCTCTTGATGACGTCTATATTGTCAACATCGCTCGGAGAAACGAGGAATGCCCCCTTGACGTGCGCAGGCACGCCTCCGCACGAAGCGGCCTTTAAAAGCCAGTTTACGGTGGTGCAAACGCCCAAACTGTGAGGAATCAGGATTGTATCGCCCTTCAAAGCGCGAATGGCCTTATCGAGAGTTTCTACCCATTCGCCCTTTTCAGGATTATCCCAGCAGCGTTGTTCCACACGAGTAGCATTGGGCAAGCTCTTGGCCCAAAAAGTTTGCCAATGTTTCGGTCCAGAATTATTCAAGCCAGGTACAATCAGATAGTTCATCTCGTATTCTCCGTTTTATTCCCTATAAAAATAGTATAAAAGAAGCTTAAGCGAAACTTAAGCCTCTTCTATTTATGTCTATGGCGCAATTTTAAAGAGATGCAACTTTCGCCTTAGCATCGGCCATGGCGCGGACCACAAGGGACGCGCCATTTGCGCAGTCACCGACTGCGTAAATGTGGCGAGCCGGGTCCGGAATGATCGCGGTACGCGGCGTCAGCTGGAGGCCCAGATCGTTCACGATGCCTTCGGCCGGGACCCCGGTGAAGCCCATGGCGAGCACCACCAAGTCCGTCTCGATGACTTCGGTAGAATTCGGAACTTCAGCAGGCTTGAGCGGGCGCCCCTGCGGGGACATTTCCCATTCCACGCGGACAGCTTCGACGCCTGCGACGCGGCCATCTTTCACGATGAACTGCTTGGAAGACACATTCCAGCGGCGTTCACCACCTTCGTGCTGGGCGTAGCTGGTACGCAGCATGTACGGCCAATCCGGCCACGGAGTGGACGGGGAACGTTCCTCGGGCGGCTTGGGCATGAATTCCACCTGGAGCACGCTTTCGCAGCCTTCGCGTATTGCCTTACCGACACAGTCGTTACCCGTATCGCCACCGCCAATCACCAGAACCTTGCGGCCCTTGGCGCTGAACTTTTCAGGATTCGTTTCGCCGGGCTTATTTGCACCGTGCAAGAAGTCGAGCGCGAGGAAAATTCCTTCGGCTTCGCGGCCCGGGATTTTCAAGTCGCGGGCGTTCGGCGTACCGATAGCGAGGAAGACTTCGTCAAAATTCTTGTGGATGTATTCCGCCGAAATGTCCTTGCCGATTTCGGTGCTGCAAACGAACTTGATGCCGGCTTCTTCGAGGAGCTTGACGCGACGATCGATGACCGACTTGTCGAGTTTCCAGTTCGGAATACCGTAACGCAGGAGGCCACCCACCTTTTCACGTTTTTCGTAAACGGTAACGGCGTAGCCTTTGCGACGGAGTGCTTCGGCAGCGAAAAGGCCTGCAGGACCGGCACCAATGACAGCGGCAGTCTTACCGTTGGGATCAACAACCGGAAGCTGTACCCAGCCCTGTTCGAAAGCAGTTTCGATAATAAACTTTTCGACCTGGCGCACCATCACAGGATCGTTATGCACATTGCCCGTACAAGCGGATTCGCAAAGGGCGGGGCACACGCGACCCGTAAATTCAGGGAAGAACGCCGTCTTGCTGATAACATTGTAAGCGCGTTCCGCATTCCCTGCAGCGACAGCCGCATTGAATTCAGGAACCAGGTTTCCGAGCGGACAACCCGCACCGTGACAGAACGGGATTCCGCATGTATGGCAACGACTTGCCTGACCGATGATTTCAACAGAAGTCAGTCTGCGTTCAACTTCGTTGTTGTCCTTTACGCGCTCTTCGACAGGGCGATAAACATCTGCTATTCTTTTAACTTCTTGCATATAAACCTCAGCCCTTCTTTGCCAATGCGTTACGATAGTCGACCGGGAAAATCTTTACGAACTTCGGACGTTCACTGTTCCAGTTTTCAAGGATGCGCTTACCCTTTTCACTACCCGTTGCCTGAACGTGCTGTTCAATGAAATCGAGAAGTTCACGTTCGCTTTCGGTACCGGCAAGCACGCTTTCGAGGTCCACGGAGCCCACGTTGCAGCTCAGGTCGAAGTGACCCGTTTCGTCGTACACGTAAGCAAAGCCACCTGTCATACCTGCGGCGAAGTTCACGCCCACGCGACCGAGTACCACCACGCGGCCACCCGTCATGTATTCGCAACCGTGGTCACCCACGCCTTCGGAGACGAGGAGCATACCGGAATTACGGATACCGAAGCGTTCGCCAGCGAGACCGTTGATGAACACCTTACCGCTAGTACCACCGTAACCGATGACGTTACCGGCAATGACGTTGTCTTCGGCCTTGAAGGTGGCGTTGTGCGGCGGGCGCACGATAATCTTACCACCCGAAAGGCCCTTACCCATAAAGTCGTTGGCTTCGCCTTCCAAATCGAGCGTGACACCCGGAGCAAGGAAGGCGCCGAAGCTCTGGCCCGCGACACCCTGAAGGTGAATGCGGATGGTATCTTCGGGGAGGCCCTTCACGCCAAAGTGTTCGTCCACTTCGCCGGAAAGTTCCGTACCCACCGTACGGTCGGTGTTGTGCACCATCGCGCTGAGTTCCACTGCCGTGCCCTTTTCGAGCGTTTCCTTGACAAACGGCAAGAGTTCGCGGCGGTCGAAGTTGACCAGTTCTTCCTTGACATAGTTCTTGTCGAAGGACTTGACGCCACCCTTGACGGTTTCGAAAATCTTGGAGAAATCGAGGTTCTTTGCCTTGTAGAAGGCGATG
>Ga0256406_1005090_pt1 | contig 14367 bp, 13 predicted proteins | sample RumenRJG_03DNA_FD_185986 | JGI IMG/M metagenome (GOLD analysis project Ga0256406, IMG submission 185986) | Bovine rumen microbial communities from Lethbridge, Alberta, Canada - RJG_03 | ecosystem: Host-associated > Mammals > Digestive system > Stomach > Rumen | place: Canada: Alberta | collected...
GACCCTGCACGTGCCCGAGGGCGCCTACCCCGTCGGCTACGTGCTGCTCGGCTACTTCGCCCACCGCCACCTCAGGCTCGACTGGCGCATCGGCCTTTCCGGCGCCGCGTGCTGCGCCGCCGCGACCGCCATCGGGGCGTGGGCGGAGCTGGCCGAGACGAGCGCGGACTACGCGTTCTTCCCCCAGGGCGCCCTCGTCGCCCCCTTCGCCCTGGCGGTCTTCCTCGCCTTCAAGCGCCTCCTGGGCGACGCGTCCGTCTCCGAGCACCCCGTCGTGCGCGGCCTCGACCACCTGGGCTTCGGCCTCTACGTGATCCACCCGGTCTTCGTGCACGCCTTCGTCGCGCTCGTGCCCACGACGTTCGCGCCCCTCTGGCTCTACGTGCTCGGCTGCTTCCTGTCCTCGCTCGCCCTCGGCCTCGCCGCGACCTGGCTCGTCGAGCGCGTCCCCTGGCTGGGCAGGTTCCTCTAGCGACGGAGGGGCGCCCGCCCGGCCGCGCCCGCGTGGGAGAGCGGCGCGCGGGCCCTCCGCCCGTGCGCCGGCCGGCCGCTCACGCCCGCGCGTCCTCCGCGGGCTCGGCGTCGAGCCGGACGCGGGAGCGGTCGGCGAGGCTCGCGTAGTCGGGCCCGAGCCAGACGGCGGACTCGCCCGGGGCGAGCACGAGCGGCATGCGCCGGTGCACGGGCGCGACGTCCCCGTTGGGAGGGCAGGTCACGACCGAGAAGCGCCCGCCGTCGGCGACGCAGGCGAGGAGGAAGACGGCGTGCCCCGCGAGCCGGAAGCGCCACTGGGGCCTTCTGGCGCGCGCCGGCGCGCCGGCTGCCCCCTCCGAGCGAGGGTCCTTCTCGCCCTGCGCCTCCGCTCCCGCGTCCGCGCTCTCGTAGAAGCAGCGGACGGGCACGAGGCAGCGGCCCTCGGAGGCGGCACGCGCCCAGAGGCCGCGCCCGGCGCGCGCCTGCGCGAGGGCCGTCTCGATCCGGGTGTTGAACACGAGGCCGCGGCTCGCGGGGGAGTCGAAGCCCCAGGAGAGCGTCGCGACCTCGAGGGCGCCTGCGGCGTCGGGCACGAACAGGGGGACCTGGCTTCCGGGGTAGGCGTCGCTCGCCGCCGGCGCGCCCGCCGCGGGGACGCGGGCGCGCCCCGACTCCCTGAGGGCGCGCAGGGCCTCGCGCATCTCGGCCGCCTGCAGGGGCGACATCCTATGGCACATCCGTGCACCTCCCGGGTCCGCCTGTCTCGCAAAGGACTATACTCTCCCAGAAGGGGAGCTGGCGCACGCCGGCTGAGAGGGGGCCCACGGCGGCCCCGACCCATAGAACCTGTCCGGACAATGCCGGCGAAGGGACCATCACACCTTGTAGCGAGGTCCCGAGAGCAGGCGGGGCCTCGTCTCCTCTCCCGCGCACGCGAGGGGTCAAGGCGCCCGCCGGGAGGAGATTCGAGAGATGAACTGCAGCGTTGCCATTCAGTACCTGCCCATGGACGCCACCGACGAGGACGAGGTCTGCCGCATCGTGGACGCGGTGATCGCCTACATCGACTCCACGGGGGTCGACTACTTCGTCGGGCCCTTCGAGACCGCGATCGAGGGCGACTACGACCAGTGCATGGAGATCGTGAAGAACTGCCAGCTCGTGGGCGCCAAGGCGGGCTGTGGCCACGTGGCGACCTACGTGAAGATCGACTACAAGAGCGAGGGCGACGTGATGAGCACGGAGCACAAGGTCGCCAAGTACCACCAGGGCGACCCGGAGTTCTCCGCGAAGGCCGCCGATGTCGCCTAGGAGGCCCACCACGCACCGGCCGCGCCCCAGGCGGGCGCGCAGGGTCTGGGTCCCGCTCGCGACCATCGCGGTCCTGCTCGTCGTCTGGCAGCTGGTGGTCGCACTCGGCGTCGTGCCCAACTTCATGCTGCCGAGCCCCACGCAGGTCGTGGCCGCCCTCGTGGGAGACGTCGGCCTGCTCCTGCAGCACTCCGCGACGACGCTCGTCGAGGCCGCGCTCGGCCTCGCGATCGGCGTGGCGGTCGGGTTCGTCGTCGCGGTCCTGATGGACGCCTTCGAGACGGTCAGCCTCGCGCTCGACCCCCTGGTCACCATCTCGCAGACCATCCCGACCGTGGCCATCGCGCCCCTCCTGGTCCTGTGGATGGGCTACGGGCTCGCGCCGAAGGTCGTCCTCGTCGTGATCTCCACCTTCTTCCCGGTGACGGTGTCGCTCGTCTCCGGCTTCAGGTCGGTCGACCCCGACATGCTCGACCTCATGCGCACGATGAACGCCAGCCGCCTGCAGGTCTTCTGGAACGTGAAGCTCCCGGCGGCGATGGGCGAGTTCTTCAGCGGCCTCAAGATCTCGGCGACCTACGCCATCGTCGGCGCCGTCATCGCCGAGTGGCTCGGTGGCTTCTCGGGCCTCGGCGTCTACATGACCCGCGTGCGCAAGTCCTTCTCGTACGACAAGATGTTCGCCGTGATCATCCTGATCTCGGCCCTCTCCCTGGCGCTGATGAAGCTCGTCGAGTTGCTCCAGCGCCTCGCGATGCCCTGGACGAGGGCGGAAAGGAACGAAAGATGACGCGTTTCGAAGACTCCAGGCACACCGGCCCCTCGGGCCTCTCCCGCCGCGCGTTCGTGGAGGGGGCGGGCCTCGCGGGGGCGTCGCTGGCGCTCGCCGCCTGCGGCTCCTACGACAACTCCGGCGCCGCCGACGCCGCGAAGGGGTCGGCCTCCGGCTCCGCCGCCGCGGGGGACTCCGGCCTGACGAAGGTCAGCTTCTGCCTCGACTACACGCCCAACACCAACCACACGGGCATCTACGTGGCGCTCAACAAGGGCTACTTCAAGGACGCCGGCCTCGACGTGACCGTGATCCAGCCCGCAGACGGCTCGGCCGAGCAGGTCATCGGCTCGGGGCAGGCGCAGTTCGGCATTTCCTACCAGGACTACATCGCCAACAGCCTCGCCTCCGACAGCCCCATGCCCATCGAGGCGCTCGCCGCCGTCATCCAGCACAACACCTCCGCGATCATGAGCCGCAAGGCCGACGGCATCACCCGCTTCGCCGCCCTCGAGGGTCACACCTACACCACCTGGGAGATGCCGGTGGAGCAGGTCATCATGAAGCAGTGCGTCGAGCGCGACGGCGGCGACTGGGACAAGGTCACGCTCGTGCCCTACGAGACGGACGACGACGTGGCGGGCCTGCAGGCGAACATGTACGACGCGGTCTGGGTCTACATGGCCTGGGCGGTCCAGAAGGCGCAGCTCGAGGGCGTCGACGTCAACTACTTCTCCTTCGTCGACACCGACGAGACCTTCGACTACTACACCCCGGTCATCGCCGGCAACAACGACTTCGTCGCGGCCAACCCCGACCTCACCAAGGCGTTCGTCGCCGCCTGCAAGAAGGGCTACGAGTTCTGCGTGGAGAACCCCGACGAGGCCGCCGACATCCTCTGCCAGGAGGTTCCGGAGCTCGACGCGGCGCTGGTCAAGCAGTCCCAGGCCTACCTCGCCGACCAGTACGTGGCCGACGCCTCCGGCTGGGGCGTCATCGACCCGGCGCGCTGGAGCCGCTTCTACCAGTGGCTGAACGACAACGGCCTCGTGAAGAACAAGCTCGACGTGAACGCCGGCTTCACGACCGAGTACCTGGCCTAGCGAGACCGGAGGGAGCGCCATGGAGGAGAGGGATATGCCTGAGAGCGGCGTCGCGGCGCTCGAGGCGCGCCACCTCACGCTCTCGTGGGACGGCGAGCACGTGGTGGTGAGCGACGCGAGCCTGAGGCTCGACCCCGGCGAGGTCATCTGCATGGTCGGCAAGTCCGGCTGCGGCAAGACGACCATCCTCCATGCGCTCTCCGGCCTGACGACGCCCCGGGAGGGCAGGGTGCTCCTGCACGGCGAGGACGTGACCGGCAGGCCGGGGCGCGTGAGCTACATGCTCCAGAAGGACCTGCTCCTGCCCTCCAAGACGATCGTGGACAACGTCTCGCTGCCCCTGGTGGTGCGCGGGATGCCCAAGGCCGAGGCGCGCGAGAAGGCCGCGCCCCTCTTCGAGCGCTTCGGCCTGGCCGGTTGCGAGCGGCTATGGCCCTCGCAGCTCTCCGGCGGCATGCGGCAGCGCGCCGCTTTCCTGAGGACCTACCTCATGGGCAACGACGTGATGCTCCTCGACGAGCCCTTCTCGGCCCTCGACGCCCTGACCAGGGTGGATATGCGCGACTGGTACTGCCGGATGGCGAAGGAGCTGAGGATCGCCACGCTGGCGATCACCCACGACGTGGACGAGGCCGTGAGCATGGCGAACAGGATCTACGTGCTGGAGGGGACGCCCTCGGCGGGAGACCCCAGCCGCATCCGCGCCGAGCTCCGCGTGCCCCGGGGCGAGAAGGACCTGGGCTCGGCGGAGTTCGCCCTCACCGAGGAGTTCCTCGCCTGCAAGCGCCAGGTCCTCTCGCTGCTCGGCAGGTAGCGGGGCCGGTGGGCGGCGCACGCAGGCGGAGGCCCGGAGCCAGCGCCGTCGCCTGCTTGCGCCGCCAGCGGGTCGCCTAGACCGTCGTCCTGAAGCGGCGGTCGGTGAGCGCGCGGGCGACGATGAGCCCGAGGGGGAGCGCCAGCACCATGAACGCCGCGTTGAAGAGCCACGACGCCCCGTCGGCGCTGTTGCCGAGGGCGAGGTTGTAGACGGCCCGGTACATGTAGAGGCCGGGCACCATGATCACGATGGACGGCACAGTGAGCGAGATCCTGGGGTAGCCGACGCGTCGCTGCACGGCCGAGGCGAGAAGCCCCGCCACGAGCGCGCCCAGGAAGCTCGCGAGCGAGGGCGCGCAGCCGGCGAGGTCCACGAGCTCGAGCCTCAGCGTGTTGGAGACGGCGCCGATCGAGGCGGCGGTCGCCGCCATTCGGGGCGTGCTGTTGAACATCTGCGAGAAGCCGAAGACGCCCACGAAGCTCATGGCGAGCCGGAGCAGCGCCCGCACCAGCGGGTCGAGCGCCACCCCCTGCAGGTCGCCCGGGGCAAAGCCCGCGAGGGTCGCCACGACCCAGCCCGTGAAGGTCGCGGTCGTGATGATGACGAGGGCGTAGGAGATGCGCTCGATGCCGGAGCGCATGTCGGACTTGGCGAGGTCGATGCCGCCCGTGATTAGCGGGAAGCCGGGGATGATGAAGAGCATCGCGCAGGCGTAGGCGGACTCGTGCAGCGGGCTCAGCCCGAAGAGCCGCTCGAGCAGCAGGTAGCCGCAGACGGCGGCGAGGCAGGCGAGCGCCACCGACGCCATCACGTTGGGGACGAGCGAGACGCGCCGGTCGATCAGGTGGCGCCTGAACCAGTTGCCCACGAAGGCGCCGACGAGCGAGACGAGCATCTCGACCGGCCCGCCCCCGAGCAGGAAGGTGAAGGCGGCGCAGGCGGCTCCGGAGGAGATCCCCGCCTGGAGGGAGGTGTAGTTACCCCTCATGGAGCAGATCTCGTCGAGGGCGGCGTGGGCCTCCGCGAGGGTCAGGTCGTCGCGCTCGCAGAACTCGCGCACGAACCTGCTCAGGCGGTCGAGCCGGTCGGTGTTCACGCCCGTCGTGGGCAGGGAGTAGGAGGCGCTCGTGCGCTCGGCGCCGCGGGAGCAGGTGTAGCTGATCGACGTCAGGCCGGCGTCGACCGTACAGGAGAGGGAGAGCTTGCGCGCGACCGCGTTCATCGACTCGATGACCCTCCAGGCGCCCGTCCCCACCGAGAGCATCGAGATACCGACCCGGCCGACGAGGCGCGCCTGGTCGTCGAAGGTGGCCTCCGTGACGAGCACCGCCGACTCCCCGCCGCCGTGCCATTCCGGGGCCATGCGGTGGCTGACGCTCGCGTCGTGGCAGGGGTAGCAGGCGCCGGGACGCGAGCCGGCCGCGTCGCCTGGGGCCCGCGTCCCGGCGCTGGCGCGCCCTGCCGTCCTCGCCTCGGACCCTCGCCTCTCGGTGTCGCTCATGGAGTGCCTCTCCCGTCGCCGTCCCTCCGCCTGTCGTACGAGCACGCCGGACGGAGGCGGCCCGCCCGGGCAGTACTAGGGATACACCTCGCCCGGGCGGGTCGCAACCGGCCGCCTCGGATGTCCATGAGACGCCCCCCTCGTGAGGGCGTCACGAGGGGGGCGGCGGACCCGTAGGGGAGTGCGGTGCGCGGCGGGTTGCTGGCCTAGCTCGCCGCCTGCGAGGAAGTGCTTCCGGAGGTGCTGCCCGTGGAGGAGGAATTGGCGCTCGAGTCCGACTTAGAGCCCGAGCCGGAGCCGCCGTTCGACGTGCCGGTGCCGGAGGAGCTTCCGGAGCCGTCCGACGAGGTGTTGCCGGAGCCCGAGGTGCCGGCGTTGGCGCCGCCTCCGGACGCGGTGGAGCCGGTGCTGGTCGAGCCCGTGGAGGAGGAGCCCGAGGAGGAGCCCGAGGTGGTCGAGCCTGTCGCGGTGCCGGACGAGCCGGTGGAGGCGCCGGCCTGGCCCGAGTTGGTGCCGGTGCCGGTGGAGCCGCCGGCGCTCGCAGACGACGAGTCAGCCGCGGTGCCCTGGGAGGTGGAGGCGTCTCCCGTGGCGGCCTTCGAGGAGCCGCCCTTCTCGGAGGTGCTCGACTCGCCGGTGCCGGACTTGCCCGAGGAGGACCCCCCGTCAGCGCTCGTCGTGTCCTCGACCACGGGGGCGGATACGATCGACTGGGTCTTGGGGCCGATGCCCGAGCCCCCGGTCGCGAAGGTCACGACGGCCGCGGTCGCGAGGACCACGGCGACCGACGCCACGACGGCGACCAGGATGCCGCGTCTGCGCACCACAGCGGCCCGCGAGGCCTCGCGCGCCGCGACCGCCTCGTGCAACTCGGGGGTGACGTAGGGCGTGCCGGAGTCGGCGACCTCGCCGTAGCCCTGGACGAGCGAGCCGCGCGTCGCATCTGCGGCGTCGAGCTGGCTGGAGTCCATTACCCCCGCGATCTGCTGGGAGCCGATGCCCGAGCCGCTCGCGACGTCCTTGAGCTTCTCGCCCGCCTTGGAGGCGAGGCGGGTGTAGAGCTGGGTCGCGATTGAGGAGATGCCGGCGCCGACGGCGATGCCGATGAGCGAGCCGCCGATGCCGATGCTCGAGGAGAGCAGGAGCGAGGTCACCGCCGAGAGGACCGAGCCCACGACGAGCGAGATGGAGACGGGATGGGCGTCCTCGCCGGAGTCCGGCTGGGAGGCACCGGGCGCGCCGGCGGGCGCCTGCTGCCCGAGGGCGGAGGGCTGGCCGTAGGGCGCTGCCTGGCCGAAGGCGGCCCGCTGGGTCATGGGGACGGAGGCGCGCGTCGCGTTCGCCGCCCCCTTGGCGCGGGGCCCCTGCGCGCCGTCCTGGCGCAGGCGGACCCTGCGGGGCCGCTCGGAGCGCGCCCTCCCGGCGGCGCGGTCTGCCTGTGCGGGGGCGCCCCAGGCCATCGTGGTCTGAGCGTCGCTTCTCGACTGGTCATCAGTGTTCAAGGACATGTGCCTTCCTTAGGTCGAATGAGCCACCCGTGAATTAGCTACCCAGTCTAGAGGGCGCGGCGACGTGCCCCACGAAGCACAGAAAGCTGCCATAGCTCCTACATGTGCCCAGCTACCGCGCATCCAGGCACGTCCCCGGCGAAGGTGCGCAGGGAGGTGGGGGAGCGCGGGCGCCTGGTCCGTGGGTGGCTCGCGCGGCCTGGATTGTGGGTGAAAACGCTATGACGCGGCCCTCGTGGCGGCTATGATGGGAGGAAGTGCGGCAGCACTGCCGTAGTCCCTATGTCAGGAGGTATCATGCTCGTTAACGCAGCAGGCATGCTCAAGGCAGCCAAGGCGGGCCACTATGGGATCGCCGCCTTCAACACGAACGACCTCGAATGGACTCGCTCTATCCTGACCGCCGCCGAGGAGACCCAGTCCCCGGTCATTATCCAGTGCACCTCCGGCGCTGCCAAGTGGCAGAAGGGCTTCAAGGTCGTCGCCGACGTCGTGCGCGACATGCTCGACTCCATGGACATCACCGTCCCGGTCGCCCTTCACCTCGACCACGGCTCCTACGAGGACTGCTTCAAGTGCATCGACGCCGGCTTCACCTCCATCATGTACGACGGCTCGCACGAGGCCGAGTTCCAGACCAACATCGACCATACCAAGGAGCTCGTGAAGCTCGCCCACCAGAAGGGCCTCTCCATCGAGGCCGAGGTCGGCGGCATCGGCGGCACCGAGGATGGCGTGACGGCCGAGGGCGAGCTGGCCGACCCCGCGCAGTGCGAGGCCATCGCCAACCTGGGCGTTGACTTCCTGGCCTGCGGCATCGGCAACATCCACGGCCCGTACCCCGCGGACTGGAAGGGCCTGAACTTCGACCAGCTCGCCGCCATCCAGGAGAGGACCGGCGACCTGCCGCTCGTCCTGCACGGTGGCTCCGGTATCCCCAAGGAGCAGGTCCTGAAGGCCGTCTCCCTGGGCGTGGCCAAGATCAATATCAACACCGAGCTCCAGCTCTCCTTCCACTCCGCCATGCGCGCCTACGTGGAGAGCGGCAAGGACCTCGAGGGCAAGAACTACGACCCGCGCAAGTTCCTGAAGCCGGGCTTCGACGCCATCACCGAGACCGCCGAGGGCCTCATCCGCGACTTCGGCTCCGACGGCAAGGGCTGGAACTTCTAGTCCCTGGGGCGTCGGGACCCTCGCGTGTGTCCTCGCCCTTCGAGGGAACCTACGTTGATCCATGAGGGGTCGGCCTTCGGGCCGGCCCCTTTGTCGTTCCGGGCCCTCGCATGCCCCGAGGGGCTGCGCCTCAGCCCAGCCGCGCCGCCGGACAAGCCTCGCCGTGCCCGTCGGGCGCGCAGGCCGAATCAGACCGTGACACGCCCCCCTCTGCTCCCCATACTGAAGACATGCTGAAGACGACGTCCTACCGGCTGCCCTGTCCGCTTGCCAGGCGCGCACATCCGGATCCGATCCAGAGCCGAGGAAGAGGAGGACGAGATGCGCTTCTCCGATCGCGGGAGGGAAGCTCACGACGGGGCGAGGTCCCACCAAGGATGCGACGGGGACCCCGCTGGCCTCCGCGCAGAGGCGTGCCCGCTCGGGACCGTGCCCGCCTCAGGACCGTCCGCACCGGGGACCGCGAGGAGGAGGGCGCCGAGTTGGGTCGTCGCGCTCGTGGCGGCCCTGGTCCTGCCCAACATGGTCTTGGGGACATGCCTGCTGTCGGGGTGCGCGGACCGGGTGGTGGGCATCGTGCGCCGGTCGACTGCGAGGCCGATCGACGAGCAGGAATCGGTCACGAGGGACGCGGACGATGGTGACGGCTCGGTCGCAGGCGGGATGGCTGACAAGGGCGGCGACCCCGAGGCGGACACGGACTCGGACGACGAGTCCTACGTGGTCCGCGCGAGGAGCTTCCAGTTCTCCCTGCCCGAATACTGGCGCGGCAAGGTGGACGTGATGGTGGACGGCGACGAGGCCAGGATCTACCCCAAGTGCTGCTCCCCGCTCGGCGGCCAAGACGACGTGACGCCCCTCGCGAGGCTCGAGCTCGAGGACGGCAAGGTGGCGGAGAACGCCGGCGACATCGGCAACTCTCTGGTGTACAGTCAGACGCTCGGTGACAGCCACGTCGAGGTGTGGGCTACCAACTGGCCCTGGATCATCACGAGCGGCAGCGGCGGTGTCAAGGGGCCCAAGGGACGCGGGCAGCTGAGCGAGTTCGTGGACTTGTCGAGCGGCGGGGCGCTCACTTACATAGAGGCGATGGGCCTGGGCGACCGGGACGCGTCCGTGAGCTCCGCCACGAACGACTACCTCGGCGGCGTGGACTGGGACATCAAGGCGACGGGGTAAGGCGGGAGCCGCGACGTCAGCCGCGCCCCCCGCGTCTCAGCACTCGCCTCGTCCGGCGCGGGTGCGCGCCCTGCCGGAGCGGCTGCCCTTGGGGTGCCAGTCCGTGAGGCCCTCGATCTCGTTCTGGTCGTTGCGGCGGTTGATGATGTCCGCGAGGGTCTTGCTGTCGAGGTACTCCGCCATGACCTTGCCGAGGTCGCGCCAGACCGTGACGGTGGGGCAGGTGTTGATGATGGGGCAGATCTCGTCGTTGGTGCAGTCGAGGCAGGCCACGGGGGCGAGGGAGCCCTCGGCGGCCCGGAGGATCTGGCCGAGGGTGTAGTCCTCGGGCCTGCGCGTGAGCCGGTAGCCGCCGCCCTTGCCGCGCTGGCTCTCCACGTAGCCGGCCTTGTGCATGAGCGAGATCACCTGCTCGAGGTACTTGCGCGAGATGTTCTGCCTCCTCGAGACATCGCCGAGTGAGATCCATCCGTCGTGCGTGGCCAGGTCGGCCATGGCGCGCAGGGCGTACTTGCCCTTGGTGGAGAACATGCCAGACATCTCGCGCTCCCTTCGCATCGTGGTCTGGTCGGGTGCGGCCCGGACAAGCCGGCCACATGGTGGGCAGGCGTGTCCGGGCCGAATGGTGCGGGGCGCTCAGCGCGGCCCGAAGGCCGCGGCGCTCCCGGGCGCTAGGCGCCCTCGGTCGTGCTCGCCTCCGAGGGCGCGCCCTTCAGCATCTCGGAGAGGGTGCGCCAGGCGAGCTCCGCGCACTTGACGCGCGCAGGCATGTGGCTCACGTCCTTGAGCATGGCGGCCTCGTCGAGGTCCTCGTCGAGCTTCTTCGCGTCGGTCTCCTTGCCGGTGACCATGTCCTTGAAGAGCCCGCAGAGGGCGACGGCCTCCTCGGGGGTCTTGCCGACCATGAGGTCGCTCATCATGTCGGCCGACGCCATGGAGACGGCGCAGCCGTGTCCGGTGTAGGCCGCCTCCTCGATCCTGCCGTCGTCGCCGAGCCTCACCTTGAGGTGCAGCTCGTCGCCGCAGCTCGGGTTGACGCCGTCGTGCTCGCAGGTGCAGGCTCCCATGTCGTACTTGTAGTCGGGGTGCGCGACGTGGTCCATGAACTGAGCGTTGTACAGGCTAGTTACGTCCATTGAAGATGCTCCAGACTTGCTCGAGGCCCTCGACGAGCCGGTCGATGTCCGCCTTGTCGTTGTAGAACGCCACGCTCGCGCGGCAGGTGCTGTTGTAGCCGAGGTAGGTGAGCAGCGGCTGGGCGCAGTGGTGGCCTGCGCGGATGCAGACGCCGCGCATGTCGAGGATCGACGCGACGTCGTGTGGGTGCACGCCGCGGACGTCGAAGCTCACGGCGCCCACGTGGCGCGCGCCGTCGGCGGGACCCACGACGGTCACGAAGTCGAGTCCGGCGAGGGAGTCGGTCAGGTAGCGGGCGAGGAGCCGCTCGCGCCCCTCTATCTCCTCCATGCCGACGGACTCGAGGTAGGTGAGGTCGGCGTCGAAGGCGTATGCGCCGGCGGCGTCCTGCGTGCCCGCCTCGAACTTCTGCGGCACGGGCGCCCAGACGGCGTCCTCCTCGGTCACCGAGTCGATCATCTCGCCGCCGGTCAGGAAGGGCGGCATCCGCTCGAGGAGGTCGTGCTTGCCCCACAGGACGCCGATCCCCATCGGGCCGCCCATCTTGTGCGCGCTGAAGGCCAGGAAGTCGCAGCCGAGCTCGCGGACGTCGACCTTGAGGTGCGGGACGCTCTGAGCACCGTCGACCACGCACAGGGCGCCGACCGCGTGGGCCGCGGCGGCGATCGGGCGGATGTCGTTCTCCACGCCGAGGACGTTGGAGACGTGGGTCACCGAGACGATCTTGGTCCTCGGCCCGATCTTGCGCGCGACCTCCTCGGGCGTGATGCGGTAGTCGTCCAGCCTGAGGTAGACGAGCTTGGCGCCGGTCCGGCGGCAGACCTGCTGCCAGGGGATGATGTTGGAGTGGTGCTCCATGATGGAGACGCAGACCTCGTCACCGGGGCCGAGCCCGACGACGTCGGGAAGCGTGTGGGCGAGGAGGTTCAGCGACTCGCTCGCGTTGCGCGTGAAGACGACGTCGTCTGCGGCCGGCTCGCCGTCCTCGCCGACGGCTCCGATGGTGCGCGCGATGTGGGCGCGGGCGTCGGCGATGGCCTGGGTGGCCTCGACGGAGAGCCGGTAGAGGCCGCGCAGGGGGTTGGCGTTCATGGTCTCGTAGAACCGGCGCTGGGCGTCGAGCACCTGCCTGGGACGCTGCGACGTGGCGGCGCTGTCCAGGAAGGCGAGGTCGGGGTTGTCCGCGAGCAGCGGGAAGTCCGCCTTGTACGGGCTCTGGGCGATCAGGGCGAGCTCGTCTGCGGTGAGGTTCGTGCTGGCTGCCATGGCTAGGCCTCCCCTTCCGTGTCGGCGCACTCGAGCTCGAGGCCCTCGGCGAGGTCGAGTGCGACCTCCTGGCCGAGGACCGCCGCAGCGCGGTCGAGGACCGCCCTGCGGGCGGACGCGGTCGGGGAGGAGATCACGGCGTCGTCGAAGAGCGCCCTCACGAAGAGGTCGTTCGCCTCCTCCTCGCTGAGGCCGCGATCGCGCAGGTACTGCAGCTGCTCGCCGCCGATCGAGCCGATCGTGGCGCCGTGGTTGCCCTGGACGTCGTCCTCGTCGCACAGGATGACCGGCATGGTCTTGTTGACCACGTCGTCGCCGGTAACAAGGACCGTCTCCGCCTCGTCGCCCTTGGCGCCCTTGGCGCCGTGGACGAGGTCGATGGTGGCGCGCAGGCTCTTGTGCGCCGCGTCTGCGAGCACGCCGCTCTCGTCCACATGGGCGCGGCTGTTCTCGCCGCGCTGGCGAACGACGTGGTTGATGTCCAGGACGTCGGTGCCCCTGCCGAGGTAGCGCGTCTGGAGCCTGATCCTGGCGCGGTCGCCCGCGAGGTCCGCCGCGAGGCCCACGGCCTGGGTCGCGCCGCCGAGGAGGTACTGGCGCACCTCGATGGTGGCGTCGTCGTCGGCCACGATGCCGACGCTCTCGAGGTGGGTCTCGGCGTCCGGGAGGGCGAGGACCTCGAAGAGGTGGAGCCTCGCGCGCTTCTCGCACACGATGCGGGTGAGCGCCGCGGAGGTCGCGGCCTCGCTGCCGCCGCCGTGGGCGACCACGACGACCGTCGCCTCGGCGCCCTCGCGGATCATGACCCCGGTGTCTGCGACCTGGCCGGCGTCGGCGTCGATGTCGACGACGACGGGCTCCGTGCGCACCGTGTTCCGGGGGACCTCGACGTAGGTGGCGTCTGCCGCCTGGCTCGTGACCCACTCGGTCACCTTGTCGCCCATGCCGCACTCGATCCTGCCGAAGAGCTGGGGGAGGGCGAAATAGACGTCACCCTTGCGCGAGAGCGCGGGCACCGTGAGGGTTATGTCGTTGGTCCTGAGGTAGTTCCAGGTCTCGGCGGGGGGCGTGTTGACGTGGGAGAGGGTGACCTTGCGGGGCTCGTCCGCGACGGCGGCCCCGAGCGTTGCGTTATCGTCCGCCATTAGCCGATCGCTCCTTCCATCTCGAGCTTGATGAGGTTGTTCATCTCGACCGCGTACTCCAGCGGGAGCTCCTTGGACACGGGGTTGGCGAAGCCGTTGACGACCATGGTGCGGGCCTCGGCCTCCGAGCAGCCGCGGCTCATGAGGTAGAGGATCGTGTCGTCGGAGATGCGGCCGATCGTGGCCTCGTGGCCGACGCTCGCGGTGGGGTTGCGCACGTCCATGGCCGGGATGGTGTCGGAGCGGCTGATGTTGTCGAGCATGAGGGACTGGCAGCTCACCGTGGCGCGCGCGTTGTCGGCGTGCTTGCCCACGACGACGGAGCTCCTGAAGGTGTTGACGCCGCCGTCCTTGGAGATGGACTTGGTCTCCACCGAGGCGGTCGTGTCACGGCCGTTGAGGACGACCTTGCAGCCGGTGTCGAGGTCCTGGGTGGCGCCGGCGAAGGTGATGCCGGTGAACTCGCAGCTCGAGCGGTCCCCCTGCAGGATCGTGGTGGGGTAGAGGTAGGAGACGTGGCTGCCGAAGCTGCCCGAGACCCACTCCATCTTGGAGTCCGCCCCCACCTTGGCGCGCTTGGTGTTGAGGTTGTACATGTTCTTGGACCAGTTCTCGATGGTCGAGTAGCGCAGGCGCGCGTGGTCCTTCACGTAGAGCTCGACCGCGCCGGCGTGCAGGTTGGCCTCGTAGTACTTGGGCGCCGAGCAGCCCTCGATGAAGTGCAGGTCCGCGCCGGGCTCCACGATGATCAGCGTGTGCTCGAACTGGCCCGCACCCTGGGCGTTCAGGCGGAAGTAGCTCTGGAGCGGGTACTCCACGGTCACTCCTGCGGGCACGTAGACGAACGAGCCGCCAGACCACACGGCGTAGTGCAGCGCCGCGAACTTGTGGTCGCGCATGGGGATGAGCTTGCCGAAGTACTCGTGGACGACGGGCTCCCACTTGGGGTCCTGCAGCGCGTCCTCGATCGTGGTGTAGACC
>Ga0256406_1005091_pt1 | contig 14362 bp, 9 predicted proteins | sample RumenRJG_03DNA_FD_185986 | JGI IMG/M metagenome (GOLD analysis project Ga0256406, IMG submission 185986) | Bovine rumen microbial communities from Lethbridge, Alberta, Canada - RJG_03 | ecosystem: Host-associated > Mammals > Digestive system > Stomach > Rumen | place: Canada: Alberta | collected...
AGGTGGGCCTGCATCTCGTTGGGGCCAATGGCGTGGAAGTCAAAGCGCTGGACACGCGAGAGGATCGTGGCCAGGATCTTCTGCGGGTCGGTGGTGCACATGATGAAGACCACGTGGCTCGGGGGCTCCTCGAGCGTCTTGAGCAGCGCATTGAACGCCGCCGGCGTGAGCATGTGGACCTCGTCGATGATGTAAACCTTGTAGCTGCCGCGAACAGGCGCATAGTTGACGCGGCTGATGATCTCCTCGCGGACGTTGTCGACGCCCGTGCGCGAGGCAGCGTCCAGCTCAAGCACATCCGGATGCTCGCCCGCCGCGATGAGCTGGCACTCTTCGCAGGTGCCGTCAGGCAGGTGACCTGCGCCGCGTTGGCACATGAGGGCCTTTGCCAGAATGCGCGCCATGGTGGTCTTGCCAGTGCCGCGCGGGCCGCAGAAGAGGTACGCGTGGCTCACCTTGCCCTCGAGAACCGCGCGCTTGAGGGTCTCGACCACGTGCTCCTGGCCAACAACCTCTTCGAACGTCTTTGGGCGGTACTTCGTGTAGAGCGATTCCATGGGACCTCCGCGCCTTCTTGCCTGAGGTTCCCAGTATACCCGCGGGCATCGGCGATGGGCCATGCTCCACCGCGTCACCTTGAACGACGGCCGCGCGCGGCCACTGCCCCACTCGGTACCACCATCTCGGTAAAAACGCGCTTCCGGCGAGAAACTGACGTCCGATCAGGCGTTTCGTACATGATTCCTTCGAAAGGGTGCCTTCCGGCGCCCTTTTATCGCCGGCGGATAGGTTTTCGCAGCAGGCGCGTACGAAACCCTCGCTGCGGCGTCAACCCCTATGCTGGCAGCACGATGGTGACCCCAAAGCGGTCGCCCTGGGCGCGCATGCTCATCGAACCGCCGTAGCGCTCCACAATCTGGCTCATCGACCGCGTGCCAAACCCGTGGTTGAGGGGGTCGCCCTTGGTCGAGACGGGCAGCCCGCCCTCAAAGCGCACGTCCCCGTCAAAGTAGTTCTCCTCGTGAATCACCGCCATGTCACCGCGCCGCGAGACAACCAGGCTGATCGTCCTGCGCTCCGCGCCGTCCAGACGGCGCACCGCCTCAATGGCGTTGTCTAGGAGGTTTCCAAAGAGCGAGTAGAGATCGGCAGGCGAGAGGCCCGAGAGCGCGGCACCGTCGGCAATGCAGGTGAGCCGCGTGCCTTCTCGCTCGCAGAGCAGGCGCTTCTCGCTGAGGATGGTGTCCAGCGCGTCGTTTCCAGTCTTCACCTTGGAGTCGTAGATGCGCACCTCCTGGGCAAGGTCCTCGAGGGCGCCCTTCTCGACCGCCACTCCACCCTCCTCAAGGTGGCGAATCTGATGCCGGATGTCATGGCACTTGACGTTGATGGCGTCGATGGTGTCCTTGGAGAGCTGGTACTGGCGCTCCTCGTCGGAGCGGACGCGCTGCATCACAGCAACATCCTGCTCGAGGTGCTTGTTGTATAGCAGCTCGAACTCCATCCAGAGCACAAACATGCAGGTGGCAAAGTGGACTGCCCGGTACAGTACAACAATGCGCGTGGGCAAGCCGTAGGCGGTTAAGAAGCACTTGTTGGCAAGGTCAAAGGCCAGGCACACCAGCACGACCATCATCACGACGACAAGCGCAGTACCTCCTTGGACGGGCGAGAAGCCATATCGCTCGATCTTGCGAATGATCGTCTGGTAGCACACGGCGTACACCGCGGCGCACAGCCCCACCATACCCACAAGCGTGAATCCCCAAGTGTCAACCGCAGCGCCTGCGGGCACCAGGAGAGTCCTCACAAGTCCGTCAAGGCCGCTTGCGATGTTTTGCATGATGTAGGCCGCCGAGACGCAGAAGAGGGCGGCGGCGGGAGACGCGTCAAAGAGGAGCAGGACCAGCGCATAGCAGAGAAGAATCACAAGCGAGAAGGTAGCAAGCTGGACCACAAACACGACATCGGGCCACGCCATCCCGGAAGAGACAAAGGGCAGCGACTCAAGCGACGACCCCAGAAGCGTCATGACCGAGACAAACGCGACCACGACGCAAACCGCAACAACCATGCGCCAGACAAAGCCCTCTCGCCTGGGAAGGCTGCGCGCGAACAGCCACATGGCCACGGCAATCTGGACGGTTGTGATAACAGGGCTCACAAGGTAGGGAGCATTAGACGAGAAGAACGCCATCAGAAGCTTCCTCCCAGGTAGTTGGTGATGGTCGCAAGCGCCATCTTGTGCTTGGGACGACTGAAGTAGAGGTTATCGCCGGTGCTCACGCGAACGCAGTCGCGCTTGACGGCATCGATGTGCCCCATGTTGACCAGGCAGCTGTTGGAGATGCGCACGAAGCTCTCCTCGGGAAGCTGCTCGGCGGCCTTGGTGAGGCTCCCTCGCAGCGTGACGGTCTCGTCGTTGGCGAGGTGGTAGCTCAGATCGTGTCCCATGATGTCAACAAACACGAGGTCGGAAGTGCGAAAGACGCGCATGCCATCGCGCGTGACGATGGTCACCTTGTCGTTTCTCTCCCTGCGCGCTATCCGGAGCGCCCGGTCGAGCCTAAGGGCAAAGTCGTAGTATTCGACCGGTTTGACGATAAAGTCCAGAGCGTCGACCTGGTAGCCGCGCACCGCGTACTGCGCGAGGTCGGTCACAAAGATGAGCGGGGTCTGCGTGTCGTAGCTGCGCAGGAGCTGCGCCGCTTCCATGCCGTTAATCCCGGGAAGACCAATGTCCATGAAGATGAGGTCGTAGGGATTGTGGTCCTCAGGGAGCTCCATGGCGGTGGAGACGGTCGTGACCTGGAACTCCTCGGAGTGCTCTTGTCCATAGTGAGCCAACATGCGCCTGAGCGCTTGAGCATCGGACGCCCTGTCCTCGACAATAAGTACCTTGAACATGGCGCCCTCCATCGCTCCCCCGGAATCCCCTTCCTCTTGAGTGTATTTCACTTGGACAGATGACACGCCCGGCATGCGCGTGATGCCGGGCGTGCGGTGGCGTGAATGCTAGCGCGTGATGGTCTCGGGCTTGGTCAGCGGCGCGACCTTGTAGGTCTTGGTGCGGTCGTCGTCGATCACGCCGGACCAGTTGAGGCCAAAGCAGAAGTCGTAGGCGTTGCCCTCGGAGTCCACGTATGGGTCGAGGTCGCGAGGCACGTCCTCGAGGGATGCCTCCACGGTGTCCATGTCCTTGGGCATCTGGCACGGAAGCAGGCCGGAGGGCTCCACCTCTCCTTTGAGAATCCTGGCGTACGCCTTGCCAAAGTTGCGGCCAGAAGAGGCCCACGACCAAAGGATGACATCCGCCGCCTGCTCGAATTCGTAGAAGCACTGGGCGTTGTTGGTGCCCTCGACAATCACGATGAGTTTGGCATCGGCGGGAAGCGCGGCACGGGTGTTAAGCACCATGTCGAGGTCGCTCTCGTTGGAAGCGGTGACCGACTTGCCGTAGTACGAGCGGTTCTCCTTGGTCCCGTCCTCAAGCGTATCGCCGGCGAGAGAGACGCGGCGTACGTTGGGGCCATCTGCAGTATAGGGGCGATACTGCAGCGAGATGGGCAGGTACTTTTGGTCCTCGGGAACGGGCTCTTTCGAGAACATCCCGCCTCCGCCCTCGCCGGCGCCTGTGTTGGGGCTGGCGATGACGAGAATCGCGTACTTGCAATCGGCAAGCTGATCAGCCGTCGCGCGAATGCAGTCGGACTCCTGGTAGACCTTCTTACTCGTATCTACCTGAGCGGCCATGGGGCCAAAGGCCTGCGGCTCGCCCGTTGGCTCGCCGACCGTGTCGGTCACGACGTCAAAGAGCTCGTTCGCCGCGGTCTCATCGACGGCAAGCGCGAAGCTCGCACTTCCGCCGCCGAACATCCCGCCGCCGGAGAGCTTCTGGGGGATATAGCACTTGGGCTTACCGGTGATGCCCTGCTTTGAGATAACGTTGCCCTTGTTCTTGAGCATGACGATGGCCTTGTTGGACGCTTCCTGGCCAAACGCCGCAGCGTCGGAGTCCTCGAGGACCTCCTTGGCCTTGCTTGAGTCGTTGTAGGGGTTATCGAAGAGCTGGACGTCGTTCATGACCGTGAAGATGCGGCGGGCGGAGGCGCGCACGCGAGCCAGAGCGGCATCCTCGCCATTGTCCTTGGCATACAGGGCGTAACCGTCCTTTGCCACGTCAGGAGCCCAGTCGCCGCCAATCTGGTCAACCCCAGCGTCGAGAATCTTCTCGAAGCGCTCCGGCTCGGTGAGGTTGGCAACTGTTCCAAAGCAGCGGTCGCCAAAGTCGGTCGCGCGCAGGATCTGCCAGTCGGTGGTGATCATGCCATCCCAGCCTGCGGTTTCGCGCAGAATATCGAGGGCCTTCTTGTTGTAGGCGCCTCCGACGATCTCACCGTACTCCCCGTCATCGCTGTAGGCGATGCCGTAGTTGGGCATGATTGCGGCCATTTCGCCGGTCTCGCCGTCGAGGTGCATCCCACCGTCGATAAACGGTATGAGGTGGGCATCGTAGTTATCGCCGGGGAAGACATCGTACTTGCCTGCGTCGTTGTGATCATTACGGCCGCCTTCCGCAGCGCCGGGTCCGCAGTAGTGCTTGAGCATGCAGGCAACGGAGTCGGTGCCCCAGCCAAGGTCGTTGCCACCGTCATCGGTGGTCGACTGCATGGCGCCAACGAAGGCCTTGGTCATGTCTCGGTTCACTGCGGGGTCCTCGCACATGGAACCACCGAGGCGGGTCCACACCACATTCGTGCCGATATCCACCTGGGGGCCAAGGTTTACGCGGGCGCCCGTAGCGCGCCAAGCCCTGCCGGTGTACATGCCGGCCTTCTTCCAAAGTTCAGGATCCATGGCCGAGGTAAGGCAGTGGTTGTCAGGGATGTCGTAGAGCTGGTAAGGGTCAGTCGAGTTCATGTACGGAATGCCCCAACCGCCGTTCTTCTCGCAGTACTCCTGGACGGCATTGATCCACTTGATGTCCGACGCAAAGGAGTCGAGGTTCGAGTTTGCGCGAGAGACACCGGCACGCATGCCCTCGTTGAGCTTCTCGGTGGAGTCGTCGTCGAGCGGAGCGGTGGCGCTCATCATGCCATCGTGGAACATGAGGGGCAGGATCTCCTCGGCGGTGAGCTGATCGGCCAGCGAGGCCGCGCGGTCTGCTCCGCTCTGGCGCCAGTCCTCGTAGAAGTCCAGCTTGCCGTTGCCGTTCATGTCCTTGAAGGCCAGGCCGTCCACCTGGATGATCTTCGAGGTGTCCATGACCCCCAGCTCGGCGCCACCATCCGGGTTGGTGTAGCGGGTCCAGCCGTCGCGGGTCTCCTCGCTCGTCCACTTTGCCTGGACGTCGGAGCCGTCCGGGTCGATGGGGTACTTGTCGGCGCTGGGCAGCGAAGCTGCGGCATCCTTCTCGCCCGACGGCCCTGCTGAGCAGCCTGCCAGTCCCGCGAGCGCAGCGGCTGCCGCAGACCCCGCAAGGAAGTTCCTGCGCGTGACGTTTCCTTGTTTCATTGCCCCTCCATGTAGATTGGCATCTTCGCGTTGACCGGACATTCCCTTCCAAGCCAAGCGCACCTTAAAGGCCATTTAAAGAGGGGCGGCTGGGTGATAGGGGTAGCTGCCACAGACTGTCCAGCGCGTGCCGTGGATTGTGGGTGATTGGCCGTTCGCCGGCGGGCTGGCACAGGGAGATGGTGGGGCTCTCGGTGACGCTATTTCTGCGCCACTCTCGTAACCAGGGATAGCCGTAGTCGTTTCTCAGAAACCAATAAAGAACATCTGACCAGGTGGGAGGGATACCCCTTCGGCTCTCCTTGAGGCCTCGTCCTGGGAATGCCGGGGTTTCTCGTTGTCATTTATTGCGCGAAATTTCTTGATAAGAAACCTCTTAACTGGGGTAATACACTGCTTTCCAGGAAAATCGCGCAATAATGGCGGGCAAAAGACCACTGGCCAGACTGGGTGACGGCTCATGCGGCAACCGGCATGATGGAATCCTCCCGTTATTGCTGTCAATAAAAAAATGAACACCGCCCATGCATCGAGAAAAGCGGGCCCACCCACATGGGGCGGACCCGCCAAGCCAAACGCTATGCGAGCAGCACGAAGCTACTTCTCGCCGCCGTCGCCCGCAGCAGCAACGTCCGCCGCCACGGCAGCACGCTCGGCCGCGCGCTTCTTGTGGTTGCGCCAGCCGGTCCAGAACACCAGCGCAATCACTACGGCGCCACCGGCGGTCACGCCAATGCGAACCTTGTCGACCTCCTGCAGGCCAGGCACGTAGACGCTTCCGGGCATCGCGCCTTCCATGGCCTTGGAATTTGCCGTGACGTACAGCAGGTGATGAATGGCCTCGCGCGCGTAGTGATACTCGGCGGAGTTATTCGCGTCGTACTGGTAGTTGTTCTCGTTTGAGCGCAGGCGCGAGTCACCGCCAGCGCGAATCATCTGGCTGCTGTCCATATACGGAGCGGCAGAGTTTGCGGAGTCGGTAACAATCCACCCATTAAAGCCCCACTCGTTGCGAGCCAGACTGGTCAGCAGGGCGTAGTTTCCGCCTGCCCACGTGGCGCCCACGCGGTTGAAGGCGCTCATGATTGCCTGGCAAGCATCAACCTTGGTCGTTGCCATGGAGTAGGAGCCATCCGCGCCCTGCTCAACATAGTTCTCGTCGACGGTACCCACGTGCATGCAGATGTCAAAGGGCTTGACATAGATCTCGCGAATCGCCTGCTCGTTTGACCACGTGGCGCATCCCTGCTCAATGCCACCGTCGCCACGGTGGTTCTCCTGGTCGTTTAGGGCAAAGTGCTTGATGGTGGAGTAGACGCCCTTCTCGGCAGCACCCTTGATCTCAAGCGACGCAACGGTTCCGCTGATAACGGGGTCCTCGGAGTAGTACTCGCCGTTGCGACCGGTGAAGGGCGTGCGGTGGATGTTCATCGAGGGCGCGTACCACCCAGTAGTCCCACCGATGTTCGCCTCATTGCCAATCATCGCACCGTAAGCCGAAGCGAGGTCCTGGTTCCAGGTCTGTGCCATCACGACTGGCGAGCAGAACATCATCCCTGTACCACCGTAGATAAGACCAGCTGCGGTATCGGCATCGATGTTGAACGGCTTTCCAATAGATTGGACAAAGTTGGAGCCGTACCCAGAATGGCCGACAAGCTCGCGATAGTCCTCGGCAGAGAGCTCGTCAAGCAGCTGGTCCCACATCGGGTCGTTATAGTCCTTGCCACGCAGGTCGATGAGCGAAATACCGTTGTCTTGACCATAGACCGGAGTGTCGGCAATTGTCGCATCGCTCACGGGGTTGCCAGAGTCAAGGCCCTTGAGGCAATCAATCAGCTCGGGGCTGGCGACCTTTCCCCATGCGTACGAGACGGGATTGCCATTCTCGTCCACGGCATTAATCTCTGCGCCCCAGGTGGACACATTGCCCTCCAGCGGCGTTCCGTCATGCTTGGGGAAGGTGCCCTCCCAGTCCGCACGGGTGAGGTAAGTGATGTCGCCCTTGGCGTCGTCGAAGAGGTTCGTTATCTCGGCACCGCTCTTTGTGTCGGTCGCATAGGTGATGGTATCGACGTCCGTGTTGCTCGGCACGTAGGTGCTCACGCGGGAGGCGTCGCCCGCCACGTTTGCACCCTTGGCAGCAAGCACGTTGTTCACTGCGTCATGGGAATCGTGGGCAGCGGTAACGTAGTAAGTGCCAGCATCCAGGATGTACGTCTTGGCCCCGTTGGCGTCATAGGCCTTGAGCATATCCTGGTCAAACGTGACGGAAACCGTCTGGGTCTCGCCAGGCTCAAGCAGCCTTGTCTTTCCATAGTTCACCAGCTGGACCGCGCTCTTCTCGACCCCATTCGCGCGGTCGTAGTCGGTGTAGGGGCTCTGTGCGTAGACCTCAACAATGTCTTTGCCCGCGACATCACCCGTGTTGGTAACGTCTACAGACACGGTGCACGTGGTGCCATCCCAGCTGGCCTGATAGTTGCTCCAGCCAAAGGTGGTGTAGCTCAGGCCGTAGCCAAACGGGTATACAACCTCGCTGTCGTAGTCAAAGTCGCCAGCGTTGCCCTGGCCAAGGACAGCATCCTCGTATCGGGTCTCGTAGTAGCGATAGCCAACATAGATGCCCTCGGCATACGAGACGTACGAATAGCCGGTAAGGTTTCCATCGCCATCGATGTACTGATAGTCGCCGTAGTTCTGGGCAGCTGGGGAGTTGAGCGAGTTAGCCTCAAAAGTGTCGACGGTCTTGCCAGAAGGGCTGACCTCGCCGGCAAAGATGTCCGCCAGAGAATCGGTGCCATAGGTGCCCGTTGACGGGACAAACAGAACGCTCTTGATGTTTGGGAACTGCTCGAGCCAACCCAGGTTCAGCGCCGAGGCCGTGTTGAGAATCACTACGCCATTATCAAAGTTGTCATTGATGTACTGGAGAATCTCCAGCTCGGTAGAGTCGGGCTCGAGATAGGTCTTTGCCTTATCCTCCGCACTTGTGGCGTGGTTGTACATGGAACGCGGCATGTCGCGTCCCTCGCCCGCAACGCGGCGCATCACAAACACGGGCACGGTGCCCTTCGTAGAATCGAGCACCCCATCGGCAGACTCAAGCTCGCTGAGCGGGCACTCGTTGATGCGGAAGTCCTCAGCTGCGCCAAAGTTGATTGAACCGGTACCCATGGTGTACTTGCTGCCCGCACCCTTGGTGTAGAAGTCCATGAGGGTCTGGTTCACCTCGAGCCCGCGGCTCTCAAAAGAGTCCTTGAGCAGGTTCGAGTTACCTTTGGCACCGGTAAACTGCGTGAGGATGCTCTGGGTTGCGGTGAGGTTCTTGACGGACTCGCCAAAGAAACTGAACGTGGTGCCCTGCTCAAACGGCATCGTATTGCCGTCGTTCTTGAGCAGCACGTATCCCTCGTTGGCAATCTGACGGTCAAGTTGCTTCTCCGCGTCGCCAATGCTGTCCTTGTCGTAATCCGCCTTGTAGTAGTCCAGGTCAAGCCCTGCGGTGTTCGCCTTGGAGTTATCCCAGGACTGCTGGTATCCAGCAATGTTGTTGACCATCCGGGCAATCATGCTGTTGGGCAGCATGATATTCACGCCCACCATCGCCACCGCAAGCACCACAACCAGCACAGACTTGAGGATGGTCTTGATGACCCTCCCCACCTTGCGGGCGCGGCTTACGGTGCGCACGCCGCCGGTGCCTCCCTCGCCTTTCTTCTTTCCCATCTCTTCCCTCCGTTGCGTCTGCGGGCGAGGTGCATCCCCCGCCCTAATCCAAAGCCAGAAGGCAAGGTAGTTCAGCTAAGCTGGAGAAACTCAAAAGGTGACCAATTCCGTCACTCGCGGGACAGATTTGGAATGAGGTGGGGACGCCCGTTGACCACGTACAAGGTGCTCATGGTCGAGGATGACGACCAGGCGGCAAACACGCTATCCGCGCACCTCGAGCGCTTTGGTACCGAGCAGGGCGTCCGCTTCCTGGTGACACGTCTGGCAACGGCCTTTGATCTCTCGGAAGCTGGAGTCGTTGACCTTATCTTCATGGACATAGACCTGCCGGGCATCAACGGCATGGAGGCCGCCCAGCTGCTGCGCGAGGAGAACGCCTCCACGCCGCTCATCTTTGTGACCAACCTCGCCCAATATGCCGTAAAGGGATACCAGGTAGACGCGCTGGACTTCATGGTTAAACCAGTGAGCTACGGAGACTTTGCCATGCGCATGGGGCGTGCGCTACGGGTAATGGAGAAGAACGCGGCGCACACCATGGTGCTGCCCACCGCCAACGGCACGCGCGTCATCAACGTGAACGATATCGTGTACGTCGAACTTGTTAAGCACGACCTGCTCTACCACGTAGCTGGCTTCGAGCAGCCGCTTCGCCGACGCGGCAGCATCAGTGGCGCGCGAGAAGAACTACCGCAGGACCTCTTCATTACCGTGAGCCAAGGGTGCCTCGCCAACATGGCACATGTAGCCGAGGTTCTCGGCGATTCCGTGCGTTTGGACGATGGCACCCAACTCTTCTTTAGCCGCTCGCGCAAGAAGCCCTGCCTCGAGACGCTTGCGCGCTACTTTGGGGGCACCATATGATGCCTGGCGCCGAAGCGCTTGCTTTGGGACTTAAGTACGCTGTAGACGGCTCTGCGTTGTTTGTCGAGGTCCTAATTGCGGCGTGCCTGTTCGCCCACGGACAGCCCACCAGGCAGCATCCCATAGCAAGGGCGGTCGCAGCCTTCGGGCTACTTTTTGCCACCGAACTTTTAACGTCTTTCCTCGCAGGAACCAGAAGCACCGATGACGGCTCTTTGGTTGTCCTCAGCATCGATGCCAGCTACCCGCTTTCGCTGGGCATCATCGGAGGGCTCGTTACCTGCACCGCATTTCTCCTTGTCACCATCCCGACACTTCTCGCCTGCTTCGAGATGAGCCCCTGGGCGGCAACCTTCTGCGCCACCGCAGGCTACGCGCTCCAAAACCTGGCAAGCAGCATCGGAGAGACTGTGGGGCTCATCCTTGGCGCGGCAGGTGTCCCCGGCATCGTGACAGGCGGAAACGCATGGCTTACCGCCATTAGCTGTACCACAGTCTATGCCATAGCCTACCTGCTCTTTATTAGGCGCATCGAGCCGAAGGGGCTCGAGGGGCGCGGCAACCCCGCCATGCTTGCTATGGTCGTGGTGGTGGTCTTTGGCATCATCGAGTTCGACCTCATTCTCAAGTACGTGGTGACCCGAAGCCTAGCGCTGCCCGTGACGCTGTGCATGCGCGCCTTCCATGCGCTCATCTGCGTCTTTGTGATCATTGCCGAGGTTGAGCTAGTCGTGGTGCGCCAGCTCTCCTCCGAGAAGGCCGCCACGGAGCGCCTCCTCGCCGAGCAGGAGCGCCAGTACCAGCTGTCACGCGAGAACATCGAGGCCATCAACATCAAATGCCACGACCTGCGCCACCAGATTCGCTCGCTGGCGACAGGCGAGAAGACCGTGGACAGGGCCGCGCTCGAAAACGTGGCGCAGGAGATCAACGTGTACGACTCCAAGGTCCGCACCGGCAACGACGCCCTGGACACCATCCTCACCGAGAAGAGCCTGCTGTGCGAGAGCCGCAACATCACCCTTACCTGCGTGGCTGACGGCGCCGCCTTGGCCTTCATGGCGCCGGCCGACCTCTACGCCCTCTTTGGCAACGCGCTTGACAACGCCATCGAGGCCGTGGAGCGTCTGGGTGACGCAACGAGAAGGTCCATCTCGCTCATCGTGCGTCGACGCGCTGGGACCGTAACCGTCCACGTGGAGAACTACTACGACCCCACTGCCAGCGCAAAGAGCTTCAAAGGCGACGTTCCAACAAGCACTAAAGGCGACCCCCTCAACCACGGGTTTGGCACACGCTCGATGAAAGCGATTGTCGAGCGCTACGGTGGCACGCTGACCTTCTCGGCAAATGGCACAACCTTCTGCGTGGACGCCGTGATTCCAGAGCGCGCATAGGCGCATCGACCATTGCTATCGCCTGCGACGATAACTAGCCAACGTGAATAACGATTTGAGATTCAGCCAGACGCTAGCTACAGTGTTGGACCATGAATACGACGACCAGCACATACACCTTTGCGCTCATGCGCCAGCAGATGCCCAAGCCCGGGCACCCTCGTCGCTAGCAGCCCGCCGCATCACCCGGCACAGGCCGCCAGCGCAGAGGGACCGGGCGTCTTACCAGCGCGGCTTTTGCACAGGGCCGTGCGTCCCATTGGCAGGCGGCATCGAGCGGAGTGCACGTTTTGATTTCTCTGGAACATCTTTGCAAGACCTTTGAGGGAGGCAATGAGGTCCACGCCCTAAACGACGTGTCTCTCACCATCCCCACCGGCGACGTATTTGGCATCATTGGTATCTCCGGTGCCGGCAAGTCCACGCTGGTCCGCTGTCTCAACCTCCTCGAGCGCCCCACCTCCGGGCGCGTGGTGGTCGACGGCGTCGACGTAACCAACCTCAAGGGGGCCGCGCTCCGTGAGTACCGCCGCCACGTGGCGATGATCTTCCAGGGATTTGGCCTTCTCGCGCAGAAGACCGCGCTCGAGAACGTCTGCTTCCCCTACCTTGCCAGCACAGGAAAGGTCACGACGGAGAATCGCGAGGAGGCCCTGGGCTACCTGGACCGCGTTGGCCTCGCAGACCGAGCCGGCTCCTACCCGGCGCAGCTCTCGGGCGGCCAGAAGCAGCGCGTGGCCATTGCCCGCGCGTTGGCCTGCCACCCGGACTACATCCTCTGCGACGAGGCCACCTCGGCCCTGGACCCCGCAAGCACGGCGCAGGTCCTGCGTCTCCTGCGCACCATTAATGCCGAGACGGGCGTCACGATCATCGTGATCACGCACTCCATGCAGGTCGTGGAGGACATCTGCAAAGACGTTGCCGTGCTCGTCTCCGGCAAGGTGGTTGAGCAGGGCAGCGTGGCCGAGGTCTTCGCCAACCCGCAGCACGAAGTGACCCGCCAGCTTCTGGGAAAGGAGAGCTGGAATGAGTAGCCTCTCGTCCTTCTTTGCCCAGTACGGCTCGCTTCTTGGCCAGGGGCTTGCCGACACGCTGGTCATGCTCTTTGTGTCGACGGCCTTCTCGTACGTCATAGGCATCTTCCTGGGCGTTGTTCTCTGCGTTACCGCACCGCGGGGGCTCCGCCCCATGCGCGCCCTCAACGCCGTGCTTGGCTGGGTGGTGAACATTGGGCGCTCCATACCGTTCATCATCCTTCTGGTCTCGGTGTTCCCAATCACGCGCGCCCTGGTGGGCACCACCACCGGCGTGCAGGGCGTGATTCCTCCCCTGGTGCTCTCCACCACGCCGTTTGTGGCACGCATGGTCGAGCAGTCCCTGGCCGAGGTCCCACGTGACGCAATCGAGGCAGCCGAGGCCTGCGGGGCATCCATCCCGCGCATCGTGGTCTCCGCCCTGCTTCCCGAGGCCCTGCCCTCCATCGTCCGCGGCGTATCAATTACGCTTATCGCGGTCCTGGGCTACACGGCCATCGCGGGCGCAGTTGGCGCGGGCGGTCTGGGTGACATCGCCATCCGCTACGGCTACTACCGCTATCAAGACGAGGTCATGATTGCCACGCTCGTGCTCATCGTGATACTGGTGCAGGTAATCCAGAGCACCTGCGACGCCATCGCAAAGAAGATCGACCACCGCTAGCAGGAATGCGTTGCGCTTCTCGGCATCGCGCTCCACTACCACTCTCATCATTTTTCCAACAGAAAGGAACCAACCATGCTCACCAGAAGGAACTTCATTGGCACCGGTCTTGCCGCACTCGCCGCAACCACGCTTGCCGCCTGCGGAAACTCCGGCTCCAGCTCGTCTTCCAGCAGCTCTGCCGCCAGCGACTCGGCGCAGAGCCAGACCCTCACGGTTGCCGCGTCCCCCTCGCCCCACGCAGAGATCCTCAACAACTTTGCCGCGCCCAAGCTCAAGGAGCAGGGTATCGACCTTCAGACTAAGGAGTACACCGACTACATCATCCCTAACCAGGTGACCAGCTCGGGCGAGGTCGACGCCAACTACTTCCAGCACATCAACTACCTCAACAACTACAACGACGAGAACGGCACAGACCTGGTGGGCGTGGCGGCCATCCACTACGAGCCCTTTGGCATCTACGCCGGAAAGTCCTCTGACCTGGCCAACATTGCGGACGGCGCGCAGATTGCCGTTCCCAACGACCCCACCAACGAGGGCCGCGCGCTCCTTCTCCTCCAGCAGGAGAACCTCATCACGCTCAAGGACCCCGACAACCTCGAGGCCACCCCGGTCGACATTGCCGAGAACCCCCACAACCTGCAGTTTGTTGAGGTCGAGGCAGCCGCGGTGCCGCGCCAGCTCCAGGACGTGGACTTTGCCGTCATCAACGGCAACTACGCCATCGAGGCCGGCTTCCACGTGAAGGACGCCGTTGCCGTGGAGTCCAAGGAGGGCAAGGCCGTCGAGCAGTACGCCAACTACATTGTGACCACGCCCGAGAAGAAGGACGACGACCGCATTGCTGCGCTGGTCAGCGTCCTCACGAGCGATGACTTCAAGCAGTACCTCTCCGACACGTACGGCCAGGACGTCCTCCCCGCGTTCTAAGGCGAGAAAAACCTGCACGCCAGCGGCCCCGGTGACGCACGTTCGCCGGGGCCGCCCTTTGTGCCGAGAACCAAAGAAGCGGCCCGCCCCCAACTGAACTGCCTCCCATTTCTTGGACATGGAAATAGAAGTCCGAGAGATGGGAGGCTTTCCATGTCCATCGGCCTGCGATGCAGGCACGACCGATCGGTCAGGGAGCTGGCCGCCGAAATGTTCGGCGA
>Ga0256406_1005093_pt1 | contig 14358 bp, 11 predicted proteins | sample RumenRJG_03DNA_FD_185986 | JGI IMG/M metagenome (GOLD analysis project Ga0256406, IMG submission 185986) | Bovine rumen microbial communities from Lethbridge, Alberta, Canada - RJG_03 | ecosystem: Host-associated > Mammals > Digestive system > Stomach > Rumen | place: Canada: Alberta | collected...
CGAGGTGGTTGCGGAAGCGCAGCAGCATCAGGCTGTTGTCGAGCAGGCCGTCGATGTCCATGTTGCTGACCGGCGCGCCAAGGAGGTCCGGCACGAAGATGACGTTCTTGACGTACGGCTGGATGCGGTTGATGATGTGCACCTGCTCGGCGGCCGGCAGGCCCGTCGCCGTGACGATGACGTGCTGGACGCCTGTGAGGTGCAGCACGCGCTCGAGGTGCTCCATATGGCCGAGCAGGCGGCAGCGTCCCCGGAGGCGCGCGGCCATCGGCGTGTCAGCGATAAAGCCGATGACTTTCATGCCGCAGCCGCCCTGCGCTTCGAGCGTCTTCACGAGCTCGGCGGCCGTCTCGCCCGCGCCGACGAACAGCACAGGCACCTCCATCAGGTGGTTGCGGTTCAGAATTTCGCGCAACAGGAAGCGCGCGCTCACGACGAAGACGAATGCGAAAACGCCTGTCATCGCGACGAAGAGACGCGAGACAACAGCGCCGACCTTGCCGAAGTACATCAGGAGCGCAATCGTCAGGATGCTGAAAAAGACAGCGCGGAAGACAATCTGCGCCATCTTCCATGTCGGAAAGCGGCGGAACTTCGCGCTCGGCGACTGCAGGAACGCGAGGAAGATGGCCGGCACGAGGATATAAAGGTAGAAGCCCGGGATGTAGAAGCCCGGGTTTGCAATCGGGAGCCAACTCTGGCGCAGGGCGTAGGCGAGCTCTTCCGCGAGGACGACCATGCTCCAATCAGCAGCGAGCAGCAGCAACGGCTGAAAAGGATAGCTCCAACGCATATTCTGCATTTCTTTCATATGACGCCTCACCGCTCCTTGTTTCCGGGCAGGAATTTCCGCTTGAGGAACGCGCCGCCTTTTTTGAGCCAGTCCTGCGGCTCGAGGAACGAGACGTTTTGCTCACGATAGGCGATGCCGTTCTTTTCGAGCCAGACGTCCAGGAGCAGCTCGCCGACAAAGCCATAGATGCGCGATTCGTAAGCGTCCCAGCCCGTGATGTCGACGCGCGTCTCGACAATCGTCAGAATCTCAAACAGCCATTTGCAGTAATCATCAAAGAGGTCTTTGCGCATGACGAACATGTTGAACATGTGCGCCCAGGTGCGGTTCATGACGTTTTCAAAGGCTGGCAGGTATTCTGGATATGCCACGCGGATGTATTGCCCGGCGCAGTCGAGGCCGTCGGGATGGTGCGCATGGTTGTAGTGGGAACGGTTCGATTCGATGTAGTAACGGCGCTTCTTCGGCACGACGACAGGGGAATCTTTGAGGATGCTCTCCCATTCGGCGGCCGTCAGGATTTCGTGTTTGCGCGCCTCGACATCGCGGACTTCGCGGCGCGTGAAATAGCGGCGGTAGTGGACGAGGCCGATATAGTCTGCCGCGAGGTTCTTCCACGCCCAGTAGACCGCCGTGAGCTCGCAGTAGTGCGGATTTTTCACACTGATATTGTCGCCCGTGTCGTCGCCTGCGTATCCGAGGTCAGCGTCCGGGTGCAGCGCATGGCCGACATGCACGGGCAGGTAGCACGGTTCCTGCGGCATCCAGTACGGCTTGTGCGCCGCAATCATGATCTTGATTTCCAAAAAAATGTCCGCTCCTCACATCAAAAGTCTTCCAGTATTATAACAGGTCGCAGAAAGACATTCAATGCAAGAAGCGGACACGTAGAAAAACAAACGTTTACTTACGGATTTTCTGCATCTGGATCCTTGGAAACGATCCAGATGGGCACAGCCAGGTGATGTCTCCGATTCACTTCGGGATCCGGCTGGAGACGAATCTTCAGCGGATGCTGCAGGACGCCATGGCGGAAGAGCGTCTGCGGCAGATCCTGTTCCATGATCTCGGCGAACGGCCAGTTGACCTTCGGCTCTCCGACGGCAATATGGACGGTCACCGTCTTCTCTCCCGCCCGGTCTGCCGCGGCCATCTGCTCGATGAGCTCGTCTCCCATCTCATAGCATGTCTGTGCAGAGATATTGCCGACGGTAGACTCCTGAAACGCCTGCCGCGGATTGTTCAGCGACAGCATCAAAACAAGGACGGCCAGCAGCGGCAGCCCCTGCATGAGCACGGGGAACCGCCGCACCAGAGCGTTCAGTGCCAGACAGGTCAGGAGCAGGAAATAGAAGAAGCAGCAGAACAGCACATCCACGCGAGCGATATACTGCGGATTCGCTCTTGTGCAGAGAAGGAAGAGGTAGAGGAATATCAGCAGGATGCACGCAGCGCTCAAAAGCATACGGAAACGCGTCTCTCTCGCCAGCTCCGTCTGGCTGCGTTGAAAGATCATGACAGCGGCTGCGAAGATGAATGCCAGGCATACGGCCACAACGGAGTGCTTCATCATCGGCCAGATTGCCCTAGCCGCATCCACGGTCTCCCGCCACGGCATGTCAAATCTGGAAATCTCATGCGCACGTCCGCCATGCGCTTCGAAGAACAGGCAGGCCAGCCAGAGAAGCAGCACGGCAATCTCGATGCGATGGCGGCGCATCCAGCCACGAAAATCTTTCCACCCTCCGCCAGCACAAAGATCCCAGAACGAGTACACAGACAGGAACGCCAGCAAGACGATGTTGTGCATGATGTCCGAAAAAACTGCGAAATACAGGACAATCCACAACAATCCTTTCTGCGCTGTCGTAAGTCCTTCATACCGCTCTGTCAACCTTCCTCCGCGCATGATCCAGAGCACGAGAGAGGCATTCAGCAGCGTCGGCATGAGATAGTAGAAGACACATGTCAGATTGAACGCCCAGAACAGGTGGCGATTGTCATACGGCTGGACTTTCAACAACAGAAAATGCAGGGCAAAGAAGATTGCTGTTCCGCAAACTGCGCGAAGGCATCCGTGGTCATCGCTCCGCACCAGCTGATAAAACATCCAGAGATACCCTGTAATCAGCAGACTGAGCATCAGCGCCGCTGCATATGTCATCGACCGAAGATAATCTCCCACCAAGGGTGTCAGCACATAGGCAGCGAAATATCCCATCAGCGACATGAAGCATTCCGGAAAAATACGAACCGGATTCCATTCATTCATTTTCGGAAAAGGGTCACGCGCAAAAGAAATGTACCTCCAATCATCGCAATCAAAAACGACCAGCGGATGTATCTGCGTAAAAAAGAGGAATAGAAAACCAAACGCCAGCAAGAAGCATCCCCAGGCAGCGCGCGTACGCCATATTACGTCAAGCGATTCCGATTCCATATCATTTCCTTCTTTCCTCACAGCATTCCCTTCAGCCTTCATCGAATTTACAGGCGTTTCTCTGGTGCAAAGTCCACGATCCAGCAATCATCCCGCAAATAGATGCGATACATATCGCGCGTCAAGCACGGCTGTGCCGCCTTCATCCATGCTTGATCATCCTCCTGCGCCTTAATGACATGAAAGTCTCTCGCAGACAGATGATTCATGAGGATGCCTCCCCACATCCAGTCGCCATTCATGTAAATCGGTGTCATGGCCACGATAATCGGCCGCTTCGCCTTCGCGTGCTCTCGTTCCCGCGCAGACGGTGCCTGTCCGAAGATGACAATGTCATTCCTTGCAGCTCCTGGATCCATCTGCCCGATGTCGGAGACGATCTGCTGCGCAACCCTGCGGTTGCAGTCGGACTGAGCATGCAACACATTGCCATAGGCGTACGCGCCGGCAAATCCGGACAGCAAGAGCGGAAGCAGCAGCAGTGCTGCTGCGCGCTTCTGCTGGATGGCGCGACTCAGGAGCATGCCAAGAAAGATGGCGAGCACGACGCACGAAATCAGGACGCGTGCGGCAAAGACAGGTTCACGCAAAAAAAGCTGCGGCAGGACAATGCCGATCAGCATGCCTGCAAGTGCGATAAGATAGCACATGTCCCGCTTTTCCTGATGAAAATGCCAGAGACCATAGAGCAATAGAGCCAGGACGACCACGAAGGTGACGCGCGATGTCGAAGCGATTGCCAAACCGAACCAGCCGCCGAATGATGCAAGGTTCCGCAGGAAGATGCCGATACCTTCCTGTGTCATGGGGAACACCATCTGCGCATGCGCACCGGAATAATCATCAAGATGCACGACGAAGGAACACATGACTTTATATAGAGCCCCCGCCAAGAGCAGTGCACCGAAGCGTTCTGCCATGCGCCGCCATATGCCCCCCCCTCGTGTACAAACGATCTCGACAAACACCATCGAGAGATACGCGCCGATGGCGGCCTGATATAGGCCGAGTACGAGGAACGTTGCTGCGACGCCATAAAGAAAACGCCCCCGCCGACTCCATTCCTCTGGCAGAGCATAGCAGGAGAGCCCGAGGCAGAGTGCAAGCATCATCGTCACGGCATCAAAATGATAGGAAAGGTTTTCCAAGAGGAACGGCGGCAGGATGGCCAGTCCCAGGCAGGGGACGAGCAACGTCCCCGGGAGAGGTGCATACCAGCGACGTGACAGCAACACCATCGTGTAGGCCAGGAGACCGATAGCGAGGAGCTGCGAGAGCGGTGCCGTGTCCTGCAAGTTCTTGCCGAAGTTCACTGCCATCATGACCATGTCTGCGAACGGCCGTCCGTTGTTCGTCCCGCCAAGGTAGCCATAGATGGATCGTCCGAGGTCATCGATATAAGCATCCCCTGCCAGCAGGATGGGGATGACGTAGAGCAGGTAAAGCGTCCCCAGACGCCAGAAAGTCTTCCCTTCCTCCGAACGGAGCGATAGAAACCGCCATGATTTCAAAAAATCCGCCTTGTTCATCGCACTTCCTCCACGTCCTCGATGTTGCTCTCCGCCGCGATGTAGTGCGGCCGATGCTTTGACTCCATATAGATCTTTGCAACGTACTGCCCCATGATGCCGAGGCAGAAGAGCTGGATGCCGCCGACGAAGATGATGGCGCAGATCATGGACGCCCAGCCGTCGATGGAGGAGCCTGCGACGAGGAGTTTGCGTGCGACGATGGCGATGAGCATGAAGAACGAGACGCCTGTCATCGCGATGCCGAACAGCGAAGCGATGGAAAGCGGCACCTGCGAGAAGTTGATGATGCCGTCGATGGCGTAGCGCACAAGCCCCCAGAAATGCCATTTCGTCTCGCCTGCAACGCGCGGCGTGTTCTCGTACGAAAGCCAGTACGTGCGGAAGCCGATCCAGCCGAAGATGCCCTTTGAAAAGCGGTTGTACTCGCCCATGGCGACGATGGCATCAACCATGCTGCGGCGCATGAGGCGGAAATCGCGCGCGCCGTCCATCATGTGCGCGTCCGAAATGCGGTTGATGAGTCCGTAGAAGCGGTGCGCGAACCAGCTGCGGATGGGCGGCTCGCCCGTGCGATTCTCGCGACGCGTCGCGACGCTATCGTACTCGCCCTGCTCGAGGATGGCATACATCTGCGGCAGAAGTGACGGCGGATCCTGCATGTCGCAATCCATGACGGCGACGTAGTCCCCCTTTGCATTGCAGAAGCCCGCATACATGGCGGCCTCTTTGCCGAAGTTGCGCGAGAAGGAGATGTACTTGACATGCCCGTCTTTTGCAGCAAGGTCTCGAAGCTCCGCGAGCGTCTCGTCGCGCGAACCATCGTTGACAAAAAGCATTTCATAGCCGGCATCCATCGACGCAAGCACCTGTGTCGCTTCTTTATAAAAGATGGGCAAAGCAGCTTCTTCATTATAGCAAGGTACGATGATCGTAATTCTTCTCACTTTGAATCTCTCCCCATCTTCCGATATTTCCGTTCATTATGCCACAAAAGGAAGCATGTTGTAAATGCGAGCACGGTGATTGCCATGCCTTTTCTTCTTCCCGGCAGCTCGTACCGAAGCGAAATCTCGTTTTCCCCTTCATCGAGCGTGAAGCCCATGAGGGCATCTGCAATCCGTTCAGGCTGAACCTCCCGGCCATTCTGCAGGGCATGCCAGCCCTTGTCCCAGGGCAGCGATGTGAAAAGCTTTTCCCCGCCATGCCCTGCAATGTGGATGGATGCAGCATTCTGCGCCAGCGAGACGTCGGCCGCGCGTGCCCAGGCCGTCGATGCAGCTTTGCTCAGGACGTCTTCGTCCGTTCGATAAAAGCAGGAACGGATAGTTGGCAGGCCATGCTCACCCACCAAAACAATCTCATGTGGCTGCCCCCGACCAGATGGCAGGTCAAAGACAGACGGCGTCAGCCAATGAAGGGCCCCTTGCCGCTCGCCATCGACAGTCATGTAGGTCGAATCAACCTCCCACATCGCCTGATCCCGTGGCTCTGTCCGAATACATCCATACACTTGGCTATTGGGAAAAGGTGAAACCGTGTAACGATGATTTCCATTTTCCAGAATCTCTTCCGTAAACGGCACCGGCTGATAGACAGCCATTGTTTTCCCAAACAAACGGGCATATGCATCATTCGTATGCTGAAAGGGGTCTGCCGGTGACAGGTTTGAAAAGTCGATGGACTGGCAGGCAAATGCCAGCGGAAATGCAAATGGATTTTCATAAGCACGCTTGCCATTTGCCATCGAGATTCCGTCCATGCGCTGCAGTCCCTGAATCTGGCGATCCGCCAAGACATAACGGACCCCAAGCATGGCGTCTGTTCCGAGGACGGACGTATCGACGATGTTCATGTTCGGCCCATTCTGCCGATACCCGAACGCATCGAGGAATGCCATCTGGCTGTTGACAGCACCTGATGTATAACTTGCCAACGTCATCACACCATAGGCGAGCCCTTCATTATAATTCGCGGTCCGGCGAAGCTCGTCCATGTTGAACGGTGTCGTCTGGCTGATGCGGAACGCCCCCGCCTGATTCTTCCATGCCGACAGCTGTGCAGACTGGCCTTCTTCATAGGCCGCATAACGAGCCGCTGTCCCTTGTGCATACCCCCCGGCGACGAACGCGCCAAAATTACCGAACAGGTCGAAAAGCGCACACCCTGCCAGAACAACGAACGCCAGCCTCCTCTGCCAGCCCGCAAGACGCAGGTACAAGAAAAACGCAGCAGCTATGATGAGATACATCGACATGCCTGCCACGGCCAGACGCATCTCTCGCTCAGGGGAAAGACGCGATGCTGCAAAAACGGCCGCCGGGACAGCCACGGACAGGAACAGCCATTTCCAACGAAATGCCTTCATCCCCCCAAAAGCAGCCGCATTCCATCCCGCAAGGTAGATAAGCAAAAAGATGGCCACATGGCTGTAACGATACCAATAGCCTTGGACTTCCTTGAGCAAGGAAAAAAGGAAGAACAGCGGATGCCAGTAAAAAACAATCAGGATGAAAGCTGGCAACGCCAATGCCCCCAGACGCCACCGCCTCGGAATCTTCGCATTGAAAAAGAAACTCCACGCGCCCAAGAACGCAAATGAACCGACAAAAATTGAAGCCTTGCCCTGCACACTGAAGGAGCCCCATGCCTGACTGGAAAGAATCGATGCCAGCGATCCGTCATAACGGGCATCCAATCCCTGCCAGTCAATCCCGGCACGCCCGCCTTCCATCCCAACCAAAGCAGGGACAAACAAAAAAGCACTGAGCCCGACTCCCAGAACGATGCCACGCAGGACGCGCCAGAGGAAGGCGGTCCATTCTCGCCCGTCAAAGGCCCTCCCGCAGGCAATCCATCCTTCCCAGAGTGCAAAGAAGCCTGCAAAAAGCAAGTCGATGCACCCCATATACCAGTTGAAAATCATCGCGCAGGCAGCGGACAGAATCAAGCAGAAAGAGCCCTGCCGCGTTCCCGCCCGCCAGACGCCCAGCAAGATCAGCGGCAACAGATAGAATCCATCCAGCCACATCACGTTCCGTGCAAAATCCATCCCGTATTCCGACATGCCATACGCTGTAGCCAGCAACAACGTGAACGGCGCAGAAATGCGCTGCTGAAACCGCAGGCAGAGATAGACAGCCATGCATGCAGATGCCAGGGACATCTTCCAGAATACGAGAAAGTCATAAAAAAGGTAGAGGTCCTGCTGCTGGAACAACAAGACAAACAGATTCCACGGCGAGCTCAGATAATAGGTAAAGATGGGCCAGACGTTGCTGCCGAGACCGCAGAAAAACGACCAGGTGAAGCTGTCTTCTCCCCGCAACAGGCGCTGGAGCCATGTGAAGAGGTCGATATATTGGATTCGGGCATCCACGACGACGAAATCCGCTGTGCCAAATGGAATCATGCCGAACGCAAGCATCCCGCTGAGCAGCAAGATGCCTGTCATCCCCATTGCCCCTGCTGACAGGCAGGATGTTCGCCGAAATGCTTCCGTCATCCCCAAACTTCCCTTCTACTTGCACGATATGCACAACACAAAAATCCAAAACATCCGAGAAGAGAAAGCCCATCTGTCAATGCAAACCACGGAAGTCCGGTATACCTGACACAAAGTGTCCCTGCTCCCGAAGGAAGAAGCGTCGAAACTTGTCCTTGCTCATCGCGCCAGACAGGAACGCGTTCCCCCTCCTTTTTTTCCGCCGTATAGCCCATGTACCAGAACAGCGGCAATTGCACATTTTCCTGGATGCCATCTCGATACGTAATGAAAAAACGATTTCCCTTGCGTACAACATCTTCCACTCGGTCATCTGGGTGCAGAGACTGATCCGCGATTTTAGCACGCATCGCTTCTCCGGAAAACATTTCTGCAATCTGCCAATCTGCATAATCATAATAAATCACATGCGCGGGATCAATCGTTTGCAGATACTCTGCTGATACTTTCATCATGAATAACGGATGCTGCTGCATCGAAGCTGCCATGATATGATCTTCCGGGCTCTTGAAATCTCTCAGCAGAGATGTATATGTATTTCCTGCAGTCCAATAAAGATTGCCGCAAAGGCAGAACAGCCAGATCAGAAAAATGCTTCTGCATTGATTTTCTTTCAGACCCATAGCGAACACCAAGGGAAGGAGAACCGCAGGAAAAATCCCGAGCCGGAACGGGAACTGAAGAACGCCCGCTACCTCCCCTAAACGCTCCCACAACATCGGCCATGTCGTAAGCCATATCAGGGAGAAAGAAACGATCAGCGCGCACCAGAACAAGGCCCCCAGCGGTCTTCCATGCCCCCGCACCCATTGAACTACGCAATGGAGAAGGATGCCCACAAGAACCAGCAACATAGCACTGCCCATGTAAAAGTCCATCGAACTCAATGGACGGATTGCATCCACAATGCTTTCATGTGTCATATGCTTCATTCCATAGTCCATGAAATGATGGAAATAGAGGAGCGGCGCATAAAACCAAAGATTCAGAAGCACTGTGAACAAAACAACTTTCCCTGCCGCCCAGCGAATATCCATCTGGACAAAGCGTCGAAAGGAAATCGCAATCATAACGAAATCAGCCAGTAAGAGAAGGAGGCTGGTAATAATATGCGACTCCAGCACGCAGGACGTAAAAAAAACCACGGCTGGCCAATAAGACGAGCTGCGATGAAGCGTAAACCAGACAGAAAAAAGTGCTCCTGGAAGAAATGCCATCGCAAGCATCTCACCGCCAGCTGATCGTGCATACAGATCCATCATGCGATAGAGAAACACCAGATAAAAAAGAGCAGCAATCGCTCCTGTTCGTCTTGAACGCAACGCAACAGAAAACGCCCACCATCCAACGCCAGCTGTCACCAAGTTGACCACGACAACGAAAATTTTCCAGGATGTAATCAACGATACGCCAGCCGCACAGAGCAATGCCGGAAAATACCAAAAAAAATTGGGATAAAAAATCCCACTCGGCATGCCATACCCCTGAAACCAGATTGCGTTGACCCGCACGGGAAACTCCCCCGCAAGCAAGACATTCTTTATTCCTTCTATACGGTCCAGATGAAAAAGAATGTCATCCCCTGCCAGCAAGGTTCCGGGCAATAATACGGGAAGGCTGACAAGCATCGCAGATAACAGAAGCATGCATCCCCATATGAACGTACCCTTCCAATCATTATCATTCATTTTCATGAAATCAATTACCCAATTTCCTTTACCGTCGATTCTTCATGAGTTGTCCGAAATCCGCAATGCACCCGCCCCAGGACAGTCCGACGCCAAAGCCAGCCAGCAAGACATGGCGAAGTCCCGCAAGCTTTTTCTCTTGATTGATGGCTTCGAGCGCATAAGGAATCGACCCGCTGACGAGGTTGCCCGTGTGCTCGATGTCATTGTAGAACGGCACGTCCGCGAGACCGCAGCGCGTGCGGAGCTTTTCGAGGATGTAGCTGTTCGCCTGATGGAAGACGGCGGCATCGAGGTCGGCTGCCGTGAGGCCAGCTTTTGCGAGAACGTCTTTTGTGAGCTGCGGCACGGTGTGCATCGTGAAGCTCGTGACGTCCTTGCCCGCCATGTGCATGTCATAGTTCGTGCGCGTGTTGCCGCGCGCATCAGGCTCATCATAGACGAGCGGCGTCGTGTGCGGCACCTGCCGACTGCCGCCTGCGGGGACGACGATTTTGTCCGCGCGTCCGCCATCTGTGCCAAAGACGAAGGCGTCGAGCAGAGGATGGTCGGATTCGACAGCCGTCAGGAGCGTCGCCGTACCGCCATCGCCGAAAAGCGGCCGAATCAGGCCGTCTTTCGGATTCACGAATTTCGTGTAGACACTGGCCGTCAGGAGCAGCAGGTGCTTTGCAAGGCCCGTTTCGATGAGGCCTTTCGCGAGGCCGAGGCCATAGACATAGCCCGAACAGCCGAGGCCATAATCGAGCGCGCCCGCCGACTGCGGGATGCCGAGCCGGTCCTGCACAATGCAGGCCGCCGAGGGCATGGAATGGTCGGGGTGCTGCACGCAGAGAAGGACGAAGTCGATGTCCGCTGGCGTGATGCCGTATGCCGTGAAGAGATTCTCGGCCGCACGAACAGCCAGGTCGCTCGCGGCTTCATCATCAGATGCAACATGGCGCTCTGCGATGCCAATCTTCTTGCCAATGGGATTTGACGGGTCGTTAGGCTCGATTTTCTCAGGCAGGTACGAGGCTAGCGCGCGGATGGCTGCATACGTCCCCATCAGATGTCGCCTTCAACGCCGTGGCTCTTCAAAAGGTCGCGGATGGCGTCAACGTTCGTGTAATTCATCGGCATGAGGTCAGTGCCAGCAAGCGTGATATGATATTCATCTTCCATCGCCACTGCGAGCATCTGGATGTCCATGCTGTCGAGCAGGCCGTCGGAGACGAAGTCGTCGCTTTTCGCGAAGTCGGCATCTTTGTTCGTCTCCTGCAAGAGTTCCATAATCGTCTTCAAGAAAATTCCTCCTACTATTATGTATGCGCATAAAAATCTAGCTTTATTCTAGCGCAAAGCGCGGCGGGGCGCAACTGGAACATGGCGCCCGCCGCAGGTTTGCACTTTCGCTCGAAGCGGTGTAGAATGAGGAAAAACAACCGTCTGCAAAGGAGCCGCATCATGGATTTTTCGAGTTCTCCCGTCCGCTTTCTCAAGAAGAAGGATCCGATCTACCAGATTTCGACGCTGCAGTCGCTCGTGATGGGGAACTATTATGGCGGCGTGAGCGTGGAGCAGCTGCTGGCGCATGGCGACACGGGGCTCGGGATGTTCGCGGCGGCGGATGGGGAGCTGATCCTCCTCCGGCATCAATGCTACCGCATCCTCGGCGACGGGTCGGCCGTGCTGGCCGCGCCACAGGAGCGCGTGACGTTCGCGAGCGTGTCGTTCCTCGAAGAGGGGGAGCACATCGGTTTCGGCCATGTCGGGAGCCTCGAAGAGCTGCGCGCGGCGCTCGACGAGCGCGTGGAAATCCTCGGGCCGAACAATCTCTATGTGCTGCAGATTGACGGCGATTTTTGTCGCGTGGCGGCGCGCACGGAGCTCCGGCAGGAGCCGCCGTTCCAAAAATTCGCCGACGTGCTCGCGCGCGACGAGCGGCGGTTCGTGTTTGAAAATCTCAGCGGCTCGCTTGTCTGTTTTTATTTTCCGGCATATCTTGAGGGCGTGAATACGGGGGGATGGCATTTCCATTTCCTCGATGATGCGCGGACGTGCGGCGGTCATGTCTTTGATATGGAAATGAAAAAAGGCCGGGCTCTCTTAAACAAGACCGACCGTTTCATCATGGATCTGCCGCACAATCCCGAGTTCCAGGAGGCGGCGCTCGAGAACGCGTCAAAGGAGGAAATCAAGGGAATCGAGCAGGGCGGAGAATGACCCCGCCCCTCAGGAAAAATACTTCTCCAGCACGGCGACGGCCTTCCGAAGCTCTTTTTTCTGCGTGGCCGTGACGGGGCCGAGCGCCGCCTGCATCTGCTCGTCGGACCGGCGCTCGATTTCTCCGGCCTCGGTTTCGCCAGCCACTGTCAAAAAAAGCCGCTTCTTGCGGGCGTCGTCGGGCGCTGGCTCGCGATGCAACAGGCCTTTCTTCTCGAGTCCGTTGAGGACGCGCGTCATATAGCTGCGGTCCATGCCGAGGTACTGCGCGAGCTCGATGGCGACCCATCCTCCCGGACGGCGGCCGACTTCCTCAATCACGCGCGCTTCGGGCAGGCTGTAATCGAGGCCGAGCGCCCGCCCGCGAAAGACGCCGATGCGACGCGCGTAAAGGCGGCTGAATTCTCGCATCTCGTGCAGGAATGCCGCGTCATCGCCGCTCATACAGCAGCCCTCAGGGCTGCTGTTTTTTTTTCGGCAGCAGCGGCGGGGAAGTCGCAGCGATAATAGACGACGCCCGGCAACGGGTTGTCGTAATACGCCGGAATCTTGTGGAAGCCGAACGCCTGGTACATGATGTTCGCGGCCTCCAGCCGCTGCAGCGTGTCGAGATAGACATGCTCGTAGCCCATCGCCTCTGCCTCCGCGAGCGCCCGCGCGAAAAGCGCCTTTCCGACATGCTGTCCGCGGAACTCCGGCCGCGTGAACAGGCGCTTGAACTCGCAATCGCGGCCATTCTGCATCGAGTGGAACGCGATGCAGCCAGCGGCCTTGCCATCGACGAACGCGATATAGAGCCGCCCGCCGTCGCCGCCATACCGCCGCGTGATTTCTTCTTCCGTCTGGTCGGCGGGCTGGAAGCTCACATCAACCGCAATATATTTTTTGTATTCTTCGAACAGCTCGGCCACTTCCTCGAGATGCTGCGTCCCGTCTTCAATCGTCACCATGATGACCGCCTCCGCTTTCCTGTGTCTGTAGATTTATTTGATGGACAAAGTCTACAACATTTTGCAGACTTTGTCAACAAAAGAATCATAAAAAGCGACAGGCAGAACTGCCTGTCGCAAAAGGAAGTAAAGGAATGGGAAGGATGCGTCAGAGGTTCCTCTGCGCTGCGCTGGCCGCAACGGTGGAGAGGTAGGTGCGCACGTCTTTGCTCAGGGAGCGGAAGCTGCGCGCAATCATGTTGCGGACGGCAGCCTTTTCCTGCGCACTCATCTTGCCGTTGTCCTGGACGGCCTGAATCATGCCGTAGGCCTGAGCGAGCTTGGCGCCTTCGTCCATGTCTTTGTCGCTGTCGATGCGGCTGACGAGCGCGCTGGCCTGCTCCATGCGCTCGGCTGGCGTGTCAGCTGTGAGGGCGTCTTCCATCGAATGATAGCCGTACTCGATGTTGCGCTGGATGAAGCTCTCGAACTGCTCGTTGCCCTGTTCGAGCGCAGCGGTGACGGTCGAGGCGATGATGCTGTCCGTGCCATGCTCGAGGGCATGGATGTCGGCACCTTCCTGCGCGTTGCCATCGACCTGGATATTGCTTTCCGTGGCCTCAGGCTCCGTCGTTGCTGCCATCGACGTGCCCATGAGGTCGCTGGCAGCCTGCGTGGCCTGCGTCGTCGCATCGGTCAGGAGGTTGCTCTGCACGGTCGTGGCCTCGGTCTGGATCTCGTCGCTGGTCTTCACGGCCGAAGCGTTGTTCGTCGTGCTGCCGGAAGAGGTATTGGTGTTGCCGCTATCATTCGTCGTGCTGCCAGAATTGCTGATGGTGGTATCAACGTTCGCAGCCGTAGCGTACCCCGTCGTCGTGCTGTCGGCGATGTTTGTCGCCGTGGAGTTCGTACTGCCGTTATACGTGTAATCGGCAAGCATGTTGTCTTTCGTCGTCGAAATCGTGACAGACGGCGACTGTTCGACAGAATAGCCATAGACATAGGCGTCCTTCGTCGTGATAGCCGTGCCATTCTTCAGCGTGACGGTATTGCCATTCGCAACGTTCTTCGTGATGTCGTTGCCATCCGAAACTTCGTTCGTAACAGCCGCGACAATGACGGTGTCATCCGACGTCAGTTTTGAGTTATCGACGATGGTCCGGCCGCCGTCGACGTGGATTTCACCGTCTTTGTTCTGGATGGTCGTATTGATGAGCGTCGTCACGTTGCTGGCATCAGCGGTATGCGTCGCGAGCTGGCCGAGGCCAT
>Ga0256406_1005095_pt1 | contig 14357 bp, 11 predicted proteins | sample RumenRJG_03DNA_FD_185986 | JGI IMG/M metagenome (GOLD analysis project Ga0256406, IMG submission 185986) | Bovine rumen microbial communities from Lethbridge, Alberta, Canada - RJG_03 | ecosystem: Host-associated > Mammals > Digestive system > Stomach > Rumen | place: Canada: Alberta | collected...
TATGCCTATAAAGGGAAAGCCGAGGCCATGGCCTCTCTCCGGGAATCCAGGAAGGGATATTACCCTAAGGAAGGATTCTTTCCAGGGAGGAGATCATTTCCTCGGCTCTAAGTGTAAGAAAAAGCCTCGGTTTTCCGAGGCTATTTTCGCATTGGTCGGAACGGCGCGATTCGAACGCGTGACCCCTACCACCCCAAGGTAGTGCACTACCAAGCTGTGCTACGTCCCGAGTGCGTTGTTATTATAGCCACTTGCCCCCAAGTTGCTACAAGGAGTTGCTTCGCGCGCCCCTTTTCCGCGCGGGCTTGTATAATCTACGCGCAATGGAAGAAAAAAGCAAAAATTCGAAAGACTGGATCCTCGTCAAGGGGGCTAGGGAAAACAACCTAAAGAACGTCGACGTCGCCATCCCCAAGGGCTCTTTGACGGTGTTCACGGGGCTTTCCGGCTCGGGCAAGACGACCCTGGCCTTCGACACGATTTACAACGAGGGCAGAAGGCGATACGTCGAATCCCTCTCCGCCTATGCCAGGCAGTTCTTAGGCGGCATGGAAAAACCCGACGTCGACTCCATTGAGGGGCTATCCCCCGCGATTTCGATCGACCAGAAGTCGACCTCCCACAACCCGCGCTCGACCGTGGGCACGGTGACGGAAATCTACGATTACCTAAGGCTTTTGTACGCGAGGATCGGCGTCCCCTATTGCCCGAATGGCCACGGCCCAATCACCTCGTTCAGCCCAGCCGCGATGGCGGACGCCATCCTCCATTACGAGGCGGGGAGCAAGGTGCAGATTCTTTCCCCGATCGTCCGTCATGAAAAAGGCACCCAGAAGGACGTCTTCGACCGCTTGAAGAAAGAGGGTTTCGTCCGCGTGCGCGTCGATGGGGAGATGAAACTCCTCTCCGACGTGGAGCCCCTCGAGAAGAATAAGCGCCATGACGTCGACATCGTCGTGGACCGCCTCATCATCAAAGACGGCCTCCGTTCCCGGGTGAACGAGGACGTGGAGCTTGCTTTGGATCAAAGCCATGGCTTCCTCGTCATCTTAAGCGAGAAGGGCGAAAGGCTCCTCTCCGAGCACCATAGCTGCCCCGAATGCGGCTTCTCCGTCCCCAAATTGGAGCCAAGGCTATTCTCCTTCAACGCCCCTTTGGGCTATTGCCCCGACTGCCATGGCTTGGGCATCAAGCGGGAATGCGCGGAGGATTTGCTCGTCCCCGACCCCAATAAGAGCATCGGCCAGGGGTGCCTCCGTTATTTCGCCAACATCATCCACACGAGCAACCTCGAATGGAAGGAGTTCGAGATCCTCTTAAAGAAGTACGACATCCCCGAGGACGTCCCCTGGAACAAACTAAGCAAGAAGGAGAGGAACATCGTCCTCTTCGGCTCCCCCGATACCCTGCAGTACACCTTAACCTCCGCCTCGGGCAACAAGATGAACCGCCATCAGAAGATCGAGGGCGTCAAGACGAGGATTGAGCGCCTCTACCGCGAGACCAACTCCGAGTGGATGGCCGCCTATTACGAATCCTTCATGCGCGATACGGTGTGCACGACGTGCCATGGGGCCCGTTTAAATCAAGAGGCCCTCTCGGTCAAGGTGAACGGGTTAAACATCTACGAGGCCACCGAGCTTTCTTTGGCCAACTTTGTGCGCTGGGTGGACGAATGCTCCGCGAAGCTTTCCCCCTCGGAGCACGCGATCGCCGACCTCGTGCTGAAAGAACTCCATAACCGCGCCGAATTCCTCGTGAACGTGGGGCTAGACTATCTGACCCTATCCCGTTACGCGATGACCCTTTCGGGCGGCGAAGCCCAGCGCATCCGCCTCGCCACCCAAATCGGCAGCCGCCTCTCCGGCGTCCTCTACGTCCTCGATGAGCCCTCGATCGGCCTCCATCAACGGGACAACGACAAATTGATCCGCACCCTCAAGGACATGCGGGATTTGGGCAACACCCTCATCGTGGTGGAGCACGACGAGGAGACGATGCGCCAAGCCGACTATCTGGTGGACATCGGCCCCGGGGCCGGCATCCATGGCGGCAAAGTCGTCGCCTGCGGAAGCGTGGAAGACCTCGAAAAGGAGCCTCAGTCCATTACGGGCGCTTACCTTTCGGGCAAAAAATACATCCCCGTCCCCCTCAAGCGAAGGGAGGGCAACGGAAAATTCATCGAGATCAAGGGGGCCAGGTGCCACAATTTGAAGGACGTGGACGTCAAGTTCCCCTTGGGCAAGCTCGTTCTCGTCACCGGGGTGTCCGGTTCGGGCAAATCCTCCTTGGTCAACGAGACTTTGGTGCGCGCCATCGAGCACGAATTAGACGGGGCCAAGACCGACCCGGGCGAGTATGCCTCGATCGTCGGGCTCAAAAACATCGATAAGCTCATCGCCATCACCCAGGAGCCGATTGGGCGGACCCCCCGTTCAAACCCGGCCACCTACACGGGTGTTTTCGATGACATCCGCGCCCTTTTCGCCGAAACCGATGAAGCCAGGGCGCGCGGCTATGACAAAGGCCGCTTCTCCTTCAACGTGAAGGGGGGACGCTGCGAGAAATGTCAAGGGGCCGGGGTCACCCGCATCCCGATGTCCTTCCTCCCCGACGTCTACGTCAAATGCGACGAATGCGAGGGAAGGCGCTACAACGACGAGACCCTCCTATGCGAATATCAGGGCAAGAACATCGCCGACGTCCTCGACATGCGCGTCGAAGAGGCGGTGGAGTTCTTCCATAACCGCCCCGAAATCGAGCGGAAGATCCGCACCTTGGAAGAGGTGGGGCTAGGCTACATCAAGCTCGGCCAGCCCGCGACGGAGCTTTCCGGCGGCGAGGCCCAGAGGGTCAAATTGGCCACCGAGCTTCAGAGGCGCCCGACGGGGAAAACCGTATACGTCCTCGACGAACCGACCACGGGGCTACATACCGACGACGTCGCGAGACTCGTCAAAGTGCTTCAGCGCATCGTCGACCACGGGGACACCGTGATCGTGATCGAGCACAACCTCGACGTCATCAAAACGGCCGACTGGATCATCGATTTGGGCCCGGAAGGCGGCGACGGCGGGGGAACGATTATCGCCCAGGGAACCCCCGAGCAAGTGGCGGAGGTCCCCGCCTCCTACACGGGGAAGTACCTCAAAGAAGTGCTTCTTCACGCGAAAGAGAAGGGGCAAATGGAGTAAACTAACAACATCATGCGTTATTTACCTTATCTCATCGTCGGCCTGTTGCTCCTTGGGGGAGCCTCCTATGGCCTTTACCGCCTGCTTAACTCCTTCTACGAGGACAAAGCGAGGCGGAAGCTCTCCAAGAAGGAGATCCTCCTCCTTAACCTTTTCCTTTTCTTGGAAGGGGCCGCGGGGTCGTTTTTCCAAGCCGCCATCAAGGAGGGGATGAGCTGGGAGCCCACCGGGGTCCGCCTCTTCTGCCTGATCCTCGGGGGCTATCTCTTCACGAGCTCCCTCGCCTTCTTCGTCTCCTCCTTCCAACTCCATTACTACAAGCTTGACGCGAAGAAGAACGCGATTGCCCCCTTCGGGAAGCTTTTGATTTATTCCATCCTCGCGCTTCTTGCCTCCTTCCTCTTCTTGGGGGAGGCGGCGGCTCCTCTTCTTTCCTACCCCTTGGTCTCCAGTTTCGTGATCAACTCCACGGGCTTCCACTGGACGACTTACCTCAGCCAAGGCTCCTACGAAGGGGGCGTCCGCATCGCCTTTTATGGCATCATCATGATCAGCGGCGCCTTCGTCTGCTATTTGGTCTCAGACCACGAGATGTACCGCCGCTTTGGGGTGCACGGCCTATTTGAGGGCACCTTGATCGTCGGCTTCTTAGGCGGCGTCGTCGGCTCTCGGATCGGCTACGTCATCGGCAACTGGCACGGCGATTCCGCCGGCGGGGTCAACTTCAGCGAAGAGGTGGCCGCGGGCAACTGGCAGGAGATCTTCGCCATCTGGCATGGCGGATTGACCATCTTGGGCGGGGCGATCGGCGGCATCCTCTGCGGCGTCATCTGGTTCCACTTCCGCAAGAAGACGATTGGGGGCAGGGTTGGCATCGACTGCGCCGTCCCCACGATTTTGCTCGGCCAGGCGATTGGGCGCTGGGGCAACTTCTTCAACCACGAGGTTTACGGGGCGGAGGTCGCCAAAAGCTCGATGTCCTTCTTGCCCAGCTGGCTCGTCGAACAGATGAGCAACTTCGAGAACACCGCGGGGACCACGGCCTATATCCCCCTCTTCCTCATCGAAAGCGCCATCAACTTCGCGGGCTACTTCCTCATCGTCTATGGCTTAGGGAAGTGGCTCAAGAAATGGCGCCATGACGGGGACAACCTCGGCTTCTACCTCATTTGGTATGGCATCGTCCGCGCGATTTTGGAGCCCCTCCGCGATCCCACCTACAACATGGGGACGAACGGCAAATGGTCCAGCGTCTGGTCCTACCTCTACATCGGGATTGGCATTCTCTGGATCGTTGGGCTCCACCTCTTCGACTACCTTTACTACAAGAAGAAGGGGCATCCCCGCTTCGTGCCTTCCTATCGCGGCGTCCCCATCTGGACGTGGCGCGATCACCTCGACCGCCTTCCGGGGGAGAGGAACTAAGCCTCCTTTAAGAAATCGGGAGGGCGTCCTGCCCGCCTTTTCTTTTCCCCTATGGCATAATGAGCAAGAAATAGGAGGGAATTGGACATGACGGAGAAAAAGGTAACGGACGTCCTCGTCTTGGGGGCGGGCATCGCCGGGCTAAGCGCCGGCATCTATCTAAAGAGGGCGGGGGTCCCCTCCCTTGTTTTGGAAAAGGGCGCCCCCGGGGGGAAATTATTGAACATCCACGAAATCGATAACTACCCCGGCCTTCCCCATATCCAGGGCCCCGTGCTCGCCCAAAGTGTCTACTCCCAAGCCCTCGATCTGGGCGTCGAGTACGCCTATTCGAACGTCTTAAGCGTCAAAAAGGAAGAAGACCTCTTCCACGTCTTCACTGACATGGGCGAATACGAGGCCAAGGCCGTCATCGCCGCGACGGGGGCAACCACGAAGACCCTAGGCATCCCCGGGGAAAAGGAATTCTTCGCCAAGGGGGTCAGCTACTGCGCCACGTGCGATGGCAACTTCTTCCGGGATAAGGACGTCGCCTTGATCGGCATGAGCGATCAGGCCGCCGAAGAGGCGCTTTACCTCGCTTCTTTGGCGAAACACGTCTACTTCCTCCTCCCCGAGCCCCTAAAGGCCGAAAAAGTGCATGAGGACGCCCTCAAAGAAAAGGACAACGTCGTCTTCCTCGAAGGGGCCAAGCCCAAAGCGATCCTGGGGGAGGGAAAGGTGACTTCCCTCTCTTACACCCAAGATGGCGAAGAGAAAACCCTACCCGTCTCCGGGGTGTTCCCCCTCTACGGGGAGCGTTCCAGCGCCGACTTCCTCGCCCCCCTCGGGGTGAAGAACAACCGCGGCTTCCTCGTGGTGGATCCCAAGATGGCCACTTCGGTGGAAGGGCTATTCGCCGCGGGGGACGTGGTCGACAAAGCCCTCCGCCAGGCCGTCACGGCCGCCGGGGAAGGGGCCGAGGCCGCGACGAGCGCCATCGCCTACCTCCGATCGAAAAGGAAGAAATAAAGCCAAAACTGCCTCTTGGAAAAGAGACTTTTTTGCTCCACGATTAACGGGAGTTATGGATTCCAAGAAGCCCATTTCCTTCGCCCGCGAAGTCAAAGAGGAAATCGCCCGCGGGGAGTATAGCGACGAGCAGAAGCGCTCCCGCCTCTCGGCCCTAGCCAAGATTTCGGGCGGGCTCCGCCTTTCGGGGCGGGAAGAGACGCTCGACATCTCGACCGACGTCGCCGCGGTGGCCAAAGCCATCTACCGCGATTTGGTCGACTTATACGGGGCGAACGCCCGCTTCGCCTACACCCGCGGGGTGGGGGCGAGGGCCCGCATCAAATACCACGTCCTCGTCGAGGACCCCCGTTTGATTTTGGGCGACCTCGAGGTGGACTTCCTCACGGACAAAATCCCCCATAACGCGGTGGCGAACGACTCCCTTTCCGCCGGCTACCTCGCCGGGGCCTTTTTGGCGGCCGGAAGCGTCAACGACCCCAAAAACGCCAATTACCATTTGGAGATCGCCTTGGAGAAAGAAGCCTACGCGAAGTGGCTCCAGAAACTCATCAACCGGGTCAATGGCCACCACTTCAACGCCAAGGTCGCGCCTAGGAGGAAGCAGTGGGTCGTCTACCTCAAGCGGAGCGACGAGATCAGCGACTTCCTCATCCTGATCGGGGCCAAGCAAAGCTGCCTGAAGTTCGAGAACGCGAAGATCGACCGCGACTTCGCCAACGTGGACAACCGCCTCCAAAACCTCGACGAGGCCAACTTCGGGAAGACGCAGGAGGCCGCCTCGAGGCAGCTCATGGAAATCCGCTTCTTCGCCGAGCGGGGCTATCAGGGCATCACCTCCCCCAAATTGAGGATCTTGATGGGGTTACGCTTGGCCCACGAGGATGCGACGCTGGAGGAGCTGGCCGAGCTTTTGAGCGAAGAAATCGCCTCCACGGTCAGCAAAAGCAACGTGAATCACCTATTCCGCAAGCTGCATGCGTTATACTTGGAGCACCATGGCTGAGCACGAATATCCCATTTTGATCGCGCTGGGGGAGCAAATCCGCGCGGCCAGGCAAGAGAAGAAGCTTTCCCAACTTGCCCTGGCCATCCTTTCTGGCGTCTCCAAGAGCTACCTTTCGGATTTGGAGAACGGCCGCCGGAACCCCTCCGTTTTGCTTTTGGCCCGCATCGCGGACGCCCTCGGGGTCCCTTTGGGCGACCTCTTTCCCAAAGGGAAAAATTAGACGCTTCCCTTAAGAAAGCGCTTAAATCGGTAGTAAAGTACCGAAATGCATGTAAAGGGCTTTCTTTCCGTTTTTTGGTTTCCTATAATAGCAACGCATCACTAAGGAGGACATTATCTAATGTCAGATGTAAGAGTTGCCATTAACGGCTTTGGCCGCATCGGCCGTCTGGCCTTCCGCCAGATGTTCCACGCCAAAGGGTACAAGATCGTCGCGATCAACGATCTCACCAGCCCCAAGATGCTTGCCTACCTGCTGAAGTACGACACCGCGCAGCGCGCCTACGCCGGCCATACCATCGAATCCAAGGAACCGGTCCTCGACGAGAACAAGAACGTCATCGAGCCGGGCTCGATCACCGTCGATGGGGAAGAGATCCTCATCTATGCCGAAAAGGATGCCACCAAGCTCCCTTGGGGCAAACTCGATGTCGACGTCGTCCTCGAGTGCACTGGCGTTTACACCAAGCGCGCGAAGGCCATGGCCCACATCACCGCTGGCGCCAAGAAGGTCGTCATCTCCGCTCCGGCCGACAAGGACATGAAGACGGTCGTCTTCTCGGTCAACGAGAACATCCTCAACAAGGATGACCAGATCATCTCCGCGGCTTCCTGCACCACGAACTGCCTCGCCCCGATGGCCAAGGCTCTCAACGACACCTACAAAGTGGAATCTGGCATCATGATCACCGTCCACGCCTACACCGGCGACCAGATGCTCCTCGACGGCCCGCAGCGCAAGGGCAACCTCCGTCGCTCCCGCGCCGCCGCGCAGAACATCGTCCCGACCTCCTCGGGCGCCGCTAAGGCCATCGGCCTCGTCATCCCTGAGCTCTCCGGCAAACTCGTCGGCGCCGCTCAGCGCGTTCCGGTCATGACTGGCTCGACCACCATCCTCTGCGCCGTCGTCCACGGCAAAGACGTCACCGTCGATTCCATCAATGCTGCCATGAAGAAGGCCGCCACCAACAACCCCTCCTTCGGCTACAGCGATGAGGAAATCGTCTCCAGCGACGTCATCGGCATGACCTATGGCTCGCTCTTCGATGCGACCCAGACCATGGTCATCCCGATGGATGAGCCGGACACCTATGAGGTTCAGGTCGTTTCTTGGTACGACAACGAGAATTCCTACACCTCGCAGATGGTCCGCACCATCAAGTACTTCGCCGAACTGAAGTAAGCCGAAAACGCTTGGGCGCCTCGCAATACGGGGCGCCTTTCTTTTCCAAAAAAGGACACGCTTCGCCCCTTTTAGGAAGAATGGCGGCGGGGCGAATCAATAAATCAGTATCTCTATACCGACACCCTATAAGGGTGTAAAATGCTTACTGCAGTAAAAAAGGAGAAAGAACGAAATGCTTACTGTCGAAGATCTCAAGGACCTCAAAGGCAAAAAGGTCTACGTCCGCGTCGACTTCAACGTCCCGCAGAAAAACGGCGTCATCCGCGACGACAACCGCATCCAGGCTGCCCTGCCGACGCTGAAATACCTCGCCGACCACGGCGCCAGGCTCGTGGTCATGAGCCACCTTGGCAAGATTAAGTGGAAGGAACCCGATCCCGCGAAGATCGAGGAGATGAAGAAGGCCAACAACCTTGAGTGCGCCGCCAAGCGCCTCGCCGAATTGATGCCCGAGCACAAAGTCAGCTTCTGCCCCGAGAACCGCGGCGCCGCCCTCAAAGCGGCCGTCGACGCCCTCCAAGACGGCGACATCCTCGTCGCCCAGAACACCCGTTATCAGAAGGGTGAGGAGAAGAATGACCCCGAACTCGCCAAAGAGTGGGCCTCGCTCGTCGACATCTTCGTCATGGACGCCTTCGGCTCCGCCCACCGCGCCCACGCCTCGACCGTCGGCGTTCCCTCGATCCTCAAGGCGGAAGGCAAGCCCGTCGCCCTTGGCTACCTCATGCTCAAAGAGGTCAAGAACTTGACCCGCTGCGTCGAGGTCAAGGATTCCGATCGCCCCTACGTCGCCATCCTCGGCGGCTTCAAGGTGAGCGACAAGATCAAAGTCATCGACTCCCTCCTCAAGAAGTGCGACTACGTCTTGATCGGCGGCGCCATGACCTACACCTTCAAGAAGGCCCTCGGCATGGACGTCGGCAACTCCCCGGTCGAAGCCGACCAGCTGGACTATGCCCGCCACTGCATCGAAGAGGCCCATGGCAGGCTCTTGCTCCCGATCGATGCGGTCGTGACCAACGTCTTCGAGCTCGATGACGAGCACAAGACCCGCGAGATCAAGACCGTCTCCACCATCGTCGAAGAAGGTGGGAAGATCCCCGCTGGCTTCGAGGGCGTCGACATCGGCCCGGCGACCCGCAAGATGTACGCCGAGAAGATCGCGGGCGCCAAGATGGTGTTCTGGAACGGCCCGGTCGGCGTCTTCGAGCAGGAAGACTTCCAGGCTGGCACCAAGGCCATCTGCGAAGCCATCCGCGGCTTGAAGGGCAAAGCCTTCACCGTCTGCGGCGGCGGCGATTCCGCTTCCGCGGTCAAGCAGTTCGGCTACAAGGCCGACTTCAGCCACGTCTCCACCGGCGGCGGCGCCTCGCTCGAGATGATCGAGAACGACGGCCACCTCCCTGGCGTCGACGTCTTGGCCTAAGGCGACTGGAGATGCGTAAGAAACTTCTCCTCGGCAACTGGAAGATGAACAAAACCCCGGAGGAGGCTAAGGCGTTCGCCTTGGCTTCTTCCGCGGTGGTCGACTATGCGGTTGCCCATCATGTCGACATCGGCGCCGCCCCGAGCTTCGTTTGCCTCGACGCGGTGCTGAAGAATCGCAATCCTAATCTCATCGTCGCCGCCCAAAACTGCAACGAGCATGACCATGGAGCCTACACCGGCGAAGTGTCCATCCCGATGCTGAAGGCGGTGGGGGTGAATTGGTGCATCATCGGCCATTCGGAGCGTCGCGCCTATAACGGCGAGACCTCGGAAGCCTGCAACGCCAAGATCAAAGCCCTCTTAGCCGCGGGGATGACCCCGGTGTATTGCTGCGGCGAAAGCGAAGCGACCTTCGACAAGGGCGAGACCAAGCCCTTCGTCGCGGAGCAGATCCGCGTCGGCTTTGCCGGCTTAAGCGCCGACGAGGCGAAGAAAGTCGTCGTCGCCTACGAGCCCATCTGGGCCATCGGCACCGGCAAGAGCGCCTCCAAGGAAATCGCGGAGGAGACGATCGCCTTCATCCGCGGCACCCTGCGTGACCTCTATGGCGCGGCGGCCGACGAGATCCGCATCCTCTACGGCGGCTCCGTCAAGCCGGAGAACATCCACGCCTATATGTCGGAACCCGACATCGACGGCGCTTTGGTCGGCGGGGCGAGCCTTGCCCCCGAAAGCTTCCGCGGGCTCATCGAGAACCTCGTCGCCTAATCATCCCTCTTCTTATTTGGCCTTCGCTTCGGCGGAGGCTTTTTCTTTTTCCAAACCCCGTCTTTGGTTTTCGGGCTAAACCCCTATAATGAAGTTTAGTTTCCCCGAAAGGGCAGGAGGAAGCAATCGATGGATCAAAAGGAATATCAAGGCTCCGCCAAGGCGGTGAAGGCAACCCCGATTCATGCCGCCACGCGGGATAGGAGTTTCACCAATAGTTTGGGCCGCGTTTATGGCTGGGTTGCCCTAGGTTTGCTTGTCACCGCGGTCGTCGCTTTCGCCTTGTCCCTCCTCTTCGCCCATTTCATCGGGCCGGTGACGGTGGCCGATGACGCGACGGCAGCCCAAAAGGAGGCCGCGCAGGTCGCCATGACGGTTTACCTGGCCGTCCTCATCACTTCCGGGCTCCTCGTGTTCATCCTTTCCATCGTCTTCAGCCTAATGATGGCGAAGCATTCCAAGAAGGCCTTGGGGGCTTACTTCTTCTACACCGCCTTGATGGGCGTAACGATGAGCAGCCTCCTCATCACGGGGATCGACTTCTATACGCTTGGGGTCGCCTTCGCCTTGACCGCCGGCTCCTTCGCCCTCATGTCCCTATGGGGGATCAAGAGCAAAAAGAACCTGAATATCCTGGGGCTCGTCTCGTTGATCCTTCTCTCTTCGGTGTTCTTCAGCTTCCTCTTCTACTTCATCATGGGACTCGCGACGGGGAATGGCTTCTTCTTCTACGTCTACGACTGGATCGCCACCTTGGTCGTCGACCTGGTCGTGGTGATCTGCTGCGCGGTTGACTCCTACAACATGAGGAAGTCGCTTCAGGCGAACCCTGGCGACGCCGTCGTCGAGGCGGCTTGGGCCTTTACGATGTACACCGACTTCATCTGGCTCTTCGTTCGCGTCGTTCTCCTGCTCGCCGCCGCCTCGGGGAGCCGAAAGTAGCTTCTTTCTTCCCCTACGCCGCCTGCTCGGGCGGCGTTTTTTTAATTTTGCTGGGGAGGCATTTTATAAATCAATGGATGTAAAAAGTTAAAAACTCTTAACAAAATAAACCATAGAATTATAATAATCATAAGAAAACAAAAGGGAATTATGTCAGCAATTTGCGGAATTTTTGCTACTATTTTGGCGTCAATGTCTCCCGGTGAGATGACGTCAGCAATCGAATTGAAAAAGAACGAAATCACTCCGGCAGAAATTGTCGATTCGGGCCTTTCCTATTCGCGCCGGGTCGTTTATGACCTCGAAGGCAATCCCTCCTATTATATTTATGACGCCGGCTCCCAATATTTTATTGTTTCTAAGAAAGAAGGAACAATTCTTGAAAAGGGAATTGACAATCCCTATAAAAACGGAAAAGGCGTTCCGGTCTATGATCAAAATTCGCACGGGTTTAAAACTCTGGAAACCGATGGGGACAACATCTGGTCTGCTGAATTTCCTGAAATTTCGGAGAAAGTGGCTTCTTATGGTGTCTCGGATCAGGAATATTTTGACAGTCAAAAAATCGTAAAAAAACGTCCAGAATTTGGAAAGCCAAGCCAAGAGGAAGTGATCGCTGATTTTGTTACTGCCAAAAAAGTGCCGAATTATGAATATTTTCTTCGCCTTTATGGCCATCACGGCTACAACGACAGCAACATTTGCTCCTTGATCGCTAACCAAATTCTTCTTGGATATTGGGATACCTTCTCTAATGATGACGTCATACCCGAGGAATGGGATTTCGTACCCTCTGAACCTTATCTTGGGGATTTGGATCGCCACTATTTAGGCTTTTCAACACAGCCAGGAGGCGGGTCTCAAGACGATCGTTTGCAAAATCCTGGCTCTCTCGCAGACGCCGATCCGCAGGTCAGATCCGACTCTCGCATGAGAGATGCGCTCTTGGAAGACTGCGAAAAAAATGTCGACAGCGAAGTTACAAGTCACGGTTTGACGGTTGGCAAGCAACGCAAAGCGCTTGAGCGTTATTTGAAACAGCGTGGTTTGCAATACAAAATCAGCAGCAGCGCTTATACCCTCTCGGATTTAAACGGGCGGAAAGCTTGGAAAATGATCCGCCAATCTATTGACGAGGGCCGGCCCATTCTCGCAAACGCTTGGAGCCACTCGGTTGTGGCTTTCGCGTATGACGATACTCATGTTTATTGCTGCAATGGGTGGGGGGATGCCGTGCAGGTCAGCAGCTATCAGTTCTACCATTGGCGTTTGAATTACGTGCCTAGCGCTATTGATGTGAATATCTTGGATTCGCAAACTGCCTTTAACTATTACTCTACCGCAACGGATAAGTTCTACTCTGAGTACGAAGAAGAGTGTTCCACCAATAGTTTAGGGGTAGCCTCCGGGGACGTGCCTGTGTTTTCTTCGAGGTCTTCTACCACGTTTAATCGTTCTTGGACAGATACGTCTGTTACATGCACTGCGGTTGGCACCTCTCATTCGTTATCCTCTGGTCCGATTAAACTGATCACTGGTGGTAGTGAGGATTCGACTTTAAAAATCACAGCAACCAAAGGAAAAATTAAGGGAATCTATTTTGAAGCGATGTCAGGTTATCAAGGCTCAACGTGCCCAAATTACACGCTAGAGTGGGGGAAAGACTCGTTAACCACAGTGAATTACTCCCTGCGTGATTTAACAATTCTGCCCTTGCGTGGGAAACGAGTCTTCAAAGCCTTGAATATGGACAGCGCATCTTTCTTTGAATTCAAGCTCCCCAAAGATTCTGGCTCTGGCAGTTTCTTGAATATTTATCAAATAAACATATGGATAGAGTGACAAGAAAAAATTCGCATCATGACTTCCACGACTTGTCTAAGTATTCCATGAGGGAAAGAGGTATTTTATGAAGCATAGGAAAAATGTATTAGCCCTTTGCGCGTTTGGTGGAGCTTTGCTCCTTGCGGCGAGCTGCGGCGTGCAATCGGGAACGATCCAAATCAGGAAAGGCAGCTTTGCCCAAGCGTCCGCTTGGCTTACGGAGCAGGGAGACCAGGGAAAGAGTTTTGCCTTTTTCGACCTTTTAAAGGCCTTTCCTGAAAATTTTGGTTATAAATACGCCTCTTATTTCTTCTATGGACCCTTCAAAAAAAACAGCGAAACGGTGAGTTTGCGGGAGATCGAGTCAATTAGAAGCGAATTGACTTGGGACGAGTACAGTCCTTCTCAATCCGTTGCTTCCAATCAAGACGAAGTGCGTTTCACGTTTGACGTTACATTCAAAAAAGTCGCCGCGAAAGCGCCTTTTTCAAAGGAAACGGCCTGGTATCTCGATGAAAAAAATACCAACTCAACCGCTCTTGACCTCCGGGAAAGCAAAGACGGGCCAAGTTTGCTCTTCCTTTATCATCTCAACGTCAGTGAGATTAACAGTCACACCCATCGGTCGGAAGATGATGAGGCGTTGCAAGAACGTTATCAAACCGCCATTGATCAATGCAAAGCCTATATTCGTGCCGGCTTCTTGGAGACTTACGGGGAGACTTAAATCGATAGCCGCATCGTAGAACTCAGTAAAGCCTTGAAACGCCATTAATCTTGTCGTGCCCGTCACTTTCACGGTCTGCCCCCTCAACGTAAGACGTTCTCTGAGGCAAAACGGCAAGAGTTGGCGATCGTAGGCGCCTAAGGGTTCCGGGCGTGCGCTAACTGCATGGCGCCGTTTAGACAAACATTTGGCTCTCTCCTCGGTGTTTCGGGAAGACGAAACTAGTGGCCTGCCCTCGCTGGGCCGCCCCTAGGGCGGCTCTTCTTTTTTTGGCGAAGCGCCATCAAGTGGGGGGCGAAGCTCTGGGCAAAAAGACTTTTTGGAACCCTCCGCGCGGGCGCTTCTTCTTTTTCCCAACGCGCGAGGCGAGGGATGACGCGCATGCGCGTATACGCGTATAGAAGAGGGGATGGCGCGCGGAAAGAGAGACAAGAAAGCGATTTCAGCAAGAGGCTCCTCGGAAGAATAGCAAAAAAAGATACGATGAAGAGCCTTGTTTCACAATTCCAAAATAAATCAATAGAAGTATTTACCAAAGTGTGGGTGGGGAACCTGGAATCCCGCATGCTATAATTTGGGCGCTAGATAAACGGCAAAGGCGATCGTCGGATCGGTTTATCTAGC
>Ga0256406_1005098_pt1 | contig 14343 bp, 9 predicted proteins | sample RumenRJG_03DNA_FD_185986 | JGI IMG/M metagenome (GOLD analysis project Ga0256406, IMG submission 185986) | Bovine rumen microbial communities from Lethbridge, Alberta, Canada - RJG_03 | ecosystem: Host-associated > Mammals > Digestive system > Stomach > Rumen | place: Canada: Alberta | collected...
TCTGTGGAACGGGGCTGGACCAGCAAGCGGGATCTGATCGGGTACTACAATCCCCTGAACAAGACCTTTGAGGAAAGCAATCGGGACGTGTATGATGGCCTGCGGCTGCTGGACTGGGAAAAACGCCACGGGGTGCATCAGTATCCCTATTACATCCTGCTGGACGAGGCCAACCTGTCGCCCATGGAATACTACTGGGCCGACTTCATGAACGTATGCGATGACTGGAACGAGGAGCACACCATCAACCTGGGCCACAACCACCGGTTCCAGCTGCCCGAGACCCTGCACTTTCTGGCCACCATCAACAACGACCACACCACCGAGACCCTGTCGCCCCGGCTCATCGACCGGGCCTGGATCATCACGCTGCCCCACACGGATTTCGTGCCCGAAGTGGGGCGGGGCCTGGGCACCGGCGAGATCCAGCAGATCTCCTGGCCCCAATTGAAGAGCCTGTTCGACGTGGCACCCCGGGAAAGCTGCGCCCTGACCAGCGTGGAACAGAACGTGTACGACCGGGTGAAGGCGCGCCTGGCCGAGCAGAACATCTACCTGAGCATGCGCATCGAGCTGGCCATCCACCGGTACTGGCGGGCGGCTTCCCGGCTCATGGAGCCCGATGACCACATCCGGCCCGGCATCATCGCCCTGGACTTTGCCGTGGCCCAGAAGATCCTCCCCAAACTCAGCGGCAATGGGGCGGATTATGAGAAATGGCTGGTCCAGTTCCGGGACGACTGTGCCAGCAACAAACTGGTGCAGAGTGCGGCCCTGCTGGACCAGATCCTGGAGTGGGGGAACCGGCGGATGAAATTCTTCCAGTTCTTCCATTAAGCCATCATGATGAACGAAATTCGCCTGCTGGAACAAAATGGCCAGGTGCTCACCCTGCCTGTGACGGCACAGCAGCAGCCCTACGGGGCTGAGCGGATCCTGGCGGCCACCGGGCATCCCGGGGTGCGGGAGAACCAGCACTACGACCTGGAACTGCCCCAGGCCGGCGCTGCCACCGACGTTACCGTCACCCTGAACGGCAAGCCGCTGAACGGGATGTACGACCGGCGGCACCGGCAGGTATTGTTTTCCTATCCCATCTTTGCCTACCATATGGGCCTGGTGGAGCTGGAAATCACCCTGCAGCAGGAGGACGGCTCCACCGCCACGTATTACACCGACCTGCTGCCCGTGCTGATCCAGCCCTCTGCCCGGCAGCAGAACCTGGCGGCCATGCTGGAATTCGTGTACGACCACCAGGCGCCCCTGCTTACGGGCAGCTCCCTCCAGGCCGGGGAAGCGGGCTTCCAGGATTTCCTGAGCCAGCTGACCCTGGCCGAAGAGATCCTGCAGGTCTATGAGGAGAACTACGGGTATTTCAAGGCCAACTGCCGCCATACCCTGGAAACGGAAGAGGTGGTGGACTGGACGGAAAAGGTCCAGACCGTGAATTCCCATACCCTGCAGTATCTGGTGCGCCATCCGGAATACCTGCGCAAAGCCCCGTACGGGGTGGACTGCGGCGGCGGGCACTACCTGCCCGAAAAGCTGCTCATGACCCAGGACAAGATGAGCCGGGATGTGTACGAGAACCAGGTGGTGCTCAGCTTCCTCCAGCGCCTGTGCTACGACCTGGAGGAGGAGCGCAAGGAAATCTCCGAAGCCCTGGACCGGCTGCAGCTGCCCGGCCCTTCGGCGGACGGGTACCTGCTCAGCAGTGAAGTGCTGTACGAGAACGCCGCTAAACTGCTGCAGGGCTTTCTGGACCGGTGCAGAGAGGTGGAGGAACGGCTGCAGGAGATGTTCGTTTCGTACCAGCAGATCCTGCCGGTGACGCTTCTGGACGCCTCCCAGCTGCCCGTGCCCACGGAGCCTTTCTTCCGGGTGCCCCAGTACTACCGCATCTACCTGTGCATCCACAAATGGTACCAGAACGCCACCCACCATTTCCCCCGGGAGCGCATGCTGCTGAACCTGTACGAGAACACATTCGTGTTCGAGATCTACTGTCTGGTGAAGCTGCTGGACCTGGCCCAGCAGGCCGGGTACAAGCTCACCGGCAGCCGCCGCCAGGCCTACAGCGTAGGGCAGCGGGGGTTCTACAGCGCCGGGGGCTACCGGAATGTGTTCACCCTGGAAAAGGACGGAGCCACGTTGACCCTGTACTTCCACCCGGTGCTCACCGACCGGGACGAAAGCGCTCAAACCGGCATCCACTTGTACCGGAACAGCACCTACTCCTTCAAGGCCCTGGAAGAAGGCCACTACTATACCCCCGATTACCTGCTGCGGTGGAAAGGGGAGGGGAAGGAGAACTACCTGGTGCTGGACGCCAAGTACAGCTACAAGAAAAAGGTGCTGCAGGAGCTCATGCCTGAGATGTCCTATAAATATCTGCTGTCCCTGAGCCCCATTGCGTACGAAGAGGAGGGGCGGCCCGTGCAGGTGGCCATGAAGGGGCTGGAGATTTTGTACGGCCTTACGAACGGGGACCAGCGGCTGGAATCCTTCTACAACTGCCAGCTGCCCGGCAGCACCATTACGCCGGCGGCCAATGCCGTGCCCTGTTCCGAAGAAGTGGAACCCGAAAACCAGCGGCAGAACATGGCCGAACTGCTGCGGGAAATCGAAGGATAAAAAAGTTGTTGACAAGACCGGCTGATTGGTGTATTATTAACGAGTCAGCCGGTTCTAATGGAGTGGTACTCAAGTGGCTGAAGAGGACGGTTTGCTAAATCGTTAGGGGGGTTAAACCTCGCGAGAGTTCGAATCTCTCCCACTCCGCCACAAAGAAAAAAGCCTGTCGCAAAAGCGGCAGGCTTTTTTGTATGCCGGGCGGTTCAGTGCGAACCGCCCCTACGGTATCTGCAATAATTTGTCCCAGACCTGGGAACGGATGCCCCTTATGGGTCATCCCTACGGATTGGGGTCGTACATTCGATGATTTACCCAAACTGTAGGGGTCGATCGCCCTGATCGACCCGCACAAACAGTAACCCCAAATGGTTTGGCGGGCGGTTCAAAACGAACCGCCCCTACAGCGTCGGCGATAACAATCCCAAACCGTAGGGGTCGATCGCCCTGATCGACCCGCTCCCACACCCAGCCTTTCAATATTTCGGGAAGGGATACTCCCGGCAGAAGTGGATAAACGCCCTTACGGCCCGGGGGATATACTCTTCCTGGGGCAGTAGCAGGAAAAATTCCCGATCGGTCACCGGCAGCCCCAGCTTATAGAAGGCCAGCCCCGTGTCATGGGGATTGACCAGGCGGTTGCAGATGAAGGCCGCCGCATAGCCGGCTTTCGCCAGATGATAGGCCGTGGCCAGCTGGGAAACCTGGGTCTTGATCCGGGGGACGCAGCCGGCAGCCTGGAAAATTTCGGCCACCCGGTCGTGGAGGTTGTTGCCCGGACGGAGGAGGATATACTCCGGAAGGGACAGCGCATCAAGAGGAAGGACAGGGCAGGAAGCTTTCAGATATCCTTCAGCCGCAACCTGTTCGGCAGAAAGCGCATAGTCTCCGTACTGCTGCTGAAAGGGATGGCCGGACGGGACAGCCAGGAGGATGGTATCGTGGAAGATGCTGTAATGCTTGAAGGCTTTTACAAAATCCGGATCACAGCTGAATGTCAGGTCCAGCTGGCGTTCTTTCAGCAGAGAAGCCAGATGGGCAGAGCTGCTTTCCAGTAAATCAATCTGGATGCCGGGATAGGACGCACTGAACTGGGTCAGCAGCAGGGGCAGGATATGGGCGTTGAGGTAGTGGGACCCTCCGATCCGCAGGCTGCCGGTGACCAGATCGGCCAGATCTTTCAGCTGCCGCTGCACCGTTTCTTCCACCGTCCTGATTTCCTGCAGACTACGTACGTAGATGGCACCCGCTTCTGTCAACTGGAGCGGGTGTTTTTTTCGGTCGAACAGGGGCATCCCCAGCCGTGTCTCGGCTTTGCGGATGGCAATGCTGAGGGCGGGCTGGGTCATGTGCAGTGCCTCCGCCGCTTTGGAAAAGCTGCCGCAGCGGGCAATGGTCAGGATATATTCATTATCCAATTCCATGGGAAGTTCCCTCCTTTTGGGTGTTTTAAACAGTATAAAACATATTTATAGAGATGTAAATAACGTATAATTGTTTTTATATGCAGAAAATTCTATTATAATGCCATAGAGATTCCAAACGGGAGGGAATGAAATGAAAGTCAATGCGCTGTTAATGGATGAAAAGGATAACGTAGTGACCTGTGTGGAAGAAATTCCGGCAGGGGGCACGGTGGTATATCAGGATGGGGACCGGGAATGCACGGTCAAGGCAGAAGAGACCATCCCTTACTGTCACAAGATCGCGCTGCAGGATCTGGCAGCCGGTGAGGAAGTCCTGAAATACGGGGAAAGCCTGGGCAAGCTCATTGCCCCGGTTGCCAAAGGCCATTGGGTCAATGACAACAATCTGAAAAGCGTGCCTCGGGATTATGATGCGGAAAAGGTTGACGACCAGTGGAAGACCACGGCGAAACAATCCACCGGGGATCCGAGCCTGAAAGAAATGTCCTTCTGGGGCTATCGCCGGGCGGAAGGCCGGCCGGGCATCCGGAACCATGTCCTGATCCTGCCCACCTGCGCCTGTGGCAGTGAAAGCTGCCGGGTAGTGGCCAGCCAGGTACGGGGCGCCGTCAATATCATCTTCAATACGGGCTGCAGCGATGTGGCCGCCAACACGGAAATGAGCCAGAAGGTACTGACCGGGTTCGCCACCAACCCCAATGTCTACGGAGTGGTCATCATCGGCCTGGGCTGCGAAACCGTCGGCCATGCCCAGCTGGCAGAGAAAATCCGGAAGATGACCAGCAAGCCGGTGGTGGATTTCGGCATCCAGGACGAGGGCGGTACCCTCAAGACCATTGAAAAGGCCGTTCGGGCTGCCCGGAACATGGCCCAGGAAGCGGGACGCCAGCAGAAGGAACTGTTCCCCATGAGCGAATTCTTCCTGGGAATCGAATGCGGCGGCAGCGATGCCACCAGCGGTATCGCCAGCAATCCGGCCATAGGGGAAGCCAGCGACATCCTGGTGGACCTGGGCGCCACCAGCATGATGAGCGAATCCATCGAATGGATCGGCGGGGAACACATCCTGGCCAAACGGGCTGCTACGCCTGAAATCCATAACCAGATCATCGAGGTCTGCCGGGCTTACGAAAAGCACCTGGCCGGGGCCGGACAGGATTGCCGGGCCGGACAGCCCACCCCGGGGAACAAAGCCGGCGGACTTTCCACGCTGGATGAAAAGAGCCTGGGCTGCATCCGCAAAGGGGGCACCCGTCCCATCCAGGAAGTCCTGGAACAGGCGAAGAAACCGACGAAAAAAGGAGCCCTGGTCATGGATACGGCAGGGTATGACATTTCTTCCGTGACCAGCATGGTGGCCGCCGGCTGCCAGGCCGTGATCTTCACCACCGGCCGGGGCACTCCTACCGGCAATGCCATTGCACCGGTCATCAAGGTGACCGCCAATGGACGGACGTATCAAAAAATGGAAGACAACATGGACGTGGACCTGAGTGCCATTGTCCGGGGTGAAAAGACCTACAAGCAGATGGGCCGTGAACTGGTGGACGAAATCCACGAAGTGGCCAACGGCAGACTGACCAAAGCAGAAGCCTACGGGTTCTCCGATATCGCGGTGGACCATGTATGCCGGTACGTGTAAGCAGGAAAAGGAAAGAAGGAAATTGAAATGGGATTTATCTGTAAACCCTGGAATCGTTTGAGTTTGTTTACCCGGATCATGATCGGGTTCGTGCTGGGCATCCTGGCGGGGCTGGTCTTCGGCCCCAAGGCTGCCATCCTGAATCCGCTGGGTACCATCCTGACCCGGCTGCTGACCATGGTGGTCGCCCCCATGGTGCTGTGCCTCCTGGTGGTCGCCGCGGCTGACGTGGGGGACGGGAAGAAACTGGGCCGTATGGGTGTCAAGACGGTGGCAGCCTTCCTGATTTCCACCGCCTTTGCCATTGTGGTGGGCCTGTTCTTTGCCAACCTGTTCCACGTAGGGACGGGGGTCGACCTTTCCGGTACGGTGCCGGCCGTGAAGAAAAGTGATCAGGACGTATCCCTCATCGGGACCCTGGTCAATATCATCCCCTCCAACCCCTTCCAGTCCCTGGCACAGCAGAACCTGCTGCAGATCATCTTCTTTGCCCTGGTGCTGGGCTTCTTCCTGATGAAAATGGGGAAGAAAGGCGAACCGCTGCTGAACATCTTCCGGACCGGCAAGGATGTGATGGGTGAACTGACCAACTGGGTCCTGGAATTCACGCCCTACGGTGTGTTCGGGCTCATGGCCACCGTCGTGGGGAAAAACGGCTCTGCCATCATGATCCCCTACCTGAAATGCATTGCTGCCCTGTATCTGTCCGGTTTCCTGTATGTGGTCATCGTCCAGGCGGGGGTCATGGGAGGCCTGATCGGTCACATATCGCCGCTGCGCTTCCTGCGGACCATGAAAGAAGCCATGGCCTTCGTCTTTGCCACCTGTTCCTCTGTGGCTACCATCCCCATTAACCTGAAATGCACCAAGAACCTGGGCGTGGATGAAGATACCGCCAACTTCATCATTCCCTTCGGTGCCGTCATGAACATGAACGGGACGGCCATTTACGAAGCCGTTGCTGTGGTCTTCACCGCCGAAATCTTCGGTATCCATTTAAGCGCTACGGATCAGTTGATGGTCATGGTCTCCGCCACGCTGGCTGCCATCTGGACGGCCGGGATCCCCGGTTCCGGCCTGGTGATGCTGACCATCGTGCTCAGTGCGGCCCATCTGCCCATGGAAGCCATCGGGCTGCTGGCCGGCATCGACCGGATCCTGAATATGGGCCGGGTCATCCCCAACATCGTAGGCGACGCTGCTTCCGCTGTGGTCATTGCCAAGAGCGAAGGGACGTTAAAGAAAGTATAGGAAAAGTCCAGATCGGAGCTGTGGAAAAAATCCACAGCTCCGATTTTATCGCTGGTGCCAAATTCCTGACTTACACCCAAACTGTAGGGGTCGATCGCATTGATCGACCCGCAATCACACCCAACCACAACCCTGTAGGGGTCGATCGCATTGATCGACCCGCTCACAGAAAAAAGTCAAAAAAATATTTGACTTTTTAGCACTCAACACTTAACAGTGCTAACAACTTGTGCTACTATAATAGTCGGACGAAGGAAAGACCCACAGAAGGGTTCCCGTAAGGAACCTGGAACGTTGGACGACGGGTTCCCTTGCGGAACCCCGGGAATCCGAAAGCCTTTCGGTAGTCTCAAAAGCTGACCTTCAAGGCCAAGAGTGAATGGAGGAATGGCTTATGTTACTGCCTAGTGTTTTCAATGATAACGTGTTTGATGATCTCATGGATGATTTCGATGATGTGTTCTCTGTGCGGAATCCGCTGTACGGGAAACATGCAAGAAACATGATGAAGACCGATGTACGGGATGTGGGCGACCATTATGAACTGGATATCGATCTGCCGGGCTTCAAGAAAGACGAAATCCATGCGGCTCTGCAGGACGGTTATCTGACCATCAGTGCCAGCAAGGGTCTGGACAAGGATGAAAAAGACAAGAAGGGCCAGTACATCCGTCGTGAACGTGCCGTTGGCCAGTGCGCTCGTACCTTCTTCGTGGGCGACGGCGTCACCGAAGCCGATGTGAAGGCCAAATACGAAAATGGTATCCTGCAATTGAGTATCCCCAAGAAGGAAGCCAAGAAAGTGGACACCAAGAAATACATCGCCATCGAAGGCTGATGGCAGCAGGCAAAACCCCGCCGGGCAACCGGCGGGGTTTTTTGCGTATGTGAAAATGGTCGTAGGGGCGGTTCGCTTTGAACCGCCCGCTTTCACTTGCCATATGAACCATATTAAAACCTTGCAGGCGGGCGCAGCGTTGCGGCGCCCCTACATTGTTAGAGTTACAAGCGAGCATCGCGAGCGAATCTGACGTCTCTTTCCTCACTTCTCCCTTCTGCCCCTGTATCTGATATAATAAAACCAGAAAAGGAGGGGTTGCAGTATGCTGGAAATCGAAACGAAAGCACCGGATTTTACCTTGCCGGATCAGGATGGAGAGCTCCATTCTCTGTCGGAGTATCTGGGGAAAAAGGTGGTCCTGTATTTTTATCCCCGGGACAACACCGCCGGCTGTACGAAACAGGCCTGCGGCTTCGGGGAACTGTACCCGCAATTCACGGAAAAGGGAGCGGTCATCCTGGGCGTCAGCAAGGATTCCGTGGCCTCCCATAAGAAATTCCAGGAGAAGTACCATTTGCCGTTCACCCTGCTGTCGGACACCGAAAAAACAGTGCTCCAGGCCTACGATGTGTGGAAGGAGAAGAAGCTGTACGGCAAAGTTTCCATGGGTGTGGTGCGCAGCACGTATCTCATCGATGAAAAGGGGATCATTGTCAAGGCACTGGGCAAGGTGAAACCGGCTGAAAATCCTGCCCAGATGCTGGAGAGCCTGGAATGAAGATTATCCTTTCTCCGGCCAAGAAGATGCAGGTGGACCAGGAAAGCGGCTGCACCCTGACCCGGCCCTGGTATTACAAAGAGGCGGAGCAGGTGCTCCGCTGGCTGCAGAGTCTGACGCCGGCGCAGCAACAGCAGCTGTGGCAGTGTAATGATGCCCTGGCCCGGGAAAACCACGACCGGCTGGCAGGGGCTGCCCTGAAACAGGCTGTCACCCCGGCGCTCCTGGCCTATGTGGGCATCCAGTACCAGTACATGGCACCTACGGTGTTCGAGGACGGGCAGCTGGACTACGCCCAGGAACAGGTCCGGATCCTGTCGGGGCTCTACGGGGTGCTGCGGCCCCTGGACGGTGTGATCCCCTACCGGCTGGAAATGCAGGCCAGGGGAGCCCCGGAAGGGTACGGGAACCTGTACCAGTTCTGGGGCGACAAGCTGTATCAGGCCGTGCGGGATAAAAGCCGAATCATCCTGAACCTGGCGTCCAAAGAATACAGTAAGGCCGTGGAAAAGTACCTGCAGCCGGGTGACCGGTTCGTGACGGTGGTCTTTGCGGAAAGAAGCGGAAGCAAACTGGTCCAGAAAGGGGTCTATGCCAAGATGGCCCGGGGCGAGATGGTGCGCTATCTGGCTGGCATCCAGGCCCGGGAGCCGGAGGACGCCAAAGGATTCCGGTGGAGCGGCTACCAGTACAGCGAAGAACAGTCGAAGCCGGATAGGATTGTGTTTGTGAGGTAAAAAGGATGCTAAATGCCGGGAGGCATTTGGCATCCTTTTGCCCGCAGGGCAACATCCGGACCTGTGCGGGCGGGTCACGCCGACCCGCCCCTACGTTGTTCGAGGGGCATCGGACATTGGATTGTTCGTCGGCCGGCCAGTGGTTGCGTCCAAGCTCTTCACTCTTTGCTTTCCTGTATCCCTATGGTATAATAAATAAAAAGGTGTTGTCCGGCAACGGTCAGCCCCAAAGATTCAGCTTAGATTAACCGCAAACCTTTGGTCTAGGGGCGGTTAATCTTTTTTTATAAGAAGCACTAGAACAATCAATAGCAGCAGTGTGATATTGAATTCATCCATGGGCTTCACCCCATTTCTGGGGCAAGATTTGACCGCCTACCGTGTAGACAACACCTTTGGGCAGTATAGCATAAAGATATAACAAAATACAAGTATTGACAGAAAAATACGATAAAATGTTGAAAAATTGGCTGAGGAGACGTGCTCTCGTACTCTCCGAGCGTTACGGTCGGGGTAAAACGTTGCTAGGCGGGCGCGCCGACGGCCTTACGGCCTCTGTCACGCCCCTACGAATTCAAGCCCCTACGGAGGGTCGTCGGAAGTTTGACGTCACGGCGACACTGTAGGGGTCGATCGACGTGATCGACCCGCGGCAGGCCCTCCGGGAGACCTGGGTTCGGACGCCCCTTATGGGTCGTCCCTACGGATGGTGAGCAAACTTTCGGAGTTTGAGGCGGAAATACGGGCTTATCGAACAAAGCAGGCCTGCCCACGGGCCGGCGGCGACAAGAAATGTTTGAATACGGGGCACACCTGGCAAATGCCGACAGGCATTTGGCAACCTTTTGCCCGCAGGGCAACATCCGGACCTGTGCGGGCGGGTCATGCCGACCCGCCCCTACGGCATCGGTGTGTAGCCAAAAAACGCCGGGCAACCCCTCTTTTTTTGCGAGTTTTTCACATGGAATGGACTCGATATGATAAAATAAAACATATTGATATATAAAAGTCATAAGAGCTGTGGCAACAGGAGCCAAGAGGGGAGGAAAGCAGGAAATGACTCTAATGAAAGAAGATGCAACCAGGGAACGCGCCATCGCCGACTATGTCCGGAACCATGTGGACGAGGCCATTGCAAAGGGAGAAATCTGTATCTACTACCAGCCGCTGGTACGGGCACTGACGGGCAGAATCTGCGGCGTGGAAGCACTGGCCCGCTGGCAGAGTGAGGAATATGGCTTTTTGACGCCGAACCAGTTCATTCCGGTACTGGAAGAATCGGACCAGATCTACAAACTGGACTGCCAGGTGATCCGGCAGGTGGCCCGCCGGCTTCGGCAGCGCCACGAGAGCGGCCAGCCCACGGTGCCGTTTTCCGTCAACCTGTCCCGGAAGGATTTCCTGCACTGCGACATGGTCGGCGTGGTGGAACAGGCCGCCAAAGAAAACCAGATCCCGCCCTCCATGCTGTGTCTGGAAATCACCGAAAGCGCCCTGGCAGTTGGCAAAGAAACCATTGACCAGGTGATCAGCCGCTTCCATCAGGGGGGCTATCAGGTCTGGCTGGATGATTTTGGCAGTGGTTATTCCTCCCTCAACACCCTGAAAGACCACAACTTCGATGTGCTGAAGATCGACATGGCCTTCCTGTCCTCCCTGTCCGGTCGCTCCAAGGCCATCATCACGTCCATGGTCCATATGGCCAAGAAAATCGGCATCCGGACCCTGGCCGAGGGCGTGGAGACCGGGGAGCAGTATGCGTTCCTGCGGGAAATCGGCTGCGAACTGCTGCAGGGCTACTATTTTTCGCCCCCTATGGCAGAAGAAAAAGGAAGCGCCTATGTGCAGGAAAAAGGGCTGCAGACAGAGAAACCGGAAGATGCCGTGTTCTACCAGAAAGCCGGTGCCACCCAGTTTGCGGAAGATGTACCCATGGTCCTGCTGGAATATGGGGATGACCGGATCCGGCTGCTGCATGTGAGCCAGCCATTCCGGGCCCTGGGGGAAGAACTGGATATGCTGGCCGTCAGCCGGCTGGAACAGAGACTGAACGATCCGTCCGGTTCCCTTTATACGACCTTTCACCAGAAGATCCGCGAGTGCCGTGAGTCCGGCAGGGTCATCTACGCGGCCTTCCCGGTGAACGACGTGCTCATCACTATGGATGTAAGCCTGCTCAGCCGGGCGGGGGACCGGTGCATCTGTCAGGCCGTGCTGAAAAATACCCATATTTCCTGCAAAGACCATGCCCTGGAACTGCCGAAGGCAACCTCCGGCAGCGCGGGCGAGACCAGAGGGAAGCTCCTGGTGGTGGACGCAGATGTCAACAACGCCAAGGTCCTGTCGGCCATCCTGGGGAACGAGTACGATGTGCTGCTTGCGGACAGCGGCCGGGATGCCCTGGAAATGGTGGAAGCCCATGGCGAGGAGCTGGACACCGTCATCCTGGACATGGAGCTGCCGGATGGGGATGGCCTGGAAGTCATGGCGCAGATCCACGAGCAGGAAAGCGGCTACAACATCCCCATCATCGCCATGAGCAGTGCACTGACCCTGGAAAAGGACATCCTGCGGCTGGGAGCGAACCAGTTCCTGCCCAAACCCCTGGAAGCCCCGGAAATCATCCGGAACAAGGTGGCGCAGACCCTTGCCATCGCCGGAACCAGCCGCCGGCTGCGCTTCAACTACCTGGATTACCTGCCGGGCGGCGTCTTTGTGTACAAGGCGGACGGGGATGAGAAAATCCTGTTTGCCAACCGGAAGACCCTGGAGATCTTTGAGTGCAGCAACTATCATGAATTCCTGCAGCTCACCGGCGGTACGTTCAAGGGCCTGGTCTATCACGAGGACTATGAAAAGACAAACGACTCCATCTGGAAGCAGATCGAGGATACGGAAAACAACAAGAATGTGGACCATGTGATCTACCGGGTGAAGACCGCCAAAGGCAATATCAAGGAACTGGATGATTTCGGCAATCTGGTGGAGGACGAGCAGCTGGGCCGTCTGTTCTATGTGTTCATCGGCAACAACCAGCTTTCCTCGTCCGGGAAAGAATGTCCGCTCATGCCCCAGCAGTGGCATTCCGATTCCCGGAATATCCATTTCACCAGCGCCGAGCTGCAGCTGGGCTTCAAGGCCCTTTGCAACATCTTTACCGTGGTCCGGCTTGTGGATGTGCAGAAGGATACGGTTATTTCCTTTGGCGAAGACAACCAGCCATTTCCCCTGCCGAAACACTGCTTTTCCATCTGGAACAAAACGTGCAAATGTGAGAACTGCGTTTCCTCCCGGGCCTATACCCATAAGAGCGTAGCGACGAAGTTTGAATTCCTGGGGGACGAGACGTTCTTCGTCATCGCCCAGTACGTGGAAGTGGACGGGCGGCCGTATATCCTGGAATGTGTCAACCACATCAACCAGGAAATGGTGGAACGGATCGTCAGCTACAAGGCCTTCGTCAAGAGCATGCGCAGCTTCAACGAGAAATTGTACGAGGATCCCCTGACCCATGTGAAGAACCGCCGCTACTATGAGGACCAGCTGCAGCAGGCCGAGTGCGAGGCTGTGGCCATGGCGGACATCGATGCCTTCAAGGAAATCAACGATCTGTATAGTCACCGGATCGGCGATGAGGTGCTGCGGGCAGTGGCAGAGGCTATCCAGGGGAGCCTGGGCAGTGAGGATGTCTGCATCCATTACGGCGGGGATGAATTCCTGCTGGCTTTCCCTGTGCTGGCGGAGAAGGCGCTGCCGAAGAAGCTGGAGCAGATCCGCGCGGAAGTGGCGGCGGTGCGGCTGGCTGCCTGTCCGGGACTGCAAGTCAGCGTCAGCATCGGCGGCACCCGGAGCCGGGGCAGCTTCAATGCCCAGCTGCTGAAGGCAGAGAAAGCATTATACCGGGCCCGGCAGAAAAAGAATGCGGTGGAGATCAGCGACTAACCGGACCTGTCACGCAAACTGCGATGGCGGGCGGATCGCCGATCCGCCCCTACGGCAATGGCGATAACAATATTATACTGTAGGGGTCGATCGGCGTGATCGACCCGCCACCACACATGCAAAAGGACCTGCCCTCGTTGGAGGACAGGTCCTTTCCTTTGGCTGGTGACTGCCGACTAGTGACTGCTTACTTCGCAGCCCCCTTCGGCACGATATCCCCGATGCCGTTCAAAATGTAATGAGGCTGGTAGCTGAACCGTTTGATGTTGTCCCGGTTGGAAACGCCGGTCAGTACCAGCACTGTTTCCATGCCGCTTTCCACGCCGCCGATCACGTCCGTATCCATCCGGTCGCCGATCATCACCGCATCTTCCGAATGGACGCCCAGGCGCTTCAGGCCCGTACGCATCATCAAAGGATTCGGCTTGCCGATGAAGTAGGCCTTCTTGCCCGTGGCCAGCTCGATGGGAGCGATGAGGGCCCGGCAGGCGGGGATGATGCCCCGGTCGCTGGGGCCGGTCATGTCACTGTTGGTCCCGATCAGCTTCGCGCCCTTGTGGATCAGCTCCGTGGCCTTGATGATCATTTCGTAGTTATAGCCCGTGGTTTCGCCTACGACCACGTATTCCGGGTTCACGTCGTTGTAGGTGATGCCCGCATCATATAAGGCGTTCATGAGCCCGTGGGCCCCGATGATGTACGCCGAGCAGCCGGGGGCCTGGGTCTTCAGGAAATGGGCCGTGGCCAGGGCACTGGTGTAGAAGTGGTCTTCCTCGATGTCCAGCCCCATGGCCAGCAGTTTCTTCCGCAGTTCCAGGGGGGACCGTTCGCTGGAGTTGGTCAGAAACAGGAACTGTTTCTTTTCCCGCTTCAGCCAGGCCACGAATTCCTTGACCCCGGGCAGCAGGGTGCTGCCGTGGTAGATCACACCGTCCATATCACTGATGAATCCTTTTTTCTCCCGGATGATATTCAAATCTCTCATGCCATGCGCCTCCTTGTGCGTCACTGTCTTTTGTGCAATGTCGTCCAAATCCATTATGAAAGCTTTCACAGGAAAAAGCAATAGAGAGCCTGCAAAGGTTCTGTTAAATTTTGGTAAAAGCCGCCCCTTTCTCCTTCTTTGCGGGTATGATACAATAAAAGGTACTGTT
>Ga0256406_1005099_pt1 | contig 14343 bp, 4 predicted proteins | sample RumenRJG_03DNA_FD_185986 | JGI IMG/M metagenome (GOLD analysis project Ga0256406, IMG submission 185986) | Bovine rumen microbial communities from Lethbridge, Alberta, Canada - RJG_03 | ecosystem: Host-associated > Mammals > Digestive system > Stomach > Rumen | place: Canada: Alberta | collected...
CCGCCGAGCACGAACCCGGCGAGGTACGCGATGCCGTACCAGCGCACGACGACGGGCCCCAGCTGGAAGGCGATGGGGTCCAGGGAGTGGTAGAGGTCGTTCAGGAACATGCGTGCTCCAACCTACGCGCTCCCCGACGCGAGGGCCTACGAGGGTCCCGCGCGGGAGGGTTCGAGAAGAACGGGCGGGGACAGCGTACAACGTCATCCCCGCCCGCGGCAAACCTGCGGCACGCATCACGCTCGGACTCGACCCCTACCCTCGGGCCCCACCAGGCGCCGACAGCCCTACCAGGCGTTGACGGTCGCGTCCATCCACTCCAGCCGCGCGCGCACCCAGGAGCGGAGGTTGTCGACTTCGGCCTGGTACCAGTCCGCGTCGCCCTTGCCCCAGAGCAGCGAGTCCATCCGGACGGAGGGTCGAACCTCCTTCGCCGTCCCGGAGATGCCACCCTTGCCCCCCGAGAGCATCGTGTTCTCTACGTAGGGCTTGAGCCTCTCGTTGAACTCCCGCTTGATCTCCTGGCGCACCGCGGGGTCGCCGAGGAAGAACTCGTAGTCCTCCGTCGCAAAGCCGCTGGTCCGGCTGTAGTAGTCCACGTGGATACGGGGATGGCTGCCGTAGCCCTGGTCGAAGTCCCACAGGGGGCCCGAGTAGATCAGGTCGTCGCCCTTGCGCTTGTAGAAGTACGTCGAGGAGAACCTGACGTAGTCGGGGCTCTTGGCGAGCTCCTCGACGAGGAACACCCGCGCGAGGGAGGAGACGTCGAAGCAGGCGCTGGCCTTGCCGGCCTGCGCGGCGTCGATTGCCGCCTGCACCCGCTCGCTGATGTAGCGCACCTCCTGCTCGGAGGCGTCCTCTGGGCTCTTCAGCACGAAGTGGCTGATGCTCGTGTCGAACCAGCTGCGCTCACGGTAGTAGTAGCCGTCATCGAGCTCGAGGAGATAGCCTCCGGAGACGTCGGCGGGCTGCCTGGTGCCGGTCACGTACTGGAACGCGTGCCCGTACGCGTTGGTCCCCCGCGCCACGGCGTGGTCCTCGATCGAGGAGGCGTCCACCGAGCCGTTCTCGAGCTCCTCGATCTCCACGCGGCCCTCCTTGATCTCGGGCTTCTCGCCCAGGAGGTAGGTGCCACGGTACTCCCCGTCGTAGTAGAGGTCCACGAACCTGCAGTCAGGCGTCTCGGAGAGGCCCATCGAGAGCCCCGCCTTCATCGAGATGTAGTGGCGCAGCATCGAGTCGTCGTAGGCGTTGGCGAGGAGGGTCCACTTCTTGGCCTTGTTGCCCTTCTTGCCGTCCACGAGCGAGGCCTTCTTGTCGAGCTTGATCTGGTAGGGCTTCTTCACCGCGTCGGAGAGCCACGTGGAGTTTCCGCGGCCCCTGATCTGGGTGAGTTCGCCGTCGTACGTGACGGTCCCGTCCGCCTCGACGAGACGCATGCTCCCCGTCGTCTCGAGCGTGTGGTGGCGGCTCGACTCTATCCACTTGCGGCCCTGGGCCATGGGGTCGGCGCTCGAGAGGAACATGGCAGCTACGTTCGCGGACCTCATCACGTGGACGAGGACCGGCGAGTCCTCCTTGGCAAGCCTCAGGAAGACGCGGTAGGCGCCGTCACCATCGCGCGCGAAGCCGCCCGACTCCAGGTCGACCGCGGAGCCCGCGCCCACGAAAGCGCCGGCGTCGCCGCGGGTTGCGGAGGCGTAGAAGCCCTCGTGGCCGGGGACGAGCACGTCGAGATTCGTCTTGGCGAGGTCCGCGTAGGAGGGCAGGAAGAGGTAGGGGACGCCGGCGACCACAGACGAGAGGACGCGCTCGGAGGTGCCCTTCGGGGTGGCGACGGTCGCGCCCACCCTGGTGATGCCGAGCGTGGCGGCGCCGACGGGGTGCAGCCAGAACCTCTGGGCGAGGGTCCCGTTGGGAGCATAGCCCTGGACGTTGGCGCCATCGCGGAAGCTCGCGCCGGAGACGTCGAGGGCGAGGCCGCTCCTGGAGGTGAGGCCGAAGCCGTCCCAGTGCAGGACCACCTTCCAGAGCTGGGAGTCCTCGGGCTTCTCGCCAGCAAGCCACTGCAGGGCGTTGGCGCCCGCCTTGTTGCCGGAGAGGGTGAGGTAGCCGCCGTTGCGCACGTTGCGGATGACGTAGTACCCCTCGTCTCCGCAGCGGACGAACTCGAAGCGCTGCGCCTCGTTTCCGTTGTCCCTCCAGAGCTGCACGTTGGCGCCCACCTCGCGCGACGCCGCGGCGTCGTCGAGGACGTAGACGGCGTCTCCGCCGGCGTGGACGGCGTAGCGCCCCTCCGGGAGCTCCTCGCGACGCTCCAGGACCCACCTCTGGGCGCCCGTCCCGTTGGGCGCGTACTGCTGGACGTTCGTCCCGTTGGCGCTCCTCGCGCCGGAGACGTCGAGGGCAAGGCCGGAGTTGGCGGAGACGATCCTGTAGGAGCCGTATCCCAGGCCGTCGATGGACCAGGCCTGCGCCCAGGTGCCGTTCTCGTCGTACTGCCACACGTTGGCGCCACTCTCCCGGGAGGCGCCGGCGACGTCCAGCACCTTGCCGGAGACCATGCTCTTGATCGCGTAGTAGCCGGTCCGCTCGTCGTAGCGTACGTAGAAGCGCTGGGCGACGCCGGAGTGGGAGTCCCATATCTGCGCGTTGGCGCCCGAGGCTGCGGCCGCACCGTCGATGTCGAGCGAACGGTCGCCCGCAAGGCCGGAGGCTATGCCGTAGACCCCGTCCTCGACCGTCCTGGGCGACTCGAGGTGCCAGCGCTGGGCCACGCTTTCGTTGGCCCCCCAGAGCTGCAGGGGCGTCCCGTTGCTCAGGAGAGCGCCCCTCACGTCGAGCGCGAGCGCGCCCCCGTCCGCCGCGCGCAGGGCCGAGAGGAACGCGTAGCTCCCGTCCCCGTTGTCGACAACGCGCCAGCGCTGGGCGGGCGTGCCGTTGTAGGCGTACTGCCAGACCTTGGCGCCAGCCTTCGCGACGCCGTTGGCGACGTCCAGCACCTTCCCGGAGCCCACGTTGTAGATGACGCTGTACTCGGTCCCCTCGACGCGGCTGACGCGGAAGCGCTGGGCCTTGGTGGAGTTGTCGTCGTAGACGTCCAAGTCCGCGCCATCCCACTCCGCGCCGGCGCGGACGTCCAGGTTCTTCCTGTTCGACCCGTCCCGTACGTACAGCTCGTAGACGCCCTCGGGGACGACGGCGGGGGTCTGGCCCGCGGCCTCCTCCGACGCGGCGCTCTCGGAGCCCGATCCCTCACCCGTGGCAGAGCCATCGCCCGTGGCAGGGCCGTCGGCGGACGCGGCGGGCTTCTCGGCTGCGCCGGCCTCGCTCGTCTCCCCCGTCTCGGCCGCCCCGGCCTCGCCGGTTTCGTCCGTCTTGGCGGTATCGCTTGCCTCGCCCGCCCCTCTGGCGTCGCTCGCGGAGGCGTCGACGGGCCCCTCGGCGGACGCGCCCTCGACCGCGCCCGAAGCCACGTCCGCCCCCGGGGACGCGGATCCTCCCTGGCTGGACGGCGCCGCGTCGACGGCGGAGGTGGCGCCAGGCGCAGCCTCCGCCTGCACCCCCTGGGGCTCGCCCGACTCTGCCGCAACGACGGCGTCGCCGGCGCCCGCAGGGGCGACCGTCTTGCCCGCCTCCACGGCGAAGGCTGCCGTCGGGACGGCGAGCGCCGCGGAGACCACCGCGGCGGCGGTCGCCCTCTTGATCACACCCATAGAAACCTCCTCATGCTACCGAACCGTCATCCCCGGCACGGAGATGGCATCCCTCCGGGCGACTCTGCCCCCTCTGCATGGATATTACTTATTCATCATATTAACAATCCAATTTTCAGTCTACCTTAATTGATACCGCACGCTGTCCAGCCCCACCCCTGCGTGCCAAAACGAGCCGGCTGCGGCAGACGGAGGAGGCCCCCGGCCACCTTGGTGGCCGGGGGCCTCCCGTCGACCCATCCGTCGGTCGCGCGGACCCCGCTACTCGAACGCTATCGCCCAGAGCTGGGCGTCCGAGGCGTTCCAGTCCCAGAGCTGCACGTTGCTCCCGGAGTAGAAGGCACCTCCGGAGACGTCGAGCGCCAACCTGCTGGAGGCTCCGATGATCCGGTACGCGGAGGCCTCGTCCCTCTTGCCCACGTACTGGACGAACCAGTGCTGGGCCGGCGTGCCGTTGTACGCGTAGGTCTGCACGTTCGTGCCGTCGTCCCGCCCGTCGCCGGCGGCATCCAGGGCGTTGTTCGCCAGCGTGGAGATGATGGCGCGGGTGCCGTCGTTCGCGACCCTGGTCACGTAGAACCTCTGGGCGTTCGTGCCGTTCCTGGCGAAGAGCTGCACATTCGCGCCAGACGCGGTGGAGGCGCCGCTGACATCCAGGGCGTAGCCTTGGGAGGCCGCGGGCGAGATGGTGGCCGCGCTCGAGGCCGAGGTCAGCCTGAAGGCCTGGGCCGCGGTGCCGTTGGCCTCCCACTGCTGCACGTTCGCGCCGGAGCGAAGGAGCCCGCCGGCGACGTCGAGGGCCTTCCCCGAGCCCTTGTTCACGAGCCTGAAGGAGTCGCCGCCGACGCGCTCGACGCGCCACAGCTGCGCGTCGGAGCCGTTCCAGGCCCACTGCTGGACGTTCGCCCCGTCCGAGCCCGACCCGCCGGCTACGTCGAGGTACTTGCCCGAGCAGAGCGCCATAACCGAGTAGGCGCCGTCACGCTCGTACCTGAAGCAGAACATCTGGGCATAGCTGCGGTTAGTCCCGTAGAGCTGCACGTTGGCGCCGTCCTGGTCCCCCGCCCCGCTCACGTCGAGGCCGACGCCCCCCATAGCCGCGGGGGTGACGGCGTAGACGCCGGGCGAGAAGTACCGCTCCAGGCCAAACCTCTGCGCGTCCGAGCCGTTGCGGTCCCAGAGCTGGACGTTCGTCCCGCTCCGCGTGCCCGCGCCGGCCACGTCGATCGCCTTGCCGGAGAGCGCGCTCACGAAGGTGTAGGAGCCGTCGCCGTTGTCGACGATGTCCCAGAGCTGCGCCTTAGTCCCGTTCTCCTCGTACTGTTGCAGGTTCGCGCCGCTTTCGTAGGAGCCCCCCGCCACGTCGAGGACCTTGTCGGAGCACAGCGGACTCAGCCGGTAGAAGCCGTCGCCCGCGTAGGCGACCCTGAAGAGCTGCGCTGGGGACTGGTTGTTCGACCAGACCTGCACGTTGGCGCCGTCGGAGGCGCTAGCGGAGGCGACGTCCAGGACGAGGTTGTCACCGAGCCTCGACGCGATGGTGTAGACGCCCTCGTCGATCGCAGGCACGACGTGGACCTGGCAGGGGTACTGCGTGCCGTTCACGAAGACGGCGATGGTCGCGTCGCCCGGGTTGACGGCGGTGACCACGCCGTCGGTCGAGGCCTTCGCCACGCTGTTGTCGCTTGACGCCCAGGCCACCTCCCCAGGGGCGACGGGGGCGCCGAGGCTGACGAGCGAGAGGTCGGCCTTGTCCCCCACCCGAAGCGACAGGGATGCCTTGTCGAGGACCCTGCCCGTGACGGTCACGAGGACCTGAGCCGTCAGGCCGTTGGCTCGGTCGGTGGCGGTGACCAGGCTGATTCCGGGCCTCAGCCCGCGTACCAGGCCGCTGCCGTCGACGGTGGCCACCGACTCGTCGGAGGACTCGAACGAGAGGCTGCGCGAGGCCAGGCACGGGGAGCCGAGGACGGTCAGCTGGGAGCTGTCTCCCACCTGGATGCTCCTGCCCTGGCCCACGAGGTCGTCCCCACAGGAGGCGAGGGAGAACGTCCCGACGCCCGGAGCGTCCTCGCCGAGGCGCTCGACGGTCTTCTCGCCCTCGAAGGACGCGGCGAGTGAGAGGGCGTGGTCGTCGTGGATCCTGTCGTTCGGGATCGCGAAGCTCGCGGAGAAGGACCTCCCCGCCACCGTCGCCACGTAGGGGATGCCGTCGCAGACCACGTAGAGGTCCTTGGTCGCCTCGGCGTCCTCGAGGAGCCCAGAGACCGTGAGGCGCTGCCCGTAGTCGGTGACGGTGACGTCGCCGGAGACGCCGACAGGGCCCTCCGCGTAACCCGAGAGGTCCAGGTCGGCCTTCTTGGCCTCGCCGCCGCCGTCGCCGACCCACATCGAGCCCGCCGCGTCGTGGTACCCGTCGAGGCTGGTCAGCTCCTTGCGCTCGCAGCGGTAGATGCCGCTGACGCTGCCGGAGCCAGGCGTGGCGTCGAGCTGCCAGAGCAGCCTGCCGGAGGCGTCCACCTCGACGAGCGTGGCGGTGTTCCTGCCGCCCGCGTAGGCGGCCATGATCTGGTCGCTGGCCGCCCCGCTCGCGTCGACGACGTGACCGCCGAAGGCGCCGAGCCAGGAGCCGTTGGGGAGCTCGTCGGCGTCCCCGATGTAGGTGCAGTAGTGGTCGTTCGCGCCGTCACCGGCGACGAGGCTCCAGTCCGCGTCGTCCTTGCCGAACTCGCGGACCTGGGTGACGGTCCTGGCGCCCTCGTCGACGTGGTACTCGACCAGGCGGGAGTAGTTCTGCGTCGCGGGGACCTCGGGGGCGACGGACGAGTCCTTCGAGCGGTGGACACCGTTGTCGAAGACGAGGACGTCCCCGTTTGCCATGACCATGGGGGCGTGCTGGGCGTACTGCCACTCGACGCCATCCGTGGGCGTGAGGAGCTTGTCCGCGAGGCCCGTCCCCTCGAGGCCCGCGTGGTCGCCGATCACCCAGTCGACCTGCTTGGACGCGACCTCCATCTTGACCAGCATGCTGCGGTGCCTGCTGGAGAAGACCACGTAGTCGTCGTCCATCTCGGGCGTGCCCATGTCCTGGTAGAAGACAGCGTTGTTGTGGAGCCAGTTCGTGTCGTACTCGTTGCCGGCCGCGTCCGTCTCGTGGGCGACGTCCCAGATGGGGTCCTGGGTCTTGGGGACGCCGTACTTGTCGCAGAGGACCTCGTCGAAGTTGCAGCGGTACTTCTCCTCCCCCGTCGTGCCGTCCACGATCACGAAGCCGTCGTTGATGGTGTCCTTCGTGAGGTCCGTGATGCCGAGGAGGATGTCCCCGTTGCCGAGCTCCTTCACCTCGTGGTGGACGCTCGAGTCCCTCACGACGAGGTGGCGATACTCGCGACCGAGGAGGTCGACCTCGCGCACCACGTAGCCGTTGGTGGAGACCGACGAGGTGTCGCCCTTGTCGACCATGAGGAGGTGGTCGTCGGAGGTGAAGTTCACGCCGGCGACGGCGTGGTTCGTCGTCTTCGAGAGGTACCAGCGGATGGCCCCCGCGTGGTCCACGGCAAAGTAGCAGTTGCCGACCGGCGCGCAGAAGGTGAGGCCGGGCGCCAGGTCCGATTCGGCGACGCCGTCGGCCCTCGTCACGTTGAGGTCGGGGAGGACGGCGCCATCGGGCACGCCTCCGGTGGAGACGTCCCTGGTGACCTCCTCGCTCGTCCCGTCCTCGTGGGTGATGGAGACGGTCACCGACGTCGTGTCGTCGACGTAGAGCCCGACGACCGGGACGACGTGGAGCACACCCGCGTCGCTCACGTCGTACGAGACGTCGTCGGCGCCGTCCCTGCCGTGCGCGGTCACGTGGACGGAGCACACGTCCTCGGTCCTGAAGAGCGCGACGGCGGTGAGGGGCGAGGTGCCGAAGGGGTCCGGCTTGATCTCCATGTCGTCGAAGCCATGGTCCATGGCCGCCGAGAGGAGCCCCTCGAGCACCTGCTCCTGGGAGTCGTCGCCCACCTCGCTCACGACGCTCACCCCCGCCGTGGGGACGGCGCCCACGCGGAGGACCTTGTCGTAATCGTAGGTCGCGACCGTGCCGTCCGCCGCGGTGCCGCGGAGGTAGAGGTGGTACGCGCCGTCGGGCAGCGACTGGGTGGGCACGCACTTGGCGTACATCTTCCCGTCGCCCAGCACGGGCACGGAGAAGGAGTACGCCGCGCCCTCGTCGCTCACGGCCACGATCTCCAGGGCGCTCATCGGGGAGTCCGCGCTCGCGCGCGCGGTCCCCTCGCAAGTGACGGAGCCCTCGTCGCGGGTGACGGATGCCGAGACCTCGGAGAACCCGCCTCCGGGGGAGAAGCTCGTGCTCGTCCAGTAGCTGCGGGCGTACCTGTGGAGCTCTCGGCCCGCGTTGTCCGCGACGGAGTAGTTGGAGAACATCCCCGCGGTCGAGGTGGGGTCGACCACCTGGGCGCGATATACGCCGCAGGTCTCGCTCTTGTAGCGGTACTCGGCGACGACGCCGCCCGCCCCATCCGTCTCCACGACCGTCGAGCTGTTCCAGGAGTCCTTGTAGATCGGGAAGCACGTCACCACGTGCGCGTCCCGCTCCGTGCCGAGCGGCCTGCACGAGCCACGGACGACCGAGTAGAGGTCGCGCTCCTCGGGTATCCCCCTGCCGAAGGAGTACTCCTGGGTCACCGTCTTGGTGCCCTCGTCGATGCTGTAGACGACGCCACGGCTGTACTCGTCGGGGTTGACCGGGTCGCCTACGTTGTTGCGGATGATTCCGTTGTCGAACAGGGCGACCCTCATGGTGCTGCCGTCGTAGGAGACCAGGTTGCAGTCGTGCTCGTCGAAGAACCACTCGAAGCCCTCGGGGTCCTCGGGATGCACGTACTTGTCCTTGAGCGCCGGCTGTAGCCTGGCGTCTTCGCGCGTGCACGTCGGCGTGAGCGCCCACTCGATGTCGTCCGCCGTGACCTCGGAGCCGGTCCAGCGGACCTTCATGACGAGGCTCTGGTTCCTCGCGGAGACGAGGACGTAGTCACCGTGCTCGGCGTCCTTGTAGTACCTCACCGTGTTGAGGTGCCAGAGGTCGTTCCAGTCGGGGTAGGAGGGGTCGACGCTGGGGTCGAGGACGTCGCTCATCACGAGCCAGGGGGTGCTCTCCCCCGTCTCGAGGTCGAGGCGCATGATGCGCGCGTCGTTTCTCATGCCCGAACTGATGTAGAGGACCGTGTCGTCGTCCACCACGCAGCTGTCATGGTCGCTCTGCAGCTCGGGGCTCGAGACGAGGGTGTCGACCTTGCCGAGCCAGTCCATCTGGACGAGCTCGTCTCCGACGTCGGTGAACACATTGTTGTTGAGCTCGTTGCGGAAGTACGTAATCCTCGAGTCGTCGTCCGTGAGCTGGAACCCGTATGCGGAGTCGGTCTCCAGGTCGGTCACGTACCACCTGATGTCGCCCTGGTTGTCGAAGGCTAACGTGTGGGGGCTCTGGCACACGTAGAGCTGGCCCACCCGCTGGCCGTCGCCGCTGCCCGCGACGCGCTCGACGCCCTCCATCCCGGACGGGAGGGCGTCCGTCCTGACCGAGAGGGTCTTGGCGCTGCCCCCGCAGGTGATCGTGACGGCGTTGTCTGTGCCGGGGTAGAGCCCGTAGATGGGCACCTCGTGATGGGTCGAGGGGCCCGACACCTCGTACGAGACGTCGCAGTCGCCCGTCTTGCCATGCACGACGACGGAAGCGGTCTCCGCGGAGGCGGTGTCGAACATCGCAAGGGCCGTAAGCGGCGCGCGCCCGTACGGGTTCGCGAACACCATGGGGTCGTCGATCGTGCGCGGGTCCGACTCGTAGGCCGCGGCCATGGCCGCGTCCCTCTTCCGCTGGGAGGCGACGAGGGCGTCCTGGGAGTCGATGGACTTGTCGGTCGGGTCGAAGGCGACGGAGTCGCCGGCCCCCTCGCAGGTGACGACCCATCCCGCGCCGTCGCTGCCCCGGCAGGAGCCGGGGACCTCGAAGACGAGGGTGCCGCGGGAGGTCGCGGTAAGGAGGTCGCTCGACACCCCGCCGAAGCTCGGGAGGTTGTGGTACCCCGCGAGCACGGGGATCGCCACGGGGTCGAGGCGCTCCTCCGTCGTGCCGGAGCTCGACCTGGTGACCTTATCGACGGAGGTGACGGGCGCATAGCTCGCCCCATCGACGACGAGGCGGACGGACGAGAGGTCCAGGGAGCCAACCCCTCCCTGGGACGCCACGACGGTCACCAGCGCGAAGCAGGAGCCCGACTCGGCCGAGTTGGTGTAGGTAATGGTCCCCACGCTGTAGCCCGAAAGCGCGGTCTCGGTCACGTAGGGGGAGTCGGTCGTCCCCACCGAGGAGATGGAGAGCGACCAGTCCTCGGCGAACGCCGTCAGGGGGCTTAGCGCCAGGGCGAACAGGATCCCGAGCCCGGCCGAGATGGCACGCAGGAGTTCCCTCGAGTGTCGTTGCATGTCGTCCTCCGTCCAACCGCGGCGACGACGAGGCAGCGGGCGCCGTCACCGACCAAGTGCCGTAGGACCAGACTCTAGCTGAACCCGAGCCAAACCAGAAGGACGCATCCGGCAGAGCAAGCGGTCGCCCGGCCTGGGGCATGCCGGCACCTCCCGACGGACGCAAGACGCCCCTCGGCTACCGGAGCAGCCGAGGGGCGCCGTTGGGGAGTCGCCGCGTGCAGACCCGCTACCTCTCGAACTCTATCGCCCAGACCTGCGCGGCCGAGGAGTTCCATCCCCAGAGCTGGACGTTTCTACCGGAGCTGAACACGCCCGCGGAGACGTCGAGCGCGAGCCCGCTGGAGGCTCCCAGAATCCTGTAGGCCGAGGCGTCGCCCCGCTTGCCCACGTACTGGACGAACCAGTGCTGCGCCGGCGTGCCGTTGTACGCGTAGGACTGGACGTTCGTGCCATTGCCCCGCCCGTCTCCGGCGGCGTCAAGGGCGTTGTTGGCGAGCGCCGAGATGATGGCGCGCGTGCCGTCGCCCGCGACGTTGGTGACGTAGAACCTCTGGGCGTTCGTGCCGTTCTTCTTGTAGATCTGCACGTTCGCGCCGGACGCGGTGCTCGCGCCGCTGATGTCCAGGGCGTAGCCCCGGGCGGTCGCGGGGGAGATGGTGGCAACGCTGGACGCGGGGCTCAGCTTGAAGGCCTGGGCTGCGGTGCCGTTGGCCTCCCACTGCTGCACGTTCTCGCCGGAGCGCAGGGAACCGCAGTTGACGTCGAGGACCTTGCCCGAGCCCTTGTTCACGAGCTTGAACGCGTCGTTGCCCGCCGGCTCCACGTACCAGAGCTGCGCGTCCGACCCGTTCCAAGTCCACTGCTGGACGTTCGCCCCGTTTCTGTGGGACCCGGCTGACACGTCGAGGTACTTGCCCGAGCAGAGCGCCATGACCGAGTAGGCCCCGTCCCTCTCCTGCCTGAAGCAGAACATCTGGGCATAGCTGCGGTTAGTCCCGTAGAGCTGGACGTTGGCGCCGTCCTGGCCCCCAGCCCCGCTCACGTCGAGGGTGACGGACTCGTTCGCCGCGGGGGTGACGGCGTACACCCCGGGCTTGAAGCTGGGCGGGTTTTCGGGGGAGTCGCCCGAGGGGGCGATCGCGAAGGTTCCCCTCGCCGTGCCCGTGTAGTTGCCCTTGCCCGTCACGGTGACGGTCGCCGTCCCCGGGTTCGCGTTGTCGCTGTAGGAGACGTCGTAGTCGGTACCCGCGGCCAGCGTCCTGCCGTCGAGCGTCACGGTAGGCGAAGGCCTGAGCTCGCCTCCCGTAAAGGTCTGGTCGGAGGCGCTCACCTTGGCACCGGAGAGGTCCCGGGGCACGATCTTGAAGGAAGCCGCCTTCGTCCCCTTGTATTTGCCGCTGCCCGACACGACGACCGCGCCGGTGCCCACGTTCACGTTGTCCTTGTAGTCGACCGTGTAGTCCCATTCGTCCTGGTCTGCCCACTTGACCCTCAAGGACTTGGTGGTGTCCGTGCCCTCGAAGACGGTCACCGTGGGCTTGATCGGGCTGCCCGTATAGGTGTACGTGTCCCTCGGGAGGCAGAGCGTCACGACGCCGTCCCCTCCGACGTCCTTCTTGTCGACGATGTCGAAGGCAACCGACGACTCGCCGAAGTAGTACCCCAGGCACTCGATGTCGATGACGCCGTATCCCACGTCGACGTTGCTCGAGTAGCCGGTGACCTTGTAGTCCTGGCCGAGGACGAGCGTGTAGTTCCTTTGGGGGTCGTAGAGGACGGGGACGGGCTCGAGCGCGGACCCCGTGTGCGTCTGCTCGTCAGTGCGGTTATAGAGCTTCCAGAGCGCAGTCCCGATAAAGTCCTTCTGCGTCTTGCTTCCCGCGAACGCGCCGACGCCCTCCACCGTGTAGGTCGCCGATAAGCCACCGTTCCCGGTCGGCCCGCTCGTGACCCTGAAGTCCTGCCCCTCGACGAGCTCGCAGCTCACGTCCTCCCCGGAGGAGCTCCGTACGGTCGCCTTGCCCTTCACGATGGGCCGGTAGCCAGGGCAGGCCCAGTCGGCTTTGAACGTGCAGCTCGAGACGGCTACCTGCTGGTCGACCGACGGGCACGTGTCGACCTTCCTCCCCGAAAAGCGGCCCTTCCCGGTGATGGTGCGCGTGGCGGTGCCGTTGCCGTTGTCCTTGTAGGCCACGGTGTAGTCGGTCCCGCTCCTCAGGGTGACCGGCTCGCCGTCCTCGTAGCCATAGGTCACGACCGGGTCCGGCGACGTTCCCTTCGCCCAGAGCGTCAGGGGCGCGGTCGCCGCGGAGATGTCACGGGTGCCCTTCGCCATCATGACGGCCCTGCACGCGTTCACGGAACCGTAGCCGGTCGCGTCGTCCCAGCCCTCCCCCGTGTAGGAGATGTCGTCCGCGGAGTCGTAGAGGACGTCCATCGCCTGGCGGGGGGAGAGGCTCGGGTTGGTGGAGAACTCCAGCGCGACCACTCCCGCCACGTAGGGCGCCGCCATGGACGTGCCGCTCATGGTCCCGTAGCTGCTGTCGCTCCCGTACGTCGTGCTGTAGACGCTCGTTCCCGGGGCGCTGATGTTCTTGTTAGTCCCGCCGTACTCCTGGCCGTCGGTGTTGTAGTTGGAGTCGCCCGAGAGCTCGTTTGGTCCCAGGAGGTTCATGACCCCCACGACTTCCGAGTCGAGGTCCACCGGGAAGCTCCTGTACGGCAGGCTCGACGAGCCGTCCTCCTTCTTGTTGCCGTTGGTGTTCCCCGCGCAGCAGACGGTGACGATGCCGGCGTCGTAGGCGGCCTTGACCTGGTCGTTGAGGAGCTCGTCCCCATCGCCGATCGAGCCCTGGATGCTCATGTTCACGACGCGGATGTTGTGCGCCGAGCGGGTCTCGAGCACGTGCTTGTACCCGATGACCATGTCGTCGGTATAGCAGCTGCTGACGCGCTTGCGGACGCCGGTCGCCTCGTCGCGGACGTCATACGAGGGGAAGACCTTCACGATCGACAGGCCCGCGTTGTACGAGGTCCTCGCGACGCCCTTCCCCTTGTCTGCCCTCGCGGGCGCGATCCCGGCGACGTGCGTGCCGTGTCCCGTGACGTCGGTGACGTCGCCGGGCAGGTCGTTCGACTTGTTCGCCTTCGTTGCGTCGTAGGTGTCGACGATGTTGTCCTTGAGGTCCTCGTGAGTGACCCGGCATCCCGTGCCGAGCACCGCTATGGTCGGTCACCCTCTTGTCCGTTCTCGTGACGCCCTACGCGTCCCTGAGGTCGACCGGGGCCTGTGCGCTCCATGAGCTGTAGGAGAGCAGCCCGTAGGGGTCGTTGGTCGAGAAGGCGGGCTCGGCCTCGGCGTTGCCGACCGCCTCGTCCCCGGCGGCGTCAGACGAGCTCGCCCCCGCGGGGTCCCCCTCGGTCCCTCCCGCATTGCCGCCGTCCGCGGGAACCGCCGCCCCCGAAGGGTCGGTTGCGCCGGCAGGCACGTCGGTGGCGGACCGGTCGAGAGCCTCGCCACCCTCGGCCGCCTCGTCGGAGGGCCCGCCTTCCGACGCTACCGTCGACCCTATCGCACCGGCCTGGGCGTCGGGGGCCTCGTCCTCCCCCTCGCCGACCGAATACGAGTAGTTGGGCTGTGACCTCACCCCGGCGACGCTCAGCTGGTCCACGGTGTCTGCCACCGTGACGCCCGGCCTCGTCTGCACGCGCACGAAGCCCAGCGAGAGGTCCTGCCCCTCCACGCTCTGCGCGTCGACGGCATCGACGCCTGCGAGCATCGAGGTGACGTCTTCGACGGTCGCACCGTCGGGGATGGGCACGAGCACCACGCCCCCCTCGCAAGCACCACGCCCCCTCGCAGGTGGCTCCGCCCACCTCCTCCTCTACGGGGCCGGCGGGGGCGGAGTCGTCAGACGCCTGCTCCGTCGAACCCTGGTCAGACACGTCGGGAGAGGGCTCGCCGCCTCCGTCCGGAACCGCCACGTCGCCTTCGCTCGGAGCATCCGTGGAAGCCGGCGCCTGCCCCACGGCGCTGCCTGTGTTTAGTCAAGCCTGACTTTCGACTTTGAGCATGGATTTCTTTCGGGTCCGTGCACGAAAGTTTTTCGGGTTTCGTCACGGGCCCGCCGGCGCC
>Ga0256406_1005100_pt1 | contig 14343 bp, 17 predicted proteins | sample RumenRJG_03DNA_FD_185986 | JGI IMG/M metagenome (GOLD analysis project Ga0256406, IMG submission 185986) | Bovine rumen microbial communities from Lethbridge, Alberta, Canada - RJG_03 | ecosystem: Host-associated > Mammals > Digestive system > Stomach > Rumen | place: Canada: Alberta | collected...
CACATGCCGGGAACTGTTAAATCAGAGCTCTTTCCAGATGCTGTCAGAGAAGTACAAATGTGACCAGTCGGAGAAAAACAAAATTTTTTGTGGCTATCCCTTGACAACGGTCACTTCATAACAGACGAAGGAACTATATAAGGGAGCGTACCGCTCCCCGTACTATGCACTTATCATGATGAAACTGGCATCCTCCAGTACGAGAATGTCGTTGATCGAAACCCCGAACAGCACCGACAGGCCTACGAAATTATCAATCGTCGGCATCGCCGTTCCGTGCTGCCACTTGTAGATTGCCTGCGGCGTTGCGAATCCGAAGTAATCCTGCATGTCCTTTACGGACAGACCTGCTTCCATCCTGAGCTCCGATATTCTCTTTCCCGTTCCCGCCATGTCTATGGCAGGTATATTCTGTGACACTTCATTTTCCTCCTGTTCCGGCACCGGCTCCGGAACAGGAATCGTTCCTCAGCCGGATGCCTTGAAGTTATAGATCGGCTTCATGACCTCGATCACGTCCACCGATGATCTGATATCTCCGATGATGTCTCCAAGTGACTTGTATGCCATCGGAGCCTCATCAATTGTTTCTTCGTTCACAGATGTCGTGTAGACATCCTTCATGCTCTCCCTGTATTCTTCCAGAGACAGGTCCTTTTTTGCCCTGGTACGGGACATCACTCTTCCCGCGCCGTGCGGAGCGGAAAAGTTCCACTCAGGATTGCCTTTACCAACCGCGATGATGCTCCCGTCACGCATATTGATCGGGATCAGCACTCTCTCGCCATCATGCGCTGCAATGGAGCCTTTCCGCAGAATCAGCTCGTCCGTGTCAATATAATTGTGAATGGTATGGAAGGCATCTCCTCCGTGCAAACCTGCATGGTCAAGCAAGACTTCCGCCATCAGTTCCCTGCTTCTCTTCGCGAATTTCTGGCAGATCTCCACACCATGAAGATAGTCCTCAAACGCCTGCCCGCTCAGATAGCAGAGATCTTCCGGCATATCCGCACCGGAGCTCATTTTCTTTCTGCGGAGCGCGTCGAGTGCCGGCTGGATTTCCTGAAAGCGGCTCTCGGCCTTGTATGTCTCAACGATTGCCTTTCGCTCTGCCTCGTAATCCATAATCCCCTTATGCTGGTCTATGGCCATCTCCTGATAAAGCTCTGCGACCTGCTTGCCGAGATTCCGGCTCCCGCTGTGGATGACGAGATATTTCGTTCCGTCAGCAGAAACATCCACCTCTATGAAATGGTTCCCGCCGCCGAGCGTTCCCAGGCTGCATTTGAGCCAGTTCAGCTTCCTGAGTTTTTCAAAGCAGCGCAGTTCTTCCAGATTGAAGCTCTCCTGCTCGGAATCCCAGACGTTCATGCCGGACGGCACAAAATGTGCTGCTGCATCCAGCTTCTCAAAATCAATATCGTCTTTCCCGAGGTTCACCGTGTACATTCCGCAGCCAATATCCACGCCGACCACATTCGGCACCGCTTTATCTGTTACGGTCATGGTCGTTCCGATTGTGCAGCCCTTTCCGGCGTGAACATCCGGCATGATCCTGACCTTCGAGCCTTCGGCAAAGTCGTAATCGCACATTCTCCGAATCTGCTCGACTGCTTTTGGTTCGACCACTGATGCATAACAGATGGCCGTGCACTTTTTTCCTTTGATCTCAAACATCGTCTTTTCCTTTCCTTCCATTAATAGCTACCCCATGTGAGGTTCGAACTCACAACCTTCCGATTAAAAGTCGGATGCTCTTCCGGTTGAGCTAATGGAGCATAAAAAATCCGCCTATCCTGCTCTGTGCAAGATAAGCGGTCAATTCCTTAAGAATATGTTCCGGTCTGCCGGATTATATGTGAATGCAGTTCATCCGGCATTTCTTATCTCGAATAGAGCACGCAAAATTAACGCTCTGTCCGTGTTCGCGCAGAGCGTCGTGGCGTTCATTTTTGAGATAGCTCATGGATGTAACTGCTGCCATTGTCTTTTCCTTTCCGAGGTTTTCGCTTCAATATCTATATCGTACCTTAACACAAATTATTGAAGCTGTCATTATACCTATAGTATAAACCGCCTGTTTCATGTTTCGGTTTAGAGTCAATCCTCTCCTTCCCAGGCATTGTTACCGTCACAATTCTGGTGTCCTCTGGATTCCGTTTCAGGCTATTCGATCTTTCCTCGACCGCCGTCGACAGTGTGTCCAGTTCAATTACGAAAGCAGTGCATTCGAAATCGAAAATATCTGGAAAAATGGCTCTGAATAATATGTACACCTCCTCTTTTACCTCCCCGCTTCAGTAGTCCACCCGTAGTAAGGCACAAAAAAATCGGGCACACACCGCCGCATCTTGCCGGAATTGCCAAGCTAAAATCGATCCATGCAACTCCCGCTCCCTTTTCAATGCTATAATGATTATATAATAACCGTTTATCGGAGGATTGCCACGTGCGCATCGGAATCGTAGACGATTCGGCGGAAGACAGAAAACTGGTCCGAATGGAAATGGAACGCTGCCTCGAAAGCAGCGGTATGGAACCCGCCGAATACAATGAATATGACAGCGGAGACGACTTCCTGTCAACGTTTGAAGCAGGAATGTTCGACCTGATTTTTCTGGATATCTGTATGGACGATGCTTCGGGGATTGACACAGGACTGGGTATCAGAAAGACTGACCGGAACGTCAGAATTGTTTTTATCACTTCCAGCAACGACTATGCTGCCGAAAGCTATCAGGTAAGAGCTGCTCATTATCTGCTGAAGCCGCATACTTTCGCACAGTTCCACGAAATGTTTCTGGAGCTTCTGCCGGCGCGGCAGCAGCCGCCGGAAGAGAGCTTTGTGAACCTGCCGGACGGCAGCCGAGTTGCGTGCGGCGACATCGTCTTTACCGAGTACTACAATCATTACGTTTATTTTCATCTGTGCGGCACGCAGGAGGTTCGCAGAGTTTACATGTCACAGCGGGAAATCGAAAAACTCCTATGTGAGAGGCAGGGCTTCGCGTCCTGCTCCCGCGGCATCATTGTTAATTTCGATAAAATCCGCCGCTTTACCGACACGGTTCTGTATCTGCAGGACGGCAGCGGCGTTCCTGTAAGCCGCCGCAGGCTTCGCGCCGTTAAAGACGCTTACGCCGAATATATGTATCTGCCCTGACCCCTGGGCAGCAGAAAGCATGAGGTAGCTGTATGCCGTTTTCCAGATGGGAGTGCCTTCTCTACTCGGTTGTCTCCATCGTTCCGTTCATCTTTTTGTTTTACAAGACATTCAAGGACCGCTTCCGCTACAGCGTTTATCGGACGATTCTTGCTCTGATCCCTTTCACGGCCGTGCAGGTCTGCATCCAGTTTGCCGCGCTCTACGGGTACCTGCGCTGGATCGGTCTGGCAGATCTGATTTCGCCTGCATTGTATGTCCTCCTGCTACTGATTGTCGTACGCGACCACTACGGCAGAATTCTGTTCGCGCTTCTTGTCGTCTGCAATTTCAGCAATCTTTCCGTTTCGGCGGCAAAATACGTGGAAGGCCTGATCTCCCCCGTCGACGCCCTGAAACGTTACCATTGGACGTTTTCTGTCTGGCTGCTTGTTTTTGAAGTTCTGATTCTACTGTTCCTGTGGCAGGTGATCTTCAAGAGCTTCCGGCAAAGCGATCTGCCGGATGATCTTTCCTTCGCGCAAAACAGCACCTCCCGCCCCCGCCGCGATCTCCCGGAAAGACGCTCCTTATGGGGGTATCTCTGGCTCGTTCCGGCTACATTCTATCTGGTCTGGATGTATATGTTTTATCAGGAGGGCGAACCGGCTGTCGTCAAGCTGATGCACCTGTATTACCTGCTCGTGATTACCGCGGTTGATTTCGGTTTCCTGCTCATCTATGGCCTCGTTATCCGTCTGGTGCGGGATCAGGAGGAAAAACTAGCGCTTAGAAGCGAAAACTACCGTCTGGAACTGCAGACAGTCCAGAACCAGTACATCAGCGAACGAATTGAACAGACAAGGCGTCTGCGTCATGATCTGCGGCATTTTCTCTCGACTGCGGAAATGCTGGCCAACATAAGATTTTTTCCTATCGTTCCCGTTCGGAGACACCTCTTGTCCCGTCGTTCCCGTGCGGGTGACAGACTCTTCGTAATCATACGTTTTCTGACTGTCCGAAGCATTCTGATCGTCACTCACGGACTGTTTCCAGAAAATCACAGTATATTTCGTATCTTTTCTTGCGTCCCACACAGCATGCAGTGTTATATCCTTGCTGAGCGGCTGACCGAAGGTGTATTCCTCTCCGTTCTCCGCCAGCGACCAATACTGGAAATCATACCCCTGCCTTGTTGGCGAATTTTTCGGCTCCACGGAAACCGCATTCGCCGCAACAAACTGCGGTTCCAGATAGCTTGCGCCCTTTCCGGTTTCAAAATACAAATAGTGTCCATTCTCAACCTTAGGCCAGAGCGTGATATTTTTGTCTTCTAAAATGACTTCACTATCCGTAACAGGCTACGTCAACGCTTCGTCATAATACCAGCCAGTTACGCTTTCCGTTGAAGACAGCGACAGTCTTATATCAAGAGTACTGATCTTATCACCCGAAATTCCCTGTCTGGTATTCCAGACGCGGCAATTTTTATCCATGAAGAAGACATAGAGCTGCTGTGCGAACACCGGGTACAGGTTGATTTCAGCCGTTCCTGTGACTTCAGCTGCCATACTGCTGAACGGCTCCTGTGTTACGTCTTCCTTTGTTGTTTTTCCGGCTTCTGAAGACCATCCAAGAAAAACAGCGTCATCTTTTTCCGGTGTTGTGGGCGCATAAACCGTTTCACCGTCCTTCACCTTCTGCGTGGAAATCACCTTTCCATCCGCGCCATGGAAGATATACGTAGCGATCGCCGGCTTCTGATTCTCATCCGAACCTGTAATAACATAAATCGAGAACTCGCCCGCCTCAAAGCTCGCGCCGTCCGCGGAAGCGCCTGCGACCTGACTCGCATTGCCGCTGTCGTCGATGTGCAGCACCTGATGGCTCTCGCCGCTCACGCTTCTCGATGTAGACATGCTGACAGAAATCGCGCCGTCAGGCTCGATCTCATCGCCGTTTTTATTCCGGAATGTAATGTCGACCGCAATGGCATCGACAACTTCCCTGTCCTCGCCGACCGCGTCCTGTACGCTGTCATTGGAAAGAATACTGGATCTGGAGACAGGGGCAAGGTGCATGGTTGTTCCTTCGGGGAATCTGCCCTCGTCTGCATGAACGCGCACGCTGACGCCCGACACAGATCCTTCGAAATCCTGTGCCGGCCTGGTATTGATCTTTTTAAAGTTCGCAGTGTAAACTGTCCGCTCCGCAGTTTCCGGGCTGACAGAAGGAACGAAAGCAGCATCTGTGCCTGCTTCGCTGCCGTCCGCGGCTGTCCAGTTTACAAAGGCATAACCGTCCGCAGCCTCCGCTGTTGACCCGAGGAATGCCGCGCCCTCCGCGAGTGCGTCCACGGTCTCGGAAGCCCGGCTTACGCTGCCGCCTTTGCCTGCGACATACTCTGCCGTCACCATTCTGGTGGCCGGAGCTTCGACTGCTTTCTTCTCGAAATGAGCGGTATATGTAATCTCGCCTTTCATATCAGGCGTAAGAAGCGGTACGAAATAGTCGCTGCTGCTGACAACGGTTCCGTCCGCCGCTGTCCAGTTCGTAAAAACATACCCGTCATACGCCGCCGCCTGCGCGCCGGCTGCCTGTCCGCCCTCGGAAAGGTTTACGGTTTCGGACTCCGCGGAGACACTACCGCCTTCGCCGGACAATATGTCGGTAAAACAGTTAGTGTGAATCACTTTTAATTATAAGGACAAGAAGTTTTCAAGCTATATTGATTACTTAAGCGGTCTTGTTTTTACTCAAACGGAAACATGTGATGTGTTCGGACTATATTGGTCCTATTGCCAGACTTCTTCGGCGATTTCCCTGACAAGCTCCAGTTTCTTCCACTGCTCCTCTGGTGTCAGCTTGTTTCCGATCTCGCAGGAGGCAAAACCGCACTGCGGGCTAAGGCACAGGTTTTCCAGCGGTACGAAAGCCGCGGCTTCGTGGATTCTGCGGATCACGTCTTCTTTGTTTTCCAGCGCCGGATTCTTTGTCGTCACAAGGCCGAGTACGACCTTCTTGCCGGCAGGAATCTGCGCGAGGCAGTCGAAGCTTCCCGATCTTTCATCGTCGAACTCCAGATAGAACGCGTCTACATTCTCCTTCGCGAAAACATACGGCGCCGCATTGTCATACGGTCCGCTGCACGCGTAAGCGGAGTGGTAATTACCCCTGCAGATATGCGTTGCGACACGAAGATCTTCGGGCAGGTTCGCGAGCGCGAGATTGTTGACCTTCAAGTAGGCTGCAGCCTCCTCTTCCAGCGAGACGCCTTCGGAAATCCTCGCCTTCCGGTAGCCTTCATCCACGATCATTCCCCAGGTACAGTCGTCCAGCTGGAGATTGCGGCAGGAGCCGTGTGTCGTCTCTTCTCCATGGAAGTAATAGCCATGATCGAGTTCGATGTGCTCGATGCCATTCAGCCCCCACATGAAGTCAAGATGCCAGTAGCTTCTTCTGAACTCGCCGTCGGTGATGACGTGGTAGCCTAGTTCTTTCTGCTTGATGAGCTACAGATTAATTCGAAACGCTGCCACTGTAAAATATTTAGTTTTTTGCGGTTGTCATAGGGTATGGCTATTTCAGGACTGTTTTGGCGCGGATAAGGGATGGCTGAACCTGCGAAGAAGCAGTGGTATCTCCGCGATCAGCATTGCCGCCCAGCCGATCAGATATGCCCATGGAAAGGCTTCAATATGCATATGGAACGCGTTAACGAGGAAAAAGCCGGCTGCCACGCGCGCGCCCATGTTGACGATGCTCGAAATCAAAGTAACCTTCATGTCCCCGATGCCGCGGAAAAAGCCCTGCAGCCCGTTTGTCGCGGCGGGCAGAAGATACATGAAGGAAATCAGCTGCAGATACCGGACGCCGGTGCTGATGACCTCTTCATCGTTGACGAACAGACGCATTAAAGGTTTTGCGAAGATATAGCAGACAAGCGCGATCGCGATTCCGTAGACTGCCTCGATCCGCATGCCGGCCAGAAACCCCTTTCTGACCCGCTCTTCCTTCCCCGCGCCCTCATTCTGAGCCATGAAGCTGGACATGGCGTGGCCGATGTTTTGCTGCGGTGTGTATGCAAAATCGTCAATCCGGTTCACAGCAGCGAACGTCGCCATGACCGTGACGCTCATCGAATTTGCGAGGGCCTGCATTGCTATCTTTCCGGCCTGTACGGTCGCCTGCTGCAGCGCGCTGGTCATGCCGAATGCCACGGTTCTGCGGAACAGCTGCCTGTCAAACACAAACCATTCTTTTCCGAGGTTTAACATCGGGATCTTCCGTGCGACATACAGAACGCAGAAAAGCGCCGACAATGCCTCCGAAACGACTGTCGCAACGCCGCAGCCAAGGCTTCCGAGGCGCAGTACGATCACGAAAAACAAATCGCCGGCAACATTCAAAGCCGCCGAAATCACAAGGAACAGCAGCGGCGTATTCGCGTCTCCGAGCGCACGCATCGTGTTCGCGAAGAAATTATAGATGAAGGTAAAGACAAGACCGGTCAGGACAATCCGCAGATATACGACTGCCTCATTCATGACGGCAGGCTGCGTCTGAATCAGCCGCAGCAGCTGCGGGGCGAAAAGGATGCATACGGCAGCAAAACAAACCGAAAAGATGAGGCCGCCGATCATCGAGGATGAAATCTGGCGTTTAAGCGAGGCGATGTCTTTCCTGCCGTAAAACATGCCCATCAGGATTCCGGCGCCGATACACATGCCGGTGATGAAAAGAATCGCGAGCGTCACGACGGGATTGCTGGTGCCGACAGCAGCGAGTGCCTTTTCTCCTACAAATTTGCCGACGATGATGCTGTCGGTTGCGTTGTACAGAAGCTGAAAAACATTCCCGAGCACGAGCGGTACCGTGAACCGGATCAGCATTGGCGTGATCCGTCCCTGTGTCATGTCGTGAACCATTGCAGATACATCCTTTCCTTGCGAATGCGGACACCCGGCGTGTTCTCTAACGCCCTGATTTTTATGCAGTCGGCCCGGGCGCCCGTTGAAAAAAACTGCGCGTTTACGCGCGCAGCCGTTTTTCCTTCCTGCCCCATGTCAGGATAAAATACAGAACCAGCAGAATCCCGGTCGGCACCCAGCTGACCGGATAGCTCCACATCAAAGTCGAAAACTGCGGCCGGATCGGCCGTGCAAGAATCACCCACAAAATCCGCAGCACACAGATGCCGGAAATGCAGATCAGCATCGGCGCGAAAGTGTCTCCCATCCCCCGCAATACATCAGAGAAGATCTCAACCGCAATAAATGTCACATAACACGGAACGAAGAAATGCATCATCATCCGTCCGAGCGCGATAACGTCTTTATCCGTCGTGAACATGCCGATCAGTATATCCGTCATAAACCAGAGGAACAGCGACAGCGAAACTGTAATAATCGTATCAATAATCAGCGATTCGCGGATGCATTTCCGCACACGGTCCATTTTTCCGGCGCCGTAATTCTGTCCGATGAATGTCGTTACGGCAATGCCGAAGGAATTGCTGGTCATCCAGAAAACCTGATCCGCCTTCCCGCAGGCTGCCCAGGCAGCCACGTAAGAAGTTCCGTAGGCATTCACGGCTGCCTGCAGAATCACGTTTGTCAGGGAGTAAGAAAGTGACTGCACCATCGCCGGCACGCCGATCTGCAGGATTCTCTGCATGTAAAACCTGCGGATGCGGATCTCACGAATCCGCAAGCCATAGCATTCCGGGCTACGGAGAAGGCAGGACATCACGAGGATCGCCGAAAGCAGCTGGCACAGAATTGTCGCGAGCGCTGCGCCGAAAACGCCCATTTTCAGAATGGCCACAAAGAACAGGTCGAGACCGATGTTTGCAAGGCATGAAATGATCAGATAATACAGCGGCCTTTTCGAGTCCCCGATCGCGCGCAGAATACCGGCGCCCATGTTGTAGATAAGGTTCGGAATCATCCCCGCGAAATAAATCTGCAGATAAATTTTCGACTCCGCAAAGGAATCTGACGGCGTGTTCAGTCCTTCCAGGGAAGGCCCCGCGAAGAGAATGCCTGCCACCGTAAAAACAACGCCGAACAGAAGCGACATCGCGATTGCCGTGTGTACGGACGCGGATGTTTTGTCCTGATCGCCGGCACCGTAGTACTGCGCAATTACAACCGATGCGCCCGAAGCAAGTCCCAGAAACGCGCCGACAATGACGTTGACGATCTGCGACGCCGCGCCGCCGATCGCGGAGAGCGCGACTGTGCCGACAAATCTGCCGACAATCACGGCATCGGTTGTGTTGTAGAGCATCTGGAAAAACGTACCGAACAGAAGCGGAAAGAAAAAGATCAGGAGCTGCTGCCAGATTATGCCCTGTGTAATGCCGTTATAGTCTTTCTCCTGCATGTTCTTCCGCATCCTGCTGTCCCCCGCCATGCCTTTGTGTACTTTAAGGAAATTTGATTAGTCTTCAGTTTTTACACACATCCACCCAGTGGAAGGTGCCGACCGCCTCTTCGAGCTCATCGATGTGCAGCCGCACGCCGCTGTGATCATCTCCGGCAGCCGGGTAAACGATATCATGTTTTTTCAGGCTTTCGTCCAGATAAACCGGCACGCCCGGCCGGATACCGAAAGGACAGACGCCGCCCGGCGCGTGCCCCGTCCGTTCTTCCACCTGCTCAAACGGAATCATTCTGGCTTTCATATGGAATGTTTCCTTGAACTTGTGATTGTCGATTCTGGCGGTTCCTTCCATCAGAATCAGAAACGCGCCGTCTTCCGAAAGAAAAGACAGCGTCTTCGCAATTGCGGCAGGCTCGGTTCCAAGCGCCTGCGCCGCAAGCTCCACGGTCTCCGTCGATTCCTTTGTAACAATGATTCTGTCCGCGAATCCTCTGGCTTCCAGATAGTTCTTGGCTTTATCAAATGACATAACGCTGCCTCTGTTTTAGCTGATATACAGATTCAGATTATACAACTTTCGTCCGGACTCTTGAAGAGCAATGCGCTATGGTTTATGATTAACTGAATTTTTCAGCCGCAATCAGATGAGGAAAACTTATGAAGTATATGAAACAGATCGCCATTATCTTCGGCGTGACCTGTATCGGAGAATTCCTGAATTATTTTCTGCCGCTTCCGGTTCCGGCCAGCATTTACGGGCTGATCCTGATGCTGGTTCTGCTGGTGACGCATGTCGTCAAAATCGAGCATGTCGACGCGGTCGGCACTTTTCTGGTTGAAATCATGCCGATGATGTTCATACCGGCAGGCGTAGGACTTGTCACTTCGTTTGGGCAGCTGCGTCCAGTCCTGTTTCCCGTGCTCGTGATTACGGTCGTTACGACTTTCCTTGTCATGGCGGTTACCGGGAAAGTCACGGACGCGGTTATCGGAAAAGCTTCGTCTGCGGATGCGGGCGCGGCGGCGGGCGGGGATCCGGACGGGAGTAATGCGGCCGAAGAGATCAGCGGGGCATCGCTCTGCGGGATGAAAGTTTCTAAAGACGAAGATCAGGAAGAAGTCTGAGAGGAGATTGTATGGAAGCTGTCAATTCCGTTATAACATGTTCCGCTACGGTCGGCGTTGTCCTTTCCATCATCATGTATGGATTCGGCGTATGGCTTCGCGACAAGACAAAAATCGACGCGTTAAACCCTCTCCTGATTTCGATTGCTTCGATTATTGTTTTTCTTCTGGTTTTCCATGTGGATTACGAGAATTATAAGCAAAGCGCTCAGTACCTGAGCTATCTCCTGACGCCGGCAACCGTGGCGCTCGCGATTCCGCTTTACAAGCAGCTGGAAATCCTGAAAAAGAATATCAAAGCCATCCTGATCGGCGTTCTCTCCGGCGTTCTGACTTCTCTGGGCTCGGTCCTGCTGCTGTCAAGGCTGTTCGGTCTTGATCATTCGACCTATGTGACGCTCCTTCCAAAGAGCATAACGACAGCCATCGGAATGGGAATTTCGCAGGAGCTTGGAGGTTACGTCACCATTTCGGTCGCTGTCATTATCATTACCGGCATTCTCGGAAATGTCATTGCGGTATCGTTCTGCCGGCTGCTCCGGATTAAGAGCCCGGTTTCGAGAGGCCTTGCAATCGGTACGGCGTCGCACGCGATCGGAACCGCGAAGGCAATGACGATGGGTGAAATCGAAGGCGCCATGAGTTCACTGGCTATTGTTGTATCAGGTCTGATGACAGTGATACTGGCATCGTTTTTTGCGATGCTGTAGGGCGCATGATCACCTCAGAATCTGATCCATTGGCTTTCCTTTAGAAAGCTCATCGATCAGCTTATCCAGCTGGCGCATTCTTTTCGTCAGCGGGTCTTCAATTTCTTCCACCTTGACGCCGCATACAGAGCCTGTAATCAAATCGGCGCGGGGATTGAAGGCAGGCGCGTTCGAAAGGAAATCGCCGTATGTCATTTCCATGTTGACGCTGCTCATATTCCAGCCGGTCAGCCAGAAGATAATTCTGTCTGCTTCCTCTTTTGTTCTACCTTTTTTTATTGCCTTGGCTGTAAGAAGCGGGTAGATTCTGGAAAGTTTCATGTCAAAAATGTTTTGTCTTGCCATGGGCAGGTCCCCCGCTCTCACCTGATATTATGCTTATTCATCTTCTCTTGAAAAATATCCGTAATGATACGGCGAAGCTCCTCCCTCTCCTTTTCCGGCAGCTCCCCGGATTTTCTGGCCACAGCATAAAGATCAGGATACTGATTCGCAATTCTCTCGATCGTCTTTGTGGTGGCATGTTTTCTCACGAAGAACGGGATCTTTTTGATCCACTCTTCCGGTACAAGCGCGAGGATCTTATCAGCAGCCTCTTTGTCGCTGATTTCCGCTGTAGAGAGTCCTTCCCGAACTTCTTTCTGTTCTTTTTCCGTGAAATCTTTAAGCTCCATTTTAACTTGTCCTTTCCTTTTTCATTTCATGTAAAAACAAACCGGCCCGCCACCGGCCGCCTCATGATTCTTACATCAAGTCGCCGTAGCTGGCAACCGCTTTCTGCACATCCAGATGTCTGCCGATGATTTTTTCCATCCAGATCATATCGTACCACCGGCCGAACTTATAGCCGCATTTGTGAAATCTGCCGACGGTTTCATAACCGAGATGCCTGTGAAAGTCCGCGCTGTTCGTCGTCAGGTATTCATCCTCTTTCACCGGATACCCGATGCAGGCATACAGGTTGAGGATTCCCATCTTTCGCAGCGCGTTTTCCATGGCTTCATAGAGTTGCCTTCCCATCCCGCATTTCTGCGCCTCATGGTCCAGATAGATGGTCATTTCGACAGACCAGTCGTAAGCGGCCCTGCCGACAAACGGTCTCGCATATGCGTATCCGGAAATGACGCCGTCCCGCAGAATCACGAGATACGGATAACGCTTCATCACATTGATCATCCGCTGCCTGAACTCACTGACAGCCGGAGTTTCATACTCGAAGGTGATGGCTGTGTTTTGCACGTAATAATCGTAGATTTTAAGGATCGCTTCCGCGTCGTCCAGCGTAGCATTTCTGATCGTAATTACCGGCTCCATGAAAATCCTTTCTGGTTGTGATCTTCCTGATTTTAATGCATCCGTACCGGATTCTGAGAGTTTGTCTGTCAACTATGCCTCCTTCGCCTGACTGCAAGGCGCTGTGACGGCTTCATCAACTAATTTTATTGCCTTCTATCTCTTTCGACCAGTATTTCTTTTTGTGTCTTTAGTAACCCTTCCGGCAATTCCAATTCGAGAGATTTAGCATTTTCAACTCGAGAGATTTTGGCATTGGGTTTCTTGACAGAACGCCCTATAATTAAGACCAAAATTGTGTAAGAAGGTCTGAACATGGAACTGAAAGCAGCTTTTCCCAAAACCGTCCCCGTCCTTGCCGGCTATCTGTTTCTCGGCATTACATATGGAATACTGGCCGTAACCTCCGGACTGCCTGCCTGGATGCCGGTATTGACAGCCCTTGTCGTTTATACCGGCTCCATGGAGTTTTTGCTGGTCAGTATCCTTCTCGCGCCATTTAATCCGTTCTCCGTGCTTGCCACAACCCTGATGGTCGGCGCAAGACACATCTTTTACGGACTCACGATGCTGACAAAATACCGCGGAACCGGGAAGGCAAAGTTTTACCTGATTTATACTACCAGCGATGAAACATTTGCTCTGAACTGCGACGCGGAAATTCCGAAGGGAATGAGTAAAACAAAATATTACTTCTGGATTTCTTTCCTCGATCAGATGTACTGGGTAGCAGGAGCGGCACTGGGCGCATTTTCCGGCAGTTATATTACCTTCAGCACAGAAGGCCTTGATTTTGTGATGACAGCGATGTTTCTCTGCATCTTTCTAAACCAGTGGCTCCGGGAGAGTGACCTTCTGCGTCAGAAGAACAGATCAAAGACTGCATGGAAAAAGCTTTTTCTGGCACATACCGGAGAGCTGACGGGCGTGTTTTGCTCCCTTGTATGCCTTCTCATCTTCGGAGCCGAACGTTTTATCATACCTTCCATGATTCTGATTCTTGCGGTTCTTGCGGCAGGCAGAAAGCGCATAGAGCCGGCCGCCGATGAACTGCAGAAAGGAGAAAAAGCATGACCATGACCGTCACACAGGCCGTTATCACGGTGGGGATTGTGATCGCCGGAACTGTTTTTACGCGGTTCATTGCCTATATTGCCTTTCCGGAAGGAAAAAAGATCCCTCCTTTCATTCTGTATCTAGGTAAAGTTCTCGGGCCTGCGGTATTCGGCCTGCTGGTTGTTTACTGTTTTCGGAACACAGATCTCCTGACTCCTTTTTCCGAGGGCGGAACGCACGGCATTCCGGAGCTTGCAGGGCTCCTCGTCACGTGCGGCACATTCTGGAAAAGCCGCAGCATGATGCTTGCGATGGCTCTGGGAACTGCCGCCTATATGGTGCTGCTGCAGGCAGTATTCTGAATAATCCGGACAAATGCGAGATTCTTGGCGCCGCCGAAGGTATGAAAGAAGATCATGAGAGCTGGAAAAATGTGAAAGACTGATATGTATCATCAGCTATGATTGTTTCAGTTCTACAAACTTGAATCTGTCTGTTCCAATGCCATCTCGATCTCTGCGAGTTCATCTGTAATCGCGTTGATCCTTCCGGTTTTCGTGAAGCCCATACGGCGATATAGCCTTTCCGCGTTAACATTGTTCTCAAGGATCCATAACGAAGGAGTATCCG
>Ga0256406_1005102_pt1 | contig 14339 bp, 13 predicted proteins | sample RumenRJG_03DNA_FD_185986 | JGI IMG/M metagenome (GOLD analysis project Ga0256406, IMG submission 185986) | Bovine rumen microbial communities from Lethbridge, Alberta, Canada - RJG_03 | ecosystem: Host-associated > Mammals > Digestive system > Stomach > Rumen | place: Canada: Alberta | collected...
AGATGGAATTCAAACAGCACAAAGATCAGAGAGCCAAGACAATGTAAATACAATAGTTACAAACGAAGTGCTTGAAAATTAAAAAGGAGAGGCAAAATATAATGAAGAATAATACTGAAAGTTGCGATTTACATTTGACAAAGGTCGACAATATATCAGTTAAAATAAATAAGCAATACATAATTCACAATGTTTCTTTTGATATTCATTGCAAAGAACTAACAATGATAATTGGTAGAAATGGTGCGGGAAAATCGACATTACTAAAAGCAATGCTTGATGAAATACCACACACAGGAAAAATTGAATTCTTTGATGTAAAGAAAAATAAACAGCAGAAAATAAAAATTGGTTATGTTCCACAAAGTCTAAATGTTGAAAGAGATATGCCGACAAGCGTGTATGATATGTTTGCTTCATATATTTCAGACAACCCTGTATGGCTACATAAAGACAAAGAACTTTATGAAGAAATAAAAAACAGACTAAAGGGATTTGGAGCAGAAAAATTAATTGACAAAAAAGTTGGAAATTTATCAGGTGGAGAATTGCAAAGAGTGCTTTTGTCGATTGCAACATATCCATTACCAAATATGTTAATTTTAGATGAACCAGTATCAGGAATAGATGTGAATGGTACAAAAGAATTCTACCAAATTCTAACAGAGATGAAAATCAAAAATGATATGTCAATTGTGCTAGTTTCACACGATTTAGGATTAGTAAAAAAATTCGCTGACAAAGTAATTTTACTTGATAAAAAAGTTCTAAAGGATGGTACTCCAGAAGAAGTATTTTCAAGCGAAGAATTTCAGAAAGTATTTGGAGAAGTTTAGATATTAATTGAACTATAAAAATAAAAGGAAAGGATAAAAATGCAAATCGTATATAATGTAATGGAAACAATACTTCCATTTGAATTCATACACTATACCTTTATGAAAAATGCCTTAATTGCAATAATACTTGCATCACCTGTATTTTCAATGATTGGCACAATGGTAGTAAATAAAAAAATGGCATTCTTTTCAGATGCACTAGGACACTCTGCATTAGCAGGAATTGCAATAGGAATGTTATTTGGTATATCAAATATAAATATTTCAATGATAATTTTCGCCATAATTTTTGCGTTATTGCTAAATTTAGTTAGAAGAAAAACAACGTACGGATCAGATACAATTATCAGTGTATTTTCATCAATAGCAATTGCAATAGGCTTGGCAATTCTAGCAAGTTCGGGTGACTTCAACAAATATTCAAGTTATTTAGTTGGAGATATTTTGAGCATTACAAAGCAAGAAATTTTATATCTATTTATTGCATGCGTGTTGATTATAGTCTTTTGGAATTTTTGCTTTAACAAATTAAATGCAGTTAGCATTAATTCATCACTTGCAAAAAGCAAAGGAATAAATGTGAATTTGATTGAAAACACTTTTGCAATTACTATAGCAATAATGGTAATGATTTCTATAAGATGGATTGGAATTTTGCTAATAAATTCAATGATAATTTTACCAGCAGCATCAAGCAGAAATATTTCAAATAATATGAGAGATTATCATTTGTATTCAATTTTAATTGCACTTTTTTCAGGAATTCTTGGATTGATTTTGTCATACTACATAAACATTCCAACAGCACCATTGATTGTAATTATTTCAGGAATAATTTATTTTATAACATTCGCTTTGAAAAAGTATACAATTAGATAATGAAAGGTAAAGTATATGAAGGACAGCAAAAAGTATAAAAAGGCAAAAACAAAAAATGAAAAATCAAAAGTATGGGGCCTATTATTGATTTTAATAATAGGTTTTTTAGTAGGTGCTTTTGCATACACAAATTTTACAGAGCCAGCGGTTGTTGTACGTAAATACTTTAAATATCTGAATGAAAAAAATTACGATGCGATGTACGATTTAGTTGATACAAAATTGTCAAAAGAAGAATTTGTTAACAGAGTAAAAAATATTTATGATGGAATTGAAGCCAAAAATATTTCTGCGATTATTACAACAAATTCTTATAACAAAAATGAGAACAACGAAACCACAATTAGTTTCACAAATAAAATGGACACCATTGCTGGAACATTAAGTTTTAATAATAGTGCAAAGGTAATAAGTGATGGAGAAAAATATAAAATTTCTTGGTCATCAAAAATGATTTATCCAGATCTTGATGATGATGAAAAAGTGAGAGTGAACACCTTATATGCTAAGAGAGGCGTGATATATGATAGAAATAAAAAAGCAATTGCCAAAAATGGGGAAGTGTATTCAATTGGAATAATTCCTGGAAAGATGGATTCAACTACAGATTTAAGCAAAGTTGCAAGCCTTGTGGGGTCGGACTTAAATACTGTTGAGAAAAAATTGAAAGCTGACGGAGTTACCAAAAATACCTTTGTTGAAGTCGGAAAAATAACAAAGGACAGGCAGGACGAAAAACTTGAACTTTTGAAAATCAAAGGTGTGATGATAAATGAAATTTCTGCAAGAGTGTATCCATTTAATGAGGCCACTTCAATAATGACAGGATATGTGCAAGACGGAGAAGGAAAAACAGGAATAGAGCAAGAGTACAATGAAAAATTAAAAGGGCAAAATGGCTTTGAAATTTACATCGAGAAAAACGATGTTAAGCAAAAATCAATTTTGAAAAAAGAGCAAAAAGATGGACAAGATTTATATTTGACAATTGACACTGATTTGCAGCAGAAAATTTATGATGAGTTTAAAGATAACAAAAGTGCAGTAGTTTCAATGAATTATAATACTGGAGAAATTCTTGCATTAGTAAGCACACCATCTTGTGATGCCAATGATTTTAGTATGGGAATAAGCGAAGAAAAATGGAATCAAATTCAAAATGATTCTGGCAAACCCTTATATAATAGATACATTTCTGGAACGTATGCACCAGGCTCAACTTTAAAACCTATAATTGGTGCAATTGGCTTAATGACAAATAGTTTTACGGCAAGTGATGATTTTGGAAAGAGCGAAAAGAAATGGCAGAAAGATGAAACATGGGGTGACTTCTATGTGTCAACATTGGAGCAATACAACGAAACTGCAAATTTAGAAAATGCTTTAGTATATTCAGATAACATTTATTTTGCAAAAGCATCATTGAAAATTGGAAAGCAGAATTTACAAAATTGTTTGGAAAAATTTGGATTTAACAAAGAGTTGAATTTTATTGAAAATATGTCCAAGTCTACATATGGAAATTTGGCAAGTGAAAAAGAAATTGCTCAAGCTGGATTTGGACAAGGAGAGGTGCTTGTAAATCCATTGCATATGGCAAGTTTATATTCAATGTTTGCTAACAATGGAAATATGATAAAACCACATATTGAGTTAAATGAAAAAGAAACTGAATTTTATTTACAAAATGCTATTACAACTCAAATTGCAAACGAAATAAAAAAAGATTTAGTTCAAGTAGTTGAAAGAGGAACTGGCAAAAATGCAAAAATTGAAGGCAAAACAATTGCCGGAAAAACTGGAACTGCTGAGATAAAAAATTCACAAGATGATGAAAATGGAACTGAAAATGGATGGTTTGATGTTTTCGACGATAGCGGAAAATTATATGTAGCAATGGTTGAAGATGTAAAGGACGCAAACGGAAGCCACTATGTTGTAAATAAAATGAAAAATATTCTTGAGAGTGAGTAGGATATTGGAATTAATAAATTCAAATTGAAATATTTAAATTTATTATTAAAATGAAAATAAAATATAATAAATTAAAACAAGAATACTAAAGCATAAGAATGTTGTAAGAGATTAATTAAAAACGGATGACTTGATATTCATCAAATCATCCGTTTTTTTGGGAAAAAATATGGTTTAAAATAACATGGAATAATTACTTAAAAAAGTTACTTTTTTGGTGTAATATTATCCACGAAATTTTTAAAAGAGTAACTAGGTCTTACTGTGCCAGTCTTTTCACGATGCTTTCTTTTCCTAGCAAATTCCTCTTTTTGCGCCTTAATCTCATCAAATGTTTTAGTTACCGAAACTAACTTCGACAAAGGGGTTGCCTTTAATTCGTTTTCTTGATACTTGAAATAATGTGTCTTTTCAAAGTTCATAACCTTAAGATCAGGATATTTTTCTTCGATTGCACGTTCAAGACCAATCCTGTTTTCTTCATCACCATGTGTGATGGCAACGCTTTGAAGATGCTTGAATTTCTCTAAGAATCTAAGCAATCCTTCCTGATGAGAATGTCCAGAAAATTCACCAGTCCAGCAAACTTCTGCTTTTTTTATGCAAGGAGTTCCCTGAATAATAATTTCTTCTCCATATTCTGCATCAATTACTTTCCTACCGATACTATTCTCTGCTTGATAGCATGTAAATAAGATCACGAAAGTAGGATCATTTAGAACTCTTGATATGTAACTTTGTGAAGGACCATGGCCCATTCCTCCTCCAGTAACAAATATTGCTGGTCCGTCAATACTAGTGGAAAGTCTTGAGCCAATAGTTAAATTTTCAGGCTCAAAGTTTTTGCATTCTGGACGCAACTCAATTCGATCATCATGTTGCATGATTTTCGAATAGTTAACACCCAAAGGAGCATCGGCAAAGATTGGTATTTTGGTTGAAAGAGCACCAGAAAGCTGAGCATTTCGTAACATTAACAATATCAGTTGAAATCTTTCAAGAGATATTGATGGAATAAGTACTTTTTTTCCTTGATAAACTGATTGAAGTACTTTTTCCATAAAACTCATTGTGACATCGTTTTCTGAACGAGCACCATATGTGCTTTCGATGAATACATTCACAGGCAATTTAAATATTTCCTTTGGAATTTTCTTCTCAACACATAAAGCGGAGTGTTCTTTGTAGTCTCCAGAAAATATAAAAATATTGTCTGTTGAATCATTCTTGTCAATAACTCTCACCAAATAGCTACATGCACCGGGTAAATGTGCGTTGTAAAGAGGCGTTACGATTACTTTGAAACCAGTTGTTTTTTCAATCACGATATTGGTATTGTAATCTTCTCCACATAAAATAGAGATAACCTCATCTACATCATTTCTGTCATATGGCATTTCCTTTTTTTTATATTTTGATAAATCAACAGTATAAGAATTAGTCAATGCAAGAGGTAAAATTGCTTCTGCTCCTTTTGTGCAATAGATTTTGCACAATGGATTTAATCCTTCATGTACAAGTTCACCGAGCCGACCATAATGATCAAGATGGGGATGTGTTATAAACACAGCATCAAGATTTGAAGGATTGAAGAAAAATCCTGGAAAAGGCTCTACTTCATCACTATAACTTTCCTTCCCACAGTCAATGAGAATATTAATTTTTGTCCCATTTGTAAACTGAATATTTACGAGATAAATACTTCCCGTAACTTCAGTCATTGATGTAGAAACATCAACTGTAACCTTTCTATTTTTACTTTTTTCCATAGGATATTCTCCTTTCTTTGTATACTCTGAGTTGTTAAAAGTTATAAAAAGGTTTCAAAATGTGTTACACCTATATAATACCACGTTTTTTAAAATAAATCAATAATATGCAAACAAATTATGTAAATTTAATTATATATTTTCTATTGCTTTTTGATTTTGGGCTTAGAGAAAACTGATGCAAGATAACCGAAGAAGATTGCTGCAGTAATTCCGCCGGCGGAAGCTTTGAGACCACCGGTAAAAGCACCTAAAAGACCTTGAGTTTGAATTTCTTGCTTTACACCTTTTGCAAGAGCGGCACCAAATCCAACAATAGGCACAGTTGCACCACAACCAGCAAAGTCAATCAAATGCTGATAAATTCCTAAAAATCCAAGAAAAACTCCGGCAGTTAAAAATGTGACTAAAATACGTGCAGACGTCATCTTTGTTTTATCAAGAAGGACTTGACCAATCACACAAATTAGTCCTCCAACAACAAAACATTTTAGCATCATTATCCAATTTATATATCTAAAAAAATCTATCATTGTTCCTCCCAAACATCTACTTTCTAATATAATTTAATTTCTCAATTATTAAAAAACTACATATTATTGGAATGCATTCACATATTTAAAAAGCAAGACTTTTTAAATGACAAATTCATATTCTCACTTTATCCAACAGCAAATTTAAATTTCGATTTGAACTGCGTGGCAAATTCCTGGAATTGACTCGCCTTGCTGAGAAGAAGTTGCATTCATCAAAGCACCTGTTGCCATTAGTAATAATTTCCTAATTTGTTTTTCTTTCAGCATTTTATAAAGATAACCACTAAAAACAGTTGCAACACACGCACATCCACTTCCACCAGCATGAGTATCTTGCTTGTTTTTATCAAACATCAATACACCGGTGTCATTATAATTATGAGTTAAATCAAATCCATAATTTCCTGCTTGTTCTATTAACATATCTTTCCCAACATATCCTAAATCCCCGGTAATAATCAGATCATAGTAATCAGGCGAAATTTCTAAATCCTCAAAATGTGCTTTCAATGTAGAGAGGGCAGAGGGCATCATTGCTGCACCCATGTTTGATGCATCTTTTACGCCTAAATCTGTAATAATTCCAGGAGTAACAGCTGTAATTCTTGGTACATCTTGATGAGAAGAATTTCCTAACACACACGCGCCAGAACCTGTAACAGTCCATTGAGAACTTTGAGGTCGTTGATTTCCAAGTTCTAACGGAAAACGAAATTGTTTTTCAGCACCACAAAAGTGGCTAGATGTTGCACACAAAATATTTTTAGTAGCGTTACTATCAATAAAAACAGAGCCAAGAATCAAAGATTCCACAAAAGTTGAACAAGCACCAAATATTCCAAAGAATGGCACACCAAAATCTCTCAAACCAAAAGTAGAAGCAATACATTGATTAAGTAAATCGCCAGCAAATATGCAATCAACATCGCTTTCTGACACGTCAGCATTTGAAAGAGCAAGAGAAGAGGCTTCTCTAATGAATTTGCTTTCTGCTTTTTCCCAAGTTTTTTCTCCCCAAAATTCATCCTCTATACATTTATCAAAATATTGTTGCAATGGACCATTAGATTCTTTAGGACCTACAATTGATGCAGTTCCTAAAATATATGCAGGGTTGTCCATAACAAAAGTTTGCTTTCCAATTTTTTTCATACTTATTCCTTTCTAAAATTCATTATATATTTATCGCCAAATACAATTTAAATAAACAGCAAATATATTAGCCCTAAAATAATGGAAGAAGAAATGCCATATACAAGAACAGGTCCAGCAACAGTAAACATCTTTGAACCAACGCCCATTACATAGCCCTCGGTTTTATACTCCATAGCAGGAGCAACAATTGAATTTGCGAAACCTGTAATAGGAACGATAGTACCAGCACCTGCAAATTTTCCAATACGATTAAAAATATTTAAACCAGTAAGAAAAGCAGCAATTCCAATTAACGAAATTGAAACCACAGTATTTGCAGAAACTTCATCAAGCCCTTTATATGTGCACAAAAAGAAAATAATTTGACCGATTGAGCAAATCAAACCACCGACCCAAAATGCTCTAATGCAATTTTTAAGTATTGGAGAGTTTGGGGATTTTTCATTTACATATTTTTGATATTCTTTTACAGATTCTACTGGATTCATTTTTCCTCCTAAAATAATAATACAATATTAAATAATAAAAGAAACTTTAAGTGACAAATGAAGTTTTAAATAATTGCAAAAAATTTAAGAAATATCATTTAAAGCAATAAAATTTTAAGTATTAATAAATGAATCGTTAAATAAAATTTATTTACTAAAAAATTAATATTGTATGTTGAAGATTTATGTATTTGCTAAAACATAGTATGTACACATTTTTCTAAAAAATACATAATTTAATGTCAAAATAGAAAATAAACCCAAAATAGTCATAATGAATATTCGTTGTTGTTTTTTATAATATTTTTTAAAATAAATACGATTTTTGTAAAATTTGTTGGAAAACTGTAGAAAATTGTCAAAATATTCTTTTAAAATTTAGCATAATTTGGTTGATTTTTTATAAAAAATGTAATACTATATTTATTGTAAAAAGTAACTAACATCGTTACACTCTATATTCATTTTTTCAAAAATTTTTAAAATCTTAAAAAAAATTTCCATATTAATTTTTTATAAAATTTAATTCATTTAGAATTTAAAATTTTCATCTTAATACTATCAAAAAAACAGAATAAAATACTATTTAAATAAGGAGATATTCAATTATGAAAAAAAATATTAGCACTAGCACCGAAGAAGAAAAGAAAAATGAAAAACTAAAGAATGAAAAAATTTTAGAGAACAGAAGAAAATTCAAACCAAAGAATGATGTTATATTTCAAGAGTTGTTTAAGCCAGGAAACGAGGACATTACAAAGGCCTTTCTTTCTAGCATAATCAAAGAAAATATTACGGAAATAAATATGGATGTATCCACACACACCAACAGAGATTATTTGAAAAGCAAACTTGGAATATTGGATTTAAGGGTAAAACTTGAAAATAATATTCAATGTAATGTTGAGGTGCAATTGATCGATTATGGAAATATGATAGATAGAATGCTATTCTATTGGTCAAAACAGTTTTCAAAAAATTTGAACAAAAGTCAAGACTACAGCAAACTAGAAAGAACAATAAGCATTGCAATTCTTAATTTCAAAATTGAAGACTTAAAGGACATTGAAAATTTCTACACTAATTGGAAAATAATTGAGACGAAAGATAGAAAGAAAATATTGACAAACAAATTAGACATTTATATAATAGAAATGCCCAAGTTGCTTGAGCAAAAGCATAAGGAGCTAAATGACAATTTGACCCAATGGATGTTATTCTTAAATAATCCAGATAGTGTGGAGGTAAAAGAGATTATGGAAGAGAATGATAAAATAAAAGAAGCAGCAGAAAAATATGATGTAATACTTGGAGATGAAGAATTGATTAGACTTGCTGAATTAAAAGAAAAAGGCGAAATGGATGAAAGAAATATGAAAAGAGTCGCTAGAGAAGAAGGCATTGCAGAAGGAATGAAGCAAGGGATGGAAAAAGGCAAACAAGAAGGACACAAATCTGGATTGATAGAAGGAATACAAAAGAACAAATTAGAGGTTGCAAAAAAACTTCTCAAAATGAAATTACCAATTTATAAAATCTCTGAAGCTACTGGATTGTCAAAAGAAGAAATTGAAAAATTAAAATAAAAATTGGCATAAAAACTATACTAATGCCAATACCATTGATGTAATAAAAAATGTTGCATTTCAAAACGGTGATATGTTTTTAGCATTACATGTTAAAGAGCATGGAGGATTATGAAGAAAATTACATTTAACATATTAATTAATATTATTTTAATTTGTTTAATAACTTATACGATTGTGAGCACTATGATAAAAAATCATACGTATGATGATAAAAATGCAATAATTGTAAAAGGCTATTATCATGTGGATAAATTTGAAGATCATAATACTTCAAGGTCTCATTCTGATTTGTATAAATATTATTATACACAAGAAGATGATATTAAATTTGAAAATAACCCAAATTACAAAAGAATTGAAAAAAATGACGTTACTTATTATATCAACATAATTAATGGTTTCTTTGATAATTCACCAAGACGTGAAGCCTTTGATCTAAACAAAGATACTATCAATGAAAATGATTATTATTATATTGATGATGACGAGAAAGGAAAAGAAGAAAGATTTAAATATGAATTCTGTTTTTATTATTATAAAATATACAATCATGTTTTATATGAAGTATACTGCAATGAATAAAAAATAGAATTGTAAATTTTATGCTAAAAATTTATATTTATACTAAAAAATATTTTCAATCAAATATATTTTATTTAATTAATGTATCTAAATAATAAGAAGAAAAGGATAGAATTATGATAGCATTTTTAAAAGGAAAAGTTGATTTTAAATCAGATAGTTTTGTTATTATTGATGTTAACAATGTGGGCTATAAAGTTTTTATGCCTGAAAAAGATATTGCTGAAATTGAAGATGACAAAATTACAAAAATTTTTACATATATGAGAGTTACACAAGATGATGTAAGCTTGTATGGCTTTTTGACAAATGATGAGCTAGCTATGTTTGAACTTTTATTAACAGTTGGTGGAATTGGCGCAAAGTCTGCTATTGCAATTCTTTCAAACATTGAACCATCACAATTTGCATTAGCAATTATTACCAATGATATTTCAATGTTAAAAAAATTACCTGGAATTGGTCCAAAAACAGCGCAAAGAATTGTGCTTGAATTGCAAGATAAAATTAAATCTAATGATGCAATCAAAGCTGATAGCGAAGTTAAGAATGCAGTTAAATTCAACCAAAATGCAAAAGACGCAATTGATGCTTTGCAAGTTTTAGGATACACAAGAAGAGATGTTGAAGATGTTGTTTCTAAAATGAAAATTGACAATATGAGTGTTGAAGACATAATAAAAGAGGGATTAAAAAGACTATGACAGATTATAATGAACCTTTAGCATATCGAATGATGCCAAAAACTTTAGATGATTATGTTGGTCAAAAAGATATACTTGGAAAAGATAAAATTTTATATAGAACAATAAAAGCAGATAGACTTTCTAGCATTATTTTATGGGGACCTCCCGGCTGTGGCAAAACATCTCTTGCACGAGTTATTAGTAATACAACTCAATATAAATTCATCAAGCTGAATGCTGTAACTGCTGGTGTAACAGACATAAAAAATGCAATTACAGAAGCAGAAAATTTGCTTTTAAACCCATCAGGAAAATGCATATTGTTCATCGATGAAATTCATAGATTCAATAAATTACAACAAGATGCTTTACTTCCTTATGTTGAAAAAGGCACTGTTATTTTAATTGGCGCAACAACTGAAAATCCATATTTTGAAGTAAACAAAGCCTTAATTTCAAGAAGTATGGTTTTCATGCTTCATCAATTAACAGAAGATGAAATTTACACAATTTTGAAAAGAGCACTAAATGCTGAAGAGGGTTTAAAACAATATAACATAAAAATAGAAGATAGTACATTAAAGAAATTTGCAATTGTTGCAAATGGAGATGTAAGAACAGCTTTAAACAGTTTGGAAGTAGCAGTGTTAACAACTCCAATTTCATCTGATGGTTTTATTCATATTACAGATGAGGTTGCAAAAGAATGTGTACAAACAAGAAAAGCAGTGTTTGATAAAAACGGAGATTCTCATTATGATAACATCAGTGCTTTCATAAAATCAATGAGAGGTTCCGATCCTGATGCAACAGTATTTTATTTAGCAAGAGCATTGAATGCTGGAGAAGATCCAATGTTTATTGCAAGAAGAATTGTAATATTAGCGACTGAGGACATAGGACTTGCAAATCCTAATGCTTTAGTCGTAGCCAATTCGGCAATGCAGGCTGTGAACATGGTTGGCATGCCAGAAGCAAGAATTATTTTGGCGGAAGCGGCAGTATATAACGCACTTTCTAAAAAGAGCAATGCAAGTTATCTTGCAATTGATAAAGCATTGGACGACGTAAAAAATAAAGACACTGGAACAATTCCAATGCATATTAGAAATGCACCAGCAGAGGGAATGAAAGAACAAGGTTACCACGTAGGATACAAATATCCTCATGACTTTCCAAAGCATTGGGTTGAACAACAATATTTGCCAGACAAAATGCTTGGAACAAAATACTTTATTCCAGATGAAAACATTGATACATCAAATTATCAAGAGAAAAATTCAAAAAATGATGACAAATAGAAAAAAGACTTGCATTTGCAAGTCTTTTTTTCGCTTGGAGAGAAGCACAATCTTACTGCTGAGTAGCATAAACTTTTTCACGAAAGTACTTCTGCATGGAAGATGCATTGTTCAATAAGTTGATACGGCTTCCAGTGCTGAACTTAATGTGATTCGCATTCATTCCGTTTATAAGAGAATCATATCCTTCGCCTTTGCATACAAGAACCTTTAAAGGGTTTTGCATGGACTGCATCGCATCACAATCTCTGAACTCATCAGCATACATTTTAAGTGCTGCATTCATTTCATTGACATCAGCAAATGTAATGAATACTCCTACAAGTGTCTTATTACCCATATTGGGCCTCCAATCTATTCTACTAAGTTGAACATTACAATTCTTATTATACTACTATATCAAGAAAAATGCAACCTTTTTCTGTTAAATTTTACTAAAAAGATTTACATAAATAAGAATATAACACTTTATTCAAAATTTCTTTCACAATCTTAATGAAATTTTTTTTTGAATAAAGTATTATATTTTTTATTGGTTTGCATATTCTTGAAAAGGAGGTTCTTATGTGTGGAATTGTAGGATTTACAAACTTTAATAAAAATATGAGCGAAGAAGAATCAAGAAAAATACTAGAGAACATGAGAGAAAAACTTTATAGGAGAGGGCCGGATGAAGAAGGAGAATATTTCAACGAGCATATTTCAATAGGGCACAAACGATTAGTTGTAATAGATAAAGAAAACGGAAAGCAACCTATGATTTTTAAATACCAAGGAAACAACTATGTTATTACATACAATGGACAAATTTATAATACACGAGAATTGAAAAATGAATTGCTACGAGCAGGATTTTCTTTTTTAGGTCACTCTGATACTGAGGTTTTACTAAAGGCTTTTATTTATTATGGATATGATGTTGTAAACCATTTGAACGGAATTTTTGCTTTTGCCGTTTGGAACGAAAACAAAGAAGAATTGTTTTTGGCGAGGGATCATTTTGGAGTAAAGCCGTTGTATTATTGTGTAAACAACAATGAAATAATTTTTGCTTCTGAAATTAAATCCCTTTTCGAATTTCCAAGCATATATCCGAAAGTTGATTTAAACGGAATATCTGAACTTATTGGAATTGGTCCGGCACATACGCAAGGTGAAACTATTTTTAAAGATATAAAGGAACTTGAAACAGCAAGTTTTATAATTTTTGGAAGAAACAAATTTATTAAGGAAAAATATTGGAAATTAAAAAGTAAAAAGCATGAAGATGATTTTGAAACAACATGCAAAAAAACGTCAGATTTATTAGATGATGCAATTTCAAGGCAACTTACATCAGATGTTCCATTGTGTACATTTTTATCAGGTGGATTGGATTCAAGCATAATTACAATGTATGTTTCAAAATATTATCAAGAACACAACCTTGGAACATTAAATTCGTTTTCAATAGACTATATTGACAATGACAAAAATTTTCATAAAACAGATTTTCAACCAAATCAAGATTCAGACTATGTTGATTTTATTAGTGAGAGGTTACACACAAATCATCATAAAATTTATTTAGATACACCTGAGCTAATAGATGCTTTAAAAGATGCTGTAATAGCAAGAGATGCACCAGGCATGTGCGATATAGATTCGTCACTTTTATTATTCTGCAAAAAGGTAAAAAAAGATGCAACTGTCGCATTAACAGGCGAATGTGCAGATGAAATTTTTGGAGGATATCCATGGTTCTTTAGAGAAGATGCTTTAAATAGTAACACATTTCCATGGTCAATAAATATTGAAGAAAGAAGCCATATTTTAAATAAAGATATCTCAGAAAAAATCGATTTGAAATCATATATTGATTTTAGATATAACGAAAGCTTAAAAGAAGTTGAAATACTTGAAAGTGATGATGAAGAAACAAAACAAAAACGTTACATTTCATATTTAACAACAAACTGGTTTATGAATACTTTATTAGACAGGGCAGACAGAATGGGAATGTATAGCGAGATGGAATTGAGAGTTCCATTTTGTGACTATAGATTAGCAGAATACGTGTACAACATTCCGTGGAAAATCAAGGCATACAATGGTCGAGAGAAAGGACTATTAAGACACATTATGAAAGACAAACTTCCAATAGAAATAGTTGAAAGAAAAAAGAGCCCATATCCAAAAACATGGAATCCAAACTATCTAACAGGTGTAAAAAATATTTTATCGAAAATTGTAGAAGACGAGAACTCTCCAATTTTCAGCATTTTAAACAAGGAGGATATAGAGAGCATACTCAACACGAATGGTTCAAATTTTGTAAATCCATGGTTTGGGCAACTAATGACAGGTCCAAGTTTCATGGCATACCTTATCCAAATCAATTATTGGTTAGAAATTTACAAGCCAGTATTAGAATTATAAAAAATAAAAATCATTATATTTTAATAAAATGAACCCTTTGTCAAGTACTTTTAAAAAAAGACTAGGCAATGGAAGCTAAAAGATGATTCCTGTAACTAACAGGGGTCATCTTTTTTAGATTCC
>Ga0256406_1005103_pt1 | contig 14336 bp, 8 predicted proteins | sample RumenRJG_03DNA_FD_185986 | JGI IMG/M metagenome (GOLD analysis project Ga0256406, IMG submission 185986) | Bovine rumen microbial communities from Lethbridge, Alberta, Canada - RJG_03 | ecosystem: Host-associated > Mammals > Digestive system > Stomach > Rumen | place: Canada: Alberta | collected...
AAAACGGATTGACCATTTGGAATAACCATTTGGGCATGTGGGGGTATGTGTCTCAAAACTACCACCCCCCTATTTATCAGAATATCAGCTCTAAGACTAATAGCTTTTTTAGAGGAAATATAAGAAAGAATACGCTATGTCATTGCATCAGCGTTGTTTTTTTTAGATTTTTTATTTTAAAGCATAGACTTTCGCCTTGCCGCCGCTGACGGTGAGGCGGCTGTACGGCTCCGATGGGAACACGATGTTCGTCATCGCCATCTTGCCGTCAGCATCGAAAGCCTCAATGCTGCTTTTATCAATGAAGATTTGGAGCGTTTTTATCTTCCCCAGCGTCGGCGCCTTGGTCACGGCGGGGAAGTCGTTGCTGAAGCTGGTATCGCCGCTCTTGGTGCGGTCCATCGTGAAGGTCTCGTCCTTGGCACTGTAGGTCATGGTGACCTGTTCACCCTTGCTGTTGGACAGCGTGATGGTCGCGTTGTTCTTCAGTTGCACCTCCACCATGCAGGCCGGGGTCAGACTTTTCTGCGCCTTCTTGGCAAAGGCGTTGAGGATTTCGGGTGATGGCTTCACGCTGACGTACCCCTGACCGTTGTATTCGAAATAGCCGAGGTCGCGGGCAATGCCGTTGGCCGAACGGTACTGCTTCGTCGGCACCTGTGCGGCATACTGCCAGTTGCTCATCCACGGCAGTGCCACATGGCGGCCGTCGGGGGCGTTGTTGAAGGTCACCGTGGCGTAGTGGTCCTTGCCCCAGTCCATCCACTTCGTCACCTTCGGGTCGCTGTCGCAGGTGAACTGATGACCGTCGAACGAACCGGTGAAATACTGCGTGGCAGAACCGCCGAAGGGACCGCCGGGGTTAATGTTGCACACGAGAATCCAGTGGCCGTTGCCCATGTCGAGCAGGTCGGGGCATTCCCATACGCCGGCGTGGCAGCCATAGCCCTCACCGAAGTCGCTCTCGAAGGTCCAGTCCTTGAGGTTCTTCGAAGAGAAGAGCTTCATGTGCTGCTTCTCCGAGACGATGAGGATCCACTTCTGCTGTGGCTCATACCAGATGATATGCGGGTCGCGGAAGTCGGGAATGTCGGAGGTCAGCACGGGGTTGGCGGAGTACTTGGTGAACGTCTTGCCGTTGTCGGTGCTGTAGGCCATGCTCTGCGTCTGCGACTGTCCGGCCGAGGTGTAGTAAGCCAAGATGGTGCCGGCGCCGAGGCCCGCCGTGTTGTTCTTGTCGACCACAGCGCTGCCGCTGAAGATAGTGCCGAGGGCGTCGGGCTCAATGGCCTCGCCCTCAAACGTCCAGTGCACCAGGTCGGTGCTGGTGGCGTGGCCCCACGTCATGTTCTCCCACGTCGATCCGAAGGGGTTGTGCTGGTAATAGAGATTCCACACGCCGTCCTTGTAGAACAGTCCGTTGGGGTCGTTCATCCAGCCATAAGCCGGCGTGTGGTGATAGACGGGGCGGAAACGCTCGCGGTTGGTCATATCGAACGTATTGGCTGTCCGCATGAGTTTCCAGCAAGCCATATCGCTCGTGGCCATCTTACTGGCCGAGGCGCTGGCCCCGCTGCGGTTGACATTGATATCGAGAAGTACCGATGCCTCTTGTCCATATTGGAGAGACAACGGAACATAATATTCAACTTTATTGGCGGCCAACCGGACATTGAGTTCCTTGACCACTTGGTTGTCGCTTATCACACGGATATGCGATACATCCTCGCTTTCCTCAACGGGCAAGAGCAGGAACTGCTTGTCGGCTGACACATGCAGCATGACATGGCTGTCGCTGAGCAGTTGAGGCTTGAGTGCTGACGCAGGGTCAGCATAAAGAAATCCTGAGAGAAGAAGAAAAGCGGTGAGAAAATAATAGAATTTCATCAGTTTGTTTTTGGTTGTTGATAAGTAATGAAGTGGACGCCTGTGCGGCTTCAGAAGATATTGCGGTATTCTTCAATGGCCATCAGCGTCCACTTCATCATTTAGTTTCAGAAGAATCCATTGGCAGTAAGCCAATGGCCGGACGGTGCCTGACCTTATTGTTGGGTACCTTTAGCATTCGAGCCTTCATCGTCGTCCCATGGCATGAACCGCTTTGCGTGGAACGTCCCGGAATAGGTCTCGTTGCTTTTCGTTATCGTTATGTCGCTACCTGCAAGCAGTGATTGCCCCCCCCAGACAGGGCGGACGCTTACAACCGGCTTTCTATAATAGCTTTTCATTTTACAATTACCTTTTTATGGTTGACGATGTAAACGCCTTTCTGCAGGTTGTTGCGGTTGACGCGAGTGCCGTTAAGCGTGTAGTATTGACCGTCGGCAATGGCATTTCCTGCATTGTTGACGGTATTGATGCCCGTTGTCCCGGAGATGGCGAAGGCCACCTTGGCAGCACCTACTGACTCGCTGAGATAAGCGTGGAAGCTATTGAACTTAGCGCCGGCAGCACCTTTTTGGAACACCTGGTCGCCGATGCCCCACTTGCCCTCGCCGTCGGTTACGGCATAAACGCCGTTGAGCAGGCCGTCGGTCAGCGATGTCGGAGTAGCCTCGATGGTCTTGTTGGTGAATGTCTGCGTCGAAGATGCCGTAGTGCCGCTCAGGACGTAAGGCACATTGGCCGATGCAGTCTCGACGGTAGTGAATTTAACGGTCTCGGTGCCGTCGACTGTTGAGGTTGAAGCATACTTAGCCACAGCCGTTGCACCTTGCTCAGCGGCAGTGTAGGCGAAAGGCAGACAAATCGTGTTGTAGCCCGAAGCCAGCTCACGTGTCACCTCTACATTGTCAGCCGTGAAGCCTGTGGGAGCTGCGAAAGCGTAGCCCTCGTTGAGCACGAGCTTTGAGGTCTTGCCGCCCGACACCATGTTGTCGCCGTTGAAAGCTTCGTCGGTATACACAATGATGTTGGGGTTGACATTCTCGAAAGCATTGTAGGCATCCTTCACGCGGGCACCCTGCAGGTTGACGGAAGTGACCGAGGAACTCAGCTTGGCAGCCAGCGTGCTGAAATCGTTGTATTCAACTTTCTTCCAGTCGCCGTCAGTGTTCTGGCAGTCGCCTTTCATCCATGAGCCGGTAAGCGTCAGCGCACCCGTCAGCGTGCCGTTCTCAATCTTTGATAGTTCCGTGCCGTTGACCATGGGCAGCGGCTCTATCTCGACGTTGTCAATATACACGTCCTCGTCGGCCTTAACGTCATCGGTGGAAGCCGTGATTGAAATTACGCCGGGATGGTCGTTGAGCGCAGTGTTGGTGGAGAAGTCAAACACCACCTTTTGCCACTGTCCGTCGCCTCCATACCAGGCTGCCGTCTTTTCCCAATACCCGGAAGCGCCATCGGTGGGGTCGGACAGCTCAATCTGCACGTTGGTGTTGTTGGTCTTTTTAATCATGAGGGAGACGCGGCGGTTGCCGGCCAAGTCGGGCTGAGTCCAGTCGCGGAATGGAATCTTCACCACCTTTGAGTCTGATTTCATCGTGAACTTCAGGCACTTCGACGAGGTGTTGATGCCCGACTGGTCGGGATTGGCAACCACTGTCGGTTCACCATCGTCCCAGCATCCGCCACGACTGCCCTCATCATAGCTCTCACCATCCCACAGCACGGTTTGCGCGAAACCGTTGGCTGCCATTAGCAATACAGCTGCTGTAAGTAATGTTTTCTTCATAATAAATTGAAATTTAAAAATTGAACTATATTGGTGGGGGAGTGCATCCCCCACCGTTTTATCTTCTCTTTAGTATTGACGCACCTCGACGTCGCTCACCTGTATCTCACCGCTATAGCTGTTGATGCTCCAGCAGTTCTTCTGAATACCGTAGATGCGGCTGGTGTAGCAGGCCACGTCGTTGACATAGACCACGCAGACACTGTTGTCAGTATAGACGGTCACGTTGTAGGTGTTGTCGCCCGGCCGGTCAAACACGTAGCCGTCGGCGCCCGCAATAAAGCCGATGCCTGCCTTGCCCTCCTGCTCGAAGTTGATTTTGCGCGTACTCTCGCTCTCGGGGTTGGCGATGATGGAATAATACTGCTTGGAATCGCTGCCCCTGACGAATGAGATGCCAAAGCGGTCGATGTTGCCGCTGGTCTTCACGGTGAAGGAGATGCGGTTGTGGCTGCCCAAACGGCTGAAGAGTACGTAGGCGTTGTCGGACAGCGTGAAGCTGTTGTCGCTCTGCTTGACTGCATTCCCGCTTATGCTGTCGACGGTCAGCGTTTGCGCTTTGTTATATTTGGTGCTCAGTGCGGGCACCTCGCCCAAGGTGAGCGAGCCGTCGGCGTGCTGTATGAGTCGGTGCATGACGAGGTTGCCGGCCCATTCAGGCTCATTGGGATAGGCGCCTACGGCTGTATTGTCGTTGCCCGGCCGCGTGGGACACCAGCCCCAAAGATAGCGGTTGGTGCCGTCGGATGCCGTCTTGCCCGCATAGAGGGCGCGGCTGTCGAGGAAGCCCTCGTGGCTGTCGGGCCACAGGCCGGCGTCGTTGGCGGTGCAGGCCTTAAGCTCCTCAAGCGTCTTTCCCTTGAAATACTGCACACGGCGCACGGCGGCATGCTTCTCGCTGTAGACCAGATACCACCAGTCGCCCATCTTGAACACGTCGGGGCATTCGTAGAAGCGGTCCCACATCATATTCATAAAGCGGCCGTTGCTGGTCCAACTCTTCAGGTCGGCAGAGACAAACTCGGCCAACGTGCCTTTGTTGCTGGCGGTGGTAGAGACAATCATGTGCCACTGCCCGTCGTCGCCCTTGAACACGAAGGGGTCGCGGAAGTCGGAGCTGCTGTAGCCGTAGTCGGTGCCGCGGAGCAGGAACGTACGGCTCTTGGTCCAAGTCTTGAAGTCGGGCGAGGTGGCCATCATTACGGCCTCGCCGCATTCATCAGCCGTGGGCTGGTATTTATTGCCCGTGTAGAAGGTGTAGTAAAGACCGTCGGCGTCGTTGTAGACGGTTGACCCGGTACCCAGCGCCGCATCCTGCTCCTTGAGTCCGCCGCAGGGAATGAGCTCACCCAGTGAGGTATAGCTGGAGCCGTCGGTGGTCTCCACGCCCCAGATGGGGTGGTAGGTACCCGTCTGATTAGGGCGGAAGTCCTGAAGGTAGAGTATCTTGAAGGTGCCGGACTTCGCGTCATAGAAAGGCATAGGGTCGCCCACATAGCCCACTGAGGGCTTGTAGTAGGTGTCCATCGATTGGGCATCGGTGGAAGCGAAGTAGGTGCTGGTTGACCAGTCCTTGACCTCTACGGTATCGTCGTCGCTGCTGCAGGCCGTCAGTGCCAATGCGGCAACCATCGCGGTAGCAAATATCATTGATTTCATTATTTTCGAAGTTATTTGTTCATAAGATAGTTGAAAGCATTTAGGGTCATCTTGGCCACATTGGCGTGATAGACCTCATTGGCGACGGCATCGACGCTGTACCAGTCGTAGCAGCCGGAGCCGATGCAGAGTATGCCGCCCTTGGTGCCGTTGGCGGGGAACTCCCAGGCCACGATGGCCCCGTCGCCACCGTAGGCGAGGTCAACGCCTCCCGTATTGTTGCGCCACGTGCCGTAGTCGGCGTAGCCACCCCAGTTGGAGCCTATGTGCCATTGTGCCGTAGAGTTGGTGATGCGGTAGCCCGCGTCGCAGGTGTAGACGGCGTTGGGCTCTCCGTCTTTCATCAAGAGGTTTTGGAACAGTGGGTGGCTTGTGTGTCCCTTGATGGAGAAGCTCCACGGCCCTGTCACGGTCTCGGCCTCGCTCTCCACCTGTCCCCAGCAGTTGTTGGGGCAGGCATTGTTGGCCACCGCGCCAATCTCTGCCGGCATGTTGGTAGCGTAGCGGGTGAAGAGGAAAGATCCGCCGTTGTTGTAGTAGTCGCGCAGGGCGACGGCCGCATTGACGGCCTCCGGCGCGGCAGTCTCGAAGGCATTCTTCCCATCTACGCCACCATCTTTGTGGAAATGCCACCAGATGACCTTGCACTCGGACAGATCTACACTGCCGTTCCTTACGTCGTCAAACGAGGCGTAAAGCGAATTTGGAATGTTGGCCAGCATCCAGCTGCATGCGGTTTTCTCCTCGATGTTCAGCTGGTCCATCGACTGTGCCAGTCCCACATACACGGCCGACGGCTTTCCGATGGCCGTCACGGTGACGGTGTAGGTGGCTGAGGCAGTGTTGTTGGTGACGGTGTAGGCCACTGGATGGGTGAAATCGGCCGGCACGCCGCTCTCGGGCGAGATGGTGGCGTTGGCGCTGCAGACGATGGTTGGCGTCAGACTGGCCAGATTGAGCGTGTTGGGCACATAGACGGAGATGGTCTTCTCTGCCTCGTTGATGACGCCGACGTAAGAGCCGTTGATCTTGAACGACGTGATCTTGGCCTCGTCGTGCTGGGCGCTGATGGTCCAATCGAGATAGACATCGCCGTTGGTGACGTGCATGGTATGCGGCGTAAGCAGGTTGAGGGCGTCGCCTTCGGTCAGGTCGCTTTTTGCTCCGCTGCTCAGGGTAAGAGCCGTCAGCTTCATGTTGCTGACGTCGTAGGTCTCAGGCACGCGCACCGTGACGGTGCGGGCAGCCTTGTCAATGATGCCCTCGTAGCCGTCGGCAGCCAGCGACTCAATGTCGCAATTGCCGTCGAGCAAGAGGTCGGACGTGTTGGAGTCGCTGCATGCAGTAACGGCCAACATGGTGAGGGCTGCGTATATAATAGCGAAAAACTTTGTTCTCATGATTACCATTCTCCTATATTTTGGGTGTAGTGACCATTGGATGCCGCAATCTGGGCATACGGGATGGGCAGGTATTCGTTTTTGTTCTTTGTGAAATGAGCCGCGCTGTAGATGGAGCAGTCGTTTGCCTCCTCAGCGTAGTACTTGTTGATGACGCTGTCGGCCTCTCCCCATCTCACGAGGTCGAAGAAGCGCTCGCACTCCATTCCCATCTCCAGACGGCGCTCCATCTTGACTATTTTCAGGGCCTGGGCCTGGTCGTAGGTGCCGTTGTAGGTAGAGATGCTCATCTTTACGCCATGGTCGCTCTGGTAGTTGGCGATGACGCTTGTGCTTTGTTTGGCACGCTTGCGCAGCTGGTTGACCAGGCTGATGGCCTCGCCGATGCGTCCGTCGTTGAGCTGGACCAGCGCCTCGGCGCGCTCAAGCAACACGTCGGCATAGCGGAAGACGATGCGGTTTTCGGACGTTCCCCACCAGGAGCCTTTGATGAGATAGGTGCCGACAAGGTCGGGATCAACATTCTGCTTCAGCGTGACGTAGTGTCCGTAAAGGCCGTTGGAGCGGCTCCAGGTGCTGCTTTCGTCCATCATGTATTTGGGGTTGAACTCGTAGGGCAGTCCCGGTATGCCCACCGTGAGAAACAGACGCGGGTCGGCATAGTCGGTGGCCTTGTCGTAGTCTTTCTGGTTGAAGGTGTCGAGCAGCGGCAGTCCGTCGGCTCCTGTGCGGTAGGCATTGACAAGGTTTTGGCTCGGTTTGTAGAAGTCGCAGCCACCGTCGGTCACGCCGGGAATGTTGGGAACAATCAGTCCATAGCTCCAGTTTAGGTTGCCGTATTTGGTGCCATCGTTTCTCGAGTACTGCATGGCCCAGATGCTCTCCTTGCCGTTCTCAAACTGCTCTTCGGGGCGGAAGTTGTTGTGGAAGTCGCTTTCCAGTCCGAATCCGCCGGCCTTATAGATGGCGGGGTCGCTGTATTCCACGACCTTTGCCAGGTCGTCCTTGTTGATGCTTGTCACTTGGTTGGTGTTGGCATCGTCCTGATGATAGGCCTTGTAGAGATAGGCCTTGGTGAGGAAGGCTGCGGCTGCGGCTTTCGTGGGACGGCCCTTGTCGGCCTGGGTTACGGGCAGCACCTTGTAGGCATCCTCAAGGTCGTCGATGATGAGCTGCCAGCCCTCGTCGTTGGTGTACTGGCGGTTTGACAGCTCGTTGTACTGTTCTGTCGTGATGTTTTCGTCCATCACGAAAGGAATGTTCTTGTAAAGTCTCTTGAGAAGGAAGTGCCCGTAGGCACGCAGAAACTTCATCTCGGCAATGCGTTCGCTCTTCAGGGGATAGGAAGCCTCGTCGGTCTGCTTGAGCAGTGCGATGGCCGTGTTGACGCGTGAGATGCAGTTGTATAGCCGCTGCCACATGTCGCTGATGTTCCAGTTGGTGGTAAGTATGCCCTGCGAGATCTCCAGCTGGTGGAAGACGTCGCCGTCGCTTGTTCCGTTGCCACCCTTATAGGCGTCATCGCTGCGCACGTCGTAGTTCCACATGGAGAACGAAGAGTTGATGTCCTCGGCCGAAATCCATGTGGCGTAAGCAGAAATGACGAGATTGTCGACATATTCTGACGACTTCACCTCATCGTCGGTAAGCACGCCCTGCGGCTTCTGGTGGTCAAGAAAGTCGGAGCAGCCTGTCAGCAACAGCCCCATGGAAAGCGTTGCCATGTATATTATCTTCTTCATTGTTGTATTGGCGTAAAGTGTTAGAAAGTTACATTCAGACCGAAGGTGATGTTCAAAGGTATGGGGTAGCCGTAGTTGGGATTTTCCGGATCGACCCCCGTAAAGCTTGAGGAGTGAATGGTGAGCAGGTTTTGGGCGCTGAGATAGAAGCGCAGGCGCTGCATGTAGAGTTTCTTGGCAAGGCTCTCTGGTACGTTGTATCCGAGCTGGATGGTACGCAGCTTCACAAAGGAGCCGTTCTCAACCCAGTAGGTTGATACGCGCTTCTCATTGTTGTTGTCGCTAAGGGAGAGTGCGGGGATGTTGCTGCTGTTGTTGGCCGGTGTCCACGCATCGAGCAGCCGTGTGCCCTTGTTGAGGAAACCGATGTTCAGGCCGGCCCAAATGTCGGTCTCCTTCTTCAAGTCGGAGATGACATCCACGCCTTGCACGCCTTGCCAGAACATAGACAAGTCAAACTGTTTGTATTGCAGATAGATGTTAAGTCCGTAGGTGAAGTCGGGTACGGGGTTGTAAATCCAGTCCTGGTCGGCCTCGGTGATGGCTCCGTCATGGTTGAGGTCTTTCCATCTAATGCGCCCGAGTCCGGCACCCTCCTGCGTGGCGTGATTGTCGATTTCCTCCTGGCTCTTGAAGATGCCGTCGGCGACATATCCCACCTGTGCGCCCATCGGGTGGCCAATGACGCTCTTCACGCCATTGCCGCCAAAGGTGCCGTTGGCCGCCACTGTGGCAGGCAGTTTAGTAATCTTGTTGCGGTAGGTGCCTATGTTGCCGGTGATGTCGTACTTCAGACCCCATTTGGTGTTCTTGCGGTAACCTACGTTGAACTCCACACCTTTGTTCTCCATCTCGCCGGCGTTGATCCACTGCGAGCTGCCCTCACCCATAGCGGCAATGCCGGCCATCTGAACGAGGATGTCGGTGGTCTTCTTGTAATACCAGTCGAAGGAGCCGTAGAGGGAATTGCCGAAGAGGGTATAATCGAAACCAAGGTTGGTCTGCGTGGTGGTCTCCCATTTGATGTCGTTGTTGCCAATCTGGTCGCGCTTGAAGCCGGAGGGCAGTGTCTGTCCGCCGTTTGATCCGGTGATGTCGTAAGAGGTGCCGTAGCTCTGTCCGCCGTTCTCATTGACGCCGTAGTTGCTCACGTAGATGGTGTAGCGGGCAATGTTTGATATTTCCTGGTTGCCGGTCTGTCCCCATGATGCGCGCAGCTTGAGGTCGTCAATCCATTTGACCTGGCTCAAGAACTTCTCCTGGCTCATGCGCCAGCCCAGTGAGAAGCTGGGGAAGGTGGCATAGCGGTTGTTCTTGCCGAAACGGCTTGAGCCGTCGTAGCGCAGCGTGGCCGAGGCGAGGTATTTGTCGGCGTAGGAGTAGTTGGCCTTTCCGAAGAACGACACGAGCGAATAGCCCTCTCCGCCGCCGTAGGCCTGCGCCGTTCCTGTGCCGGCACTGGGCCACATGTAGTTGGTGTTGAGCATGATGAAGCCCTCCTTGTAGCCTGAGAAGTTGGAGTCGTCCTCGCGATTGACTTCCATGCCGCCCAATATGTCGAAGCGGTGCTTGTCTTTTGCGTAGTTGTAAGTGGCCACGGCGTTCCACATCCACTTTGTCCAGTGCTCCTGCTTTGCCTCTACGGCATTGGTCGTAGTAGCCATTGTACCCTCTGTGATGGGGTAGGTGAAGATGCGCTGCTGCTTCTGCGAATAGTCGAGTCCGAACGTCGACCTGACGTTGAAGCCCTTGAAAAGGCTCAGATTGACGTAAGCGTCGCCGAAGGCCCGCCAGTAGGTGTAGCGGTTGTCGGCGTTGCGGTTGAGCCTGGCCACGGGGTTCTCGCGGTCGGGATAGCCGCCCACAGGACCGGCGTAGCCGCCGTCGGTGGTATAGACCGGCAGCGAGGGATTGAACTGCAGCACGTTCTCAAGGAAGCCACCGGGTGCCTGGACCTCCGACGTGCGGTTGAGGCTGAAATGCTCGCCGACGGTCAGCACGTCTTTGATGACGTTGTATTCAGAGTTCATGCGTGCGGAGAAACGCTCGAAATCGGATGTCTTGATGATGCCCAGGTTCTTGTAGTAGCCCAGGGAGAAAAAGGAGTTGCCGCGCTCGGAGCCATTGCTCACGGCGACGTTGTAGTTCTGAATGATACCCGTGCGCGTGGTCTCGTCGAACCAGTCGGTGTCGGCCGCAGGCGTCTTGCCGGCAGCGTCGAGGTATTTCGACATGCTGATGGCGTTGAGCTGAGGATAGCCAGAGGCATTGTAGCCCCAGTCGTAGTGGTAGCCCAAGCCGTTGGTGTTGGGGTCGAGGCCGTCGTTGACGTAGGCCTGCCACATCACCTGCCCATACTCCTTGGCGTTGAGCACATCCATCTTGTGGGCATACATAGAGGCGGCGACGGAGGCATCGAGGTCGATTTTAATCTTCCCGTTTTTGCCCTTCTTGGTGGTGATGATGATGACACCGTTGGCCGCGCGACTGCCATAGATGGAGGCTGAGGCGGCATCCTTGAGAACCTGAATGCTCTCAATGTCGCTGGCATTGAGCTCATGCATTCCGGCTTTGGTCGGAACTCCGTCGATGATATAGAGCGGGTCGTTGTTGTTGAGTGTCCCAACGCCGCGGATGCGCACCGTGGCGGCTCCTGACGGTGAGCCGTCGGCCGTGATGTTCATGCCGGGTACTCTGCCCTGCATGGCTTTCATGGGGTTGTTCTCATTCTGTTTTGACAGCTCATCGACATTGACCACGGAGATGGCTCCCGTGAGGTCAGCCTTGCGCTGCACCTGATAACCCGTTACCACCACTTCGTTGAGGTCGTTGGCTGCCTCCTTAAGCTGAATTTTCATGCCGTCGGAGGCTTTCACCTGCATGGTGTTGTAGCCTATGTAACTGATGGATAGGGTAGCGCCTTTGCTTACCCCGATGGAGAAATTTCCATCGATGTCGGTCACCGCGCCTACCTTAGTGCCCTCGGCTTGGATGGAGGCACCTATGACAGGCTCGTTGTGTTCGTCAGTGACCACACCGTGGATTACGGCGTTCTGTGCCCAAGAGGCTACACTCAGCGTGCAGAGTGCAAAGCCAAGCACAATCTTTTTTACGTCTGACATAATGTGAGTTTTTAGATTTTTTATGTGACAGGGATGTTTCATTCAGCCGCAAAGATAAATGAAACCTCGGCATTCGTGCCTCAAAATTTCGTTCCAAGCGTGCAACAAATGTTACATGCAACAAATGTTGAGAATAATGTCGAAATAATAAGTGCGTCTGAAATGTTATCCTTTCACCGCGGGAAAAATTCACCGCGGGAAAAAGGATGGAGAGGCGTGAGAAGCGGAAGAATAGGGCTATTTTTCTTCCCGTTTCAGTTCGGTAGGATACTTGCCATACTGCCTCTTGAAGCAGGAAGAGAAATAGCCTGGCGTGCTGAAGCCAACCTCATAACAAACCTCAGCTACGGTCTTGTCGGAGGACTGCAGAAGCTTGTAGGCGCGTTGCAGGCGGAACTGACGCAGCAGCTCCACCGGCGAAAGTCCTGTCAGAGCCTTTACCTTGCGGTAGAGCTGCACGCGGCTGATGCCCAGCTCGGCACCGATGTCGTCCATCTTTAGCTTGGCGTTGCCCATGTTCTTGTTGATGGCAGTGCGCAGATTGTCCATGAATTGCCTGTCGGGCGTGGAAATCTCCTGGCTTTCTGCCCCGGCTGCGGCGTTGCCTTCTCCGCGCCCCTCCTTGCTGAATAGCTCACGCAGGTGGCGTCGGTTGACAAGCAGACTGTCAATTTGGGCAATCAGTACCTCGGCATCGAAAGGCTTCGTAAGATAGGCGTCGGCTCCCATGCTGAGGCCCTCGGCCTGCTGTGAGCCACTGCTCCGTGCCGTGAGCAGAATGACGGGAATGTGGCAGGTAAGCGGGTGAGACTTGAGCTTTGAGCAGAACGTTAGGCCGTCCATGACAGGCATCATCACGTCGCTCACCACCAAATCGGGAACACTCTCGCGAGCAAGCTTCAGCCCGCTCACGCCGTCGCTGGCCTCAATGATATAGTAACGTTCGGAAAGCAGCGTGTGCAGGTACTGGCGTATGTCGTCGTTGTCGTCGACTATCAGCACGGTGGCCAGCTCATCGTCCTGGCCATGCATCACCAGTCCGCGCTGTCCGTTCTGCACCAACTTGCGGCTTGTCTCCAGGGCATCGGGAAAGTTGTTGTCTGCCACGAGTTGCCGGTTCTCCTTGCGGAAATGAAGCACGTCGGTGACGAGCTGCTGCAGCTTGTCCGCATTGCGCAGGATGATGCCGAGCAACTTCCGCTCATCCGGGTCAGTCATCGAGTTCTTGGCGGAGAGTTTGCGCAACGGCCCGATGATGAGTGTCAGTGGAGTGCGCAGCTGGTGGCTGGCATTGTCGAAGAACTGCGTCTGTTCGTCGCTGAGCTCACGCATCCGGCGGTTGGCCCGACGCGTCACCGCAATGGCGCGCCACACGAGCAGTAGGGCGACAATCAGGATGAGAACGGCCACGACCGATGCTGTCAGCAGCGTGCGCTGAGCATGGTAGAGGCCGAGATATTCCTCAAGTTTGTTCTGAATGGTAATGAGGTAGTCGTTCTGCTCCATAAGGGCCTTGGCGTTGACCGCTATCTCGTCCACGTTCTGAGGCGTCACGACGAGACTACTTAACGTGTTGATACGCTTGTAGGGCTTATGTTCCAGAATGTTGAGTGCCAGTCGGATGACCTTCTCCCCGTCGGTTGGATAAATGTAGGTGGCCGCCATCTCGCCTCGCTCAATGGCGGCGATGCCCTCGTTGGGCAGGCCGTCAACGCCCATAAAACGGATGGCTTTCTCGCGTCCCAATTCCTTGGCGGCCTTGTAGGCTCCGAGCGTAGTGAGGTCGTTTTGGCAGAAGATGATATCTACGGGCTTGCCCGACAGCAGCCACTTCCTGGTAATGGCATACGACTCTTCGGGCGACCAGTTGCTCTCTACCTTATGATAGGCTATTTCGGGATGCCTGGTCATCACGCTGGAGAAGCCCTCATAGCGCTCATGGTCGGGCGACATCACCAGCCGGCCTGTAATCTGCAGCACGACGGGCTTGCGGCCGGCAGTCCTGATGCTGTCGCGGCAGAGCCTGACGGCATAGCGCCCCATGGCGCGGCCTGCCTCAAGGTTGTCGCCGCCGATGAAAGCAGTAAAGTTGGGCAATGCGGTCTTGCGCTCGAAGAGGATGACGGGTATGCCGCGCTTATGGGCCTTGTCGACGCTGGAGGCCAACGGGCCGTACTCGTTGGGCGAGATGACCAACAGGTCGATATTCGTGTTAAGCAGGGAGTCAATCTGCTGCCGCTGTCGGCCGGTGTCGTGGTCGGCGTTGGTGATGACCACCTTCACATCGGTATCGTAGAGGTGCTGGGCCGACAACATCTCGTTGTTGGCCTTGTCGCGCCACATGCCACCGACGCATTGTGAAACGCCAATCTTGTATTTATACGATTTGCCGGGTGAGCAGCCCCACACTATGCTGAGCAGGGAGACGACCACGACAAGCCGATAAAGATATCTCTGCACCATCTTTAGCTTTTAGTCAGACGCAAAGATAATGCGTCGCGCCGAATTGACCAAGCTTTTTTAAGTTTTTTTGGCATCGCGATACCATAGCTATCGCACCGCGATACCATAGCTATCGCAACGTTTTACTTCACTGGTACGATTTGCACACGGAAGGTCTTGTCGCCGTAGTGCACGCGGTACTTTTCGAGCGGCCATGCGCCCCAGCTGTTCTCACCGCCCACACCATACTGGATGAGGTCGAAGCAAAGCTCAGTGTACTTGCTCTTCTTCACCT